>Ga0182747_1003351_pt1 | contig 10775 bp, 7 predicted proteins | sample eDN3rd30CBELigBY_FD_128526 | JGI IMG/M metagenome (GOLD analysis project Ga0182747, IMG submission 128526) | Enriched backyard soil microbial communities from Emeryville, California, USA - eDNA 3rd pass 30_C BE-Lig BY (version 2) (version 2) | ecosystem: Environmental > Terrestrial > Soil >...
GGGACCGGAGGATCGACACGCCCGGTCCGAGGAGGTGGAGCGGGTTGCGCACGTGGCCGGCCACCATCGGCATCGCCAGGCGGCTGAACTTCACGGCCTGGCGGGGGTCTCGCACGAACGGGACGGTGCTCAGCGAGTCGGCCATGAGGACGGCCCCCACGCCGGCGAGCAGGAACGGGTTGAAGCGGGACACGGCCACGATGCGGTCCCAGGGCTCGCCCACGATGGCGTCGAGCAAGATCACGGCCAGAGCCCGGTCCGGCTCGCGGGCGGCGAGCTCCGTGACGAGGCGACCGCCCATCGAGTGGCCCATGTAGACGGCCTTGTTGATGCCGAGCTCGTCGACCACGCGGCCGAGGAGCTTCGTGTACTCCTCGAAGTTGGCTCCGCCGGTGGGCAGCCCCTGGGTCCCGCCGTGGTTGGCGACGTCGATGGCGACGACCTTGAAGCCCGACGTGACGATGCGGCTCAGCGTCTGGGCGTAGAGCATCCCCTCGGCCGAGTAGCCGTGGATCAGCACGATCGGCACGCCGCGGCCGCAGACCGACACGCGCACCTTGTGGCCGTCAGCCAGGGCGATGGTGTGGCGGGCGAGGCGGGGCAGCGTCGACGAGACGACCTCGTCGGAGGGCATGGGGCCCAGGACGGTCTCATCCTCGGACGTGGCGAGGACGTCGATGCCGGTGCCGTCGTCGGCGCCACCCGATGCGGCGCCGTGTGAGCTGGACCTACCCATGTGGGCTCCCCTTCCCCCCTTGCACCCGCGCTGACGTGGACATCAAGTGTGGCGCACCGATCCGATCAGCAGCGCGGACCCTCCCTCAAGGACGCAGCAGCGAACGGGTCTGGTCGACGTCGGCGGCCATCTGGGCGACGAGCGGGTCGATCCCGTCGAACTTGATCTCGCCCCGCAGCCGTTCGACGAACCGGACGCGCACCGCCTCGCCGTAGAGGTCACCCGAGAAGTCGAGCAGGTTGCACTCGAGCAGCGGGGCCCCCTCCGGACGCTCGTAGAAGGTGGGTCGGTGCCCGAGCGACATCGCGGTCTGGTGGACGGAGCCATCGGCCCGCTCGAACCAGCCGGCGTAGATGCCGTCGGCCGGGAGCTGGATCTCGGCGGGGATCCGGAGGTTGGCGGTCGGGAACCCGAGCTCGCGGCCCCGCTTGTCGCCGTGCTCCACGGTGCCGCGGACCTCGTGGGACCGGCCGAGCATCGCCGCCGCACCCCCGACATCGCCCTCGGCGAGCAGCGAGCGCACGGCGGTCGACGACACGACCGTGCCCTCGCCCGCCGGGGCACCGGTCGGGCCGACCAGCTCCAGGCCGGTGACGGTGAAGCCCAGGCTCTCGCCCATCTCGCGCAGCAGGGCGACGTTGCCCCCGCGCTTGTGCCCGAAGTGGAAGTCCTCGCCCACCACGACCCCACGGGCGGTGAGGCAGCCGGCGAGCACCTCGTGGACGAACTCCTCCGCCGTCTCCTTCGCCCGCTCCTCGTCGAAGCGGACGACGTAGGTGGCGTCGACACCGGCCTCAGCCAGCAGCTCGAGCTTCTGGTCCAGGTCGCACAGCAGCTTGGGCGCCGACTCGGGCCGCACGACCATCGCCGGATGGCGGTCGAACGTGACCACGACGGTCTGCAGTCCCTGGTCCGCCGCCCGCGCCTTCACCTGGTCGATGACGGCGCGGTGACCCAGGTGGACGCCGTCGTAGGCGCCGATGGTGACCACGCTGGGGGGCTGGGGCGTGGCGCACGGCCCGACGCCCTCGATGACCTGCACGCCGAGGACGCTAGGGACGCACCGCCACGAGGGCCAACTCCGATCTGGTGGGCGGCGCCACCCGGTGCCTGGCCCGCTCGACCTCGGCCGGGACCTCGAGCGGTACCGGGCCGAGACCGCAGGCGGCTGCTGACACCAGAGGCGGTCCGGTGGTGGGCCAGCAGGCGGCTGGCGCGCTCCGCCCTGCTGGCGAAGTCCCGGCGACCCGGGACCGAGCCTGCGGTAGCGTTCGGCCCGTCCGCAGAGATCGAGCGCACCAGGAGGAAGACGCCATGGCTGCCACCCGCTCTTGCCTCCTGCCGCGCGCCTGACCGAACAGGGAGCGCGGCTTGTCCCCGTGCTCTGACGGCACCGCGGCCGCGGTGCCCTGTTCCAAGGAGCTCCGTTGACCGAACTGCTCGCCCGCTACGGATGGGACGACCGCTGGGCGTCCCGCTTCCACGACTACCTCAGGACTCCAGCCGCCGCCGAGATCGACGAACCCGAGCCCGGACGGGTGATCCGCCACGACGGTGCCGGCCTGATGGTCGCCGTCGAGGCCGGCGCCGTCCGCTCCATGTTCGGCCCGCCCGTCCAGCCGCCACCCGTGGTCGGCGACTGGGTGGTGCTGGACCGCCACCGCACCCCCGTCGCCACCCTCCCGCGTGAGTCGCTCCTGCGCCGCCGCGCCGCCGGCACCGGCGAGAAGGAGCAGGCCATGGCCGCCAACGTCGACCTCGTGCTGGTCGTCTGCGGCCTCGACCGGCCCGTCCGCACCGGCCGCATCCAGCGCACCATCACCATCGCCCTCGATGCCGGCGCCGAATCGCTCGTCGTGCTCACCAAGGCCGACAAGGTCGGCCCCGAGGTGGCCGCCGAGGCCGAGATGATCGCCGCCGAGGTGGACCCCGGCCTCGAGGTCGTCACCCTCTCGGCCAAAGGCGGCTGGGGCGTCGACGACCTGCTCGCGCACGTCGGCGAGCGCACCGTTGCCCTCATCGGCGAATCGGGCGCGGGCAAGTCGACCCTCGTGAACGCGCTCATGGCCGGCGAGGTGGCCGCCGAGGGCGACGTGCGCGACGGCGACTCGAAGGGCCGCCACACCACCACCCACCGCGAGCTGCACCTGCTCGACGGCGGCGGAGTCCTCGTCGACACCCCGGGCATCCGCGAGGTCGGCATCTGGACCGACACCGACGCCGTCGCCGAGTCCTTCCCCGACATCGACGAGCTGGCCGAGCACTGCCGGTTCCGGGACTGCGCCCACGAGTCCGAGCCCGGCTGCGCGGTCCGAGCCGCCGTCGCCGACGGCAGGTTGGCCCAGGAGCGCCTCGACGCCTGGCGGGCCCTCGACGCCGAGGCCGCCGCGGCCGAGATGCGCGCCGACGTGGTGGAGCGCCACCGCCGCAACCGCCAGTTCGGCCGCATCGCACGCGAGGCCCAGAAGCTCAAAGACGAGCAGCGCAACCTCCCCTGACCAGATTTCGGGTCACCTGAGCTCCTCTCCGGTGCCCAGGTGACCCGAAAGGCTCGGGTCGGCCCCGCTCCCACGATTTCGGGTCACGCGTGCTCGCCAGAGGTGCACAGATGACCCGAAACCGGTCGCGCTTGACCGACGGGTCAGGGTGGGGTTGGCTCCCTTGGCGTGACCCTCAGCTACGAAGACGCCTCTGCCCAGATCACCGCACCCGGGGAACGGTACGAGACCCACGAGATCGAGGTGGGGGGCATCACGTACACGGCGTTCAAGGGGGCGCCGTCGTCGGTGAAGGAGCTGGCCGACCTGACCCGCCTCTACGGCGACACCGAGTACCTCGTCTACGAGGACGAGCGGTACACGTACGCCGACGTCTACGCCCGCGCCGACAGCATCGCCGCCGCCCTCGTGGACGGCTACGGGGTGCAGAAGGGCGACCGGGTGGCCATCGCCATGCGCAACTACCCGGAGTGGATCATCACCTACCTCGGGGCCCTGTCGATCGGCGCCGTCGTGGTGTCGATGAACGCCTGGTGGACCGCCGAGGAGATGGCCTACGGCCTCGAGGACTCGGGCGCCAAGGTCCTCGTCGCCGACCTCGAACGGGTCGAGCGCAGCCGCGGTGCGGCCGCGGCGCTCGGGTTCCGCACCATCGGCGTCCGCCTCGACGAGGCGGAGGTGCCGCCCGGCATCGAGCGCTGGGAGGACGTCGTCGTGCCCGGGGCCACCCGGCCCGAGGTCGAGGTCGGCCCCGACGACGACGCCACCATCCTCTACACGTCCGGCACCACCGGCCGGCCGAAGGGCGCGGTGTCCACGCACCGGGCCATCGTCCAGGCCCTGATGGGCTTCGGCTGCAAGACGTCGATCGACTCCCTGCGCCGCCCCGAGGAGGCCGCGGGCCGCACCGGTGCCCCGGTGTTCATCCTCATCGTCCCCCTCTTCCACGTGACCGGCAACGTGCCGGTCTTCCTCGGTTCGCTCGCCTCCGGGCTGAAGCTCGTGATCATGCACAAGTGGGATCCCGGCCAGGCGCTCCGGCTGATCGAGCGGGAGAAGGTCACCAACTTCATCGGCGTGCCCACCCAGAGCTGGGACCTGCTCGAGCACCCGGACTTCGAGAAGTACGACACGTCGTCGCTCACCTCCGTCGGCGGTGGCGGCGCCCCCGCTCCCCCGCAGCTCGTGGGCCGGATCGGCAGCTCGTTCAAGACCGCCAAGCCCAACATCGGCTACGGCATGACCGAGACCAACGCCTACGGCCCGGGCAACAGCGGCGCCGACTACGAGACCCATCCCACCAGCACGGGGCGCTCCACACCGATCCTCACGGTCGAGATCCGCGACGCGGACGGCCAACCCGTGCCCGCCGGTCAGCCCGGCGAGATCTGGATGAAGGGCCCGAACCTCATCCGGGGCTACTGGAACAAGCCCGAGGCCACCGCCGAGACCATCGTCGACGGCTGGCTGCGCACCGGCGACCTCGGCCGCATGGACGAGGAGGGCTTCCTCTCCATCGAGGACCGGGCGAAGGACATGATCCTGCGCGGCGGGGAGAACGTGTACTCCGCCGAGGTCGAGGCCGCCGTCTACGAGCACCCGGCGGTCTACGAGGCGGCGGTGTTCGGCCTGCCCCACGAGCGCCTCGGCGAGGAGGTCGCCGTGGCGATCGTCCCCCGCGAGGGCGAGACCATCGACCCCGACGAGCTGCGCCGCTTCCTGGCCGACCAGATCGCCCCCTTCAAGATCCCGTCGAAGGTCTTCCTCTTCGACGAGGCCCTCCCCCGCAACCCTGCCGGCAAGATCCTCAAGCGCCAGCTCCGCGACGAGCTCACCGAGGGCGCCTGATCCCGCTGGCCCCTGGCGGGACCGCACCCGGTCCTCGTCGGTGCTCCCGTGCACCCTCGCCATCGCCTCTTCCCCGGCTTGCCATCAAGTTGGAGGATCCCGGTCGCTCACCGACCACGACCCTCCACCTTCCGCCGCCAGCCTCCAACTTGGAGCATCTCGGTCTCAAACCGCCAAAACCCTCCAAGTTGGAGGCTGAGAGCCGTGGGCGGTCGAGCCGTGCGTCCGGGTCAGGTGGCTTGGGCGGGGACGCGTTCGGGGATGCGGCCGGAGGCGAGGACACCGCCGAGGGCGCCGCCGAGGGCGAGGACGAAGACCCAGGTGACGCTGTGGTCGACCGGCCAGCCGCGGCCGTCGCCGATCGAGATGACGCCACCGGCAACGCCGGTGCCGAGAGCGATGCCGACCGCGTCGCTCAACTGGATCGCCGCGCTGGCCTTGCCCTCCTCCCCCGGCTTCGCCGAGGCCAGCACGGTGACGGCCTGGGGCGCGTAGGCGATGCCGATGCCGAACCCGGAGACGGCCCACGCCACGACCGCGAGGCCGACAGGGAGGCCGAGGGCGACGCCGAGCATCAGGGCGATGCCGACGGCGAGGGCGCCGAAGCCGATGCGATCGAGCCGCTGAGGCCCGACCTGGTCGATGGAGCGCGCCTGGATCCACGAACCAGCGGTCCAGGTGAGCGCGCTCACGGTCAGCGCCGCACCGGCGATCCAGCTCGATCCGCCGCGGCCGTCGACCACCGCGAGGGGGACGTAGGCGTCGGCGGCGAAGAACCCGAAGGTCAAGATCCCGCGCACCGCGACGGTGGCGGGGATGCCCCGGTCGAGGCGCAGCGTCCCGGCCGGCAGCAGGTGGACGAGGGCGTTGACGGCCAGCGGGACGCCGAACAGCACCAGCGTCGCCGCCACGACGCCGGGCACGCCGCTGACCGCGGCGAACGCGGCACCCACGCCCACGACGAGGAGCACGACCTGGCGGAGCCGCAGGGCCTGGGCGGCCCGGCGCTCCCGGTGCTCGACGTCGTCGGCGTCGACGCCCTCGGGCGGTCCCATCGTGGCGAGAGCCGGCACGGTCATGACCCCGGCCAACAGCACGAGCGGCACGAGGACCAGGAACACCGCCCGCCACGACAGCACGTGCTCCACGAGCAGGGCGGCCGACGGACCGACGAGACCGGGCACCACCCAGGCCGTCGACATCACCGCGAACATCTTCGGGCGCAGCGGGCCAGGGATGCCGCGGCCGACGGCGGTGTAGCCGATGGCCGGGATGGCGCCGGCGCCGAAGCCCTGGAGCACGCGGCCGACCACCAGCACCGGCATCGACACCGCCCCGCCGCCGATCAGCAGGCCGGTGGTGAACAGCCCCAGCCCGACGACGTAGGGCAGGACGAGGCCCCGGGAGTCGGCCAGCTGCCCGGCCACCACGATGCCGAGCAGGCTGCCCAGGAAGAAGCCGCTGAACACCCAGCCGTAGAGGCCGAGTCCGCCGAGATCGTCTTTGACGTCAGGCATGATCGCGGCGATCGCCATGGCCTCGAACGCGACCAGGGTGACGGTGAGCACCAGGCCGACGACGAGCTGGCGCCGGCGCGGGGCGAACAGGCCGGCGTCGAGGCCGCCGGGCTCGGCGGACGGCTGCGGCGGCGTGCCCTCGGCGTCGGCGGGGAGGGGCGTCGGCTCGAGGGACATGGCCGACCGAGTGTACGGATGACCGCCGTTCCCTCCTCGCGAGACCCGTCAGGGCTCGGGGCCTCCTCGCTCCGCTGGTGCGATCGAGGGCGCCGTGCGTCACACCGCGGGCCACGCTCACCGCGGCGTCGGCGCCGAGCGAGACGGCCACCGTCGAACCGGGAAGATCTTCCGACTCGATGCGTGGAAGTGGCCGTTCGCACGGTAAGTTGCCCGCTCCCCCGATCGAGAAAGGCAGCCCGATGTCGTCTTCCCTGACCGTCGCCAAGCACCGTGCCAACCTCCAGAAGCTCCGCGAGGAGACCGAGGCCGGGATCGTGACGCTCGAAGCCAGCTACAACGAGCTCGACCCCGAAGAGGCGGCGAGCGACGTCGGTGCCGGCGAGGACGAGGGCGGCTCCGAGGGCGACCTCACCCGGTTCGAGCGCGACCGCATCCGGGCTCGCATCGCCGAGGAGAAGCTGTTCCTCGAGGTGATCGACGCCGCCGAGGCGCGCACGCACGAGCGCAACTGGAAGAACTGCACCAAGTGCGGCAACCCGATCGGCGACGACCGGCTCGACGCCCTCCCCGCCACCGAGCTGTGCGTCACCTGCAAGGCCAACCGCGGCAACTGGTGACATGAGCGGCCACGGCGAGCGGGCGCTGCCGGCCCGGCGGGCCTACGTGGTGGACACCGACCAGCTCGCCGGCGTCGTCGTCGAGATCGACGCCACCGAGGACCCGCAGGCGCTCGCCGTGCTGCAAGCCGGTCTCCACGAGCTGCCCGAGGGGACGCGGTTGATCCACGGCTACGACGTGGCCACCGCCGGTCTGGGTGCCTGGGTCGGCGACCGTCGGGTGCGCGTGTCGATCTGGCCTGCGCTGATCGACGCCGATGGCGAGATCACCGCGGACGATCCCGAGGACCCGACGGCCGATGTGCTGGTGATCGACCTCGATCCCCTCGAGCACGGCACCGAGCTCGAGGAGCTGGTGCGCCTCGGCCGCCTCATCGTGGCCGGGCCCGAGAGCGGGCCGGTCCCCCTGGTGGTCGACCTCGACCGGGACCTCGTGCGAGCGGTCCTCGCCGCCGCCACCGCCGACTGAACGGCACCAACTGAACGGCGCCGGCTCAGGAGCCGGGTTCGTCGGGGTGTTCGAGGAGGCCGGCGACGTCGGCCAGCGCGCCGGCGAGCATCGAGGCCCGCACCAGGACGCGTGCGATCTCGTGCTCGGCCTGCTGGCCCTGGCCGTGGAGCGGCGGGTCGCCCAACGAGCGCACGATCATGGTGGGATCGGCGGGCAGCGAGATGGGTTCGGGGTCGGGCAGCTGGGGCACCGGCTTCCAGAGCTCGGCCGGCTTGAGCTTGTTCCCCTGGCGGCGGCGGCCGCCCTTGCGGCGGTTGCCGCTCATGCCGTGACCTCCTCGGCTGCGAGCTCGGATCCTGGTTCGAAGATGTCGGAGTCGTCCTCGGTGAGCAGCTCGTCGTCGCGCAGGCCGAGGGCGACGCGCAGCTGGCTGGCGTCGAGGTCCGACAGCGAGCTGGACCCGGGGAGGATGAGATCCGCGATGTGGCGCTTGCCGGCGACGACCTCCTCGACGCGCTCGTCGACCGTGCCGGGGCACACCAGGCGGTGCGACACGACCGTCTTGGTCTGGCCGATGCGCCAGGCCCGGTCACGGGCCTGGTCCTCGACGGCCGGGTTCCACCAGCGGTCGTAGAGCACGACGTGGTTGGCGGCGGTGAGGTTGAGGCCCGTGCCGCCCGCCTTGAGCGACAGGACCAGGGCCCCGGCGCCCTCACGCGCCTGGAACTCCTGGATCATGCGGTCTCGGGCGCCGCGGGCGAGGCCGCCGTGGTAGCAGTCGATCGGCTGGCCGGTGCGCTGGGTCAGGTGGTCGGCCATGCGCTTCCCCCACTCGGCGAAGTGGGTGAAGACCAGGACCTTCTCGTCGCCGGCGAAGACCTGGTCGACGATCTCCTCGAGGCGGGTGAGCTTGCCCGATCGGCCCGACAGCGGCAGGTCGTCCGCTTGGTACGCGGAGGGGTGGTTGCAGATCTGCTTGAGGGCGGTGATGGCGGCGAGGATCGCGCCCTGCTTGGGCTCGCCGCCGCCGATCTCGCTGGAGACGGCCACGAGGCCGTCGAGGACCGCCTGGTACAGGCCGATCTGCTCGGGCGTCATCATGCAGTGGTCGAGCTCGTCGATGCGGTCCGGCAGCTCGGCGGCCACCTCGGGCTCGCTCTTGGTGCGGCGGAACACGAGGATGCCGTTGAGCGCCCGCAGCGCCGCTTCGCCCTCGCCCTGCATCTGCGAGATGAACCCGGCCCGGTTGCCGACGAGGCCCGGGTTCGTGAAGTCGAGGATGGCCCAGAGGTCACCGAGCCCGTTCTCGATCGGCGTGCCGGTGAGGGCGACGCGGGTGCCGGCGTCGAGGCGCCGCAGCTGCTGGGCCGTCTCCGACGTGTGGTTCTTGATGGCCTGGGCCTCGTCGAGGACGACCTGCGTCCAGTGCCGACCGGCGAGGACGTCCATGTCCCGGACGGCGGTGCCGTAGGTGGTGATGACGACGTCGGCGCGGTCGAACGCCGTCTGCATCGTCATGCCCGAGGCGCGGCCGGCGCCGTGGTGGACGAGCACCTTCACGTCGGGGACGAACTTCGCCGCCTCCCGCGCCCAGTTGCCCACGACGGCGGGCGGGGCGATGACGAGCGCCGTGCCCTCGCCCGTGGTCCGGCCCAGGTGGGCGAGCATCGTGGGCGTCTTGCCCAGGCCCATGTCCAGGGCGAGGCAGCCGCCGAGGTCCACGGTGTGGAGGAACCCGAGCCAGGCGAGCGCCTCGGCCTGGTAGCCGCGCAGCTCGCCGACGAAGCCCTCGGGCGTCGTGACGGGATCGGTGGAGATGTGCGACGCCTTGCGGAAGAGCTCGGAGGCCCAGCCGCTGCCGTCGACGGTGACGCCACCGGCGAGGTGGTTGCCCTCGAGGCCCACCGAGTGGCGGAGGATCTCCGCCCCGGTCATCTTCGTCTTCTCGGCCCGTTCGGCCAGGGCGGCCGCTGCTTCCTTCAGGTCGACGGCATCGAGCTCGACCCACTTGCCGTGCGAGCGGACGAGTGGCCGTGCCTCGGCCGCGAGACGGGCGATGTCCTCGGCCGTCAGCTCGACGTCGTCGAACAGCACCGACCAGCTCACGTTGGCCAGCTGGTGGGCGCCGACGACGGACTCGCCGCCCATCGACTCGGCGAAGAGGCGCAGCGACGGCGACGGCTTCTTGCGGGACAGGGCCGGCACCCGGACCTCGAACCCGGCTGCTTCCAGCAGCGGGCCGGTGTTGGTCATCAGCTCCCAGGCCTCGTCCTGGCTCAGGTACACCTGGCCGCGGCGCAAGGCGCCGGGCCGGAGCAGCGCGGGGAACGCCCGCTCGACGCGGTTGAGCTCGTCGGCCAGGGGCTTGGTGGCCTTGCCGTCGGCCAGCGCCTGCTCGATGGGCAGCAGCGTGCCCTCGGCCCCGGGGCCGAGCACCGACAAGAACCAGGCGTTGCCCGAGTCCGGCGGGTCGAGCGTGATGACGAGCTTGACCCGGGCGGTGCCCGTGAGGGGCTTCGCCCAGCGGTCGATGCGCTTGGAGACCTCGGCACCAGCGGCCACCGGAGCCTCGAAGGAGGTGCCGTCGAGGCGGGTCACGAAGGCCTCGGCCACCGCGGCGGTGGTGCGGACCACGGGAGGGGGAGCCGGGAACTCGAGCATGCCGGCGGCCTGGCGGACGATCGTGTCGACGACCGCACCCTGGACGGCGAGGGTCACGTTGCGCGGATCGGCGTGGGCGAGCACGGTCACCGGACCGGGCATGGCCGCGGCCATGGCCGAGACGGTGGCCTCCTCGACGAGGGCCGGAACCCACTTGACGCCGAGCTCGATGGCGCGGCCATCGGGTTGCTTGGCGCCTGGGAGCGTCGGGACGATCGCGCCCCGGGCCACCAGCCGCACCGCGGCGACGGCGACCCGTCCGAGCCA
>Ga0182747_1003352_pt1 | contig 10774 bp, 8 predicted proteins | sample eDN3rd30CBELigBY_FD_128526 | JGI IMG/M metagenome (GOLD analysis project Ga0182747, IMG submission 128526) | Enriched backyard soil microbial communities from Emeryville, California, USA - eDNA 3rd pass 30_C BE-Lig BY (version 2) (version 2) | ecosystem: Environmental > Terrestrial > Soil >...
CCGGCCACGGCGCGCTGGCGCGGGTGGGCCAGCGGGTCGCGCGCGATCAGCACCAGCGGGCACGCCTCGGCCTGCCCGGCGCCGCGCAGGTGGGCCGACCACCCGGCCGCCTCCTCGAGCGACATCGTCGGGGCGAGGTGCGCGGCGCCGGCCAGCACGGCCGGGTCGCCGGGGCGCACGTCCCGCATCCAGCCCAGGAACGTCCGGGCCTCGACGGTCGCGTCCATCGCGCACCACGTGACGTACTGCCGCCACATCGCGTCCGGCATCGCGGCGAGCAGGCGCCGGCACTCGTCCTCGGTGAGCAGCCGCTGCAGGCCGGCGGTCGCGCCGGGGGCGACGCCGTGCCCGATCGCCGCGAGCGCCGCGAGCACCGCGCGCCGGCGGTCGCCCGTCACGACGTGCGCCCACAGCTCCGTGGTGACCAGGCTCGCCCGGTCGACCCGCTCGCCGTAGGCGTTGACGGTGGTGGTGGGGATGCGCTCGACAGCGGCGAGCGCCCCCGCGGCGTCCCCGCGCTCGGCGAGGACCTGGGCACGGGCGGCCAGCGCGAACGCCGGGTTGTCGTCGCTGCGCTCCCACAGGTCGAGCCAGCGGTCGGCCGCCGCGGCGTCGCCGAGCGCGACGGCCGCGAGGTGGACCGAGCGGGCCAGCAGCACGGCGTGCCGGGGCGAGGCGAGGCCCGCGGCCGCCAGCGCGTCCGCCTCGGCCAGCGCCGCCGCGTGGTCGCCGGCCATCTCGAGCGAGCGCGCGAGGTCGACCCGGTGCAGCTCCAGCGCCACGGGGTCGCCGGCACCGCGGGCCGCCTCGACCTGCTCGCGGGCGAGCTCGACGTTGCGGCGCCCCTTGTCCTTCTCGGCGACGACCTCCGGGCGGTAGCCGCTGTGCCGCAGCTCGATCCCCGCGGCGGGGCGCTGCGCGTCGGCGGGCCGGCCGGTGGCGCGCAGGACGGGCTGCTCGTGCAGCCGGCCCACCCAGGTGTGCAGCTCCCGGCGGAACACGCGCGAGCCCGCGAGCACCGTGTCAGCGGCGCCCAGGCCGAGGGGCAGCGCCGGGCCGGCGCCCAGGTTCCGGATGAGCACCGTGTGCGCCACGCCGCCGTCCCGGCCGAGCGACGCGCGGAACGCCTCGGGGTCGCCCGCCACCACCTCGTCGGCGTCGACGGACAGGACCCAGTCGCCGGTGGCGTGCGCCAGCGCCCGGTCGCGCGCGGCGCCGAAGTCGTCGTCCCAGTAGCCGTCGACCACGAGGTCGGTGTGCCGCCGGGCGATCTCCCGGGTGCGGTCGGTGGAGCCGGTGTCGTAGACGACGACCTCGTCGGCCCAGGACAGCGCCGCGAGGCAGTCGTCGAGGACGGCCTCCTCGTCCTTGACGATGAGGACCGCGGAGACGGTGGGGCGTGCGGGCATGACGTTCCTCCGGTCGGGTGACTGCCCTGCCGATCGGCGCGCCCGCGGCGCTCCTGAGCGTTCGGCGGCGCGCCGGCGGCCCCGGACGCGGCGAGGGCGCCGCCCGCGTGCTGCGGACGGCGCCCTCGGACGCGCGTGAACGTGCTGCTGCTCCCCCGCCGGCTGCCCGGCGGGGCGCCGCGGTCTCAGACCGCGGCGGTGGTGATGCGGTCCGACCCCTCGAACGGCGTGGGGACGGAGCGGACCTCCTCGGCGCGGTGGCCGGCGGCGGTCATGGCGGCGCGCGAGGCGACCGCGGCGAAGTAGGTGCGGCGGCGGCGCTCGGCGACGCCGTCGGGACGCTCGGCGACCGGGACCATGTCCGGGTCGACGCTGGCGTTCAGGCCGTCGCGCATGAGGGAGAGGCCCTCGGTGCGCAGCTGGCTGATCCGGGACTGGGTCACGCCCAGCTCGTCGGCCAGCTCGGCCACGGACCGGTCCTGCAGGAACAGCCCCTCGATGACGGTGCGCAGCCGGTCGGGCAGCGTGTCGACCGCGGCGCGCAGGTAGCGCAGCCGCTCGCCGATCAGGACGTTGTCCTCGGGGCCGGGGGCCTCGTCGCGGACCAGGTCGGCGACCGGGTGCACGGTGGCGTCCATCGACAGCACGCGCCGCTCGGCGTCCTGGCGGGCCTGGTCGACGGCGGCCAGGTCGGTGCCGAGCGCGTGCGCCAGCTCCTCGCGGGTGGGCGTGCGGCCCAGGGTCGCGGTGAGCCGGTCGCTCGCGGCCGACAGCTCGCGGGCGCGGTGCCGGGCGCCGCGGGACGCCCAGTCCATCGAGCGCAGCTCGTCGATGAGCGCGCCGCGGATGCGCAGCGCGGCGTACCGCGCGAACGGGACGCCGGTCTCGGGGTCGTACGCGCGGGCGGCGAGCACCAGCGCGAGGTGGCCGGCGGACACGAGGTCCTCGCGGCTGACGGTGGCGGGGACCCGGGAGAGGACCTCGCTCACGTGGTACCCCACGATGGGCATGTGCGCGACGACGAGGTCGTCGGCGGCGGGGGTGGCTGCAGAGCTGTTCACGAACCGGTTCTCGGCGGGGGTGAAAGCCGCCTTGAGTCTTTGACTTGAAGTTCATGAAGACCCGATCTATGCGACTTCCGCGGCCATTTCGGACGTACCGGAAAGACAAATCGGACATCCGCCGACATAGTTCCGGGCGGAGTTGAGAGGTTGTGACACACGTCACACTCCGGAGATCGCTGTCCTGTCAGATACAGGGACTGACCAGTCGGTTCAATCGCGGTGCCCGGAGCGGCGGCGTACGGGCGCCCACCCCGTGTCCGGTTTCGCTCAGGACCGCGGGCGCCGTCCCGATAGGACAGGCATCACGCCACGGCCGGCACCCCGCGCCGGGCGTGGCGACCACACCACCGCCGCTTCGAAGGAGGGCACGCCCGATGGCCCTGAGCCAGCTGTCCGACGTCCTGTGGACCGAGCGCCGCCTGCTCGAGCTGCTGCTGTTCAAGCTCGAGGAGGAGCAGCTCGTGCTCACCAGCGGGCGCACGCGGTGGCTGGCCCACGCCACGCGGGAGGTCGAGACCGTGCTGGAGCAGATCCGGGACGCCGAGCTCGGCCGCTCCGCCGAGGCCGACGCGGTCGCCCTCGAGCTCGGCCTGGAGCCCGGCGCCACGCTGCGGACCCTCGCCGAGCACGCCCCCACCCCGTGGGACGACCTGCTGCACGCGCACCGCGACGCCTTCGTCCAGCTCACGACCGAGATCGCCCAGCTGGCCGACGGCAACCGCGAGCTGCTCGCCATGTCGCACCGCGCGACCCAGGAGACGCTCATGTCGCTCCAGGAGTCGGTGCAGACCTACGACCCCCAGGGTCACACGGCGACCCCGGCCGACCGCAGCGCGCAGCTGCTCGACCAGTCCTTCTGACCAGGCCGACCCGGCCGCCCGAGACGACCCGAGACGACCCGAGGAAGAGGATCCGTTGAGCACCTTCTCCGGACTGGGCACCGCCCTCAGCTCCCTGATCGCGCAGCGCCAGGCGCTGGAGGTGTCCGGGCAGAACATCGCGAACGCGAACACCGTCGGGTACACCCGGCAGCGCGCCGCCATGGCCTCCCTGCCGGCCGCCACCGTGCCGTCGATGTTCTCCACCAGCGACGGCGTGGGCATCGGCACCGCCGTGACCGGCATCGACCGGCTCGGGGACGCGTTCCTCGACGCCCGCGTCCGCAACGAGACCTCGGGCGCCTCGCGGCTCGCGTCGGTCGCCACCGAGTACAAGACGCTCGAGACCACCATCGGCGAGCCGAAGGCCACGGGCTTCTCGAAGGACCTGTCGAGCTTCTGGAGCTCCTGGTCCGACGTCGTCAACGACCCGACGTCCGACTCCGCGCGCTCCGTGCTGCTCCAGCGCGGCAAGGCCGTCGCGGACCGGCTGTCGACCATGCACCAGGACATCGGCACCCAGTGGCAGCAGGCCCTGACCACCACCTCGGCCCTGGTCACCCAGGTGAACACCACGGCCGCGAACGTCGCCGACCTCAACACCCGCATCCTCGCGATCACCAACGCGGGCGGCTCGGCGAACGAGCTGATGGACCAGCGCGACCTGCTCGTCACGCAGCTGTCCGGCCTGGTCGGCGCCTCGGCGCGGACCCGCGACGACGGCACCGTCGACGTCATGGTCGCCGGCAACGCCCTGGTCTCCGGGAACACCGCCAACCAGCTCGCCGTCTCGTCCGACAGCCCCGCCTCGATGGGCGACGCGATGGCGGCCGGCGCGCCGGCCGTCTCCATCGTGTGGGCGCGCAACGGCAACCCCTCGGGCATCGAGGGCGGGCGGGTCGCCGGCCTGCTGACCACCCTGGCCCCGCAGAGCAGCGGCGGGATGCTCACCAGCGCCGCGGCCGCGGTCGACGAGGTGGCCACCCAGGTCGCCACCACCGTCAACGCGATCCACACGACGGGCTACACGGTCGACGGCTACGGCACCGGCACCCCCGGCGGCGCGTTCTTCACGTTCGACCCCGCCAACCCCGCGCGCAGCCTGGCCGTCGCGATCACCGACCCCGACGGCATCGCCGTGGCCGGGGCCGGCAAGGGCGCGCACGACAGCAGCGTCGGCCGGGAGATCGCCGCGCTCGCCAAGTCGACCTCCGGCGCGGACGCCACCTGGTCCGCCTTCGTCGTCGACCTCGGCGTCCAGTCGGCCAGCGCCTCCTCGCGCGCCACCGTCGCCGAGGCCGCGCGGTCCACCGCCGCGTCCGCGCAGCTCGCGCAGACCAGCGTCGACACCGACGAGGAGACCGTGAACATGCTCGCGTTCCAGCGGGCCTACGAGGGGGCGGCCCGGGTGCTCACGGCCGTCGACGAGATGCTCGACACGCTGATCAACCGGACGGGGGTGGTGGGCCGATGACCACGATCGGCCGCGTCACGCACTTCACGGTGCGGAACTCGACGCTCAACAACGTGCAGGCCAACCTGCAGCGGATGGCGGACCTGCAGGCGCAGATGTCGTCGGGCAAGAAGATCAACGCCGCGTCCGACGACCCGTCCGGCACCGCCGACGTGCTGCGCCTCCAGGGCGAGCAGCGCCAGCTGGCGCAGTACGACCGCAACGCCGCCGACGGCGAGGCGTGGCTGAGCACGATCAACGACGCGCTCACCACCTCGCTGTCGACGCTCCGCAAGGCCCGGGACCTCACCGTCCAGGGCGGCAACGGCGCGCTCGGCATCAACTCGCGGGTCGCGCTGGCGCAGGAGATCGAGGGCCTGCGGGACAACCTGCTGGCCCAGGCCAACACCACCTACCTCGGGCGCTCCGTGTTCGCGGGCACCACCGCAGGGGCGGCGTTCACCGACGGCTCGACGCCCGCCACCGCGTACGCGTTCTCCGGCGCCGGCGTCGACGGCACCGTGACCCGGACCGTCGCCAGCGGCACCGTGATCCGGGTCGACTCCTCCGGCGCCGCCGTGTTCGGCGAGGGCACGGACTCCGTGTTCGCGCTGCTGGACTCGATCTCCGCCACGCTCCGCGCCGGCGGCGACCCGTCCGACCAGCTGACCGCGATCGACGGCCACCTCGACGCGATGACGACCGAGGTCGCCTCGGTCGGCGCCCGGCAGAACCAGGTCGACGCCGCGCAGGACCTCATCGCGCAGAGCCAGCTGACCGCGACCACGCGGCTCAGCGCGGTGCAGGACATCGACCTCGCCCAGATCATCCTGGACCTCGGCTCGCAGGAGGTCGCCTACAAGGGCGCCCTCGCCGCGGGCGCCAAGGTCCTCCAGCCGACACTCCTGGACTTCCTCCGATGACCGCTGAGCTCGCCGACGCCCCGCGTCGCACCCACCTGCCCGAGCACCTGCACCTGCGCGCGCCCATGCCGGGCCTGACCGGGTACGAGGACTTCACGCTCACCCCGCTGGACGACACCGGCGTGCTGTACGCGCTGCGCGCCGAGCCCGCGGGCGCCCGCCCGGTCCGGCTGTTCGTCGTCGACCCCGACGCGTTCTTCCCGGACTACCACCCGGCGATCGCCGGGGACGTGCTCGCCGCGATCGGCGCCGACGCCGCGCACGCCGTGCGCCTGGTGGTCGTGCGCCCGGCCGACGCCGGCGAGCCGCCCACCGCGAACCTGCTGGCCCCGCTCGTGCTCGACCCCGCCAGCGGCGCGGCCGTGCAGACCGTCCTCACCGAGGACTGGCCGCTGCGGGCCCCGCTCGCGCCGGCCGCCTGACGCCCGCCGCACCGCCAGCTCCCGCCCCGCCCGCCGACCGAACCGACCAGGAGATCGTGATGACCTCGACCCTCGGCGCCGACGCCGGGTCCCCGCGCGCCGCGAGCGGCAGCCCGATCCCCATCGGCGGCGGCGAGACCACGGTCCTGCGGCAGCCCGTCGTGCACCACGACCGCTCCGTGTACGGCTACGCCGTGCGGGTCCTGGTCAGCGGGCCCACCGGCGCGTCCCTGCCCGACGAGAGCACCGAGGTCGCCGTCGAGGCCGCGTACCGGCGCCTCGACCTGACCGGGCTCGCGGGCGACAAGCCCGTGCTGCTCCGCGCGACCGCCGGGCTGCTGTCCGGCACCGCGGCCGTCTGGTACGACGCGGACCGGCTCATGCTGGAGATCACCCCGTCGCTCGCCCGGCGGCCCGACGTCGACACCCTGCTCGCCGCCGCGGTCGCCCGCGGCAGCCGGCTCGCGCTCGCCGACTACGACGGCTCGGCCGCCCAGGACCGGCTGCTCGAGCGGGTGTCGATCGTCAAGGTCGACCTGCAGCGCGGCGCCGACCACTGCGCCGCGCTCGTCGCCCGCGCGCACGCCGCCGGGGCGACCGTCGTCGCCGAGCACACCGACACCACCGAGCGCCTCGAGATCGCGCAGGCCCTCGACGCCGACCTGCTCCAGGGCCCGATGTTCCACCGCGACCCCCCGGTCACCCGCCGGTCGTTCTCCGCCGGCGAGCTGCAGTGCCTCGAGCTGCTCCGCGTGCTCTCCGAGGAGCAGGTCGACCAGCAGACCGTCGTGCGCACCGTCGCCTCCGACCCCGAGCTGTCCATGCGGGTGCTGCACCTGGTGAACTCCTCGGCGTTCGGCCTGCGGCGGGAGATCGACTCCGTGCTCCAGGCCGTCGTGCTGGTCGGGCCCCGGCAGCTGCACGCCCTGGCGATCGCGTCGCTCATCGACGCCAAGCCGGCCTCCGTCGGCACCCTGTGGGCGATCCTGACCCGCGCGATGACCTGCCACACGATCGCCGGGGACGACGCCGGGTACACGGTCGGGCTGCTGTCCGCCGTCGCCGCCCAGCAGGGCATCGACCTCACCGAGCTCGTCTCGCGCACGGGCGTCTCCGACGCCCTCGGCGGGGCGCTGCTGCGGCGCGAGGGCCGGCTCGGCCAGGTGCTCGCCGCCGTCCTCGCGCACGAGGAGAACGACACGGCCGCGGTCGCGGCCACCGGCCTGGAGCCCTGGGACGTCGCGCACGCCTACCTCGCGGCCGTCCCGAGCGCCCTGGCCACGGCCACGGCCCTCGCCTTCGGCGAGTAACCCCCGCCCCCCGCACCCCCTCCCCCCTCCCCCCTCCGCCCACCCTCGCCGAGACCGCACTCGTCGCGGGGTTCCGCCGCCCGGAACCCCGCAGCTGGTGCACGCTCGGCGACCGGCCGGGCGGGGTCCGGGGGCGGGGTCCGGGGGCTGGGGCCGGACCGCATAGGGTGGTGGCCGTGCCGTCGTTCATCCACCTCGCCCTGCGCCCGGAGAGCCGCAAGCCCGCCCCGGACCCGGTCCCGGTGAGCATGCGGCCGGTGTTCCTGGTGGGCATCGGCGCGTGGCTGGTGGCCCTGGTCGTCGCGCTCGTGCTCTGGCTGACGGGGTCCGCGGGGCCCCACGGGGTCTGGGCGTGCGTCACCGGGGTCGCGCTCGGCGCCGTCGGCCTGGCCTGGGCCCGCCGCCGCCCCGGCCGCTGACCCCTCGCCTCCCCCGCCGAGCGGGCGGCGGGCGTCCCCGCCCCGCGGCGACGGCTACCCGCCGGTGGCTGCCTCCGCGGCGGCCCGGGCAGCAGCCGCGCGGGCGCGGGTCCGGCCCGTCGCGTGCTCGGACCACCGCGGCACGAACGCCGCCAGCGCGCCGGCCGCCAGCAGCCCCGCCGCCCCCATCGTCACGACGCCCGCAGCCAGGCTGCCCGCCGCGGCGACCGCGGACACGACCAGGGGCCCCGCCGCCGCACCGGAGTCCTGGAACACCCGCCAGACGCCGAGGAACTGCGCCCTGCCCTCCGGCGGCGCCACGTCCGCCCCGAGGGTCATGAGGATGCCGGAGCCGATGCCGTTGCCCAGGCCCATCACCATCGCCACGACGGACAGCCCCGCCAGCGTCGACGTCAGCGGCAGGACCGCGATGGCCCCGCCGAGCACCACCATCGACGGCACCGCGACCCACAGCCGGCCGCGCCGGTCCATCACCCGGCCCGCGGGGTAGAACAGCAGCATGTCGACCGCGCCCGAGAGGCCGAACACCAGGCTGGTCGTCGCCGGCGCGAACCCCAGGTGCTCGGACCACAGCGGCAGCACGACGCCGCGGGTGGCGCGCACGGCACCGACGAGCACCACCGCGAGCCCGAGGGTCGCGAGCAGCCGCCGGTGCCGCCGGACCAGCCCCGCGCTCGACACCCGCGCCCGGTCGCGCGCGGCGGGTCGCCGGTCGTCGACGTCGCGCGCGAACCCGACGACCGCCGCGGCGGCGACGGTGGTGCCGACCGCCAGCCAGAACACGGCGCGCAGGTCGGCGACGTGCAGCACCGCCGCGCCGAGGAACGGGCCGAGGAACACCCCGATCCGGGACACCCCGCCGAGGGTCGACAGCGCCCGCGCCCGGTTCACGACCGGGACGACCTCCGTCAGGTAGGCCTGGCGGGCGAGGTGGAACACCGCGGAGGCGGCACCGGTGAGCAGGACGCCGACGGCGAGCACCGGGAGCGTCGGGGCCAGCGCGCTGACGCCGAGGGCGACGCACGCGACGAGGGCGGCGACCAGCATGGCGCGACGGTCGCCGACCCGGGCCGCCAGGGCGCCCGCGGGCACGTCGCCGAGGATCTGCCCGACGCCCACCAGCGCCACGATCAGCGCCGCCTGGTCCAGCCCGGCGCCCATGCCCGCGGCCACCAGGGCCACGACCGGGGTGACCGCGCCGAGCCCCGTCTCGTACAGCAGGGCGGGCAGGTAGGCGGAGGTCAGCAGGCTGCGGGTCATCGGCCGTCCATCATGCCCCCGTCGTCGGCGACCCGCTCCACGGCCAGCTCCGCGGCGCGTCCCGGCTCGACCAGGACGAGCTCCACCGCGTGCCGCAGCCGCCACGCGCCGCACGCCTGCGCCAGCCCGCGGGCGAGCCCGGCGAGGTGCGTCGCGTGCACGATGGCGTCCGGGCCGGTGCCGTCCACCCACCAGTCGACCGGCACCCCGTCCACGCGCAGCGACTCGTGCTCGATCCAGGTGTCCGGCGCACCGGGCAGCAGCGCGGCCACCGCCTCGGGGGTGGCGGCCAGGGACCCCGCGTCGTCGCCGTCCCCCTCGTCGACCAGCCCGTCCGCGAGGTCCCCGGCCAGCGGGACGCCGAGCGCGTCGGCGAGGTCCTCGGGGTCGACCGGACCGGTCACCGGCACCATGGCCGCGACGTCGGCGCGCTGCCACCACATCGGCGCCGGGGCGACCGCCACGTCCTCGGCGTGCACCAGCGCGACCCGGTCGGGCGCGATCAGCGCGGGCAGCACGTCCACGTCCGGCGCGGCGTCCGGCTCCGCGGCGGCCAGCCCGGCCCACGCGGACCACACCGCCGCCGCGAGGTCCAGGTCCACCCGGCCGCCCACCGGCGCGGCCGACCGCAGCAGCAGGTTCCACGCGCCGGGCGGCACCGCCCCGAGCGACGCGACCCCGCCCAGGGCCACCTGCGCGGCGGGGTCGAGCGCGGCGACCTCCTCGGGCGCGGGCGGCAGCAGCCGGGCGACGGCGGGCTCGGCCCCCGCCACCGCGAACGGCGTGGCCAGCGGCAGCCCGGACCGGTGCCGCAGCCACCACGCGGTGTACCCGGGCGCGGCGCCGCCGCCGGGCACGCGCACCTCGTCGAGCAGCGCGCGACGCAGCGGCCCGGGCTCGGCGAGCCGCGCGAGCAGCTCCGGCCACGCCGACGGGTCCGCGGCGTCGAGGTCGGCGACGGCCAGCACCTCCGGCAGGGTCTCGCCCTCGCCCACCGCCGCGGCGACCTCCGCGAGCCACGCGTCCCAGCCGTCGAGCGCGTCCGTGACCAGGTCCGCGTCGTCGTCCGCCGGCGCGAGGTCGTCCGCCGACGCGGCGACGTCGGTGAGCACGAGCGGCACCAGGTCGGCGCGGACGCCCGCGGCGGCGAGGGCGTCCGCGCCCCACCGCTCGACGGCGTCGGCGGCGACCGGGGCCAGCACCCGGGGGTCGAGCAGCCGTGCGGCGCGCGACCCGGGCAGGACGAGGCCGTGCGCGGGCGCGGGCTCGCCGTCGGCGGCGCGCAGGGTGAGCAGGCCGAGGACGGCGCGCTCCACCGGGACGGGGGCCGGGCCACCGGGGGTCGGGTCACCGGGGGTGGAGTGACCGGGCGCGGCCGGCGTCGGGACCGTGCCGTCCGCGACCGCGGCGCGCACCAGGGCGAGCACGGCGTCGCTGATCTGCTCGGCGGCGTCCACGTCGTCCTCGCCCGCCTGGTCGAGCACGGCCTGCCGCACGCCCGGGTGCGCGAGCAGGGACGCCGGGTCCGCGGGCGCCGCTCCGAGCCGCTCCAGCACCTCGTGCGCCGCGCCGGGGTGCACCAGCCGCACCCCCCAGCGGCCGAGGACCGCCAGCG
>Ga0182747_1003353_pt1 | contig 10771 bp, 6 predicted proteins | sample eDN3rd30CBELigBY_FD_128526 | JGI IMG/M metagenome (GOLD analysis project Ga0182747, IMG submission 128526) | Enriched backyard soil microbial communities from Emeryville, California, USA - eDNA 3rd pass 30_C BE-Lig BY (version 2) (version 2) | ecosystem: Environmental > Terrestrial > Soil >...
CCAGGGAGCGCAATCAATAATGTTATTTGGCGGAACCGCTACGAAGATGTCGATTTCGTTCCGGCTCAACGCCTCGAGCTCAAAGGACGACCTCTCGATCTGCCGCCGGAGGTGAGGCGTCGCCAGCCAGAAGAGGGCCTCCGAAACGGTCGCATAGATTGATCCTTGCGTCTGATCGGGAGCTTCCCTGATGGCCTTCGCGCCAGCAGCACAAGCCTTATCAGCGGCTGTCGCGCCATTGTCCTGACCGAGCTGAATCATCTCATCGAGGGTTTCGTTCAGGATCTCACGTGGCTTATTGAAAAGGTCGAATACCGTTCCAAGGTGAGCCCGTTGGGGAGGCTCGGTTCGGATGACCCAATGAACCAGAGCGCCCACGAGGAGGCGAGCGGAGTTGACCCAGAAAGGATCCTTTGTGCCTGGTGGTGGAATGATAAGGGCAGCGATCAGAGCTTTAACATCCGCTACCTGGTGTTCATCGCGGCGGATGAAGTCGAGCGGGTTATAAGTATCTGAAGCTTGCCTCCGGACGCTGTTATCCCCCGGCTTTGGGTTCAGAGCCGTCCCATAAGGATCGAGGAGTACGACCCGCCGCCCAAGCTGCTCGCGCCGATCCGCTGTGACAAAGAACGCTTGATTCTTTGGATCGATAATCACCACTGGGCCGCGCCAGCTGTATTGCGCTTTTTGACCGCGCGTATGCCCTTCGAAAGCAGGGGAGAGCAGGTTGGTTATGATAGAGCCAGCTCCCTTGCCGGTGCGGGTGGGAGCGATCGTAATTAGGTGCGCCTCAAGAGGCATGATGACGAGCGGAGAGCTTGAATCGGGGCCACTCTGCCCGACGATTATTCCCGACTCGATACGATTGGGACGAGCCATCTCATCTGGATGAGGAACGGCAACCTTATCGAAAATTCTGTCCTGCGAGATCCAATTCGCATTCCCATAGAGGTCGGAGTCAACGCGCTGTACATTCAGGTCATTCCTGAGAGGAGGTTGCTCCTCAGAAAAGCCGGACGACATGCCTTTCAGGCTTGACAAGCCCACGAACAGGGACCGGATCGGAGCCCAGACCTTTGCTAGTCCGGCGACGCCGCCAACGGTCGACAGCAGGGCCAGAAAGGTCGGCCCGGACCAGCCAGGAGCGCTAAGGATAGCCCAGGTTGAATATCCTTGAGCCGTAGCGGTTGCGGCCGCTCCCCAGATCGCGAGTAGCGCATCTGCTCCATAATAGAAGGACAGGAGAGAGCACCAGGCGATCAGTGGCTTATGGTTTATAAGGATCGTAACGCCCAGCAGGAAGAGAGGCGTCGCGATGCGGATGGCGGGAAGCATCGAGGCTGGGAGGAGGGGGGCGAAAAGCGCCTCGAAGATGAACAGCCAAAGCCAAAAAACAAGGAGAGGCCAACAATAGCGCAAGAACGCCTTTGTTAGGTCGTAGAGAATTCGCCCCATAATGCTGACCCCAGGCCCGTGTTTTAGGCTTCTTCGGTGTCTTGGAATCGCGAGCCTTTAGACCGCCGCGCTGATCGGGCCTGCACCGTCTTCATTTGCCGGCTGAGCCGGTACTGCGCTCGCATCAGCCGAAGCAGGCGTGGAGCTGTTGGGCTTGCGGCCCCGGCGTTTAGCGCTGGGAAAGTGCCGCTCCGCAACCTCCCGGAATTTAGCTTGGGCCTGCTCTCCACCATGAACAGCATTCAGGATCGCACCGAGGATCACTTCACGCGGCAGGAACAGGCCCCCTGCCTGCTTAACGAGTTCTCCGGCTTCGGCCGTAGCCTTGTCAGTCAGTTGCTTCTCTTCGAGGGCAATGGCCTCTTTCCGGGCTGCAATCTCCGCCAGCTTCGATGCAAATTCAGACATAGCCTACCTCAGTTGAGCGCCTGGAGGCGCGATGTGGCAACGGCCAAGCTTTAGGAATAATTCTCACCACCGTCAAGGCACTTAGCGTTCAGCAGGGGGCGTGGTCCAAACCAAGTTTGTAAAGGTGCACAGACTGGCATCTTGCGCCAGATACCTTTACTGCTAAGTTTACGCCTGTCATAGAGGGTTCGCTGGCGGTGCGGATCGCAACATGCCGAATAGGGGCCCTGCCGGCGGCTGAATGCTATGCGCACGCATCATCTCTCTACTCATTCGTCGCTCGTAACGCGCGGCGCAGGAGCATCAGTCATCGCGAGTGCGGCCTACATCACGCGATCTGCCATCACCGAGATGAAGAACGGTCAAGAGGTGGCCCGATGGGACTACAGCAAGCAGGGACAAGGTCAGGTCAGCTCGGCTCTTCAGGCCCATTCCGATTACGCAACCCGCTCAGGATCCTTCACGGCTCGTGACGATCTAGGCTTCACGGAAATACTCGCTCCGGTGGGGGCGCCAGAATGGGTCTATGACAGACAAACCTTATGGGCTCGCGTCGAGGCCGACGAGGATCAATGGGCAGATAAGCATTATAGGCGCCGGCCCGAGCTCGCGCAGAAGCACAAGGAATCTGCTCATCTCGCCTATAAAGGACACATCTCCCTTGCCCGGGAACTCGATATTAACGGACAAATCGAGGTTGCTCGTCAGGTTCTGAAAGAGCACTTCGTCGACCGTGGAATGGTCGTTGAGTGGGCCTTGCACCTCAAGGAGGGGCAGCCTCACCTTCACTTTCAGGCAGCAGCTCGCACCTTCAAGAATGGAGGTTTCCTTGGCAAGTACGCGTCGTACTCAACTCCGGAGATGCGGCGTGAGGAGGCAATCGTTCACCTGCCAGCACGAGCGCTCGGATCCTTCCAAAAGGAGTTGCGGCAGCGAGCAGCAGCCATTCAGAATGCGAAACTCGCCGAGCGCGGGGTCGATAGTGTTCACGTTGAGCATCGGTCTTTTGTTGCGCTGGGGATTGAGTTTGCCCCGCAGGTCTCCAATGGACCAGGAAAGCCAAACGAAGAACGGCTTGCCGAGAATGAGGAGAGACGCCTTGGGAATGCTGAACTCGTTCTAGCTGATCCAAATGTCGTCATTCGGGAAGCCTTTTCCAACACCGCCACTCTCACGGAAGGGCAGTTGAGGGCGGCCATTCAACGCCGAACCTTGGATGATGAGCACTTCGCTCTTGTCTGGGAGCGCATCCATAGTGACGGCATTGTTGTTTGCCTCGGGGAGGATACGAGAGGTCTTCAGACCTACACCTCGGCGGAGTATCAGCAGGCCGAGGTAGCGCTCCAAGCCAGTGCTAGGCAACTTGCGGAGCGCAATAAAGGTCTCGGTGACGAGGAGCGAGCCGCCCTCGAGAGCGCTATTGCCGCCTTCCAGAAGGAGAAGGGATTTTCCCTCAAGGCAGAGCAGAGGGAGGCGCTGGAACACATCGCTTCGGCGGGCGATCTGTCAGTCATTGTGGGCCTGCCAGGTGCGGGTAAGACGACCCTTCTGGAGGCCGCACGCACCTATTTCACCAGCCTTGGACATAACGTCAGGGGCGCGGCAACGGCGGCAATTGCGGCCGAGAACCTTGAGGCGGAAGCGGGCATTGCATCCCAGACGGTTCAAAAGATCATCCTCAGTTATGAGGCCGCGGCGAAGATACGATCTGAACTCAAAGACCCCAAAATGACCGAGAGGCACCGGGCGTCAATGAAGCGGCGCCTTGCCCGTTTCGAGGCAAGCCATTTTAAGGCTGGGGATGTTCTGATCGTGGATGAGGCCGGTATGGTCGGAACCCGGGAAGTCGAGATTTTGCAGAGGCACGCCGTTGCCGCCGGCGCCAAAATTATCCATGTGGGCGACCCGGAGCAGCTCTCCTCCGTTTCTGCCGGCCATGCCCTGCGGCTTCTGAAAGACGAGCATGGAGCCTCTTTCCTCCGGGAGATTACCCGACAGAAGGAGCCCGACCTGAAAGCCTCCTATGCAATGGTGGAGGGCCGCGTCGGGGAGGCGATAGCTCATTACGAAGGTAAGGGGCAGCTCCATTTCTGTGAGACAAAAGGGGAGACTATCTCCCGGTTAGTCGACCACTACGTGAGTGAACGGCTCGCAGCAGATGCAGATGGCCTGCCTAAATGGCAGCGTGGGATGCTCATCACCGCCAATCGCAATGCAGACGTCGAGGCCATTAACATCAGCATCCGGGCGAGGCTGCGGGAAGCCGGTCTTCTCGGCGCGGAGGCGGAACTGTTCGGAAGAAGATATGCGATCGGTGATGAAGTCGTTTTCCTCAAGAATGATGCTTCTATCGGAATCGTGGTCGGGGAGACAGGAGCGGCTGGGGTCAAGAACGGCCAGAGAGGCACGGTTCGAGGGTTAGTGTTCAATACCGTTGGCGCAGTTGTCGGAGCTCAGATCGAGGATGCCCGGACCGGGAGGATACTTGAATTCTCTGGAGCGGACGGCGTTGAACTGGCGCTCGGTTATGCTGTGACCGTGCACAAATCGCAGGGCCAGACGGTAGACTGGCACGCACATTATGCCGGCAACGAGAACCGGGCGCTGTCACTCGTTTGGCTCACCAGGCACCGGCACGAGCTCCAGATCTATGCCGATTATGAGACGTTCCGGGATGACCGTCGGGCGCTCGTCGGACAGATGAGCGTTGAGAGCAGGCAAGGCCTGGCAGATGACTATTCCGTTAGCACAGAGCGCGAGCCATATCGGGAGGTCATTTTCCGTTACCGCGAGGTTTGCGCGACCTACGCCGCCCAGATGGCCGATATTGGAATGTGGGCGGATCAGTACGAAGAGAGCATCTCAGAACATCCGAAATGGGCTGCAACACAAGAACTCAAGGCAGAGCGGAATAGGCTGGCGGTCGAGATCTCGGAGGATTGGGAGGCTTATCGGGTTTTTGCTCAGCAGGCCGGCGTCACCCGTCACTTTATCGACGAGCAGGCCGGAAAGACGGAACGGGTCCTGACACACAGGCAGCAAAGAGCCAGGGAGAGAATTGAGGCCTACGCAGCGCTGCACATCCAGGCTCATGCGATGCTGAAGGAGATCAAATCAACTCACTCCACGCGCCAGGCAGAGCATCCAGATTGGGGCACCTATACGGAATTACGTCAGAAACGCGATGCTTTGGCAGCCGAAATTGCCGAGGACCGCACCTCGCACGCCTCCTTTGCGAGAGAGGCGGGAATTGCTTGGACGTCGATCCAGAAACAAGGTCGGGCACACCGCGAGCAGGCAAAGGCTGAAGGTCAAATGGCAGATCGGCCGGTGCAGCAGGCCAGCTCCGATCTCGAGGCAAGCACGGTTATGGAATTCAACAAATTGAGCCGCCAAATCGACCGGCTCAAAAGAGATGGCGATAAGGAAAAGGCGTTGGAAGCCCGAAACAAAGCCCGCGCGCTCGCGGCTGAAATCTTTGCGGCAGGTGCGGAGGCTGAAGAGGGACTAACCCCGAAAAGCGGATTGAAGTATCGCAATTACACAGCCGGATTGCGTGGGGTGGCTCGTCTGCAGGGCAGGGCAAGAGGCGCGAGCGAGGCCGGGCAGGGTGCAATTTTGCCCGTCACCATCGAGCCGACAACTGGAAACGAGCGACAGCCAAGTGCACAAGTCGTCACCCCTGAAGACCTTCTCCGAGATCGCGCTTCAGAGCAGCTAGCAGGGAGGGCTATCGCCCCTGAAGAGTTCGACGCCTGGAGCCGGTCACGGGTGGAGTCGATCCGCGCCGAGTTTCTTCACGAGAGCCAGGCTGAGCGCGAGCGCCGGGCGCTGGATTGGATGGAGATCCACGCCGAGGACGAGTGGCGAGCCTACATCAGTCCGGTTCGGGAGCAGGCTCGAGGATATGTGGACCAGGCAGCCGCATCGATGCCAACACCGGCCGATGATTTCGAGGAGCGGACAGAAGCCCTGATCCGCGCTAGCGAAAACCTATTCCAGAAGGAAGCGGTGACCACCGCCCGGGCTATTGCCGTGCCGGAACTGCTCCTCCAGTCTCGCCAGGAGCGCGAGACAGCCGCTAAGTCAGCTCGTGAGGAAGCTCTCCGGCAGGTCATGGCGGAGCAGGAGACTTCGGCAGAAGCCACTATCTCAGGCGGGGCCGCCCTGCGCAAACGCTCGCAAGCTGCCATGAGCACTTGGCCTCGTGGCCCCCGTAACCAAGCGGCTGGCCTGGTGCTGAGCAACGATCAATGGGTTCGTGAGCTCCAGGAGGAGCGAAACGGCCGCCTTCGGGCTCATCCCCGCGTCGAGATGTCGGATCTTTCCGAAGGCGAGCGGAAAGCACATGCTGCGGCGGCACAACATTGTCGACTGGACGCCGGCGAGATCAAGCGCCTGGTCAACCGTGCCAGATATCGGGAAGCCTTCCTTGATGCGATTTTCGGCGGGGCCTCAAACGGGCGTGTCGATAAAGCCCGGTTGAGCTGGGACAATATCAAATCTCGAGTCTTGGCCGAGGAAATGCGGCGCTATGAAAAGTCTCTTCAGCGGATGGACCTAGAGGAGAACCGTCGTGCGCTCCTTGTGGAGAGGGAGTTTTACCAACGGGCAGCCGACCTCGGGATTGATGTCCAAACTGCAAAATTGGGCCTTTCACGCGAGCAACGGAGGATCCTCAAGACCCTCATTCGCCGTGAGGTAAAGACAGCTCGTTTGGCCACCTCCATCACAACAAAGCGCGACAGGTTCAGGGCCCGTAATGGCTCATTGGAAGGAGATCGGGACTTTCTGGCGGAAGTATCGCCACATGAAGCGACCGCACACGTTAAGGCCATTGATCAAATGCGCTGGCAGCCAGTGGATGTTCAGCAGCTCCTAGCGGACCGCGAACGGTCCCTGGCAATGGAACAGGCTACAAAGGCCAGAGTGCCTCTGTTTTCGTCCTACAAGTCCCTGAAGATTGACGAGGCCCGCGTTGCTGTTCACAAAGCCGAGATGCGGCTTTATGAGCGGGCTTTGGCGGAGCAAGGCCTCGCCCGCGAGCAAGCCACACGATTGATCCAGCTAGAGGCCGCTGCCCGGGCCACGGAACTTGGGATCATCGATCAAAAAGAAGCGGTACGGATTAGCGAGGAGATGAAATCTCACGCGCTGGCAGATCGGCGTTTGGAAACGGTCACAGACTTAATTGATCAGGGCCGATCCAGAGGAGCCCGCGTGGCCCTGGTAGCCGAGCCGGATGCGATCAGGGAGGCTCACGAAAGAGCCGCTCAGTTTGCGACGCTCTCGAGGTCGGAGATGGTTGTCGGGCTCCGTCCCATAGAAGCCCAGGAGGCCTACCAGGCAGCCACCGAGGCCGCCCGGAAGGTTGGTCGGACCTATCTGGAGACCAGGCGGGAGGTGAATGAAAGCAAGTTCTCCCACCGCGAGGTTGCCAAGTTTGTTTTTAATGAGGAAATGGCCAAATACGAGCGGGCGCTTCAGATCGGAGGTTTGTCTGAGGCGGATCGCGTCCGTCTTGTTGAGCAAGAGAGACTTCAGCGGGGTTTTGAACTCGGGTTAATTTCCCGCGCTGAGAGGGACAATGGGGCCGCTAAGGCTGGTGTCTCTCTAGAACCGGAGAATTGGCAGCGGCAGAACATGCGCCTTGGCGCGATTGCCGAAGTCATTATCAGGGAGCGCTCAGACAGCTTAAATCCCTCTACCCGCCTCTCAAAAGCGGAAATCGTAGCTCTCGCCAGAAATATTGAATGGGATCTGACCGAGGCACGCGCTGGAGAGTTCGGAATTGGGCTGGAGGCTGCAAAGGCTCAGACGGCAATCAGTCTTGAGCTTGCCTGGAGCGCCGTTGAAAAGGTTGAGGCCGCCCGAGCCGATGAGAGGCAGCGGACGCTTGCGGACGAGAGTGAGCAACCTGCAATCGTGGAGCATGGCCTCCAGGTTGCCTCTAGTGTCGGCCGGAGCAACGATGGCGTGAAGACGCGCGACCTTCAGGAGGCCGTCGAACAGTTCCGAGCTAACGTTCAGACTGGCGAAGCAGCGAGGGCCTCAGGAGATCGCGAGGCGATCAGGAAAGCGGAGGTGGCTGAGAAAGCCGCCAAGGTCGAAATTGACCGCCACGAGCGGCGAACTCACGAGCAGAAGCGAGCGACACGCCACCACCGAATGCACGAAGCCAAACGCTCCGCCGAGGAAGCCTTTGCAAAGGGCGATCTCGCTGGGTTCAAAAAGGCGGCCAATCAAGCGAAGACGCTCGAGAAGGAAGCCGAGACCACTCGCAACATCACTCGGGATCTAGTTAGCGACAGACGAGCGGAAGAACGGCTGGACGAGCTTTCACGCAAAGAGCAGCAACTCGCGTCCGATCGAGCCGCGCAGAGGTGACTATGAAGGGAATCCTATTTAGATTTGATGATGCTCCAGACAGAGGCGGACGGCTCCGCCCTCGAACGGAGTACAAAGCATGTGGTTCCTATCTATTAGCCTTGCCTTAGACAGGAAAAGGACCTGGGCGGCTTGGCGCCTGTCTATCCGGGTCCAATTCTGGAATGGTATGAAACGGGGGAGGCAAAAGCCCTCTTTCCACTTCAGGCCTCAATACAAAGCGATCAGTGCGCCCACTCAAGTTCGTCAAGGTTTTTACCTGGTTTCAGGAAAGGCTCAGCCTTCCGGTATGGGAGCGTGACGCGGCCTATAGTTCCGCTTGCCAGTATATCCCAATCAGGATATACGTATATACCGAACAGGGATATACCGCAGGCGAGCGCGACGATGACCTACTTGATCAAGGACGAAACCGTGGTCCAGCAGCTTAAGGTTCTGGCCCGGCGCAAGAACAAGACCGTGGCCGACGTGTTGCGGCAGGTTGTGGTGCAGGAGATCGAGCGCGAGGACTCCCGCACCAGCGCCCTAGAGAAAATCGGTCCAGTCCTGGCGAAGGCCCGCGCCATCGGAAAGCCCATCGGGCGCATTGATTGGGGTGTCGAGAAGACGGCTTCTGACGAACTTTGGGGAGAGTAATGTATATCGAGACGTCCGCCATCATCGCCATGCTTGCAGGCGAGGAAGAGGCCGAGGATATGGCGCGCAAAATCGATGAGGCGAAAACCAACCTTATTACCTCGCCGGTTTCCGTGACCGAAGCGGTGATCACGTTCGCCACTAAGAAGGAAATCGAGATCCCCGCGTCTCAAGAGATTGTAAGCGAGCTTTTGAGCGCCTTGAAGGTGCAGACCGTCAGCATTACGGCGGACATCGGCAACAAGGCTGTCCGCGCGTATGCGCAGTATGGCAAGGGCACGGGCCACGGCGCGAAGCTGAATTTGGGCGACGTCTTCTCGTATGCTTGCGCCAAAGCCTATCGCGTCCCGTTGCTCTATAAGGGGAACGACTTCGCAAAAACCGATCTGGCTTGACCCGCGCCCGGCATGACCTCATTCCGAGCAGTCTTCTAACCGAACGAGTGAGAGCTTTCGCAGTTCGCTTATGGCGATCGCTCGTGCCATGCAAAGAACAGATACGTGTCGGACGCATGGAGGAAAGGAGTTTAGCGAGAGGAAGCTGCTCCACTGTCACAAAGCTCGATTGACTGCATACTTGCTGGTCAATTACGCTTCCTGAGGAAGGAACGTAAGGTAGGTTGTTGGGAGTGATAGCCCTAACGAAAAACCTGTCCTGCCCTCTGCTAAAGGGTTGTTTTCTTTCCATCCTGGGAAGCGAGTGAGTTTACGAGACTCACTCGCTTTTCTCCCGAGCAGCCTCCTGAAGCGATCCCACAGTTTTCGCTAACTTTCGATGACCTTACGGTTGAGGTTAAGCCAATCCCTGTCTTGGCCAAGATTGCACCTACCTACTTCATGTTGCATTTACGATGCACTTTGGCATTGTTGTGCGAGCCGTCATCTGAGGAAGTGCCCTGTTGTCCCCGTTTGAGCGCTGCTATGATTCGTAAGTTTACTCTAGGGCATCTCGTCCTTCCCGCTGTCATGTTGCTCTTGGGCTGGGGGCTACTGGAAGCTGGATATCTGGATGGGCTAGCGTTTTTAGCGTTTCTCGGAACGCCTGCCGCTGTCTTGGTTTTAGCTTGGGCCGCCATCGTAGCAAATGAAATTGCCAATCGACGAAGCGAAAGACAGCAGCGCCCTTGGAGCTTCACTAAGTTTTCTCTTTTCCACCTTTCCGCACCTGCTTTCATGGTGCTCCTAGGTTGGTGGGCGTGCAGCGCCGGCTACATCAGCGAGGCATTGTTTGTTGCAAGCGCAGTGGCCCCTGCCAGTGTCTTGTTCTTGGCCTGGCTTGCTGTCCTGGCCAATGAGATTGCGAACAGGCGGAGTGAAGAACGGAAGCGTCCAGTCAGCTTCACAAAGTTCTCTCTACTCGTCCTCCTCGTACCTATAGCCCTATCGCTCCTGGGATGGTGGTCTTTGCAGACCGGCTTCATGAACGGGACAGAAGTGCTGGCGTTCCTCGCGGCGCCTGCCATCTTTGGAGTTCTGGGCTGGGCAGCCGTCGCGGCCAATGAGATCGCTAATAGGCGAAGTGAGAGACGTCAGCGCCAAGGGTGATCGTGAAGGTGGCCACACTCATACTTTGTCGAGATCTTTCAGGCGCTCAAGGATGCGCCCTATGTCGGCAACTTCGATGTCGCCTCGAATGTAAGCTTCGAAGATTGGGTCTGTTGTCCGGTCTCTCGTAATCCCAGATAAAAGATTGTTGTGGTGCGCCTCTTCGACGAACTTACGACGGCGTTTTATCTCCTCAATTGAGATTTGGGAAGAACTTTCCCTCTCCAATACTACGGCTGCGACACAGTCCCTGACTCTCGCAGCACGAGCCTTGTGGTCGGGCGACCAGAATGGATCCTCGCGGGTTGCTGTATGCGCCGGGTGGCCGTCCTGCGCGGGGA
>Ga0182747_1003354_pt1 | contig 10770 bp, 9 predicted proteins | sample eDN3rd30CBELigBY_FD_128526 | JGI IMG/M metagenome (GOLD analysis project Ga0182747, IMG submission 128526) | Enriched backyard soil microbial communities from Emeryville, California, USA - eDNA 3rd pass 30_C BE-Lig BY (version 2) (version 2) | ecosystem: Environmental > Terrestrial > Soil >...
GCTTCGCCGGTTGCGGCAATGGCCGCCTCGGGGTTGCGGTGCGCGCCGCCGGCGGGCTCCGCGACGATCTGGTCGATCACGCCGAACCGGGCGAGGTCCTCCGCGGTGATCTTCATGTTGGTGGCGGCGTCCTGGGCCTTGCTGGTGTCGCGCCACAGGATCGAGGCTGCGCCCTCCGGCGAGATCACGCTGTAGATGGCATGTTCGAGCATCAGCACCCGGTTGGCGGTGGCGAGCGCGATGGCCCCGCCCGAGCCGCCTTCACCAAGGATGACCGCGACATTCGGCACCCCGAGGCCGAGCCCGGCGTCGGTGCTGCGGGCGATGGCTTCCGCCTGTCCGCGCTCCTCCGCGTCGATGCCGGGAAAGGCTCCGGCGGTGTCCACCAGCGCCAGCACGGGGATGTCGAAACGGTCCGCCATTTCCATCAGCCGGACGGCCTTGCGATAGCCCTCCGGCCGGGCCATGCCGAAATTGTGCTTCAGGCGGGTCTCGGTGGTGGCGCCTTTCTCCTGGCCGATGACGCAGATGCTCTCGCCCCTGAAGCGGCCGAAGCCGCCGACGATGGCGTCGTCGTCGCCGAACTTGCGGTCGCCGGCCAGCGGCGTGAAGTCGGTGATGAGGCCGGCGATATAGTCGAGGCAATGGGGCCGCTGCGGATGGCGGGCCACCTGCGTCTTCTGCCACGGCGTCAGCACGCCGTAGAGGTCCCTGAGCGCCGCGGCTGCGTTGGCTTCGAGTCGCGCGATCTCGCTGGACATGCCCTCGCCGCTGTCGCCGGTCTGAAGCCCGCGCAGTTCCTCGACGCGCGCCTCAAGATCCGCGACCGGCTTTTCGAAATCGAGATAGGTCCGCATGGGCTAGCGTGCTCCCGTCCGGAGTGGCGGGAGGGGGAGGTCGCGCGCTGAGAGCGCGGGAAAGACTTCGGAACACGTCATGATGGAGACATATACGGCATGATGGGCAGCTTTTCACCCCTCCGCGAGCGGGTGGAGATCGCGAACCATCGCTTTCAGCCGGTCCTCGATCACATGGGTGTAGATCTGGGTGGTGGCGATGTCGGCGTGGCCGAGCAGGGTCTGGACGATGCGCAGGTCCGCCCCGTTATGCAGCAGGTGGCTGGCGAAGGCGTGGCGCAGCACATGGGGGCTGACGCGGCGCGGGTCGAGCCCGGCGCGCAGGGCGAGGTCCTTCAGGTCCCGGCCGACATGCTGGCGGGTCAGATGGCCGTCCTCGCCGAAAGAGGGAAACAGCCAGTGGGCCGCGCTCTTGCCGGCGTCATCTTTTCTGGCCTCCGCAAGCAGGGCGAGATAGTCGGTCATGGCGCCCTTGGCGGCGTCGTTGAGCGGCACCAGCCGCTCCTTGTCGCCCTTGCCGCGCACGGTGAGCATGGCGGCGCTGGCCCGCGCCGCGGTGCGGGGCAGGGCGATGAGTTCGGAGATGCGCAGGCCCGTCGCGTAGAGCAGCTCCAGCAGGCAGGCGAGGCGGGCCGCGCGCATCCGCTGCGCCGGCGTCGCCTCGGGCGCGTCGAGCCCGGCCCGGGCGGCGGCCAGCAGCCGGTCCACCTCCGCGACTGTGAGCACCTTGGGCAGGGCGCGGTCGCGGCGGGGACCTTCCAGCACGGCGGCGGGGTCGTCCCCGCGCAGGCCCTCGGCATACAGGAAGCGGTAGAACTGGCGGATGGCGGACAGCCGCCGCGCCACGGAGGTCGCCTTGAATCCGCGGCGGTCGAGGTCCGCGAGATAGTCCCGGATGGCGTCGGTGCCGGCGGCGAGGAGGTCGTGCCCCACGAAATCCGCAAAGTCCTCAAGGTCGCGGGCATAGGCGGCGAGCGTGTTCAGGCTCGCGCCGCGTTCGGCCGCGAGCATGTCGAGGAACAGACGGACGGGGCCGGACGAGGAACCGGACGAGGGCGCGGCGGGGGCAGAGCGGTCTGGCATTCTGGGTCCGCGGTTCCGGCACGGCGAGGACGGGAAGTCAGCCTAGGCGGCCGGCCTCAACGTTTCATGAACCGGTCCGGCGGCACGACGATGGTGATCTCGCGCGGCTGCGGCTCGAACAGGGTGACGAGCGCCAGCATCCCGCCATAGACGAGGCCGGCCAGCACGCCGATCACAAAAAGGAAGCGCAGAAGGCTGGGCATCTGGCCGTCTTGAGTTCTTTTCAACCCCGGGAGGCGCGGCCGGACCGTCCGATGCGCGCTGCCTCCTTCGACCATGTTCGTATCGCGGAGACAACCCGCCTGGACCGGGGGAGGGCGTGGAAAAGCCCCGCGCCGACGACGCCCGGTTGTCTCGGCGGGTGGTTTGTGGGAATCCTCGCCTCATCGTGATCCAGAACGCCATCCATCCAGAGCCGGAAACGGCGCCGCCAGACAGGACCGCCGCCGGAACCCTCGTGGGGCGGCTGGGCGTGCGCTCCATCGTGCTGGTCGGCATGATGGGGGCGGGCAAGTCCTCGGTCGGACGCCGCCTCGCCGCACGGCTCGGCCTGCCCTTCGTGGACGCCGACAACGAGATCGAGGCCGCGGCGGGGATGACCATTCCAGACATCTTCGCCAAGCATGGCGAGCCTTATTTCCGCACCGGCGAGGCCCGCGTCATCGCCCGCCTGCTGGACGGCGGGCCGCAGGTGCTCGCCACCGGCGGCGGCGCCTTCATGAATGCCGAGACCCGCGCCGCCATCGCGGCCAAGGGCGTGGCGGTCTGGCTCAAAGCCGAGGCCGAGACCCTGCTGAGGCGCATCAAGCGGCGCGGCGACCGGCCGCTGCTGATGACCGACGATCCGGCAGCGACCCTGCGCAATCTCATCGAGGAGCGCTATCCGGTTTATGCGGACGCGCGTTTCACCGTTCATTCCCGCGATGTGCCCCACGAGAAGATCGTGGACGAGATCATCGAGGTGCTTGGCGACGGGATCGACTCCGCCGGCGGCGTATCCCCGCCCCAGACTTCAGGAAAGCCTTCTGCCATGACCGTCCAGCCCAGCCCCCGCGCCCCGACCGTCGTGGATGTGGCGCTTGGCGAGCGCGCCTATGACATCGTCATCGGCCGCGACGTGCTGGCCTCGCTGGGCGCGCGGGTCGCGGCGTTGCGGCCCGGCGCGCGGGTGGCGCTGGTGACGGACGCCAATGTGGCGGGCCTGCATCTCGGCACCGCGCGGGCCTCGCTCGCGGCGGCGGGCGTCGATGCGGTGGAGGTCGTCGTCGCGCCGGGCGAGGGCTCCAAGAGCTGGCGCGGCATCGAGCAGGTCTGCGAAGCGGTTATCGCCGGCCGGATCGAGCGGCGCGACCTTGTCATCGCCCTCGGCGGCGGCGTCATCGGCGACCTTGCCGGCTTCGCGGCGGCGCTGGTCAAGCGTGGCGTGGACTATGTGCAGGTGCCGACCACGCTGCTGGCGCAGGTCGATTCCTCCGTCGGCGGCAAGACCGCGATCGACTCGCCCCAGGGCAAGAACCTGATCGGTTCCTTCCATCAGCCGGTGCTGGTGCTGGCCGACACGGCGGCGCTCGACACGCTGCCGCCGGAACAGTTCCGCGCCGGCTATGCCGAGGTCGTCAAATACGGGCTGCTGGGCGATGCCGGTTTCTTCGACTGGCTGGAGGCGAACTGGCAGGAGGTTTTCGCCGGCGGTCCGGCGCGCGAGCATGCCATCGCCGTGAGCTGCCGGGCCAAGGCCGCCATCGTCGCCCGCGACGAGCGCGAGACCGGCGACCGGGCGCTGCTGAACCTCGGCCATACCTTCGGCCACGCCTTCGAGGCGGCGGCGGGCTTCGGCGGCGAGTTGCTCCATGGCGACGCCGTGGCGCTGGGCATGGCGCTGGCCTTCGAATTCTCCGTCCGTCAGGGCTTGTGTCCCGCCGCCGACATGGAGCGTGCGGTGGCGCATCTCGCCCGGACCGGCCTGCCGGTGCGGGTCGGCGATCTCGCCGGCGAAGCGCCTGGCGTGGACCTGCTGATGGACCTCATCGCCCAGGACAAGAAGGTGAAGCGCGGCAAGCTGACCTTCATCCTCGTCCGGGCGCTGGGAGACGCTTTCGTGGCCGACGATGTCGATCCGGCCGCGATCCGCGCCTTCCTGACAGAGAAGCTTGCAGCGCGATGACCCCCGCCGACTGGCTCGCGCTGGTTGTCGTCATTCCCTGCCTTCTGCTGTCCGCCGTGCTCGCGGGCGCCGAGGCTGCGCTCGCGGCCTGCTCCCGGGCGCGGATGTATCGCCTTGAGAAGAAGGGCAGCAGCGAGGCCGCCTGCGTGATCCGGCTGCTGGACGCCCCGCGCCGCACGCTCGACGCCATCATGCTCGGCAGCAACCTCATGAAGATCGCCGCCGTCGCGCTGGTCGTGGCGACCATGGACATGCATTTCGGGCCGTGGGGCATGGTCGGCGGCGTGGCGGCGGTGACGCTGCTGATCGGTGTGTCCGAGGTGCTGCCGCGCATGGCGGCGCTGGCCGCGCCGGAGCGCATGGCGATGCGGCTGGCGGGTCCCGTTGCGGCGCTGGCGAATGTCGCGACGCCGATCCATGACGCCGCCCGGCGTGTTGCCGAATGTCTGCTGCGGCTGGCCGGCTTCCGTGGCGAGCCGGCCGCCACCGTCCGCGCCGCGGATAGTCCAGCGGCGGCCGCGAGCCTGCTGGTGCGCAAGACGGAAGGCGTGGACCGCGACATGCTCGCCGGGGTGCTGGCGCTGCGCGAACTCACCGTCGGCGATGTGATGATCCACCGCACCGAGATGATCACCGCCAATGCCGACCTGCCGCCGGCGGCGCTGGTGCGGGAAGTTCTGGCGGCATCCGTGACCCGCGTGCCGCTCTGGCGCGGCACGCCGGAGAATATCGTCGGCGTGGTCCATGCCAAGGACCTCGTCCGCGCCGTTCAGGCTGCCGACGGAGACTTCGACAAGGTGGACATCGCCGCGGCGTCGCGGGCGCCCTGGTTCGTGCCGGACCTGCGGCCGCTCGACGAGCAGCTCAAGGCGTTCCGCCGGCGCCGCACGCCGCTGGCGCTGGTCGTGGACGAGTATGGCGAGGTCATGGGCCTCGTCACGCTGGAGGACATTCTCGAAGAGATCGTCGGCGACATCGCCGACGAATATGATGTCGAGGTGCCCGGTCTGCGCACGCATCCGGATGGTTCGGTGACGGTGGACGGCGGCGTGCCGATCCGCGACCTCAACCGCGCCATGCACTGGCGGATGCCGGACGAGGAGGCCACGACCGTCGCCGGCCTCGTGATCCACGAGGCGCGGCTGATCCCGGAGCCGGGACAGATTTTCACCTTCCACGGCTACCGCTTCCGCGTGCTGCGCAAGGACCGCAACCGGCTGATGGCGCTGCGGGTCAATCCTCCGGAGCCGCCGCCTTCGTGAACGGGAGGCCGCTCAGCGGGCCGCTTCTTCCGGCGTCCGGGCCTGGATCGCCAGCGCATGGATGCCGCCGGCCAGTTCCTCGGCCAGCGCCGCATTGACCATGCGGTGGCGCTCGACCCGGCTCCTGCCGCCGAAGGCGTCCGACACGATCGTCACGCGGAAATGGGATTCGCCGCCGGGCCGGTGTCCGGCGTGGCCGGCATGGAGATGGGATTCGTCCACGACCGTCAGGCTGGCCGGCGCGAAGGCCGCGGTGAGCTTCCGGGTCAGGATGTCATGGATATGCATGGCGTCATCGATAGGATCTGCGCGGGCGCCGGGTCAAGGCGACGCGGCGAGATGCGCCTTGCCGCAAGCATGCTTTGCCGCGAGTGTGCTTTGCTGTCTGTCAAGACTTGAACGTGACGGGCCGGCGGTCGCATATGTGGGCTGTCATGAAATTCGACTCTCCGCTCTTCGACGGTATTCGCGTCAAACCCGACCGGGATCGCCGGGCGCGGACCGCGGCCGCGCCGACCTGCGAATGGCCGGGCTGCCAGGAGGCTGCGACCAATCGCGCGCCCAAGGGCCGGGGTCTCGAAAAGGACTACTGGAACTACTGCCTCGCCCATGCGCGGGAGTATAACCAGTCCTATAACTACTTCGCCGGCATGAGCCCCGACGATGTGCTGAAATACCAGAAAGACGCCATGATCGGCCACCGGCCGACCTGGAAGATGGGGCAGGGCGGCACCGGGCAGGCCAGCGAGCGCTCCGGCGCGGCGCGGTTCCGCAAGGATCAGCGGCAGTTCGACGATCCGTTCGATCTGCTGCGTGGCGGCGGGGCGCGCCAGCAGCGCGCGGCCCCCGAGCGCCCGGTGGTCGGCAACGCCCAGCGCAAGGCGCTCGACACCATGGGGCTGGAGCCCGGCGTGACCGCGCCGGAAGTGAAGGCCAAGTTCAAGGACCTCGTGAAGCGCCACCACCCGGACACCAATGGCGGCGACCGGTCCACCGAGGACCGGCTGATCGAGATCATTCAGGCGTATAATTATCTCAAATCCATCGGGATGGGCTGACGCCGGCCGGCGTCGTGGGCGCTCTCAGCCACGCGCGGCCCGCATGGCGGCCGTGACGGCTTTCATCCTGCCGGGCCTTTCTGCTAGGCTAACATCATCAACATTATCGCATTTTCGCCTGTTTCGAGGAGTCTGTGCGGATAAGGCCCTCCTGGAGGATCAATGACTGCCGCAAATGAAGCCGTCGCCGGAATGCCGGATATGCAAGTCTCGGTCCGGCAGGTCTTCGGGATCGACAGCGACATGACGGTGCCGGCCTACGCCGAACCGAACGAATATGTCCCCGACCCGGACCCGGATTATCTGTTCGACCGGCCGACCACGATGGCCATTCTCGCCGGCTTCGCCAAAAACCGCCGCGTCATGGTTACGGGCTATCACGGCACCGGAAAGTCCAGTCACGTCGAGCAGGTCGCCTCGCGGCTGAACTGGCCCTGCGTGCGCGTCAACCTCGACAGCCACATCAGCCGTATCGACCTGATCGGCAAGGACGCCATCGTGGTCAGGGACGGCATGCAGGTCACGGAATTCCGCGACGGCATCCTGCCCTGGGCCTATCAGAACAACATCGCTTTGTGTTTCGACGAATATGACGCCGGCCGCCCGGACGTGATGTTCGTGATTCAGCGCGTGCTGGAATCCTCCGGCCGCCTGACGCTGCTGGACCAGAGCCGGGTCATCAAGCCGCATCCGGCCTTCCGCCTGTTCGCGACCGCCAACACCGTCGGCCTCGGCGACACCTCCGGCCTCTATCACGGCACCCAGCAGATCAACCAGGCGCAGATGGACCGCTGGTCCATCGTCACCACGCTGAACTATCTGCCCCACGACAACGAGGTGGAGATCGTGCTCTCCAAGGCGCGGCACTACCGCACCGAGGAAGGCAAGGCGATCGTCGGCCGCATGGTGCGCGTCGCGGACCTGACCCGCAACGCCTTCATGAACGGCGACATCTCGACGGTGATGAGCCCGCGCACGGTCATCACCTGGGCGGAGAATGCCGACATCTTCCAGGATGTGGGCTTCGCCTTCCGGGTGACGTTCCTCAACAAATGCGACGAGCTGGAGCGGCCGATCATCGCCGAATTCTACCAGCGCTGCTTCGGCGTCGAGCTGCCGGAGAGCACTGCGAACATGGCGCTGAGCTGACCGCTTGTCGTCGTAGCACCCCCCGCAGTATCGAGCGGCCCATTCATGGCGTCCAACCAGCGTCCCCGTTCCCAACCCAAAGAAAGCCCGACCGAGCCTTTCAAGCGCGCGGTGGCGACCTGCATGCGCTCGATCGCCCGCAAGCCGGACCTCGAAGTCGCTTTCGCGGCCGAGCGGCCCGGCATCGCCGGCAACAAGGCCCGCCTGCCGGAGCCGGCGCGGCGTCTTTCGGCCGAGGATGTGGCCATCGTCCGGGGACATGCGGATTCCATGGCGCTCAAGCTTGCTTGTCACGATCCGGCCGTGCACCGGCGCATGACGCCGGGCGGCCAGCAGGCGCGGGCGGTGTTCGAGGCGGTCGAGCAGGCGCGGGTGGAGGCCATCGGCTCGCGGCGCATGATGGGTGTCGCCAGCAACCTCACCGCGATGCTGGACGACAAGTATCACCGCGGCAAATACGACGACATCACCGAACGGTCCGAAGCGCCGATCGAGGAAGCCGTCGCCATGATGGTGCGCGAGCGGCTGACCGGCCTTGCGCCGCCGCCGGCCGCGCGCCGGCTCGTCGATCTGTGGCGGCCGGTCATCGAGGACCGGGCCGGGCGCAATCTTAACCGGCTGGAGGAACTGGTCGAGGATCAGGAGCGCTTCGGCGACGTGGTCAAGGACCTGCTCACCTCGCTCGACATGGGCGAGGATCGCAGCGCCGAGTCCGAAGACACCGAGGACAGCGAGGGCGACGACCAGAACGAGGATCAGGATTCCGGAGACCAGAACGAGGACTCCCAGAATCCGGACGCCCAGGCCCAGCCGGAACAGACCGAGGCGTCGGCCGAGGAATCCGCCGAGGCCGCGTCGGAATCCATGGAATCCATGGACGCCGACATGATGGACGACATGGAGATGGGCGAGGCGGAAGTGCCGGGCGAGCAGCGCCGGCCGCATCGCCAGGGCGCCAACGAGCCGCGCGGCCCGGACTACAAGGTCTATGCCCCCCGTTTCGATGAAACCGTGGGCGCCGAGGATCTGTGCGAGCCGGAGGAACTCGACCGGCTGCGCAGCTATCTCGACAAGCAGCTCTCGAACCTGCAAGGCGTCGTCGCGCGGCTTGCCAACCGGCTGCAACGGCGGCTGATGGCGCAGCAGAATCGCGCCTGGGAATTCGACCTTGAAGAAGGCATGCTCGATCCGGCGCGGCTGTCCCGCGTGGTGCTCGATCCCATGCATCCGCTGTCCTTCAAGCGCGAGAAGGACACCAATTTCCGCGACACGGTCGTGACGCTGCTGATGGACAATTCCGGCTCCATGCGCGGGCGGCCGATCACTGTCGCGGCGACCTGTGCGGATATCCTGGCGCGGACGCTGGAGCGCTGCGGCGTGAAGGTCGAAATCCTCGGCTTCACCACCCGGGCCTGGAAGGGCGGCTCGTCCCGCGAGGCGTGGCTCGCCGCCGGCAAGCCGGCCAATCCCGGCCGGCTCAACGACCTGCGCCACATCATCTACAAGGCAGCGGACGCGCCGTGGCGGCGCGCGCGGCGCAACCTCGGCCTGATGATGCGCGAGGGCCTGCTGAAGGAGAATATCGACGGCGAGGCGCTGAACTGGGCGCATCAGCGCCTGCTGGCGCGGCCCGAGCAGCGCAAGATCCTGATGATGATCTCCGACGGTGCGCCGGTGGACGACTCCACCCTGTCGGTCAATCCGGGCAACTACCTCGAACGGCATCTGCGCTGGGTGATCGAGGACATCGAGACCCGTTCGCCGGTGGAGCTGATCGCCATCGGCATCGGCCATGACGTCACACGCTATTATCGCCGGGCGGTTACGATCGTCGATGCCGAGGAACTCGGCGGTGCGATGACCGAGAAACTGGCGGAGCTGTTCGATGACAATGGAGTGGGCGAGCCCGTCTCGCGGGGCCGGCGGCGGCGCGTGGCCTGAGGCCGGGCCGCGGTGCGGGCTGACGACACTCCGGACACGAACATCCCGGCCATGAACGAGCCGGACATGAACATGCCGGGCCTGCGGTTGCTCAAGGCTCGCGGCCGCGTGTGGTCCCGGCTGCCGGTCGCCTTGTGCCTGGGTTTTGCCGTGGCTGTGCTGGCGATCGGCGCTGCCGCGCGCGGCCCCTCAGCGGCCATGGCGCAGACCCTGACGCAGACTGCGACGCAAACGTCAGCCAGCCGGCCCGTCGTCGCCGGAACGGAAGCGCCGGCGGACATCTCGATCACGGCGACGCCGATCATGGCCTTCGATCCGCGCGATCCGGCACGCCGGCAGTTCGGCAAGCTGCTGTTTCGCGGGGGGCTGGCGCTGACTTCGGCGGCCAAGCCGTTCGGCGGCTTCTCGGGCATCGTCATGGCGGCGGATGGTCGCCGTTTCGTCGCCATCAGCGACCGGGCCTGGTGGCTGACCGGCGAGATCGTCCATGACGGCGAGCGGCCGGCCGCGATCACCGGCGCGCGGATGGGGCCGGTGCTGGGGCCGGATGGCGCGCCGCTGACGCGGCGTGGCTGGTACGACACCGAGTCGCTGACGGCCGATGGCGACACACTGTATGCCGGCATCGAGCGCGTCCACCGGATCGTGCGGTTCGACTTCGGGCGTGACGGCATGGCGGCCCGCGCGCGGACCGTGGGGCTGCCGGCGTCGTTCCGCAACCTGCGCAGCAATCGCGGCATCGAAGGGCTGGTGGCGGTGCCCAAGGGGACTCACCCCCTCTCAGGCGCGCTGGTGGTCTTTTCCGAGGGGTCGCTGGACGAGGCGCGCGACCTGCGGGCGCTGCTGCTGGGCGGGCCGAAGCCGGGCGCTTTCAGCGTGCGGCGAACCGAGAATTACGACATCAGCGACGCCGCCCTGCTGCCGGGCGGGGACGTGCTGATTCTCGAACGGAAATTCTCCTGGCTCGCCGGTCTCGGCATCCGTTTACGCCGGATCGCGCAGCAGGATATCGCGCCGGGGCGCACGGTGGATGGGCCCGTGCTGTTCGAGGCGGACCTCGGCTACCATATCGACAACATGGAAGGGCTCGCCGTGCATCGCGACGCCGCCGGCACGGTCGTGCTGACGATGATCTCGGACGACAATTTCTCGATGCTGCAACGGACGCTGCTGCTGCAATTCGCGCTGCCGGGCGAATAAAGCATGATCCCGAAAAGTGGGCACCGGTTTTCGGACAAGATCATGCTCAGGCAAAA
>Ga0182747_1003358_pt1 | contig 10763 bp, 7 predicted proteins | sample eDN3rd30CBELigBY_FD_128526 | JGI IMG/M metagenome (GOLD analysis project Ga0182747, IMG submission 128526) | Enriched backyard soil microbial communities from Emeryville, California, USA - eDNA 3rd pass 30_C BE-Lig BY (version 2) (version 2) | ecosystem: Environmental > Terrestrial > Soil >...
CACCTCCGACGCATAGGGGCCGAGCTTCCAGGCCCGCCACCCTTGCGATGCCCCCTGAGGGGTGCGGCCAGCGATCCCAGCGTCCCACGGCCAGTCCGCATAGAGGATGCGGCCATCTTTGCTGCGCGCGCCGTCCATCACCTTACGCAAGGCGGCCACCTGGGCCGGGGCGAGGCAGGCCGGCGCCTTGGCCGCGCTGCAGGTGACGGCGACGAGGGCCGGAGCCACCTTGGCGGTGGTGCAGGCGCGGAAGTTCTCGACGATACCATCCTGCGTGCCGTCGAGGCCGTCGCAGGCCTTCAGCACCGCGTCGGAGACGAGCAGCAGGTCGGCGTCGGTGAAGGCCTTGTTGAGCAGGGGCTGACCGTCCGGCGTCTTGGCGTCCATCGCGCGGGCGGCGTCGGCGAAAGCCTGGGCGTCCCACATCTGGGCCACGCCCCCCGCATAGGCGAGGTGGAAACCGGGATAGCCCGCCAGCACGGCGTCGAACTCTTCAGGGAAGCGCTGGACGGCCATGAAGCCCTCCTGCCCGCCCTTGGAGCCGCCGACATAGTAGGTGAAGCGGGGGCCCCGTCCGTAGTAGGCGGCGATCAGCGCCTTGCCGGTGCGCACCACCGGGCCGATGGACGCGCCGCCATAGTTGCGCCGGGCCTCGGCGTCCCAGCCGAAGGTGCCGATGCCCTGAAGCTTCGGGTCATTGTTGGTCGCGTTGTCGTGGCCGGAGTCCTGGCTGATCACGGCGTAGCCGAGCGACAGGGCGTTCCCCGGCTGGGCGCCCATCAGATTGCCGAGGGCGTCGCCCACCACGCCGTTGGAGCCCCCGCCCCCCTGGAAGAAGAAGCGGCCGTTCCACTGGGCCGGCAGGCGCACATGGAACTTGATAGCGTAGGTCTGGCCGTTTGCTCCCTGGCGTTCCTGCAGCTTGCCGAAGATCTCGCAGTGGGAGGGAATATCGGCCGGCGGCGCAAACGGGCTGCCCGCCGTCCTGGAGGGCTGCTGGGCGACCGCCGAGGTGATCACTGTCGTCCGGTCCGGAAAGCGCGCCCGGGCCAGACCCTCGCAGGGCGAGGTGGGCGAGAAACCACCGCCTGCCGCCGCGGTCTCGGCCGGCGGGGCCGTAGCGCAGCCGGCGAAAGCAACAGCGACAAACGCGACGCCGACCCATTTCATGCAAGCTTCTCCCCGCCCGGCGGACCTCGCCGGCTTTTCCATGCCCCGGTTAGCCTATCTCTGCGGACGCATGAAGTTCGGCTGATAGTCCTCCTGGGCGCGGACGATCAGATAGGCGTGGACCGCCTCCAGCTGCTCCTTTGAGAGCACGTCCTTGAAAGAGGGCATGCCCACGGCCGCCCGCTTGCCGCCGATCACGATGTCGGCGAACTCCGCATGGGTTTCCTTAGTCATGTGGCGCAGGTCCTTCATGCCCGCGACGGCGTTGGCGCCGTGGCAGATCTGGCAGTTCCGGACGAAGACTTCGGCACCCGCGGCCCGCGCCTCGCTGGTGACCGGCGTGTTGGGCGGCGCCGGAATGGCGGTGTCCGGCGGCGCCGGCGGCAGGGTCACGCCCTTGGCGTCCAGGGCGAACACCAGCAGGCGCGCCGGGGCATAGCTGAAGGGTACGCCCCCGGCGTCCAGCCCGTTGACGATGGCGTTGTTCCAGCCTGCGTTGACGGCGATGTATTGCCTGCCGGCGACCGCATAGGTGATCGGTCCGCTGACCGGCACGCTGCCGATGGGCATCTCCCACAGCTTCTTGCCGTTGTCGGCGCGATAGACGGCGAAGGTCTTGTTGATCGTACCCTGCACCAGCAGGTTGCCCGCCGTCGCCAGGGTGCCGCCGCTGCCCGCGTGGCTGTAAGGGATGCGGAAGGCCTCCTTCTGGTTCACCGGATCCCAGGCGAGGGTGTAGCCCTTCTCCCGCCTCGCCCCTTCGGCCGCGAGCTGGCGGCGCAGCTCCGGCTCGTTCTTGGAACCGGCGTTCAGAGTGGTGCGGCCGAGCTCGAACTTGAAGTCCTGGTCCTCGACGATGGACTGGACCGCATAGCCCTCCATGGTGGGGAAGTAGACGAGCCCCGTCTTGGGGCTGAACGACATCGGGTTCCAGTTGTGGCCCCCGCCATAGCCCGGTGTGATCAGCGACGGCTTCACCTGCGGATAGGCGTCGGGGAAGACCACCGGCCGCCCCGTCTTCATGTCGATGTGCGAAGCCCAGGTGTTGGGGATGGTGCTCTTGGCCGAGATCAGCTTCCCGGTCGCCCGGTCCAGCACATAGAAGAAGCCGTTCTTGGGGGTGTGCAGGATGGTCTGGCGGGTGCGGCCGCCGATCTTCAGGTCGGCCAGCATCATCGGCGCGGTGCAGTCGTAGTCCCACTCCTCGGCCGGGATCTCCTGGTAGTGCCACTTGTAGCGGCCTGTCCGCGAGTCCACCGCCACGATGGAGCAGAGGAACAGGTTGTCCCCGCCCCCGCGGAAGCGGCTGGGGTGGGGAGAGCCGTTGCCGGTGGCGAAGTAGAAGATATGGAGCTTGGGGTCGTAGGCCATGCCGTCCCAGGCGTTGCCGCCCCCGCCGTACTTCCACCACTCCCCGCTCCAGGTCTTCAGGGCGATGGGCATGGCTGTGTCGGAGGCGACGCCGTCGGGGGTCCTGGGGTCGCCGGGGACGATGTAGAACTTCCAGGTCTGTTTTCCGGTCTCGGCGTCGTAGGCGGAGACATAACCCCGCGCGCCGAAGTCGCCACCGGCGTTGCCGATCACCACCTGGCCGTCGGCGATGCGCGGGGCGCCGGTGATGGAAAGGGGCTGGCCCTTGTCCTTGGTGTCCGTGCTCCAGACCGGCTGGCCGGTGCGGGCGTCCAGCGCGATCAGCCGGCCGTCGAGGGCGCCGAGGTAGATCTTACCCTTCCAGGCCGCGAGCCCCCGGCTGGTCGGGCCGCAGCAGGCGATCCGCGCATACTCCGGCGCGATCTTGGCGTCGTAGGTCCAGAGCGGCTTGCCGGTGACGGCGTCGTAGGCGGTGACGATGCTCCAGGCCGAGACGTTGTAGAGCACCCCGTCGATCATCAACGGCGTGGCCGTCACCCCGCGATAGGTGTTGAGATCGGCGTACCAGGCGAGGCCGAGCCGCTGGACGTTCGTGTCGTTGATGTCAGTCAGGGGGCTGAACCGCTGTTCGCTCCAGGTGCGCCCATGCGACATCCACTGGCCGGCGTCGCGGTCGGCGTTCTCCAGCCGCGCCTGATCGACCGCCGCGGGCGGCCTGGGAGACTGGGCGGCGCCCTGGGCGATCAGCCCGAGGCTGGCGACTGCAACGGCGCAGGCCGCCGCCAGACGAACGGATCTTTTCACGGGATCAGCGGGTCCACGGCGAAGGCATCAGATAGGGCACCGGCGTGAACACCGTCTCGACCCCTTGGATACCGCCGGGGCCGACCCTGAACATCTGGATGAAGGCCTGGCTTTCCGGATGGGTGGTCGCGGTCGGATGCGTCTTGCCGTCGGTCGTCTTGTAGCTGTTGGCGCGAGCCGAGAAGTCCATCACCCCGGTGGCCACCACCACCCCGCGAGCCTCGTCGACAATGGGGAAGGCGCGGGCGCGGATCCGGTCGGTGGCGCTGAACGCCGCCAGCTTGATCTGGGCGGCGCAGTCCTTGCCCAGCGCAGGATCGATGAGCTTGCCGTTGTCGGTGCGAACGCAACCCGGCGCGATGGCGGTCGACGCCTTGCCGGCCTTGCTGAGGGCGCTGTCGAGGTAGCCGTTGACGGCGGCGATCAACTTGGCGCGCGGCTGGCGCGCCGGCAGAGGGTCGCGGAACAATGGCGTGGCCAGGAACGGGTGGGCGTCGCCGAAGGCCGCGGTGCGACTGAGGATGGTCTCGACTTCGGAGATCTTGCCGCCCTCCACCTTCATCCGCAGGGCGAGGTAGGCTGGATCGCCATGCTCTTCGACGATGCCGAACCAGGCGACCTGGCCGGTGGACGGGTCGGCGGCGTGCATGACCGGCTTATTGGCGGCGCGGATCGAGCCCCACAAGGCGTCGCCGACCATCACACCCACGCCGTCTTCGCTGAAGCGCACCGTCTTCGCCCAGGGCAGGCTGTTCGGCGCCTGCTTCACCATGGCGTCGACATAGCGGTCGGCGACACCGATCAGGCAGGCGCGGTCGCAGGCATTGGAAGCGGCGGCGGCCTGAGCGGTGGAGGCGAAAAGGCCGAGCGCCCCGGCGAGGCCGGCCAGCAGGGTTCTGGATGCTTGCTTCATTGATCGGCGCCCCTCGGCGCGGGCCGAGCCCATGGGTTGTGCATGAAGTAGGGCACGTAGGTGAAGACCACCTCGACCCGCCAGATCTTGCCGTCGCGCACCTTGAAGGCCTCGATCAGGCTGATGGAGTTCGGCCACTTCAGCAGGGTCTTCATCTCCCGGCCGTCGGTGAGCTTGTAGGTGTCGTAGAAGTTGGCGTGGTCGAAGAAGGCGGTGGACACCACCACCCCGCGCTCCTCGTCGATCAGAGGATAGCGGCGCTCCCGGATTTCCTTGTTGATGTTGTAGATGCCGAGCTTGAACTGGTTCTCGCAGCCGTTGGCGACGGCGGCGGACCCGCCCTGCCCCGAGGTGGTCGAGAGGCCGTTCTCATTGCGCTCGCAGTCGCTGGCGAAGGGGGCGAACACCGTGCCGTCGTTCCGCTCGACCGTGCTGAAATAGCTGTCGGCGACCGACTTCAGCCGCTCGCGCGAGCGGCGCTGTTCGGACGGCAAAACGTCGTTGAAGGCGGGATCGTGGGTGTATTTATCCACGTCGCCGAAGGGAGACGGCAGGCTGGTCTTGCGATGGACCACCGTCTCCACCTCGGTGATCTTGCCGTCCTGCACCCTCAGCAGCATGGCGTAGTAGGCCGGCACGCCGTGCTCGCGCACCAGCCCAAACCAGGCGGCCCGGCCGGTCCTGGGATCGGCAGCCTCGGTGCCGTCCTTGCTGGCGTCGCTGATCGAGCCCCACAGGCCCTCCCCGATCGGCATGACCACGTTGTTCTCGGTGAACACCACGTCCTTGGCGAAGGGCGCGCGCTTCGGGTCCTTGGCGCGCAGGGCGTCCATGTAGCTGTGCACCGCCTTGATCAGGCAGGCGCGATTACAGTCGTCGGGGATGACGGCGCTGCGCTCCCCCGGCGCCTGGGCGCCCGACGGCCCTGCCGCCAGCGCCAGCAGAAGGGCGGCGCCCACGCCGCCGGCCAATGCCTTGATCGTTCGCATGCACCCTCCCCCGCCCAGCATGACGCCAGGACCACCGTCTCCGCCCGCACCGTCGCTGTTGAAGCTCTCCACCGCACGGGAGTGCGAATGGGGCGACGCGACTGATGCGCGGCCATCCTACACACCCAAGCCGGGGGTTCGACAACATTGTCAGCCGAGCGTCGCTGAATCGGGCCGAACCCGGTTCGCAAGGGCGGGGCGCGCGGGCCCGTCGCATGAAGAAACGGCCGCATGCTGGGTGCATGCGGCCGCCACGTCTCATCGCATCGGATCCGGCGCAGGACGCCGGGTCAGCTCAGCGCCCAAGCGGAACCGAATAAACTGAGAACTGGCCCGGATCCTGGCCCTTCAACTTCGGGTCCATCATGTAGTTGACCTTGCCGTTGTTGACCCAGACGGTCTTGCCGACCAGGGCGACACCGGTGACGCCGGGATCCGAATGCACCACTCGCATCTCGGCCTTGTCGCCGTTGACGGTCACCTCGGTGATCCGCGCCGCGCCGCTCTCGGCCATCAGGAAGCGATTGCCGCCGCTGGAACGCATGCCGTCCGCGCCGCCCAGCTTCATCGAGGGAGTCAGTTCGGTGATCGCGCCCGCCGGGTTGATCTTGAACAGACGCCCCGTCGTCACGGTGTTCACGATCAGGTCGCCGTTGTCGAGGAAGGCGATGCCGTCCGCGCCGGCGAGGTCCTTGCTGGCCGCGAAGGTCTCGATCGCCGTCCCGCCCTTCTTCAGCTTCAGCACCTTGGCGCCCACGGTGTCGGCGATGAACACGTCGCCGGCCTTATTCAAGGCCACGTCGTTGCAGAGGGCGGGGCCCGCCGGCATCGGATAGCTCCCCTTGGGCGCGCCGGTTTTCAGGTTGAAGGTCAGCAACTTGTTGAGCGCCGGCTCCGGCGGCCCGCCGAAGGGCGAGACCGAACAGGCGTAGAGAGTGTTCGAGGCGTCGTGGGCGAACACGCCCAGGAATGACTTCACCCCCATCTTGGTCCCATCGATCCAGACGGTAGCCTTCGCCGCGCCCGCCTTGGCGCGATAGATGGCGCCGGTGCCGGACCCGCCGATGATCAGGTCGCCGCCCTTTGTGGCGGTCATGCTCTCATTGAAGACCTTCTGGCCATCGATCATCACCGTGGTCGGGGCCGCCGCGAAGGCCGCACCACCGAGCGCAAGGGCGGCCGTCGCGCCCACCAGCAACTTCAACATCTCAAACTCCCTGCCTGCCTGTCGTTGTCGCCCGCGAGCCCGTCCAACCGGATCACGACGCGATATATCCTTATGGGAATATCGCAAAGCTCGTCCATCAGCTTGCCCGCGGGCGGATCAGCACCTTCTAGACGCATCCGGGCGTCGGCGTCTTCAGGATCGGCGATGGAAATCGCACCGCGCGAGGCGACCGGGTCAACTCGCCCCTAGATAGCGTCCGCACGCGATTGAGGGGGATGGACGCCGGCGGCGTCTAGACGCCTGGAAGGGACACGACCGGGCCGGCTTGTCATACGACCGCCGTCCTGCCGTCGCGGCCCTTTTGCAGTGCTGATCCATCCTGTCGGCGGAGCCTTCTCCGATGACCGAAGCTTTACATCTCGCCGGCTGGCTGATGGGCGCGATCGCGGTGCTGGGCGCCCTTTACGCGATCGTAGCCGGGGTTCTGGTTCGCCGCGACTTCCGCCGGCTCGCCCCTCTTGGGGTCGATCTGCCCGCCGTCACCCTGCTCAAGCCGCTGCACGGCGTCGAACCCGGCCTGTGGGATCACCTGGAGAGCTTCTGCGCCCAGGACTATCCGGCGCCGGTGCAGATCATCTTCGGTGTGCAGGATCGGTTCGACCCGGCGGTCGCGGTGGTGATGGACCTGAAGCGACGCCATCCGGACCAGGACATCGTGCTGGTGGTCGACGAACGGCTCTACGGGCTCAATCGCAAGGTCTCCAACCTTGTGAACATGCAGCCGTATATCCGCCACGGCGTCGTCGTCCTCACCGACGCCGACATCAGCGTGGACAAGACCTACCTGTCCCGCGTGGCGCCGATACTGCTGTCGTCGAAAGATGTCGGCTTCGTGACCTGCAGCTATGTCGGCAAGCCCATGGGGGGGCTCTGGTCGCAGCTCTCGGCAATGGCGGTGAACTATCACTTCCTGCCCAGCGTCGCCGTCGGCATGGCGCTGAAGCTCGCGCGGCCCTGTTTCGGCGCGACCATCGCCTTCCGCAAAAGCAGCCTCGATGAGATCGGCGGCTTTCTGCCCCTGGCCGACCGCCTTGCGGACGACTACGAGATCGGCCGCGCCATCGCTGCAGGGCGGCCCGGCTTCGCCCTGCCCCCCTTCGTGGTCGCCCACGCCTGCGCGGAGGCGAACCTGCGCGAGCTTGTCTCGCACGAGCTTCGCTGGGCGCGGACCATCCGGGCGGTGGACCCGGCCGGTTTCGCCGGCAGCGGCGTCACCCACGCCCTGCCCCTGGCGATGATCTCGGCCCTGCTACTGGGCCCCACGCCAGGCGCCCTGACCGTCGTCGTGCTCGCCGCCGCAGCCCGGATCTATCTGCGCCGGGAGGTCGATAGGGCCACCGGCTTCAGCGCCGGCGTCTGGTGGCTCACACCGCTTCGCGACTTCGTATCCCTCGGCGTCTTCATCGGCGCCTTCCTCGAAACCACGGTCCGCTGGCAGGGCGAAAGCCTTCAAGTTGCAGCGGGCGGCGGCCTAACCCCCAATTCACGGGCCTAGTCATGCTGCGCACTCTATTCCTGCAGGCGCCGTCCTTCGACGGCTTCGACGGGGGCGCCGGCTCCCGCTATCAGGCCAAGCGAGAGATCAAGTCGTTCTGGTATCCCACATGGCTGGCCCAGCCCGCGGCTCTGGTCGAAGGCAGCCGCCTGATCGACGCCCCGCCCCATGGCCAGCACCTGTCGGACATCGCGCCCCTGGCCAAGGACTACGATATGGTGGTGGTCCACACCTCCACCCCCTCGTTCAAGTCCGACGTCGCGGCGATCGAGGCGCTGAAGGCGGTCAACCCCAACCTGAAGGCCGGCCTGATCGGCGCCAAGGTGGCGGTGAATGCCGAGGGCAGCCTGCTGGAAGCCCCCTCCGTGGACTTTGTCGCCCGCAACGAGTTCGACTTCACCATCAAGGAAGTGGCCGAGGATCGCCCCTGGTCGCAGATCGAGGGCCTGAGCTGGCGCAACGCTCGCGGGCTGATCGTGCACAATGCAGACCGGCCCATGCTGGAGAGTATGGACGACCTGCCCTTCGTCACCCCGGTCTACCAACGCGACCTGAAAATCGAGAACTACTTCATCGGCTACCTAAAGCACCCCTACATCTCGCTCTATACAGGGCGGGGCTGCAAATCCCGCTGCACCTTCTGCCTTTGGCCGCAGACGGTGGGCGGCCACCGCTACCGCACCCGCAGCGTCGGCCATGTGATCGAGGAAATCGCCTGGGCGCAGAAGGCGTTCCCCCAGGTGAAGGAGTTCTTCTTCGACGACGACACCTTCACCGACGACCTGCCCCGCGCCGAAGCCATCGCTCGGGAACTCGGCAAGCTGGGCGTGGTCTGGTCCTGCAACGCCAAGGCCAATGTACCGCGCGAAACGCTGAAGGTGCTGAAGGACGGGGGCCTGCGCCTGCTGCTGGTGGGCTACGAGTCCGGCAACCAGCAGATCCTGCACAATATCAAGAAGGGCATGCGGATCGAAGTGGCCCGCAAGTTCACCCAGGACTGCCGCGAACTGGGCATCGCCATCCACGGCACCTTCATCATGGGCCTGCCCGGCGAGACCAAAGAGACCATCGAGGAGACGATCAAGTTCGCCACCGAGATCAATCCACACACCATCCAGGTCTCCCTGGCCGCCCCCTATCCCGGGACCTTCCTCTATAATCAGGCGGTGCAGCAGGGCTGGCTCGACGCCGACAACGCCGAACTGGTGGACGCCAGTGGAGTGCAGATCGCCCCCCTGCACTACCCCCACCTCAGCCACACCGAGATCTTCCATTCGGTGGAGGACTTCTACAAACGCTTCTACTTCCGCTCCGGCAAGATCGCCTCCATCGTCGGCGAGATGGTCCGCAGTCCGGAGATGATGCGGCGGCGCTTGCGCGAAGGGGTCGAATTCTTCCACTTCCTGCGGGAGCGGCGAGGCGCGACTGGATGAAGGGGCTGATCGTCACCGCCGACGATTTCGGCGCCGCCCTGGACGTCAACGAGGCGGTCGAGATCGCCCACCAGCGCGGCGTGCTCACCACCGCCAGCCTGATGGTCGCCGGCCAAGCGGCGGCCGATGCGGTGCGACGGGCGCGGCGCCTCCCGGGCCTCCGGGTCGGACTGCATCTGGTGCTGGTGGAGGGCGCGCCCCTTCTGCCCCCCGAAGCCCTCGCCGGGCTGGTGGACAAGGCCGGCAGGTTTCGCAGCGATATGGCCCGCGCCGCGACGGCGCTGTTCTTCAGCCCTCGCCTGCGCCGCCGCGCGTCGGCCGAGGTGGAGGCCCAGTTCGACGCCTTCGCCGCCACCGGCCTGCGCCTGGATCACGTCACCGTGCACAAGCACTATCACCTGCACCCGACCGTGGCAGGCTTGGTGCTGGCCGCCGGGGCCCGCCACGGCCTGCGCAGCGCGCGCGTCCCGCTCGAGCCCGAAGGCGTCCTCGCCGCCGCCGATCCCGCATATCGCCCTGCTACGCCTTGGCTGACCGGACCCTGGGCGGCGCTGACCGCCGCACGCTTCCGGGCGGCAGGCGTGCATGTTCCCGACCACAGCTTCGGCCTGCGCTGGTCCGGGGCCATGACGGCGGCGCGTCTGCAAGGCCTCGTGCGCCGCCTGCCGGACGGGATCAGCGAGATCTTCCTGCATCCGGCCATGGGTCCGGCCTTCCCCGGTTCGGCGCCCGGCTACGGCTACGCCGCCGAACTCGACGCCCTGCTCAGCGGCAGCGTACGCGAAGCCGTCGCCGTCGCCGGCGCACGTCTGGGCGGGTTCGCGGACTTCCTGGGTGGCGGGGCGCACAGCAGCGCCCCGATGGCGGTCGTCGCCCGGTCATGAAGATCGCCATCGCGCTGGCCGCCCTGCTCGGCCTGTCCCTGACTATTGGGCTCGTCGCCTACTTTGGCCTCGATGGAATCCTGAGGAGCCTGGAGGCTGTGGGATGGGGCGGGTTTGCGGTGCTCTGCGCCGCCCAACTCGCCCTCATTCCCCTGCTCGGAACCGCCTGGACCGTGCTGGCGCCCTACCCGCCGATGCGGTGGCGCGCCATGGTGATCGGCCGTCTGCTGCGGGATGCGGCTACGGAAGCCCTGCCGTTCTCGCCGCTTGGAGGACTGCTGATCGGGACGCGGGGCGCCGTCCTGTCCGGCGCGCCGGCGCCGTTGGTGCTAGCCACAGGGGCCGTGGACATGGCGATGGAGTTCGCCGCCCAGATCGCCTACGTCGCCCTCGGCCTCTCGCTGTTGTTCTGGAACCGGGCGCCGGCCGCCGCCGGCTTTTCGCTCGCCTCGCTGGCGGCGGGCCTCGGCCTCGCG
>Ga0182747_1003359_pt1 | contig 10761 bp, 11 predicted proteins | sample eDN3rd30CBELigBY_FD_128526 | JGI IMG/M metagenome (GOLD analysis project Ga0182747, IMG submission 128526) | Enriched backyard soil microbial communities from Emeryville, California, USA - eDNA 3rd pass 30_C BE-Lig BY (version 2) (version 2) | ecosystem: Environmental > Terrestrial > Soil >...
GCCACGCCTACGACGGCTTCATCCACTTCTACAATCACCACCGCTCCCACGGCGCACTCGACTGGGCAACCCCCACCGACACCCTGCACCGCCTAACCGAGGACAACGTCCCCGCGGATCACATCTAGCTGACGAGGGTGGGATCCTCGGCCAGCAGGGCGTCGTCGACGGGCTGGCCGGTCGTGGGGTCGATGCCGTAGGTGCCGGCGTCGAGGGCGGCGATGGCGGCGTCGACGGCGTCGAGGTCGCGCTCGATCTGGCTCAGGGCCTCGAGATCGACCGCCGGCGCCGGCTCAGGAGCCGGCGCCTCGATGACGGCCTCCTCGACGGCGCCCGCTTCGGCCACCACGGCATCGGTGTCGGGTGCACCGGCCTCGTCGGCGCTGTCGGCCTGGTCGGGTTCGCCGAACCGGACGCCATCGGGCAAGAAGGCGGCGAGGTCCACCTCGAGCTCCTGCTCGGCCCCCGGGAGGGAGGCGGGCTCGGGCATCGGGTCGGAGGAAGGCAGGTCGGACACGAGCGCTGAGCCTACCGGTCGCCCCCGAACCCCGATTCCGGGCTAGAACACGTTCTCGTTTCTGGATCGGCCAAGGGGTTCGCAGATGTCCGTGGTGCTCGTCGACAAGCCCGATCCGCAGGTCACGCTGGTGACGCTCGACCGGCCCGAGCGGCTCAACGCCATGTCGATCGAGCTGGTCCTCGAGCTGGCCGACGCCTTCGAGGCGATCCGGGCCGACAACGCGTGCCGGGTCATCGTGCTCACGGGCGCCGGGCGGGCGTTCTGCTCGGGCCTCGACCTCAAGGACCACGGCGCGGTCCCGGGCATCGACGGCCTGCAGATCGGCCAGATCGCCCAGCGGTCGATGCACGTGTACTCCCGGCTCACGCCCCTGATGCGGTCGCTCCCCCAACCGGTGATCGCCGCCGTGAACGGCGATGCCTACGGCGGCGGCCTGTGCCTGAGCCTGGCGGCGGAGCTCCGGTTCGCCGCCGAGGGCAGCCGGTTCAACGCCACCGGCATCGTGAACGGCCTGAGCAGCACGGAGATGGGCGCGTCGTGGCTGCTCCCCCGGCTCGTCGGCGCCGCCCACAGCAACGACCTGTTGATGACGGGCCGGGTCATCGACGCCGATGAAGCCCTGCGCATGGGTCTCGTGTCCCGGGTCGTGCCCGCCGACGAGCTGCTCGACCTGGCGCTGGCGACCGCCGGGCGGATGGCGGCGTTCAGCGCCTACGGCCTGGCGATGACCAAGAGCACCCTCTGGGCGAACCTCGAGGTCAGCAGCCTGGCCGCCGCCCAGGAGCTGGAAGACCGCAACCAGCTGATGATGGGCTTCACCGCCAACCTGCCCGAGGCGATGCGGGCCTTCGCCGAGGGCCGCGACCCCGTCTACACCGACGAGCCCCGACGCGACCTCTTCAGCTGACCCAGCCCGCCGTCAGATGGCGATGAGGACGGCCGCGCAGGCGGCGACGCCGAGGCCGACCAGCTGCGGCACGTGCAGGCGCTCACGGAGGTGGGACTGGGCGAGGAGGATCGTGGACGCCGGGTAGAGGCCGGTGACGGCGGCCACCACCGAGAGCATCCCGTGGCGGAGCGCCAGCAAGTAGCAGATGTTGGCACCCATGTCGAGGGCGCCGCTGACCATCACCGGACGCGAGAGGCGGGGCACCTCGAACGAGCGGACGCCCACCTCGCGGGCGATGAGCACCGCCAGCAGCGGCACCGACGTGAGCCGGGCGGCGAGCAGCGGCCAGAGGCCGGCGCTGTCGCCGGTCTGGTGCAGGAACACGAAGAACAGACCGAAGATGGCGCCACCGCCGAGGGCCAGGCCGATGACGTTCCGACCGGCGGGGACGTGGTGCTCGCTCGCCCGCTCCCGGGTGATGAGCACGACGGCGACGAGCGACACGGCGATGCCGACGACGGCCAGGCCGCCCGGCCGCTCCCCCAGGAGGACCCCGGCGAGGATCGGGACGGCGGACGCGGCGAGTGCGGTGGTGGGGGCGACGACGCTCATCGGCCCGGCCGCCAGTGCCCGGTAGAGGATCACCACGCCACCGCCGCCGAAGATGCCGGCGACGGCCCCGAAGACCAGGTCACGCCCGGTGGGGGTCGACGGGCCGAGCAGCGGCAGGGCGACGAGCAGGACGACGAGCCCGGTGAGCTGGGCGCCGAACGCGGTCAGGATGGGCGAGGTGCGGCGAGCGGCGAGGCCGCCGACGAAGTCGGCCGACCCGTAGGCGAGAGCGGCGCCGAGGGCGAGGGCGATGGCCATGGCGATCCTCTCCTGGTGACGTCGTGGATCAGCCAGCCCTGTCCCTCGGCCCACGGTCACTTTGATGCACCGGTCGGTACAACATACCAGACGACCATTTTGTTGCACCACCTAGATCAACAGACTGACCAGGCGACACAGGACTTCGTAGGTGAGGACGACCTTTCGGGCGCTCTGACATACGAAGTTCGATGGGGTTCGGGGTCGGTAGCCTCGGCGGGTGCCTGATCCCGATGAGGTCGCCGCGGCCATCGCCCGCAACGCCCGCGACCTGCGGGGTGATCGCCAGTGGTCCCTGGACCAGCTGGCCACGCGATCGGGCGTCAGCAAGGGGATGCTCGTGCAGATCGAGCAGGCCCGCACGAACCCCAGCATCGCCACGCTGTGCCGGCTCGCCGACGCGTTCGGCGTGAGCCTGGCCCAGCTGGTGGAGCTCAGCGCCGGCTCCACCGTGCGGGTCATCGATGCCAGCGAGGTCGTGCGCCTGTGGGAGGGCGCCGACGGGTCAGCCGGCGACCTGCTCGTGGGCACCGATCGATCCGAGCACGTGGAGCTGTGGCGCTGGCGCCTCGCGGCCGGCGACGATCACGACTCCGAGGGCCACCACCCCGGCACCCGCGAGCTGCTCGCCGTCTTGTCGGGGACGCTCACCCTCGAGGTCGACGGCGAGGAGCACCGCGTCGAGACCGGCGGTGCCGTGCTGTTCGATGCCGACCGGCCGCACCGCTACCGCAACGCGCACAAGCGGGCGCTGGACCTGGTGCTCGTGGTCGTGCAGCCGCCCGCGGTCGAGCCCGGGTCGGCGTCGCACCCCAGCTAGCGAGCGGGCTGGTCAGCTCCCCGGCTCGCGACCGGCGGCGTCGTCAGCCGCATCAGCCGCGTCGGCCGCCTCGAGCAGGGCCTCGCCGCGCTCGGCTTCGGCGACAGCATCGGCCTGGGCGGCATCGGCCGCCACCTCGGCGGCGGCGGCGCCTTCGGCCCGCTCCTGGGCCGTCTCGGCCTCCTGCTCCCGGGGCACGACGGGGGCCGGACGGCGGCGGCTGATCACGATGGAGGCGAGGGAGCCGACGATCAAGATCGCGCTCATCCAGATGTTCACCCGGACGCCCCAGATCAGCGAGGCGTGGTCGATGCGCAGGTCCTCGACCCAGAGGCGGCCGATGCCGTACCCGAGGACGTAGCCGGCGAACAGCTCGCCCGGCCGGAGCTTGCGGCTGCGGTCGATCCACACGAGCAAGGCGGCGATGCCCAGGCTCCACAGCGCCTCGTAGAGGAACGTCGGGTGGAAGGTGGCGTACTGCTCGTAGCCGGCGGGCCGGTTCACCAGGTCGATCTTGAGGCCCCAGGGGAGGTTGGTGGGGCGGCCGAACAGCTCCTGGTTGAACCAGTTCCCGAGGCGGCCGATGGCCTGGGCGACGGGGAGGGCCGGCGCCACCACGTCGAGCAGCGGGGCGACGGGCAGGCCCTTCTTCTTCACGACGATGATCCCGACGATGACGCCGAGGAGGATCCCGCCGGGGATGCCGAGGCCGCCCTGGGTGATGTTGAACGCTGCGCCCCAATCGTCGCGGTAGGTCTTCCAGTCGGTGGCGACGTGGTAGAGCCGGGCGCCGATCACACCCGCCGGGACCGCCCAGAGGGCGATGGTGCCGATGTCGTCGGGATCGCCACCGCGAGCCGCCCAGCGCCTCGACGAGATCATCACCGCGGCGATCACGCCGAAGGCGATGCACAAGCCGTACATCCGGAGGGGCAGCGGCCCGATGTGGAGGATGTGGAAGCCCGGGCTGGGCAGGGACGCGACGACGGAAGCCAGCGGGGTCAGCACCTCACCGGGTTAGCACAGGCTCTCGGCCGCGCCCGGTCGTGCGCTCCTCTGATGGCTCGGCCGCGGACCCGGGCCATCAGTCGAACGGAACGCCGGCGACCTCGGGGCGGCCGTTGTTCTCGAGCAGCACGAAGCGGTGCCGGCGGCCGAAGCGGTGGGCGGGGTCGTGCCACCGGACCCGGTAGGTGTGGCGGCCGGCGTCGGGGCCGCCCAGGTGGGTGATCTCCAGCGCCCAGCCCTGGTCGTCGGCCGGGCGGCCGCCGGGCACCGCCGGGGTCCAGGTCCCGCCGTCGTCGTCGGACTGCTCGACGCGCACGAGCGGCTCGTGCCAGCGCAGGCCGCCCGGCGCGACATCGGTCCACATCTGCTCCCACCGGGCGTCCTCGGTGGCGGTGGGGTCCGTGAACAGCGGCTTCGAGGAGAAGCGCCGCTCCGGAGCGGGCTCCGTGGGGGCGGTCGGCAGGAACCGCCGGACCTTCAGCGTCCACCGCCGGTCCTCGATGTCGAGGAACAGGCTGCGGTCGATGGTCTCCGCCGCGACGGCCGCGGCCTGGGCGGCGAGGAAGCGCTGGGTGTTCGGGCCGTAGAGGGTGTGGCCGCCCTCGTAGAACTGGCGGCCGTACTCCTCCTCGGTGGCCACGTAGCCCCAGAAGTCGTTGACCAGCGAGCACACCACGACCCGCTCGACGGCCCGGTCGGCGACCGCGCCCTCCACCGCCTCGGCGATGCGCCGGCCCGACTCCGTGGTGATCTCGAACGGGAGGCCGACGAGGACCGACGGCCCCACGCGCAGGACCTGGACCAGGAGCCGGCGCGGGAACTCCTTCTTCTTCAGGACCAGGCCCTGGAGGTAGCGCGAGCCGATGACCCACTTGGCACCGTGGGGGCCCTTGCGGCCGATGCGGCGGGGATGGCCGGCCTTGAACGGCGGGATCCGGTGGATGACCGGGGTCAGGTTCTCCATGGCCCCGGCCACCAGGGCGGCACCGACGGCCGGTCGGTCCGGTATCTCGACGTCGCCGATGCGGCGGTTCTTGCCCTTGTCGAGGTCGACCTCGCGGAGGCCGGCGTCGAGCGCCAGCTCGGCGGTGAGCTCGTGGCCGAGGCGGTCGTAGAGGTCGGCGGCCTCGAGGCCGATGCCGGAGCCGATGCGCTTGGCCTCGCGGTGGCCGGCGAGACCGGGACGGAGGGCGGGGGCGACGTCGGCGTGGGTGCCCTCCGACGCGCCGACCACGGGCCGGGCGTCGTGGCGGCGGAGGATCTGGTGCTTCAGCTCGCCGACGAGGTACGCCCAGACGTCGGCGTTGTACTCGTGCGCGTGCTGCGACACACCGGTGCCGTGGATGGCGAACATCAGGGCCGCCGACAGCGGCTCGGTGCCGGTCTCGGTGATGCGGTCGACGCGGATCATGTGGAGCAGCGGGTTGACCGCCACCCACTTCCGCTGCGGGTCCATGCGCTTGTCGGTGACCGTCCGGTTCTTCGTGTACGGGTCGTGCGAGCGGTTGCGGGTGAGGCCCCAGACCTCGGTGTCGCCGACGGCGGCCTTCGCCGGGCCGCGGGTGTCGTGGGCCTCGATGACCGCCGTGGCGATCTGCTGCACCAGGAACTCGGTGAACGCCGGATCGAAGCCGGGCCGGTTCGACGCGTGGTGGTTGTAGAAGTCGGTGCCCATGAACTGGCCGGGACCGGCATGGGTGTGGGTGGCCCCGATCCAGATGCCGGCCAGCGGGATGTCGGTGCGGTCGGCCACCGCCTCGGCCACCAGGTACTGGATGACCGACGAGCCGGCCAGGAGGTCGCACTGGACGATGGCGATCGAGGAGCGAGCCGCCCGCAGGTGCGTGACCCGCGCCCGGAGCCGGGTGTGGAACCCGTTGCCGTCGTGGGCGTTGGCCGAGTAGCCGGCCTTGGGCAGGCCGGGCGGCGGGGTGATGTCGACCTCGGCGGCGCCGGCCAGCACGCCGTCGACGTGGGGCAGCTCCCGCAGCGCCCGGGCCTTCACCTCGAACGTCGCCCGCTTGGTGGTGCCGTCGACGTAGGGGCCGAGGGCGGTGGTGATCGGGGTCGCCATGCGGGCGACCCTACGCCGCACCGCGTCCGGACCGATCAGGAGCGGACGAGCCGCTCGATGGCGCGGGTGGCCTCGGCCACCTTCTCGCGGGCGGCCTCGTCGTCGCCGTTGCGGGCCGCCTCCATCACGCAGTGGTTGACGTGCTCCTCGAGCAGGCCGATGCCGACGCTCTGGATCGCCTTGGTGACCGCCGAGATCTGGGTGAGCACGTCGATGCAGTACGTGTCCTCGTCGATCATCCGCTGGAGGCCGCGGACCTGGCCCTCGATGCGCCGCAGCCGCTTCAGGTAGTCGTCCTTCTCCATCGTGTAGCCGCGCATCAGTGGTTCCTCTCGAGGTGGGTGGTGCCGGGTTCGGCGGTCGAGTCGGGGAAGGCGCTGCGGAAGCCCCGCAGCCGGAGGCTGTTGCTCACCACGAAGACGCTCGAGAACGCCATGGCGGCGCCGGCGATCATCGGGTTGAGCAGGCCCGCGGCCGCCAACGGGATGGCGGCGACGTTGTAGGCGAACGCCCAGAACAGGTTGCCCTTGATGGTGCCGAGGGTGCGCCGGGCGAGGCGGATGGCGTCGACGGCGGCCCGCAGGTCGCCACGGACCAGCGTGAGGTCCGAGGCCTCGATGGCCGCATCGGTGCCGGTCCCCATCGCGAGGCCGAGGTCGGCGTGGGCGAGGGCGGCGGCGTCGTTCACGCCGTCGCCGACCATGGCGACCACGGCACCACCGCCCTGGAGCCGCACGACCTCATCGACCTTCTCCTCGGGGAGCACCTCGGCGATCACGTCGGCCGGGTCGATACCGACCTCGGCGGCGACGGCCTCCGCCGCGGCGCGGTTGTCGCCGGTGAGCAGGACCGGGCGAAGGCCCAGGTCCCGCAGGGCGGCGATGGCCTCGGCGGAGGTGGGCTTCACGGTGTCGGCCACGACGAAGGCGCCCCGCACCTCGGCGCCCCACCCGGCGTAGACGATCGTGCGGCCAGCCGCGGCCGCCCGATCGCGTGCCGCGGCGAGGACGGGCGGGAGGTCGGCGACGCCGAGCTGGTCGAGCACGAAGCGCTCGCGGCCGGCGACGGCGGGGACGCCGTCGACGATGCCCGAGACGCCTCGGCCCTCGTGGTTGGAGAAGCCGTCGACGGACGGGAGGGCACCGTGCTCCTCGACCGCTCCGGCGGCGATGGCCCGGGCGATGGGGTGCTCGCTCGCCGCCTCGAGGCCCCCGGCGGTGCGGAGGAGATCGGGCCGGGCCCGGTCGCCGCCAGCGGTCACGACCTCGACAAGGGCCATGCGGCCGGTCGTCACCGTGCCGGTCTTGTCGAGGACGATCGTGTCCACCCGGCGGGTGCTCTCGAGCACCTCGGGACCTTTGATGAGGATCCCGAGCTGAGCCCCTCGACCGGTGCCCACCATCAAGGCGGTGGGCGTGGCCAGGCCGAGGGCGCAGGGGCAGGCGATGATCAACACGGCGACCGCCGCGGTGAAGGCCTCGGCAGCCGGTGCGCCGGTGCCGAGCCAGTACCCGAGGGTGGCGGCGGCGATGGCGATGACGATCGGCACGAAGACCGCCGACACGCGGTCGGCCAGGCGTTGGACCTCGGCCTTGCCCGTCTGGGCGTCGGCCACCAGCTGGGCGATGCGGGCGAGCGCGGTGTCGGCGCCGACGCGAGCGGCCTCGACCACGAGCCGGCCCGAGGTGTTGACCGTGGCGCCGGCGACGCTGTCGCCCGGCCCCACGTCGACCGGGACGGGCTCGCCGGTCAGCAGCGACGTGTCGAGCGCGGACCGGCCCTCGACGACCGTGCCGTCGGTGGCGACCTTCTCCCCGGGGCGGACCACGAAGCGGTCGCCCACCACGAGCTGATCGACGGGGATGCGGACCTCGGCGCCGTCTCGCTGGACGGCGACGTCCTTGGCCCCCAGCTCCAGCAGGGCGCGGAGGGCCGCCCCAGACCGGCGCTTGGCGCGGGCCTCGAACCAGCGGCCGGCGAGGATCAGCACGATCACGACCGCCGCGGTCTCGAGGTAGATCTCGTGGGCACCGCCGCCCTGCCGAGGCACCAGGTCGAAGGCCATCGTCATGCCGTCGTCGCCGGCCGGCGTGAACACGAGGGCGTAGAGCGACCATCCGTAGGCCGCGAGCGTGCCGACCGAGATCAGCGTGTCCATGGTGGCAGCGCCGTGGCGCAGGTTGGTCCACGCGGCGCGGTGGAACGGCCAGCCGCCCCAGATCACCACGGGCGAGGCGAGGGCGAGGGAGATCCACTGCCAGTGGTCGAACTGGGCGGCGGGGACCATGGCCATCACGAGCACGGGGAGGGTCAGGACGGTCGAGGTGACGACGCGCTGGCGGAGGTCGGCATCGCCGAGCTCCACGTGGTGGCCCTCGTGGCCCTCGTGCGGGCTGACGCCGTGCTCGGGGTGCGCCGCCGGAACCGGTTCGACGACCCCGTAGCCGGCAGCCTCGACCTGAGCCACCAGGTCCTGGCGCGAGACGTGCTCCGGCGCCGACACCCGGGCGGCCTCCGTGGCGTAGTTCACGGTCGCCTCGACGCCGTCGAGCCTGTTGAGCCGACGCTCGATGCGGGCCGCGCACGATGCGCAGGTCATGCCGCTGATCTGGAGGTCCTCCAGCCGGCACGCCTCGCCAGCCGCCTCGGCGGTGACGTCGGTGGCGCTCACGGGTGCGCTCCGTGGTCCGTGGTCGTGGTGGCCACGACCGACGTCGACGTGGTGGCGGTCGGGCGTGCCGGCCGGTCGTCGGGACCGTCGACCAGGCGGCCGGCGCCGAACGCGGCGCCGAAGCTGGCCACGAGGATCACGGCGAAGCCGGCGAGCTTGGCGGCCGGGTGCACGCCGCTCACCCCTCGTCGGCGAGGTCGTACCCCGCCTCGTCGAGCGCGCTGCGGACCTCGTCGAGCGCGAGCGGCGCGTTGCTGGTGACGGTGACGGCGCCCGTCGGCAGGTCGACCTGGACCTGCTCGACGCCGACGATCCGACCGACCTCGGCGGTGACCGCGTCGACGCAGTGCTGGCAGCTCATCCCGGTGACGGCGTACGTGGCGGTGGTGGTCATGACGGGCTCCTCCGGGTGGTCCTGTGTCAGCACCCTATACCCCTAGGGGGTATTTTCCACCGGTCATCCGCCTCACCACACGCCTGAGACGATCGACCGCCGGGCACCGTGCGATCCCCTCGCCATGGATCCCGCCGCCCGCCGCGACGTGGCAGGGTGGCGCCCGCACCACCCACCGCTCACATCAGGGGACGACATGCGCGCTGCAGTGCTGGAAGAGGCCGGCCGACCGCTGGCGGTCGTCGACGACCTCGTGGTCGACGAGCCCAAGGCCGGCGAGGTCGCCGTCACCGTCAAGCACTGCGGCGTCTGCCACAGCGATGTGAGCATCGCCGACGGGACCTTCCCCTCCGCGCTGCCGGTGGTGCTCGGCCACGAGGCCGCCGGCGTGGTCGCCGCGGTCGGCCCCGGCGTCACCACCGCCGCCGTCGGCGATCACGTGGTGCTGACACCTTGCCCGCCGTGCGGCACGTGCCCGTGGTGCATCCGCGGCGAGTGGAGCCTCTGCGTCAGCAGCGACTCGATGATGACCGGCGCCCACCCCGACGGCGGGACCCGGCTCTCCCGCCACGGCGATGTCGTGTACCGCGGCGTCGGCGTGGCCGCCTTCGCCGAGACGGTGATCATCCAGGCCAACGGTGCCGTCAAGATCCCCGACGACGTGCCCCTCGACGTGGCCTGCGTCGTCGGCTGCGCCGTGCAGACGGGCGTCGGCGCCGTCCTCAACACCGCGGCGGTCCGCGAGGGCGACACCGTGCTGGTGATGGGCGCCGGAGGCATCGGCCTGTCGATCATCCAGGGCGCGCGGGTGGCCGGCGCGGGCCAGATCATCGTGAGCGAGCCCGACCCCGAACGCCGCGCCACCGCCCTCTCCATGGGCGCGACCCACGGGATCGACCCGACGTCCGACGACCTGCTGGCCGCCGTCTTCGACCTCTCCCCCCACGGCATCGGCGCCGACTTCGCCTTCGACGCCGTCGGCCGATCCGCACTCGTGGCCGCGGGCATCGACGCCACCCGCAAGGGCGGCACCACCGTGATGGTCGGCGTGCCCGGACTCGATGACCCCTTCTCCTACCCGATCCCCGCCGTGCTGGCGATCGGCGAGAAGAAGCTGATCGGGAGCCTCCTCGGCAGCTGCAACTCCCTCCGAGACATCCCCCGGCTGATCGCCCTCATGCAGAACGGGCAGCTCGACTTGGCCTCGCTCATCACCGCCCGCCGGGGCCTCGACGACATCAACCGGGCCTTCGACGACATCCGCACCACCACCGGCATCCGCACCGTCATCGACTTCTGATCGCCGGCACAGCCCCGCTCAGGCCGGTGGTTCACCCCGTGCAGGCACGGTGGCCCCCGCCTGGTCTGTGACGGCCCTCACCTCGGTCGCGGATCTCGCGGGTCCGTGGCCTCGTGCCTCAACCGGAGCGCCCAAACCCCCCCCCCCCCCCCCCCCTTCGGCCCTTTTCACCCAGTTTTCGCTCTTCCCCTTTTTTCAAACTGTTTTTCGGGGGC
>Ga0182747_1003360_pt1 | contig 10761 bp, 7 predicted proteins | sample eDN3rd30CBELigBY_FD_128526 | JGI IMG/M metagenome (GOLD analysis project Ga0182747, IMG submission 128526) | Enriched backyard soil microbial communities from Emeryville, California, USA - eDNA 3rd pass 30_C BE-Lig BY (version 2) (version 2) | ecosystem: Environmental > Terrestrial > Soil >...
CGGCAGCGCGGCGCCAAACACCCGACCATCGAAGTGGGTCAAGGCGACGTTGCTGATGCCGCAGCGGCTGATATTGGCATGCAGGACTTTAACCCGACTGGCGGAAAACTCGTTGGCGAGAATTCCGCCCTTATTTCCCATGCGCGCAGCAATCTGTGTGGTTTTGGAACCAGGGGCGGCGGCCACATCCATGACCCGCTGCGGGATGTCGCCATCGGCAAACAGCGCCGCAACCGGCAGCATAGAACTGGCTTCCTGGATGTAAAACAGGCCGCTGAGATGTTCGGCGGTGCTGCCCAGCGGCAGGGAGTCCTCATCATCGCGTTCGATCCAAAAGCCCTCTTCGCACCACGGGATTGGCGTCAGCTGCCAGCCATAGGGCGCCACCTGCTGCAGAAAGTCGGCGACGGAAATTTTCAGCGTATTCACGCGCAGGCTGCGGCGTAACGGGCGCTGGCAGGCCGCGATAAAGGCATCGAAAGAGAGATGCGTGGGCATCGCGTCACGCATTTGAGCGAGGAATTGGTCAGGAAAATAGACTGCGTTTTGAGCCACTGGTGCGCACCACAAGAAAAAAGGGTGCGCAGTTTATCATAAACGCTCCGGCGGGGGACACCGGAGCGTTTTGCTTACTGTGGCAGGGCCGTGCCCCATTCCCGCCACTCTTTCGGTTCGCTTTCCAGCAGCAGGAAGTGTTTACCATCCTGTGCCTTCGGCGCCAGCGGCGTGCCCGGCGGCGTGGCAAAGGAGATACCGCCGCGAATGAACTGGTTAAAGGTCCCGGTTTTCACGACGCCGCCAATCAGGCCAAAGTCGAGGTTATAGCCGGAAGAGAGCCAGAAGACCGAATTGTTACGCACCAGATACTGATAGCGTTTGCTGATACGCAATTTGACCATCACGCGATCCGACATCGAGCCCAGCGTCAAGCCGGTCACCGTACCGACTTCCAGGCCGCGGAACAGTACCGGCGTTCCGATATCCAGCGAACCGGCTTCCGGCACTTCGACAACGATGCTCAGACCGTCAATGTAGCGGGAGTCGCTAATTGTCGTTTCCTGAATTTCGAAATCACGGCGTGGCGTGCCGCGGCCGGGTTCAACGTTGATGTAGGGCTGGAAAATGGTATCCAGGTGTTCGACGCCCGCCGCAGAAATCTGCGGGGTGATCACCGAGAAACGGGTCCCGCTGCGGGCGAAGGTCTCGACGTACTCCGGGTAAAGCACGGCTTTCGCCTGGACTTCGTTTTTTGCGGTAATCAGATTCAGGGACTGGATCTGGCCGATATTAATGCCCAGGTAGCGAATCGGCATCCCTTCGGAAATTTTACCGGCATCAAAGGCATGCAGCGTAATCTGGCCACCGACTGCCCGGGCAGCGGTTTCAGAAGCATAGAGAATGCGTTTGTTGCCAATTCGCGCGCCGGCGCTACTGCCGCTGAGATCGTCAAAGCTGATTGCGCCTTTCAATGCCCGTGACAGCGGTGATGCCTGCACGGTCAGACCATTGCCATCGAGCTGGACTTTGGCGCCGCCCTCGGCCCAGAAGACGCTATTGTTGGTCAACAGATTGCGATATTCCGGCTTAATATGCAGATCGATATCAAATGCGTTGCGGCGGGGTTTAACCGAAATGATCTCGCCGACGGCAAACTTACGATACAGCACCACCGAGCCTTCCTGAACATCCGGCAGGGTCTCTGCCGTCAGGCTCAGAGTGGTGGTGGGCACTTCGCTGAGGCTGTTTTCTTCCGCCTTCTCCATATTGGCATACAGCGGATAGCTGGCCTGTATTGCCCCTTTCTCGCCAGGGATAATACGAATACCGCCTTCGACCCACTCGCTGGCGCTGGCGCCCAGCACTTTGATGCCATCAAAACCCACTTTCACGTCAAGACGGCTGTTAACGACAAATTTGCTGTCGCCGCGCACCAGGTCGCGATACTCAGGGGTAATGGCCACCTGGAAGGTGACGCCTTTAGCGGTCAGCTTGCGCTCCAGAACCTGACCCACTTTCACGCCGTGCAGCACCAGCGGCTGCCCGGCATCAATGCCGTAACTCTCCGCTGCCGTGAGCGTCACCGTCGCCACATCCGGTTCATCGAGCAGGGATTTGTCAGCCGGAAGCACCACAAAGTGATTTCGCGTCTCCCCCTCTCCGGGCACCAGTTCGAACGTATTCCCGGTCAACAGGGCGCTGAGGCTGGGGCTATCCAGCGAGATTTTCGGCTTTTTCATCTGAATAAGCGTCTTATCTCTGAGCAGGGTGACCACGCTTGGGTCAACCGTCATCTCACCGGTCACTTTACTGCCGGGATTGAGGTTGAGTTTGGTCAGCTGCCCGACTTCCAGCCCCTGGTACATCAGCGGGGTGGAGCCGGCTTTCAGGCCTTCGCCGTCAGGCAGCTCCAGCGTGACCAGAACCCCGCGCTGGCTATGAGCCAAATCTTCGTACAGACCAAACTCATCGTTTTGTTGCGCGGCCTGAGAATCGGCAGGGGAGTCAAAGGCAATAGCGCCATTGACCAGCGCGGAGAGGCTTTCCAGCTGGACTTTCGCGCCGCCGAGGCCGACATCGGCCTTAACGCCTGACACATTCCAGAAGCGGCTGCCTTTTTTCACCAGGTTTGTAAAGCGGCGTTCAATCAGCACATCGATAGTGACGCCCTGATTGTTATCATTGAGCGCAAAATCGTACACCCGACCCACCGGAATTTTGCGGAAGTAGACCAGCGATCCGCTGGTGAGCGAACCGAGGTCCGGCGCCTGCAGATGAATCATCAGCTCGCCGTTGTTGATATGGTATTTCGGCTGGGTATCGAGAGCGACGAAATGGTCCTGCGGCTCCCCTTTACCCGGCATCATGCCGATGTAGTTACCGCCAACCAGCGCATCAAGACCGGATACGCCGGCCAGCGAGGCTTTCGGAGTAACCAGCCAGAACTGGGTATCTTTGCGCAGAGCGTCTTTCATATCGCCCTTCACACTGGCAGAGACTTCGATTTTGCTCAGGTCTTTGCTCAGCGAGATATTCTCGACGGTGCCCACCTCGACCCCTTGATAGCGGATAGGCGTGCGCCCCGGGACAATCCCGTTGGCCGACTGGAAGTCGATGGTGATGGTCGTCCCGCGGTCGTTATAGCTGGTCCAGATCAGCCAGCTGGCGATCAGCAGGGCTATTACCGGCAGCAGCCAGAATGGCGAGATGCGACGTTTAGTTTTAATTCTGGCTTCAGTCGGTGAAGCGGGCGTTTCCTGACTCATGTGCGTCCCAAAGTAAGCGGCTGTCCAGCCATTCAACAGCAAGGATAGTTAATATTACCGCGGCGCCGAAATATACCGCAGCAGGCCCCATCGTGAAAGCGAGGAGTTGGTCGCGATTAATCAGTGACATGGTTAATGAGATAACAAAAAGATCCAACATTGACCAACGGCCGATCCAGGTAATCAGCCGCAGCAGGATGATGCGGGTACGCAGCCCCTGTTCGCACTTGAATTGTATGCTCACTAATAGCGTAAACAAGACAATAACTTTGGTAAATGGCACCAGAATACTGGCGATAAACACCACGCCGGCAATCGCCACATTGCTATTGGCCAACGACATAATCCCCGACAGAATCGTATCATCCTGTCGTGCGCCGTTGACGTAAATAATGGAGATCGGCAGCAGGTTTGCGGGAAGCAGGAACACCACCGACGCAATCAGCCCGGCCCAGCTTCGCTGCAGACTCTGCGGCCGTCGATGGTGGAGCGGCGTATGGCAGCGTCGGCAGCGTCCGCGGGCATCGCGAAAGCCGGTGTAATGACAGCCGGTGCAAACCTGTAGCGCCGGGTCGGCCCGAAACGCTGGACGCTGGGGATAAAATCGCTCCCATAGCTCTTCAACGTTCATATGAATGATCGTCAGAATGCTGAGCAGGGTGAGCGAGATAAAGGCCACAAGCCCGACGCCCGGCTGCAGGAAGGCGTAATCCTGTACTTTGATGGAGGCCACGCCGATACCGACCAGATAGATATCCAGCATCACCCACTCTTTGAGTTTTTCCAGCATCAGCAGCACCGGGCGTAAATTCATCCCCAGAACGTTCCCCAGCCAGAGATAGGCGATCGAGATGACCAGCAGCGCCGGTGCGCCAATCGCACAAAACAGCACCATCGCGGCAGTAAGCGGATCGCCCTGACCGGTCATTTGCCAGATCCCCTGGATTACGTTCGCATCGATACGTACGCCGAGCAGATGCAGACGCAGTAAGGGTTCGGTCCACGCAAAGGGCATCAGGAGCATCATGGTAATGGCCATACTACCCAGTCGCGAAAGAGACCAGTCGCGGCCATCACGCACTTTCGCATTGCAGCGCGGGCACCAGGCACTTTGATAACGCTTAAGCACCGGCAAACGAAAAAGAACGTCACACTGCGGGCAGCGGTGATAATGTGCCTGAGGGAGCGGACGGCTGACCGCATGCACGACCATCTTTTTTGCCGGTGTTATCGGTTGTGTTTTTAGTGGCATTTATTACGTACAGGAATGAATGTATCTCACTATCTTAACCCAGGATTGAATTCATCTTGAGCCTGAACGCATTTAATGCTTATTTTATTAAGCAATGCGTGTTTCGCAGTAAGACAACTAAGTGACCAGATAATGAACAAAACAGAATTTTACGCGGATTTGAACCGTGATTTTCAGGCTTTAATGGCAGGTGAAACCAGTTTTTTGGCGATGATCTCTAATACCAGCGCGCTGCTGTTTGAGCGCCTGACCGAGGTTAACTGGGCAGGTTTCTATCTGCTTGAAGGGGACACGCTGGTTTTAGGACCATTCCAGGGCAAACTGGCCTGCGTACGGATTCCGGTTGGGCGAGGCGTATGCGGTGCGGCCGTTGCGCAAAATCGCGTTCAGCGGGTGGAAGATGTTCATGCCTTCGATGGACATATCGCGTGTGATGCCGCCAGCAATTCGGAAATCGTCTTTCCGCTGCAGGTGAACAATCAGATTATTGGCGTTCTGGATATCGACAGCACCGCCTTCTCCCGCTTCACCGCTGAGGATGAGCAGGGGCTGGCTGAACTGGTCGCGCATCTGGAAAAACTCATTTCTGCGACTGACTATCAAAAAATATTCGCCCACGTCGCAGGATAATCAACGGATAACGTAGCATTTAGCGATGGCGTCATTATAATGACGCCTGTTCATGCCTGCGGCTTGTTGGCTACGTCCGTTGTAATCAGGAAATTTCATGGAAAATCAACCTAAGTTGAATAGCAGTAAAGAAGTTATCGCGTTTCTGGCCGAACGTTTCCCTCAGTGCTTCAGCGCTGAAGGTGAAGCTCGCCCCCTGAAAGTCGGTATTTTTCAGGATCTCGTGGAGCGTGTTGGGGGGGAGATGAATCTCAGCAAAACCCAACTTCGTGCCGCTTTACGTCTTTATACTTCGAGCTGGCGCTATCTGTACGGCGTTAAGCCAAGCGCAGTTCGCGTTGACCTTGACGGCAACCCGTGCGGCGAACTGGAAGAGCAGCATGTTGCTCACGCTCGTCAGCAGCTCGAAGAAGCAAAAGCTCGCGTTCAGGCGCAGCGCGCAAGCCAGCAGGCTAAAAAGCGCGAAGCCGCCGCCGCTGCGGGTCAGCAGGAAGACGGTGCTCGTCGTGAGCGTAAGCCACGTCCTCAGGTTCGTCGCAAAGAAGGCACCGAACAGCGTAAGCCGCGTCCAGCCGTTGCAAAAGCACCGCGTGAAGAGCGTCATACCCCTGTATCAGATCTGACCGCGTTAAGCGTTGGCCAGGCTCTGAAGGTGAAAGCAGGCAACAACGCAATGGACGCCACCGTTCTGGAAATCACCAAAGATGGCGTTCGTGTACAGCTGACTTCTGGTATGTCAATGATTGTACGCGCAGAACACCTGGTGTTCTGAAACGGAGGCCGGGCCAGGCATGAACACATTCTTTAAGCTCACCGCGCTTGCGGGCCTGCTAGCAATAGCAGGCCATGCGTTCGCCGTGGACGATATTACTCGAGTCGATCAAATTCCCGTGCTGAAAGAAGAGCCGCAGCACGCGACGGTGAGTGAGCGCGTTACCTCGCGCTTTACCCGTTCTCACTACCGGCAATTTGATCTCGACAACGCCTTCTCGGCAAAAATTTTCGACCGCTATCTGAATCTGCTGGACTACAGCCACAATGTGCTGTTGGCCAGCGATATCGCTCAGTTCTCGGCGAAGAAGAATCAAATCGGCGATGAGCTGCGTACCGGAAAGCTGGACGTTTTTTACGACCTGTATAACCTGGCACAGAAGCGTCGTTTTGAGCGCTATCAGTATGCATTGAAGGTGCTGGAACGTCCGATGGACTTTACCGGCAACGACAACTTCAACCTTGACCGCAGCAAAGCCCCCTGGCCGAAAGACGAAGCCGAGCTCAACGCGCTGTGGGATGCCAAGGTTAAGTTTGACCAGCTGAGCCTCAAGCTTACTGGCAAAGATGACAAAGAAATTCGCGATACCTTAACGCGTCGCTACAAATTCGCCATTCGTCGCCTGGCGCAGTCCAACAGCGAAGATGTGTTCTCGATGGTGATGACCGCTTTTGCTCGCGAGATTGACCCGCACACCAACTATCTGTCCCCGCGCAATACCGAACAGTTCAATACCGAAATGAGCCTGTCGTTAGAGGGCATCGGCGCGGTACTGCAGATGGATGACGACTATACGGTCATCAATTCGCTGGTAGCCGGTGGTCCGGCGGCGAAGAGCAAATCGATCGCCGTCGGCGATCGTATCGTCGGCGTCGGCCAGTCCGGTAAAGGCATGGTTGACGTTATCGGCTGGCGTCTGGATGACGTTGTTGCGCTGATTAAAGGGCCGAAGGGCAGCAAAGTGCGCCTCGAAGTTCTGCCTGCTGGTAAGGGCGCGAAAACCCGCATCGTCACGCTAACCCGAGAGCGTATTCGTCTCGAAGACCGCGCGGTGAAGATGTCGGTGAAAACCGTCGGCAAAGAGAAAGTCGGCGTGCTGGATATCCCGGGCTTCTACGTTGGCCTGACGGACGACGTCAAGGTGCAGCTGCAGAAGCTGGAGAAACAGAACGTCAGCAGCATTGTTATCGACCTGCGCAGCAATGGCGGCGGGGCGCTGACCGAAGCCGTTTCACTCTCCGGTCTGTTTATCCCGTCTGGCCCGGTGGTTCAGGTCCGTGACAACAACGGCAAAGTGCGTGAAGACAGCGATACCGATGGCGTGGTGTACTATAAAGGCCCGCTGGTGGTGTTGGTCGATCGTTTCAGTGCTTCGGCCTCTGAAATCTTCGCTGCCGCCATGCAGGATTACGGTCGCGGCTTAATTGTTGGCGAGCCGACCTTTGGTAAAGGCACCGTTCAGCAGTATCGCTCGCTGAACCGGATTTACGATCAGATGCTGCGCCCTGACTGGCCGGCGCTGGGCTCTGTACAGTACACCATTCAGAAGTTCTACCGCATTAACGGCGGCAGTACCCAACGTAAAGGTGTCACGCCGGATATCATGATGCCGACCGGTAGCGAAGATCGTGAAACCGGTGAGCAGTATGAAGATAACGCGCTGCCGTGGGATAGCGTCAATGCGGCGACCTACGTGAAATCCGGTGATTTGAAACCGTTCGATCCGCAGCTGCTGAAGCTGCATAATGAGCGCATCGCCAAAGATCCCGAGTTCCAGTACATCATGAAGGACATCGCTCGCTATAACGCAATGAAAGATAAGCGTTATATCGTTTCTCTCAACTACGCTCAGCGTGAAAAAGAGAACGAAGAAGACGATGCGACTCGCCTGGCACGGATTAACGATCGTCTGAAGCGCGAAGGTAAACCGCCGCTGAAGAAACTGGACGATCTGCCGAAGGACTACCAGGAGCCGGATCCGTATCTTGATGAGACGGTCCACATTGCGGTAGACCTTGCGCATCTTGAGAAAGAGATGCCCGCGGTAGAACCGCCGGTCAGCAAATAAGCACCCAACGGGCACAATGATTGTGCCCGTTTTTCTTTCCGTCATCTTCCCGACCGTCCTCTCTTAGACATACAAAATGTCAACAACTTACGCAGATGTCAGTTCGCTGTGACAAAATGTAAAGTTGTGTTTTTCTCGTGACTTAGCGGGGCCTGATCGTTGAAAATTGGCGTTCTACCCATACGATATGGGTAATCGCATAGTGCGTTTTGTTAAATCGAGGTTAAAAGAAAATTATGATGCGAATCGCGCTTTTCCTGTTGACCAACCTGGCGGTGATGGTGGTATTCGGGCTGGTGTTAAGCCTGACGGGAATTCAGTCAAGCAGCATGACCGGGTTACTGATCATGGCGCTGCTTTTTGGTTTTGGTGGATCGATCGTTTCGCTGATGATGTCGAAATGGATGGCACTGAAATCCGTGGGTGGGGAAGTGATTGAGCAGCCGCGCAATGAAACAGAACGCTGGCTGATGAACACCGTCGCACAGCAGGCGCAGCAGGCGGGTATTGGCATGCCGCAGGTCGCCATCTACCATGCGCCGGATATCAACGCGTTTGCCACCGGCGCCCGCCGCGATGCTTCTCTCGTCGCCGTGAGTACCGGGCTGCTGCAAAACATGAGTCGTGACGAAGCCGAAGCGGTCATCGCCCACGAAATCAGCCACATCGCCAACGGTGACATGGTCACTATGACGCTGATTCAGGGGGTGGTGAACACCTTCGTTATCTTTATCTCGCGTGTTATCGCGCAGATTGCCGCCGGCTTCCTGGGCGGGAACCGGGATGACAGTGAAAGCAGCAACGGTAACCCGCTGATTTACTTTGCCGTAGCGACCGTGCTGGAACTGGTGTTCGGTATTCTGGCCAGCATTATTACCATGTGGTTCTCGCGCTATCGTGAATTCCACGCCGATGCCGGGTCTGCCAGACTGGTTGGGCGTGAGAAAATGATTGCCGCGCTGCAGCGCCTGAAAACCAGCTATGAACCGCAGGAAGCCAGCAGCATGATGGCGTTCTGCATTAACGGTAAGGCGAAGTCAATGAGCGAACTGTTCATGACTCACCCGCCGCTGGATAAGCGTATTGAAGCGCTGCGCAGTGGCGAATACCTGAAGTAACGTTGTTGCAGAATAGCTAAAAAAATCCGCGGCCTCCGGGCTGCGGATTTTTTTGGGCTGAAGCCTGAGGAGAGCGGCTATTGTCCCGGACGGGGCTGGGTTACGCGAAGCCCGCTGACGGTTGCGGCAATCACCGCCAGCCCACCGGCCAGCAGCAGTGCGCTGTGGGTGCCGCCGTTGCCCTGCAGGTTAAGTAGCAGGGCAACCAGCGCCGCACCGGTACTTTGACCGAGCAGTCGCGCGGTCCCCAGCATTCCGCTGGCGCCGCCGCTGCGCTGGGCCGGTGCGGAAGAGACAATGGTATGGTTGTTCGGCGACTGGAACAGGCCAAAACCGGCGCCGCACAGCGCCATGCGCCAGATAATATCCAGATCGGAAGGCGAGGAGGGCAACAGCGCGAGGCCAAACAGGCCGCAGGCCATCACCAGCAGACCGATTGCCCCCAGTAATCCCGCGTGCACTTTCTCAATCATATAACCCGCCAGCGGCGCCATCACCATGGTAGCCAGAGGCCACGGCGTCAGCAGTAAGCCGGTTTCGACTTCGCTACGGCCCATCACCGACTGCAGGAAGAAGGGCAGGGAAACCAGCGCCAGCATTTGCGCGCAGAACGAGCAAACAGAGGTACAGATAGACAGGGAAAACAGCGGGATGCGCAGCAGGTCAATCGGCAACAGCGGTACCGGCATCTGCAGCTGGCGGCGCACAAAGAAGAAACCGATAACCAGCATCGCGGCCACTTCTGCAAGCACGAGTCGTCCCGACTGACCCTGGGCAAAACCGCCGAGAGCGGTGATCAACAGGCCAAACGTCAGCGCATTCATTATGGCGCTGGGAAGATCGAAACGGGTGATTTTGCTCCGGCCAACGTTCGCCGGCAGGTAACGCATGGCGAGGATAAGCGAAACAATCCCGAGCGGAATATTAATAAAAAACAGCCATTGCCAGGAGGCCACCGAGAGAATCGCTGCCGCAATAGTGGGGCCAGCGGCCGATGAAACCGCTACCACGAAGGAGTTAATCCCCATCCCGCGTCCGAGAAAACGCTGCGGGAAAATAAGCCGGATCAGCGCCGTATTGACGCTCATCAGGGCGGCGCCGCCAAGGCCCTGCGCGACGCGGGCAAGGGTCAGCATCTCCAGACTATGGGAAAGTGCGCAGGCGAGCGAGGTCAGAGTAAACAGCGCAAGGCCGATTTTATAGATACGCCGATAGCCAAACATATCGCCGAGAAAAGAGAGCGGCAGAAGGGCAATCACGATAGCTATCTGGTAGGCGTTGACAATCCAGATTGACGCCGCCGGCGAGGCGTTTAAATCGGTGGCAATAGTCGGCAGGGCCACGTTAGCGATTGCGCCGTCGAGCACCGCCATGGCTAACCCTAAAACGATGGTCAGAATTGCGCCGTAGCGCTGCGGCAAAGGCAGGCCATCGGAAATGTTTTTATCCATGTTGAATGTATGTCTTTAGGGTAATTATTCTCTGAGTAATGATTTTAGCATTGATTATTCGGCTGTATGTCGCAGATTTGTAACGAATGAGCAGAAGAACGATTGCGGGGGGCGCGATGCGAATTTATAATAAAAACCGGTTCTGATTTTTATAAAACAGTTACGATGAGGTGATAAATGGCAGTTGCAGATTTGGATAAGCAGCCA
>Ga0182747_1003361_pt1 | contig 10760 bp, 11 predicted proteins | sample eDN3rd30CBELigBY_FD_128526 | JGI IMG/M metagenome (GOLD analysis project Ga0182747, IMG submission 128526) | Enriched backyard soil microbial communities from Emeryville, California, USA - eDNA 3rd pass 30_C BE-Lig BY (version 2) (version 2) | ecosystem: Environmental > Terrestrial > Soil >...
AGCATGGACATGACCAAGGCGGACGGCGACCTCGCGGGCACGCCTTGTCACCAGCATACCTCCCTTAACTTGTGACCAATCGCACAGGGCACCGAGACTACGCCAAGGCATCGCCGAGTGTTCACCCAGATTCCATATCATTGGGCTTGGCGTGAATGCAGGAAAGACCCTCTGATCAGAGGGTCTTTCCTGCATCATTTCGAGATGTGATGAGTTGCCAATCAGGCGCTGGCGCGATTCTTCACCGGGTTTCGGAGGATGCCGACGCCTTCGACTTCGACCTCGATCACGTCGCCCTCTTTCATGGGGCCGACACCATGCGGGGTGCCGGTCATGATGACGTCACCGGGGTTCAAGGTCATGCCGTTTGTCAGGAAACTGATGAGGAACGGAATGCTGAAGATCAGGCTCTTGGTGGATTCTGACTGGCGGGCTTCACCATTCAGGCGGGATTGAACGCGAATGTCGCTGATATCCAGATCGGTTTCGATGACCGGACCGAGCGGCAGGTAGGTATCGAAGCCCTTGCCGCGAATCCACTGGCCTCCTCCATGCTGGACAGTGCGGTCGGAAACATCATTACCGGCCGTGTAACCGAGGATGTAATCGAAGGCGTCTGCCTCAGCGACATTCGTGGCGGTCTTGCCAATGACCACAACCAGTTCTGCCTCGTAATGTGTTGGGTTCTCCGGATTGACGAGTTCAATGGCGGCATCCGGACCGATAATGGCGGATTGCGGCTTCATGAAAACGACCGGTGAGGTTGGCAGCTCGCGGGTTTTGTCCAGCTCGGTGACGTGATCCACGTAGTTCAGGCCAATCGCCATAACCTTGCCAGGCTCAATGGGGGCGAGGAGGGTGACCCCATCCACTGGCCCAACTTCGGCGCCGACGGTGAAACCGTCGAAAAGTTCTCCTTCTGCCTCAAAGACGGTGTCGTCCTGGAGGATGCCGAACCGGGGAGCATCGCCATCGTTGGCCGTATAACGGATGATCTTCATGGTTAGAGGTCTCTCCTGAATCCTGTCTGATATCGCTGTTGCGATTGTATACGGGATATCGGGTTTCGGCGATACGACTTGCCAACCAGGAAACCTGGTCCGGTTTGCAATCCTGGCCGCGACCTCCTCGTCCCTCTGGTTCAGATCCATCAAATCCTGTCGGTTATTTCGTCGAACCTGTGATGGGCTGGTAGACATCCGGAGTCAACTCATCAATAATGCGTACTGCATTAGTCGGGATTGCGGTGAACAGGATATGAAGATGAAAACGCACTCTATAAATCGGCGTCATCTCCTTGCTGGGGCGAGTGGGTTGGCGGGAGCCGCCTGGTTGACATCCCATGGTGTGGCGCAGGAGGCGACACCCGAGGCTTCGCCAGCGTCAGGATGGACCTTTACGGACGATAAAGGGGTGACCGTCACGCTGGACGAGACCCCGACAAGGGTTGTTGCCGATGTCAATGCGGCCGCCGCGCTCTGGGATTTTGGCATACGACCGGTTGCTGTTTTTGGCTGGAATGCAAATGAGACCGGTGACTTCGGGCCTGCGGGAGGAAACATCGATCCATCTCAGGTTGAGGTGGTTGGGAATACGACTGAACCGTTCCTGGCCGAGGATGTGCTGGCTACCGACCCGGACCTGCTGGTGACGCTCACCTGGGACCCTGAGAATCCGACCGAATACTGGAGCCTGGATACTGATCCGGGAATCCTGCCGCTGGCGCTGGAGATTGCGCCGGTGGTGGCGATATCGGCGGCGGGCTTCTCGGATGTGAATACCGTGCGGATGGCCGAGCTTGCGGAGTCCCTGGGTGCCGATCTGTCGACGCCAGAGCTGGCAGCGGCAAATGAGGAATACCAGGCAGCCCTGGAACGGCTGCCCGAAGTTGCCGCCGCGAAGGCTGACTTGACGGTCATGTTTACCTACATCAGCGATGGCGAGGAATGGTACATCGTGGATCCGGCGGGCTGGGCCGATGTCTCGCTTTATCAGAGGCTCGGGGTCAATGTGATCGTTCCCGAGGAATCGGATGGCTGGTGGCAGACCATGAGCACGGAGGAGGCGTTGCGTTACCCCGCTGACGTGATCTTCAATTCGTCGCGCGGTGGTGGAACGCTGACACTCAATCTGGAACAGCTTCAGGCGCATCCGACGTTTGGACATCATCCGGCGGTCATCGCGGGCCAGGTTGGCGAGTGGAACCAGGACTTTATCATGAGTTTTCAGGGGATGACCGATGCCCTCAATTCGATCATCACGCCACTCTCGGAAGCCACGAAGGCGATCGAGTAGTCTGCTCCGCCTGACAATTGATTGCATCAGGAGTGCATTGGACGCCACCCGGGCCATACGGCCCGGGTGGTTTGTGCGCTCACGTCCTCAACGAAAGACGGCATCGGGCTCACCAGGCTGCAATCCGATTTAGAATGGAGCCGGAACGGCTTGCGTCGTGGTGATTGCCCGGTTGGAGGTGTGGTATGCCAGAACTCAATCTCCAATTGATGGACCCGGAAACGGGTGATGTACTGGTTGTGCCGGAGCTTGCTGAGCTTGAGGCCCTGGAGTTACTGGAGCGGGCCGAGATTACGACCGCGGAGTTGGTGCCATGGGGAAGCAATCACACATTCGCGGTGGTACTGGAGCCTGAGGGCGGGTCCGGACACCTGGGGATTTACAAGCCGATCCGGGGAGAACGGCCTCTGTGGGATTTTCGGCACGGCTCCCTGTATGCCCGGGAGCGGGCATCGTACGTGCTGAGTCGGGCATTGGGATGGGATATTGTGCCGGCAACCGTGGTGCGGGACGGTCCTTACGGTGTCGGCAGCGTCCAAATCTATGTCCCCTCGAATCCGGAGGTGGCGGAGGATCATGCATTCTGGGGAGCTCGCACGATCGAGAATGAGCGAATCGTGCTCTTCGATCACCTGGCCAACAATGCCGACCGGAAGATTTCGCATTGTCTCCTCAGCGCATCGGGCAAGGTGGTGGGGATCGATCACGGATTGACCTTCCACGAGGAACCCAAGCTGCGCACGGTCCTCTGGCAGTTCGTGGGGCGGCCGATCCGGGAAGAATTGCTGGTCGATATGCGATCGCTGGTTGAGAAGTGGGAGGATCTGGAAGCCGAACTCCGGGATCTTTTGACGCCGGAAGAGATGGCCGCATTCCGGGACCGGTTGGATACCTTGCTGGCGGCAGGAGTGTATCCACAGCTTGACCCCAATCGCAATATCCCCTACGGCTGGTGGTGACGACGGGTTTGCGACATCTGGCAGGTGTTGCGGGCTGATCCCCTGAATTCCTGAAATCCGGTGTATTCTCTGGCGTAAGCTGCGTCCTGCAGAGTGCGATGCGGTTTCGGTGCGTTCTCCTGAACAGGTGCCGATGGCACCGACGATCGCGATCCTCAAGTAAGGAAGGTCTCACCTTTGCGTTGGAATGAGATGTTTACATCCGTAGACGCGCAAGTTGCCGGGCAGGCACTTCGGCTGATCACCTTTGGGGTGCCGCGTCTGACCTCCACTTCGGTCCGGGATCAGTATGCAGAGATGGAAGCCCGACACGACACGATTCGTACCTGGCTTTTGACGGAACCCCGTGGCTATGCCGGGATGCGTGGTGCGTTGCTGTTGCCTGCCGAGAATCCTGAGCATGACTACGGGGTCATTTTCATGTCTGGCAGCGGATATATCCGTTTTTCCGGACATGGCGTGATTGCATTGGCCACCGTGCTGATCGAAACCGGCGTCGTGCCGATCGACGGGCCGGAAGTCCGCATCACCTTCGATACCTATGTTGGACCCATCCAGGCGCGGGCCAGTGTGGATCAGGGACGGGTGCGCAGCGTGCGTTACCGGAACGTGCCTTCGTTCCGGGCCATGCACAATGCGCCGTTGCGGATCGGCGACGATGAGATTGTCGTGGATGTGGCATTTGGCGGAAACTGGTACGTGATCGCCCAGGTGGATACCTTCGGACTTTCCCTGGATGCCAGCGATGCCAGCGCACTCTCCCAGTTGGGGAACGACATCCTGCGGGCGGCGAAAGACACCTTTGTCCTCTCTCATCCCGATGATCCAACATTAACAGATTTACAGGGGGTCATCTTCGTTGGTGCACCATCATCCGAGGACGCAACGAGTCGTAACGCAACCGTCTATCCCGGGGGTGTGATCGACCGGTCACCCAACGCGACCGGAATGGCGGCAACCATGGCCTGCCTTGCGGCTGATGGCGAGCTTTCGGTGGGCGATACCTTCATTGCGGAGAGTATCCACGACACGGCAATGACGGGGAGAATGGTGGTGGGGACAGAGGTCGGCGCGTATCCGGCGGTCACCGTGGAGATCGCGGGAAGAGGCGTCGTAACCGGGATGCATCAGTTCTTCGTCGACCCCTCGGACACGAGTGCCGACAGCCTGGCGGCCTCCTGAATGCCACAGTGAGAAATTCACTTTGTGAAATTGGTAACAGAAGGGTTTCTCTGGTACACTCACCGCAAGTTCGAGTGGAGCAGGTATGTTACGCTCCGCCACGACGCAGGGGAACACAGTGGGCGATAACCACTTGCCAGATCTCCGCAAACATGACCGGAATATACGAGCGATAGGAACCGCGGCGAGTCTGGGGTTCTCAATGGTTGCGTCACTGGTTGTGATGATTGGCGGAGGGGTGTTGATTGATCGCTGGCAGGATACATCACCCATGTTTACCCTCATCGGAGTTGCACTAGGGCTGGTTGCGGCTGGCTATCAGTTATACGAGTTGACGTTGCTTGGCAGACCGGACAAGGAGAATGGCCCCCTGGGGCGCGCTCTGGAACACCGGAAAGCGAATAATACGCGACCGTAGGCGACACCAAACATTCGCGCTGATGGTCACAGCGCACGGTTCTCATTGTTTTCTTGTGTGATTTGCGAGACGGAAATGCACCAACCGGGCGGCATTTCAGCGCATAACAGCGCGCGTCGGGGTTGAGGAGAGGCGCCAACACAACATGGAACTGCATATTTCGCTTGCGGCAGAGACGCTCTTCCATCTGGGTCCGATACCCATTACCAATTCCATGCTTGTCATGTTTCTGGTGATGGCGGCGGTGCTTATTGTCGGCTCCTGGCTGGCGCGGAAGGCGCAGGCCGAGCCGGTGCCGGGCCGGGCGGCGGGCATCGCCGAGATGATCGTCGAATTCCTGCTGAACCTGGTTGAATCCACGGCTGGCAAGCGGATTGGCCGCCAGGTCATGCCGCTGGTATCGAGCCTGTTTATCTTCATCCTCTTTGCCAACTTTACGGGCCTCTTGCCAGGTGTCGGTACGATCTACGTCAAGGAAGACGCCGAGGAAGCTGGTGTTCACGAGGTAGTGCTCGAATCGGATGAGCAATCGACCGAAGCCGGGCAAGTTGCCGAAAATGCCGTCGCTGGCAGCGAGCACGCGGAAGAAGAGGAGCACGCGAATGTGCCCATCCTCCGGCCGCCGACAGCTGACCTGAACATGACCCTGGCGATGGCGACGATTACGTTCATTGCCGTGCAGATCGCCGGTGTGGCCGCACATGGTGCGGGTGGCCGGGTGAAGCACATGGCGAATCCGCCATTCCTTTTCCCCATTGAAGTTATTTCCGAACTTTCCCGAATCATTTCGCTCTCGGCTCGTCTCTTCGGGAATGTGTTTGCCGGTGAGGTTTTGCTCGGCGTTATGTACGCCATGGCCGCGGCGATCAAGATCGCCCTCGTGCCCTTCCTCTTCCCGGTCGTGTTCCTTGGGCTGGAAGTGCTCTTCGGAACGATCCAGGCGCTTGTCTTTGCGCTGCTTACCCTGATTTACATCTATCTTGCCGCCGCCGGTCATGACGATCACGACGAAGAGCATGTCGAGAATCATGACACGGTCCGCGCGGTGGACGATCGGGCCCAGGATGCCGGCACCATGCCGGCGCCCGCGGGTGACTAACTTTGCGAGTTCAGTTTCTGGCGTGGGTCAGGGGCTCGGGTTCGAGACAGTGGTTTTTTTGAACACAGGGCGAATCCAGACATTCGTCCTGGCAACGGGTTGATGGGCCGTCGAGTGGATCGAGCGGCGCCTACAGGAGGAAACGTCACATGTTCGCAGGTATTACAGACCCGGAGGCCGTACGTTACATTGGTTCGGCCATTGCGATTGGCGTCGGCGGACTTGGCCCGGCCCTCGGTATCGGTATGGCGGTTCGCGGTGCAATGGAGGCGATCGGTCGCAATCCTGAGGCTGCTGGCCAGATCCAGACCTCGATGATCATCGGTGCGGCGCTCGCCGAGGCGGTCGCGATCTACGCATTCGTTATCGCCATCATCATCGCGTTCGTCTAGGTCCCGGTGGCAGGTGCCGGAGTGGTGCAGATGTACCGCTTCGGCGATCCACTGCTTCGGTCAACAGCGGTCATGTTTTCGGTTCGCCGGGAATATCGCCGTGGTTGACCGGGGAATCCGGAGACAAACGCGAAGGAGTGGCAGGTTATGGGTGAATTAGGAATCAACGGATGGCAATTGGCTGTCCAGGCCGTTGCTTTCCTTGTCTTCGCTTATCTCCTTTGGCGGTTTGCGGTGGGGCCGATCGTTGGTGTCCTTGACAAGCGTCAGGATCGCATCAGCGAGAGCCTTCAGGCCGCAGAGCGGATGCAGGCCGAACTGAAGGAAACCCAGGCGAAGAACGAGGAAGTATTGGCGCAGGCGCGCCGTGAGGCACAGGACGTGCTGGCGACTGCCCGGCAGAATGCCGACCAGATCGAAACCCGGGCGCGTGAGAAGGCGAATGCCAGCGCGGACGAGTTTCTTTCCCGGGCGCAGGAGACCTTGCGGCAGGAGACTGCCCAGGCACGACAGTCGCTGCGGCAGGAAGTCGCCGATCTGGCCGTTATGGCTGCGGGCAAGATCATCCGCAAGGAGATCAACCCCGCCGATCAGCGCGATTTGATCGAAAGTGCGCTGGCCGAAGGGGATATGACCCCAAGGGCGTAGGCATCCAGAAGGCAGGATGGGTGAGGCGACTCGGCCGGCTGCCTTCTGGCTCTTGTCTGCGCCGGTTATGGCGGCAAAAGCACCCGGTGTGGACCGCATGCATGCGGGAAACGCCAGGGGATTGAGCGGATGATGGAGCACCGGCTGGCTGGGATGAACCAGATTTGGCTGGATGAAGGGAACGGGCGATGGCAAGCAGTGCAGCGCGACGCTATACGCAGGCGATCGTGGAACTGGCCGAAGAGAACGGCACGTTTGATGCCTGGCAGCGAGACCTGGACATGCTGGACGCGCTTGTCGCGGATGCCGATGTCGCGAGCTATCTTGCGAACCCGGGTGTGCAAAACGAGCAGAAATTCCGGGCGGTGGATACCGTGCTGGCCGATGCGCAACCGGAAACACGCAACCTGCTTCACATGCTGATCGAGCGCCGGCGCCTGAACCTGTTGCCGGATATCGCCCAGCTTTTCCGCGAGGCGGAGATGGCGCACAAGGGCATTGTGCTGGTTGATGTGACGACCGCGGATGCGCTCGACGATGCCGGTAAAGAGCTTGTACGCGAGCGGCTGAAGCGCATTGTGGGCAAGGATGTGGAACTGCGCCTGCACGAGGATGCGAGCATTATCGGCGGCATCGTGGCGCGCATCGGTGATCAGGTCATCGATGGCAGTGTGGTTAATCAGTTACGACGACTTCGGGTACGAATGAGCGCCGTCTAGATTCAGACGGCTGGGAACGGGCTTGAGAGCGCCAGCAAGGAGTTGCGGGCGGGCCAGGCGAACAGCCAGGGCAACGATCAGGACCGCGCGGCGCGGCAGAGACGCCGCGAAGAAACGGAGCGATCATGGCGGTACGCGCGACCGAAATCAGTGATCTGCTCAAGCAGCAGATCCAGGGATTTTCAGACAAGGCGACAGTTGCCAACGTTGGTCAGGTGATCTCCGTTGGTGACGGTGTGGCCACCGTGCATGGCCTGAGCCAGGCGATGCAATCGGAGCTTGTGGAATTTTCGAAGGACGGGACGCTTGGTCTCGTGCTCAACCTTGGTGAGGATGCCGTCTCCGTCATCGTGATGGGTGAATACACCCAGATCGAGGAAGGCGACGAGGTTCGCACCACCGGCGCTGTGGCCTCCGTGCCGGTCGGCGATGCCCTGCTGGGCCGCGTCGTCAACGCCCTCGGTCAGCCGATCGATGGCAAGGGGCCGATCCAGACAGACAAGACCCGGAATATCGAGCGGATCGCTCCCGGCGTGATCAAGCGCCAGGACGTCGATACCCCGCTGCAGACGGGAACCAAGGCTATCGACGCCATGACGGCTATCGGTCGCGGTCAGCGGCAGCTGATTCTTGGCGACCGCCAGACCGGCAAGACAACGGTTGCGATCGACGCGATCATCAACCAGCGCGACAGTGGTGTGAAGTGCATCTATGTCGCCATTGGCCAGCGGCGCGCCCAGGTTGCGCAGATGACCCGTATTCTCGAAGAGAATGGGGCGCTGGACAACACGATTGTGGTGGTGGCTTCGGCTTCCGACCCGGCTCCGCTCCAGTACATCGCCCCGTTTGCGGGAACCGCGATGGGCGAGGAGTTCATGGAGACCGGCGGGGACGCGCTGATTGTCTACGACGACCTCACCAAGCACGCCCAGGCCTATCGCCAGGTTTCGCTGCTGGTTCGCCGCCCACCGGGCCGCGAAGCTTACCCGGGTGACGTCTTCTACCTGCACTCCCGCCTCCTTGAGCGCTCGGCCCGGCTGAGCGATGAGCTTGGTGGTGGCTCGCTTACATCCTTGCCATTGATCGAGACGCAGGCTGGCGACATCTCGGCCTACATCCCGACCAACGTGATTTCGATCACGGACGGTCAGATTTACCTTGAGACCGACCTGTTCTACGCTGGTGTGCGCCCGGCCATCAACACCGGTTTGTCAGTGTCCCGCGTCGGTGGTGCAGCCCAGATCAAGGCGATGAAGACCGTTGCCGGTTCACTTCGTCTCGATATGGCGAACTATCGCTCGCTGGCCGCATTCGCCCAGTTCGGAACGTCGGACCTCGATGCTTCGACGCGACGGCAGATCGAGCGTGGTCAGGTGATGACTGAGGTCCTGAAGCAGCCGCAGTACAGCCCGCTCCCGGTTGAGGAGCAGGTGGCGATCCTGTGGGCCGGTTCCGCTGGGTACATTGATGATGTGCCCGTGCCGGATGTGCGGCGGTTCGAGGAGGAATATCTCGAATTCATGCGCACGACCAAGGGTGATGTGCTGACCACGATTCGCGACGAGAAGGCGCTGAGCGATAGCACGATCGCGGCCCTCAAGAGTGCGGTCGAGGAGTTCAAGTCGACATTCTCGGTCACGAAGGACGGCGTCGGGGCGCAGGCCGCCGACTAACGCGGCAGTCATGAGGAATGACTTCGCTCGTACGTTCAGACATCGCTGGAAGTGGTTTTTGCCAAATGATGAACAGCATATCGATCGGCGAGACTGCTTCCAGTGCGAGAGGATGAGGCGACATGCCAAGCACACGTGAAATTCGCCGCCGGATCCGCGGTGTCAGGAATATGTCGCAGATCACGGGCGCCATGGAAATGGTTGCTGCATCCAAGATGCGGCGCGCCCAGGATCGCGTGACGAGCGGGCGGCCGTACGCGGACCGGCTGCGGGGCGTCCTGGCCGATCTGGCATCGGTGACCCTGAGCGCCGAGGAACTTGCCGAGTTCCCGTTGCTGCAGCAGCGGGAGGTGAAGCGCACTTCCCTGATCGTCGTGACGCCGGATCGTGGACTGAGCGGCGCGCTTACGTCCAATATCCTGCGGCGCGTTACCCAGTACATCCGGAACGAGGCAGGCGATACACCACCCCGGATCATTGCTGTTGGTAAAAAGGGTCGGGATTTCCTGAACCGAACCCAGCAGGATATCGCCGCCGAGTTCATCCAGTTGGGTGATCGGCCCAGCCTGGATGAGGTTCGCCCGATCGTCAGTGTGGCGGTCGAGGAGTTCCTGAATGGCACGGTCGATGCCGTGTACCTGTTGTATCCGCAATTCATCAACACTCTGACCCAGAAGCCGGAAGTCGTCAAGGTTCTGCCGATCGATCGTCCCGAAGACGAGGATGGCGAATCTCCTGATTACATATTCGAACCCAGCGCCAAGGATGTCCTGAACGAAATCCTGCCACGCTATGTCGAAGTGCAGGTGTACCAGGCGGTGCTGGAGACGATCGCATCGTTCTATTCGGCGCAGATGGTGGCGATGCGGAACGCGACCGATAACGCCAAGGAGCTCGTGGCGGACCTGGACCTGGCCTACAACAAGGCGCGTCAGGCGCAGATCACCAACGAGGTCGCCGAGATCGCCGCGGGAGCCGAAGCTTTCCGGGCATAGATCCGGCACTCGACCCACGTGACTGACCCGGCATTGAATTTGAGGCACGAGAAGAGGAACGCAACATGGCTGCACAAGCTCCAGCTCCGGTAAAGGAGAAGACCGGCGGCACCGGAACGATCGTCCAGATCACCGGCGTCGTGGTCGACATCGAATTCGCGGCGGAACAACTTCCGCATATTTACAACGCGCTTGAAACTGAATTGAACGATGGCACCCGCCTGGTTCTCGAGGTGCAGCAGCACCTTGGTGATGACCGGGTGCGTGCGGTGGCCATGAGCACCACCGACGGCCTTCGTCGCGGGGCGAGCGTGGTCGATACCGGCCAGGCGATCGCGGTGCCGGTGGGTCAGGCGACATTGGGCCGCATTTTCAATGTG
>Ga0182747_1003366_pt1 | contig 10751 bp, 6 predicted proteins | sample eDN3rd30CBELigBY_FD_128526 | JGI IMG/M metagenome (GOLD analysis project Ga0182747, IMG submission 128526) | Enriched backyard soil microbial communities from Emeryville, California, USA - eDNA 3rd pass 30_C BE-Lig BY (version 2) (version 2) | ecosystem: Environmental > Terrestrial > Soil >...
AAAAGATCAATCAAAATGGCCTTCATAAGGCAAATGAAGACCACTTTCACCCAAAAGATGAATCAAAATGGTCTTCATAATGCTGATGAAGACCACTTTCACCAAAAAAACCAATCAAAATGTTCCTCATAGGGTAGATGAAAGACACTATCCGAAAAAAATCAAATATTTTAACCTTCATACAGCAGATGAAGACCACTTTCAACCGAAAAACCAATCAAACTGACCTTCGTAAACCGAATAAAGACCACACCAAAAAGTAATCTGATCCGACTTGCCCCTTATAAGGTGATTGAACACAATTTCAAACTGGATTATCGCCTAAAATCCCTCTTGAATCAGCATCGAAAACCAAATTTCCGAACAAATCTACCAAACTTCTAAAAATATTTCTATTAATTTATCAATTCAATCCTTTTTTACTACGCAACTATTCTCTTAGAGTGTTACAATGACAATAATAGTGAGTTGTAAATGGTAGGTGTTGCATGGATGATAGATATTTTGTACGAATTTTTAAGAGCAATTGGTCGTTTATTTTTAAACCCAATCCTCTATTTAGCCATATTTATGGCAGTGATGATCGGATATAAACGAGTGAAAAATGAGAGAAGACATTTTCATATTCGAATTTTATCGGGATGGGCAGATGCAAAAGGATTGTTATTAGAAGGATTAATAATTGCTGTATGTATATCAGTTCTTTCTTTAGCAATAGGTTTAACGGTTCCTATGGAGCTTTTATATGTTGTGACAGTAGTTAGTTTTTTAGGATTACTATTCTATGTTTTCCACCTACTTTCGCCGATTATCTACATAACATTAAGCGTATTAATTCTTATGTTGATGGACTGGCAAAACTGGTCGTTTAACATTATAGGGTTTGAATTTAGTGGGATTGTTGTTGAAGATGCCTTAGCTGTAACGATTACAATCCTAGTTGGTCTGTTATTAATTGCAGAAGGATTGCTAATTCGGAGAAAGGGTGCACACTATTCGTCACCGCGTTTTGAGCAAACGAAGCGAGGATTAAGAGCTGTTTCGTATTACAGTAAAAAGGTCTGGGTGTTACCAATCTTTTTAATTATACCTGGTGATGCCATTCAATCCTTCCTACCGTACTGGCCTCAATTCACCTTTGGGTCCATTGAATTTTCTATCATTCTATTTCCAATATTAATTGGATATCAGCAAATGGCACGTAAAACTTTACCGATTTATTTATTTCCAAAGTTAGGGCGTGCAGTATTAATACTAGGAGAACTTGTCGTCATTGGTGGTTTAGTTGCTTATTTCGTGCCAATCATAGGACTAGTTATTCTATTTGCTGGAGCTGTTTTAAGAATTGTCATTTCAGTCTATTACTTGTTGAAAGAAAGAAAAGATGTGTATGCTGTTTCACCTAAATCGAAAGGTGTAATGATTGCTGCCATCCTGCCAGTATCACCTGCGCAGAAAATGGGCTTGAAAGCTGGGGAAGTAATTTGTAGAGTAAATGGTGTTGAAGTGCATACAAAACAAGAGCTTTATGAGGCGTTACAAATTAATGCAGCCCATTGCAAACTCGAAGTACTTGATCATAAGAATGAGTTAAGATTAACTCAGCAGGTTGTCTATAGTAAAGATCATCATCAAATCGGGTTAATAGTAGCAGAATAGTTACGGAATTATCTCACAGGTTTAAAGGAGTCTTTTATGGAGTCAGTCATAGAAAAAGTAATACTAGCACTTTTTTTACCTGGTTTATTGGTCGTTCTATTTACGCGAATTACTTATAATCACATCGTGGCATTGCTATTATCGATTGCTTTAATTGGAGCTTCTGTTTACGCTGGGTATTCAACACCTGCGATTGTCTTTGTAGCCGATGCATTGTCTTTAACAATTGGCTTCTGGTACGCAAATCGCATGATCAAGCACAATAAAAAGAGTGAACATGAATGATAATAAAAAATGCGATGGAGCCATCAATGTATGGTCCATCGCATTATATATTTTCACTAAATTTACAATTCCACTCATTATCTAGTAATCTTCAAAAATCACTAAAAAACATACCTCAAAACAGCCATCGTTAACACACCAGCCACCACAGTTTTTGATAAACTTTTTGTCAAGATCGCTACAAGCACTGTTGGGATAAATGCTGCGACATTCAACCATTCCAATGTAACAATATCCCCTTCAGCGTTTAGAAGCGATTCAATGACTAGTGCACTTAAAATACAAACTGGTATATAGGTTAACCACCGTAACACAACATCCGGTAACTTAACACTACGAACCAACATAAAAGGGATGACCCTTGGTAGCCATGTTACAATGGCACATCCTAAAATAATTAACACCATACCAAGCGTAGTTGTCATTTTTCAGTTAACACCCCAATCGTTGCAACAATTACTGTTGAAATAAGGACTGCTAAGTGACCTGGTAAAAAATAAGAAAGAATGTACATACTGATAGCGATACACCCAATTAATTTCAAATAATGCATTAACTTGGATTTACCTACATCAACAAGATTCAATACGAGTAAGGCGACAAACATTGCGACAAGGGCGAAGTCTAGTCCCCAGCTCTCTGCATTGGGAATCCACTTTCCTACCAAACCACCGATTGTACAAGATGCGATCCATGTTAAATAGGCTGTCATATTGAGCCCATCCATCCATCTACCACCAAGATGATTTTCTTTCATTAACTTGGTGACTGCTACACCAAATGTTTCATCTGTTAATAGAGTTCCAAATCCAATATTACGCAGTGAAGAATATCTTGTTAAATGGGGGGCAACAGTTAAAGACATTAAAAAGTGACGTAAGTTTACAATGAATGTTGTAATAATAATGACAGAGACAGGTGCTCCTGCAACATACAATCCACAAAAAATAAATTGTGCAGAACCTGCATAGACAAGTACCGATAAAAGAAAGATTTCTAAGACTGATATGTGGGAAGTGATCCCAATGACACCAAATGCAAGACCAATACTTATGTAACCAAGTAATGTAGGAATACAATCTCGAATTCCTTGAGAAAATGAATCTGTTGTAACTGTGTCATTTAATTCAGTTTTAGATACCATTGAATCATCTCCTTTCAAAAAATAGGGGAGTATTATGTTCAAATTATTTAGTTTTGTATTATAATGATAAATGCCAAAGAATGACTATGAAACCAATTGTCATTTTATCACGTTAATGTAAGTTAGTACATACAATGAAATTTTCACAGTACGATTTCCAGATTGTGACATCATAGAGATTGAGATAGAGGTGGTTCCTGTTGAGCGAATGGTTTACAGAAGAAAATATACAAACATTAGCATCGCATTATCGTACACTAGGACCGCTCATTGGGATTTTGCTACCATTTTTAGAAGCATTATTACCATTTTTGCCCCTTGTTGTAATTGTTGTTGCAAATGTTAGCTCTTATGGATTATGGTTAGGATTTATTCTTTCTTGGATTGGAACAGTCTTAGGTTCTTACGTTGTATTCCTAATCGTCCGAAAATTCGGAAGAAGTCCGAAGCTAAAACGATTTATCGAAAAGGAAAATGTTCAAAAGTTAATTAAATTCGTTGATATGAGAGGGTTAAGCCCCTTATTTATATTACTATGTTTTCCGTTTACACCTTCAGTCCTTGTAAATATCGTTGCGGGACTTTCGCACATTAAGAAAAAATATTACCTTTTCGTATTATTAGCTGGGAAATTTGTCATGGTGCTAAGTATTAGTGTCCTTGGATACGATATTGCCTCCTATTTTACAAATCCAATAAAGCTAGTATTTGTAGCTATAGGAATTGTTTTATTATGGTTAGTTAGTAAAGCGGTTGAAAAACGGTTAAATAAACGCGTTGAAGAAGATTTGAAAAATCCATCACATCATAGTAAAGTTAAATAAATAAGCAACAAGCGGTTTACAATAATACGATATGTAAATCGCTTTTTTTCGGATAAGAAAATATGGTTTTAGTTACCGCATAAGAACAGACATCAACTCGGCCGAAATAGGTCGAGTTGTGTTTTTATCTCATTCATTACGAAAAACTAAGATTATAGTAAAATAATATTAATATAAAGATATAGAACACAATTAAGGGGGGAAAGGAAATGTCATTACGAGTCATTAGTGGACGAGCAGGTGCAGGGAAAACGAGCATCATTCATAAAGAAATTGTGAAAGAGCTTAAAACAGATCCACTTGGTGCGCCAATCTATATTATTGTTCCAGACCAAATGTCCTTTTCAACGGAATATGACCTAACGAACAAATACGATATCCAAGGAATTATGCGTGCCCAAGTCATGACGTTTAAACGACTTTCCTGGTACGTATTGCAGGAAACCGGTGGTATCGCAAAAGATAAAATAGACAAAATTGGCTATCGAATGTTGATTCGCCGATTACTTATGGAAAATAAAGAGAAGTTCTCTCTATTCCGACAAGCTGCTGATAAACGAGGATTTACCGATGAGGTAGTTCAACTCATTAAAGAGTTCAGTCAATATAATATTCAAAGTGAAACGCTAAACGAAGTGATCAATCAATTAGAAGCGAAACAAGCACCTCATACTTTACTTTCCAAAACAAAGGATTTACAAATTATTCTACAAGAATTAGAAAATGAACTTGGAGATACCTATGTTGATGGGGAAGCATTTTATCCAGTCTTGTTAGAGCAACTGAAAAACTCTGAGAAAATTAAAAGTGCACATATTTATATAGATGGATTTACTCAATTTACCATTCGAGAATTTGAGATTGTCAAACAATTGATGACATATGCAGAACGTGTGACAGTTGTTCTACCTTTTGAGGATGAACATGACAAAGAGGACGAACAAGCACTGTTTTATCGTGGTGCTGTTATGTACGATAAATTAATGGAAGAAGCGCAGGGTCTTCAAGTGGAAATTGAGCCAAGGGAGCATTTATTTGGAAGCTATCGTTTTAATAATTTCGATTTAAAACATGTTGAGGCAAATTTCCATGAACCCCTTTGGAATACGAGGAAGGCACAAGGATTTATTCAAGTTCTGGAAGGAGCAAATCGACGTGCAGAAGTTCATGCGATTGCCCGGGAAATATGTCGATTGGTGAAAGAAGAAGGGATCCGCTACCAAGATATTGGGATTATGTATCGCCAAGCAGATGTCTATGACCCACTTATCCTAACAACTTTCTCTCAATACGACATCCCTGTGTTTACAAACGAGAAGAAAACCATGTTGCATCATCCTTTAATCGAATTCAGTCGCTCTATTCTGGAAGTTGTAACATCTAAATGGCAATATGAGCCTGTTTTCCGAAGTGTGAAAACGGATTTATTCTTCCCACTTACAAGTGATATAAATGAAATGCGAGAAAAAGCGGACCGTTTTGAAAACTTTGTTATTGCACAAGGGATATATGGCTATCGATGGTTTGAAGAATCCAGATGGTTATACAAAAAATATCGAGGTTTAGAATTTTTCACGAACCGTCAAACAGATGAAGAATTAGCTATTCAACAAATCATTGATGAAATGAAGGCAATGATACGTGGGCCTCTTGAAACCTTACAAGATGAATTAAAGGATGCCAAAACGGGTCGAGAAATTGCGATGGCACTTTATCAATGCATTGAAGACTTACAAGTGTATGAAAAGCTTCAAGCCTTAAAGGATGCTGAACTGGAAACTCATCAATTAAGTGAAGCAAATGAACATGATCAAGCATGGAACAAATGGGTCAATGTATTGGATCAATTCGTTATTATGTTTGGTGACCAAAATATGACGGTTGAAGAAGCAGCAAAAATATTAGATGAAGGCTACGACACACTAGAATTTTCAAGTATCCCACCTGCAGTAGATGAAGTAAAAGTGGGAACAGTAGAATATTCTCGCTACGATAATATGCGGGTTGTCTTTGTAATTGGGGTCAATGATAGGGTTTACCCGATGCGAATGGATTATGAAGGGTTAATCAATGATGCCGAACGTGGATGGTTTGCTGCTGTAGATACGGAGCTCTCTCCGACATCAAAGCACCGATTATTACAAGAAGCGTTTCTTATTTATCGTGCCTTTTCATCACCTACAGACCGACTATATGTAACATTTTCAAGTGCTGATGAAGAGAGCAAATCTCTTTTACCATCGCTTTATATTAATCGATTGCATAAATTGTTCGAAGTGAATGGGGAGAGAACGTTACCTCATAAGCGAATTTTAATTGATCCAATTGAGGAACTAGATCAAAAACATGTTCTTTCATATTTAAGGCATCCACATACATCTATTGCTTTTCTAATGATGCAGCTAAGACAAGCTCAATACACACATACACTTTCACCTGAGTGGGTTGCTTTAAAGAGATTTTATGAGCAACATCCACAATGGAAAAGTACCTTACAAACTGTCATGCGACCATTAGAAAAGAAAAATGAAACAGAAAAGCTAACTGAAGAAATTACAGATGCCTTGTACGGAACAGAACTAAACTCTAGTGTATCCAGAGTAGAAAAGTTTTACAGCTGTCCATTTGCCCACTTTACGACGTACGGTTTAGGGCTAGAAGAGCGGGTAGAATATAAGCTTGAAACCTTTGCAATGGGCGACTTATTCCATGAGGCATTAAAATGGATTTCATTAGAAACGAACAAACACAATATTCAATGGAATAAATTATCAAAAGCGCAGTGTGCCCAATTAGCAAGACAAGCCGTGGAGCACATTGTTCCAGTATTCTCACATCAAATTTTATTAAGTAGTGCGCGCTATCGCTATATTCAGCAAAAGTTAATTCGCATTGTGGAAAAAACGATGATTGCATTATCACATCAAGCGAAATCATCGCACTTCAAACCTATTGCCATCGAAGCGTCCTTTGGTCCGGGTAAAGAAATGCTACCACCACTAGAAATTGATTTGAATCGTGGTAGAAAGATGCGTTTACGTGGCCGAATTGACCGCATAGACAGTGTAGAAATTGACGACAAAGCTTATTTACGGGTAGTTGACTATAAGTCTTCCAGTCGCGACTTAGATATGAATGAAGTGTATCATGGGCTATCATTACAACTGCTTACTTATTTAAATGTCGCAGTGGAGAATGCAAGTCATTGGATAAAAGGAGATGCTCAGCCAGCTGGGGTTTTATATGTGCATGTTCATAATCCATTGTTAAAACTAGAAGAACAATTAGATGATGCAACGCTTGAAATGGAACGATTGAAACAATATCGCATGAAAGGCTTACTTGCAGAAGATCCAAGCGCGTTGATTTTGATGGATGACGAATTAGAGATATCAGGAAAATCTAAAATTATCCCTGTTCAATTGAAAAAAGATGGCTCTGTTTATCAAAGAAACTCGAGAGTCGTTCAACCATTTGAAATGCAGAATTTACAACAATATGTACACAAGAAGCATAGAGAAGCTGGTAATGGGATCCTCAGTGGGGAAACATCCATTCGTCCATATAAATTAAAGAATAAAACCGCTTGTGATTTTTGCTCGTTTAAATCGGTTTGTCAATTTGACGTGTCGGATAATCATCAAAAATATCACCAGCTAAAAGGAGAACAATCAGACATAGTCGTTGCCAAAATTAGTGAGGAGTTGAAAAATGATGCGCGAGATTCCAATTAAAGGTCCGGATGTAACATGGACAGATGAACAATGGAAGGCCATCTGGGCGACTGGTCAAGATACCCTTGTCTCCGCAGCAGCTGGATCAGGGAAAACGGCCGTCCTTATTAATCGAATGATTGAAAAAGTAATAGACAAGGACAATCCCATTGACGTAGATGAACTACTTGTCGTTACCTTTACCAATGCCTCTGCAGCTGAAATGCGTCATCGTATGGCAGAAGCATTAGAAAAAGAAATAGCGAAGGATCCACGAGATCAACATTTAAGAAGACAATTAAGTTTGGTCAATAAAGCTCAAATCTCAACTCTCCATTCATTTTGTTTATCGATTGTTCGGCAGTATGCTTATTTAATAGAAATAGATCCAGGTTTTCGAATTGCCAATGAGGGAGAATCTTCTTTATTAAAAGATGATGTATTAGCAGAAGTACTGGAAGAGGCTTATGATAACAAAGATGAAACAAAGGTAAATGCAATCTACCGTTTAGTTGATAGTTTTACTTCTGATCGAGATGATCAAGAGATTGAGACTTTAATTGATAAGCTGTACCAAACTTCCCTTGTACACCCATCACCTAATGAGTGGTTGCATTCGTTATCAGAGCAATATAAATTAAATGATTCAATGACAATTGATGATTTGGCATACATTGGACATGTCAAAAATGCGATAAAATTTAGCTTACAAGAAGCTTATTCTTATATAGAAGAAGTACGTCAACTTGCCTTAAGACCTGATGGACCTGCTCCATATGGAGAAACAGCTGAATTAGATTTTGTTTTGTTACAAGAAGCATTTCGTAGACTTGAAAACGGTACATGGCAAGAGTTATACGATTATTTTAATACTTTAAAATGGGAGACATTATCTAGAAAAAAACAAGATAGTGATCCCGAATTAAAAGAGCTCGCAAAGAAAAAGCGTGACCAAGCGAAAAAAGTTGTAACGAAAATTAAAGAGGACTTCTTCACACGAACACCTGCAAGATTATTAGAGGAAATTCGTTTAATGGCTCCAATGATCGATACATTGGTTGAGTTAACGGAAAACTACGGGCAGAAATTTAAGGCTGCTAAATTGGAACGCGGCCTTTTGGACTTCTCAGATTTAGAGCACTATGCTCTCGAAATTTTATCTGAGAATGTGGATGGAAAACTTCAACCTTCTGAAGTTGCAAACGAATTTAAACAAAAATTTAAAGAAGTGCTAGTAGACGAATATCAAGATACAAACATGCTCCAAGAAACGATTTTACAATTAGTGAAATCCGGTGCTGAAGAAAACGGAAACTTATTTATGGTTGGCGACGTCAAACAATCGATTTATCGATTCCGACTAGCAGAACCAATGTTGTTCTTAAACAAATATTTAAACTTTGAAGAAGAGCCAGTAACTTCAGGATTGAAAATTGATTTAAATGCTAACTTCCGAAGTCGTCAAGAAGTGCTTCATGCAACCAATTATGTGTTTGAACAAATTATGGGTAAAACAGTTGGGGAAATTGACTATGATGAAAAAGCTGGTTTAAAGCCAAGTGCACCTTACAATGAAGTGGAAACCCCTGTTGAGTTAGCCATTTTATACGAACAACAGGACGATGAAGATACCGAGGAAGATTCGGATGAAGGGATTCAATCGATAGATGCAGTTATTGAAGAGGAAATCGCAAAGTCCCAACAAGAAGCAAGATTTATTATTAAAAGAATCCAAGAATTGATGGCAAGTGGCGCTACTGTTTATAACGCGAAAGAAAAAGATCCAGAAAAACGAGTTCGCCCATTGCGTTACAGCGATATCGTTATTTTAATGCGTTCTATGAACTGGTCGAATGACCTAGTAGAAGAATTTAAAGCAGCAGGTATACCACTTTATGCAGAATCTTCTAAAGGTTATTTTGAAGCATTAGAAGTAATGGTTATGTTAAATGTCCTATCTATTGTTGATAATCCATATCAAGATATTCCATTAGCTTCTGTACTGAGATCTCCATTTGTTGGATTATCTGAAAATGAACTTGCATTAATTCGTTTAGCAAAGAAAAATGTTCCATTCTATGAAGCAATGAAAACTTTCGTTCATGAAGAACGAGCTGGAATCTCAGCAGAAACACAAGAAAAACTCCATACATTTCTACAACAATTAGACATATGGAGAGATATGGCAAGAAGAGGTTCACTATCAGATCTAATTTGGAAAATCTATAATGATACAAATTACTATGAAATGGTCGGAGCAATGGCAAACGGCAAACAACGTCAAGCCAATTTACGGACGTTACATGACCGTGCATTAATGTATGAGAAAACTTCATTCCGAGGCTTATTCCGATTCCTTCGTTTTATTAATCGAATGAAATCAAGAGGCGATGATTTAGGAGTTGCGAAATCTATTGGAGAAAAAGATGATGTTGTTCGTCTAGTAACAATTCACTCATCAAAAGGGTTAGAATATCCTGTAGTGTTTGTAGCTGGACTTGGCCGAGCATTCAATCAAATGGATTTTTCAAATTCATATATGTTTGACCAACAGTATGGCTTCGCAGTAAAAGCCATTGACCCTGAAAACCGGATTATGTATACGTCACTACCATTTTTAGCGATTAAAGAGAAGAAAATTCTTGAGATGAAAGCGGAAGAAATGCGTATTTTATACGTTGCTATGACCCGTGCAAAAGAACGACTAATTTTAGTAGGTTCTGTAAAAGACTTTGAGAAAACAGCTGCAAAATGGTGTGAAGCAGGGCATACTTCAAACCCCATGTTACCTGAGTATATACGAGCACGGGCAAAGAATTATTTAGATTGGATCGGCCCAGCAATAGCACGGCATGAATGTTTTTCATCCTTTTACGAAAATTCTTATACACCGATTCAACATCCATCTATATGGAAAATATCTGCTATTTCAAATGACATGTTTTTAAATAGTAAAAACTCTATTGATGAAGATGGACAAAAGGATGCTATTTTGCATGAAGTGGATGAAGCACTCTATGAAGAATTAAATAGAAGATTTACTACAAAATATCCATTTGAAAAATCGATTACAAAAAAATCAAAAACGAGTGTTACAGAAATTAAACGAATTGAAAACCTTCTACG
>Ga0182747_1003367_pt1 | contig 10751 bp, 13 predicted proteins | sample eDN3rd30CBELigBY_FD_128526 | JGI IMG/M metagenome (GOLD analysis project Ga0182747, IMG submission 128526) | Enriched backyard soil microbial communities from Emeryville, California, USA - eDNA 3rd pass 30_C BE-Lig BY (version 2) (version 2) | ecosystem: Environmental > Terrestrial > Soil >...
AATCGAGCCGTCCGCACCAACCAGGGGCCGTCCGAGGCGCATGAGGTGCAGCTCGTAGATATCGTTGCGGCCGTCCCGGGGAGCAAAGGCGAAGGCCTCGCCCTTTTCATAGAGCGACCGGGTTAAGTTCAGAAGCAGGTCGGAGATCGACTGGTAATCGTTGGGACGCCGTAGCACGCGGCTGAGGGCCGACGTCGTGACCCGCTCTCGCCCCCCGTCCTCCATCGTGCGCCAGTGGTCGCCGGGGCACATCGCGACCGTCTGGGCATAGGCCGACACACAGGCCTCGACCATAGAGCTTGCCTCGCCCCCCGGCTGGACCGAGTAGCCCATTTGCCAGAAGTTCAAGAACTTCCCAGCCTTTGCCGACAACCCGCCATCGATCAACTGGTAGGGGCCTGGGCGAGGCTCTCCCTCCGCTACCTTCACCTGCGCGGGCGGCGAGGAAATGCCGAGGATGCGGGGGAGCCACTTCGCCATCATGCGTCCGCCGCCAGGATGGCCTCAGCGGCCCACGTGCCGATGTCGTCCTCGGTGATGAAACCCAGGCGGCGAACCTCCTCCAGCCAGCGGTTCACCGGCGACATCGGCGAGGCCCAGTCGCCGACGCCCTGGACCCCGATCAGCGGCATGAGGCCCGGGCTCCGTCGCACCTTCCGGCCCTGGACGTCGCGATGCATGGCCTCCTCGGCCGTCACGGCCACGGACAGGGCGACATAGGACCGCGCCATTCGCCTGACAGCGGCGCGGTGCGCCGGCTGCTCCGCCTTCAGGATCTCTTCGGACCGGTGCGCGATAGCGGCGTCGAGCGCCGCTTTTGCCTTGCCCGCGTCGGCGCTCAGCGCGTTGGTACGGGCGTTGAGCGCAAGCCAGGTCTCGGTTGGATCCTCGGGCTGGAAGCCGCCGTGTATCCGTTCGTGTTGCTCCGTGCGGCGGCGGTGTGCCTGCTGCGCCTCGTGAAGAGCCGTCCATTTCTGGTAAAGCTCGATCACGTTCGGATATTCATGGGGCGTTCGGAAGGTATCAATCGCTTCCAATACTTGGATCCGCATCGAAAAGGCCTCACAATCTCGCAAGAACAAGTGCCGACCGCCGCCGGAGACGCATCCAGCGGCTGATCAATCCAGGCAGGGCGGACGCGAAGAACGCATCCCGATCAGCCCCGCTCATTCGCGTGGCGTTCTTCCGGGCGAAGCCGCGCGCCAAGCGGGCGAGGTCGTCGGTGGGAAGGTCGTGCGCCGCCGCGATGGCGTAGTGGCGCTGCGTGGGAACGAAACGCGGGCTGATCGCCTTGCGGTGCAGTCGGGCCGTCCCGTCCATCGCGCCGTCCTCCAGGGGCCGAGCAGAAGAGCCCCGGCGACGACAAGCGTGGGGCAGACTGCATTGTCATTTCAACGCCTTGCGGGGTCCGATTTTAGGACCGCTCCCAAGGGGAAAGTCCCCAGCGGCGAATAATTTTGACAAAGCCGATGGATTGTCCGCCAACCGACCGGCCATTTCGCACCAGCTACAAGGTCACGGCCGGGCCAACCTTCGCGGTTGCGGTGGAGCCGGTAGAGGATGGCCTCAGGCGTATCGAGTTTATAGTTGGGCGTGCGGATGGCGTCTCTCGGCCAGACATCGCTAGCGTACCGGCAGGCGGCTGCCGCCGCCGCCTTCGCCCGAGCCGTGGGATCGCCAGCAAACATTGTCAGTAACACGGCCACCAAGTCGCGGCGCATCATGGCAGGCGTTAATAAATCCCAAGGCGCCGCTTCGCCTGGTGCCGCCTCAAGCCCAAGCGCCTCGGTTAACGGCCGGCCGAACCGCAAGTACTCCAGTCCCTCCTCTAGTTCGTCGGCCAATCTGGCCCCTTCGGGCCCCAAGCCGGCAAGCTGAGGTAGGAGTGCTCGCAAGGTTCGAAGTCGGACAAGGGCGTGGCTCACCGTTGCGCCTCTTCGGCGGCAAGGCGCTCGGCCTCTTCGCGGGAAAGCCCGCCACAGAACTCGATAATCGCGGCGCGCTCTTCGAAGGTTGCCTTTTCATCCGGCGACAACCAACGCAGCCGAGCCGCGCGGATTGCTGCTGTGAGCGCGTCCTCAGTCCCCAAGGTCCGCCTCCAGGATGGAGTTGCGGACGGCGTAAAGCCGATGCCGTTCACCCTTGATCTTGACGCTGAGCTTTAGCCTCTGCTCACCCGCATCGGTGTCCAGGAATCCAGCCTGTTTGACGATCCGCGCGGCATCTGTGGGATTGAACCCTTGGATGACCTGGCCCCAACCGTGGTCATGGAACCAGTATGACACCTGCCCTCCCCGCACGTGGCGGAAGCCCAGGGTCCGGAGGCCGCGCGCTTCCCCATCGCGGCCGCCAACCGACGGCTGTGCGTCATCCCCCGTGTCGTCATCCCCAATAGGAGAGAAGGCCGACCGCTCGCTCTGAATTACACCGCGCAGGCGCCTGAGAACGTCACGGTCCTCGCGAGGCGTGTCGCGGCCGAAGGCGTTCGCCCATCGGCGATAAAGCCATAAAGCCGCGTCGGCCGCCGTCCCCGCCGGCCAAGGCAGTACGCCAAACGCCGCCGCCTGCTCTCCCGCCGCTGCGATGGCGGCGAATCTGGCCAAGGCTCGATTGGCCTGACCCGTGTCGCCCACCTCGCGGGCGCGCACCATAAAGGCGGCCATGATCTGCTTGGTGGAAGAAACGGCTTCATCGCGATCAACAATCAGTCGTTCCAAGAACGCCGGGCCGGCATGGCCGTAGTGAGCCGCGCAAACGGCCTTTACGGCGTCCGACAAGGCTGCAGGGCCGGCCGCACCATGCAGATCCTGCCACACCCCCATGCTCACCCCAGCGTCGGCGGCGATGTCTAGGAGCCGCAGCTCCTGGCCCGCCATAGGGCGGTCACCCTTCTTCGAGGCACGGATATGGTCGGCGAGGCCAATCTCGCCTGTCGACAGGATCGCGATCCGCCATTCCGACCTCTGGCGCAGCGAACCATCAGACCTGGAACGGGCCTTCGACTGGCCCGAGGCAAGACTGTAGGCGGCGGCCCCAGCCTCCTCCGGCGCCACGAGAGCCAGCTCGTCGAACACTGCCAGGCCGTCATTGTGGCCGTGCGCGACCATCTCCAGGGCATTGGCCGTCGCTCGCCAGGTCTGGCCGAAGCCGAGCGGGCCGCCCCCTCCCCAAACCGAGCCAGCTGCGTAAGCGAGCGTCGTCTTTCCGCTGGAGGAATGCCCACGGAAATGGACCCCGCCCCCCTCAAGATCGAGCAGCCGCATAAGCGGGCCGACGAAGGCAAGGCTGATGGCGAACGCTAGGAGGTGATTTTCCACGGCCTTGGCCGCAACCCCGGCCTTCCAGGCCTCCAGCGATCCAGCTTCGCCGTAGTGGAGCGCTCGCCCCTCGCCCGTAAACAAGACCGGCTCATGAACGGCCGCGCCTATAACTCGGCCAGGAAGGATGTACCGCTGCCCGCACCAGCCAGTTGATGACACGAGAGTTAGCCGCCGGGACGATTTCACCTCGGTCAGAGCTATTGCGAACTTATCCGCCTTGCCCCGCGCAGGAGAGATGATCAGCCCCGCGTCGGCCAACTCCGCCCTCACCTCGGCCGAACCGCCTGCAAGCCGGCTGCGCAGAACGGGGATGGTGTGCTCGCGGTTGTCGCGGTCGCGAAGACGAACCACGACGCCCCAGCCGCGGCCGTCCGGATCGCGCGCCTCGCCAAGTATCTCGAACGGCGCAGAAAGGTGAGAAGGGGCGATGCCGCCGTTGCTGGTCGGCTGGTCGTACCAAAGACCGGTCTCGTCCATTCGAAAGCCGAACGGCCAGACCAGGTCCGCCGGCGCGCCCCGCGCGTGGGCGGAGTTGATCGCCTCCAGCGCATCCGCACGGCCGAACCCTGCCGGCCACGGGTCCGCGAGATCCCAGGCCTCAGGAACATAGGCGGGGACCTGCGCCACGGCCGCCGTCGTCGCCCCGGCCGCCAGGGCTAAGCGCACGACGTCGGCGGCGGCCTTACGTCCCGGAGCGTCTGCGTCAGGGAACGCGACGATATTGCGCCCCTTAAGCGCTCTCCAGTCGGCTCTCTGCGTCGCCTTCGCGCCCCCCGGCCAGGTGACCACGACCATTTCGGGGAAGTGCGCCTGTGCGGCGACGGCGGTCTTCTCGCCTTCCACCACCAGCACCGGCGCGGAAAGGCGTTGCGCCAGTTCCTGCAGGCCGTAGAGCGGGCACAGTCCCGGCTCCGCCTTCAGCCTCCAACGGATGCGACCGGCATTGTCAGACCAAGCAGTGCAAGGGCGGATGTCCTTTTCACCGTCAGACTTCGTGAACCGCAGCGTTGCGCGAAGGACGGCGCCGCCAGCGTCCAGGTAAATCCAACAGTCGCTTGGCGCGCCCAGATCACCGTACCCTTTAGGAAGCGGCGGGCCGCCTGGGGGAACCGGCGCCACATGTTCTAGAGCGGCAGGCGTAGGGCGAGCGACGCTCGTTGATCCGCCCCTAGCGCCCGCCTTGATCTTTGCAAACGGGTCTTCGCTACCGCCCATAGTAGCTCCGCGGGGCAGGCTCTTCGTCATCGTCCGTCAAGTCGAAGGGCCCATCGACATCGACACGCGCGCGGGCCGCAGGCCGGCTCGGCGCATGGCTGAACCTCACGCCTTCGCCCGCCCAGCCGGTCGGCAGCGCGATCGCGCCACCGTCGTTCAAGGCTGTTCCCAGCACGATCAGTTCGCTGATCCGAAGGACGGCTAGCTCGGCCTCATATAGTTGCACCGTCTCCAGCTCGACGTGCGCTCGCTGGGCGAGGTCCTCCTGGCTCCAGCCAAGAAGGGCGCGGGCAGCACGGCACTGCGCCGGGGAGAATTTCGACCGGGCGCGCATCATCCGATGAACGGGTCCACGCCGAGGCTGTCGGCGAGCTTCAAGGCCGCATCCCGTTGTGACAGGTCGCAGACGTAGGCCGTCAGACTGACCAGGTCGCCGCCGCGAGCATTGTCGATCGCGAAGTCAGCCCATTTGCCGGTGCTTAGGTTCACCCTGCAGCTTCCCGGCCGCCGATCGTCACGACGCGGGTTTCTGGCGGTCCACTCGATGCCGTTCCTTCGGCCGTCCGGCAGCAGACTGGAAGCGATCGTCTCGGCGTTTCGTAGAGCGGCGGCGTTGATGCGATCGAAATCGACGCGCCGTTGGCGGGGAGCGTCGCTCACGACTTGGCGGACCCGTATTCGGATGTGGAGCGCCGCTTGTGCTCCTCCAACCACTTGGCAAGATCGCTCGGATCATAGGCAATGCGTGCGCCCAGCTTCATAAAGGCCGGTCCGCCGCCTCCGCGAAGGCGAAGTTTGTTTAGGTAGGAGGCTGACACGCCGAGCCGCTCAGCGGCCTCGTTGACGTTGAGAAGCTTAGGAATCGGGGTCGAAGTAAGTGACATTGCGGCTTTCCCTGTCGCGGCAGCAGTGCGCTGACGAGGGAAAACGAGGGCGATTTGCAGCCTAGCTCACGGGTGGAACTTCACGCCTCTCGACCCAGACGACATCGTCTTTGCCGTGCCGCTCGTTGAGCTGCAGCTGCTGGATTTGGGCTAGCGCATCATCGATCCACGCAGGCGCTCTGTAGAATAAACTGAGCAGGTAGCCGACTTGGCCAGCACCACGTAGTCTCTGATCGTGTATTACCAGGACAATCTGGCTATAAATCGCCGAAGAAATATTTAATACTGGCGCACTCTCGTGATACGAGAACCGGATTTGCTTTACCATGTCAGCAATTTGATCCTCGTTTGATGATTTTATCCGCGCCCGTCCAGCTGACGTCGCCGGCTGCAGCGAGACTCCCATCGCCCAGCGCCTTAGGTTGGGATGTGACAGAACAAAGCCCCGAAACGATGGGCTTTTCCCGTTGGACCGGCGGTCCGTTCGCGCACGAGCGCTCCGTATGTCGCCCTTGGGGCTCAGACCCCACGTGAATTGGGGGCCGTCCCTTCGCGCACGAGCGATCTGTACGACTGCCAACCGCCGCTTCACACGCCTTAAGCCGGGCCCAACTATGCCATTGAGCTGACGAAGGGTCGGAACATCGCAATCAGCAAAGTTAGGGTGGCCCCTTCGCTTTGCCTCTCTCGCGACCAGCTGACAAAGGGCTTCCGCGAACCGTGCCCCCTTCCCCCCCGGCAGGCCTTCACCTCGATTCGGGTAAGCGGCGACCGCAAACAGCATCGCCGCCGCAGCATATGGGTTGGACGGAATCAGGATGACCGGCTCGAACCAATTTCCTCGGGGGCGCGATGGCGATGGCAAGTGAGCTAGCCCTTTCTGCGGGCATAAATCAGCATGGCTCCCGTCCGATCATTCTCCGCGACAAGGTCGACACCTGCTGCCTCGAACGCCGCGAGGAGCTTAATCGCCGTCGCCCGCCGCACTGCTCTTCCGTTCTCGAAGGCGGACAGCGTCCCGAAAGCTATCCCGGAACGACCCGCCAGGTCGTGCAAAGTCCATCCGAGCAGAGCTCGACCAGCGCGGCTGGCCTCAGCCGTTAGTTGCATATTTTATCACGGTCCCTTGCGTTTAGCGCGGATAGCGTGATTATTTATCGCGCTTTATCGCGACGGGAAAGAGGATCGCGAGAGCTCGGAGATCACCAAATGCACGCGAGGAAAAATGAGCAGCCCGCGGAGGGCACGAGGACGAAGCAACCTCTAGGGCGCAGAGGGGCCTCGATTGGGCAGCCAACGGTCACGGCGACCCGATCGGCAGCGCCAATCTGCCCATGGCATTCGGGGAATTGTCCCGTGGAAGCGCTGGCGACGGAAACCGCCACCGCCTATCGGCTCCTGGACGCGCTAAGCAATGACGACAACTCGCTCGCTGAGCGTCTGGACACACCCCTCGACGGAGTGTCCTCCATGGAGGTGCGGCGCGATATGCATTGTCGGATCGATGCCCTAAAGGCGCTCGCCGTGCACCGGCGGGCACACAGCACCAAAGGGGCGCTGTTCCAACTCTATATCCTCGCTGAGAGGTTCTACACGATCCCCGGCAACACATCCGACACGCAGAACGGCTGGGCAGCGCACCAGCTTCAGCTGATCTACAGCGCAATCGCCGTCATCGAGGGTGGGGCCGAAGATGCCGACACCAAAGTGCTGCGTAAGCAGCTGCTCCCGGACGTCCTTGATGTCTGCGCCGTATCAGACGTTCTGTTAGCGCAGCATGGCCAGGCGCCCGGTTAACCGCGAGCGGCGCTCGCATTCCCTCGACGCCCCGCCCATTCGGCGGAGCGTTCCGATCGGCGCAGGCCGGGCGGGGTGCGAGCGTCACACTCGCGCGCGATTTTTCCGGTCCTAAACGGATGCCTGAGGGGTGTCGCACAGTCACCCCTCAAGGTTGCAAGCGCGGAGGTTGGTTCCCAGTAGTTCCCAGTTCAAAGAGTGAGAGTGGGAACTGCTTTGGTCTCAAAAAGCGCAACTATCCTCTAGGCTTAAGCCGTAGTTCCCAGGGTTCCCATCAGTTCCCGGTGCAATTCCCCCGGTCCGCATCGCTAAAGCCATTGGCAGGCGAACGCCGCCCGGGACAAAAAATACGCCAAATCGCACGCGGTCATTTTGGATAAGCACGCAATTACAATGGGTTGGACAAGGAGGCCGCAGGGTAGCGGTCGGATCTTCCACCTCGGCGGAAAAAATTCCGCGAATGAGGGGGGCAGTGGTCCCGGCCCGCGGGAGGTCCAGGTTTTGACCCTACCCCCCCCTCCCCATGCTCGGCGGCCCTGGCTGCGGCCTCGGTCACCCGATGCGAACGCAAGGCGCGCCGACACAGCCCAGCTAGATTGCTGAGCTGAGGCCGCGGCTTGATGTCCGCTGAATGAGGGAGCGGCGACGGCCAGCCGATTTCCCATGCTCGCCCATAGATAAAATCAATCTTGGCGCAACTTTGTGACCTGCACACCCGCAGTCCACCTCTGCAGTTCACCTTCAGACGCGCGAGTGTGGCCCCTCGCCCTCCCCAACCAGCGGAATGCGAAGCCCGCTAACGAGGTATCTATTTGGTATCTGAGCGAGGACGGAGCGAGCGCCCCGAGGGGCGGCGCCTCTTAAGTTATTGATTTTATTGGGGGTCGATGGTGGACGCGACAGGGATTGAACCTGTGACCCCTACGATGTCAACGTAGTGCTCTCCCGCTGAGCTACGCGTCCAGTATCGAGGAAGAGGGCGTATAGCGGCGCGCCCGGCGTTGCGCAAGCGGGGTTATCCCACCTGATCCTGCGCCATGACGATGTCGAGCTCTTCTGCGGTGAGCAGACCGCTGGTCTGGCCGCCCTTCAGGATCATGAACCGGTTGCACAGATCCTTCAGCAGGTTGAGGTCGTGCGACGCGAACACGAAGATGGCCGACTTCTGGATCATCTCCAGCAGCCGGATCCGCGCATGCTCGATGAAATCGGCGTCGCCGACGCCGATCCATTCGTCCAGCAGCAGGACGTCCGCCTCGCTGGCGGTGGTGACGGCGAAGGCGAGCCGCGCCACCATGCCCGCCGAATAGGTTTTCAACGGCATGGAAAGATAAGGGCCGAGGCCGGTGAAGTCGGCGATCTCGTCCGTCCGCGCCTTGATCTGGCTGGCGGTCAAGCCTGACATCAGGCCACGGAGCCGGATGTTCTCGTAGCCGGTGGCGAAGGGGTCCATGCCCAGCATCATGTCGAGCACGGCGGCGACCCGGCCCCTCACTTCCACCTCGCCTTCGTCAGGAGCGTAGGCGCCGGCCAGCACGCGCAGCAGCGTGGTCTTGCCGGCCCCGTTGTGGCCGATGAGGCCGAGCCGGTCCCCCGACTTCAGAGTGAAGCTGACATTGTCCAGCGCCGTGACCACGGGCACATGGCCGCTCCGCTCGCGCAAGGCCCCCCCCACCACCCAATGCTTGAGGTGGCGCTTCAGCGAACGATGGTCGGTTCCGTAGACCGGAAACCGGAGGCTGACCCCTCTGACGTCGACCTGGGACATGTCTGGCTACAGGTAGTGGACGATGCGCCGCCGCACCAAGGCGAACAGCAGGAAGGCCGCAGTCCAGCCGAGGACGGCCAGCCCGAGGAGCACAAACACGCTGGTCATGGGGACAGGCAGGCCCAGCAGCGGGCCGCGCACCACCTCCAGCATGTGGAAGAACGGATTGGGGGCGAGGATGGCCTTGGCCTTGGTGAGGTCCTGCGGCCGCCAAAGCACCGGCGACATGAAGAAGATCAGCTGCATCACCGAGCCGATCACCTGCTGGGTGTCGCGGAACCGCGCCGAGACGATGGAGGCGATCATCGCCATCCAGGCGACATTGATCACCGTCAGGACCAGCCCGAACGCCGCCATCGGCAGATTGATTTTGAACAGATAGCCGAACACCGCCGCCACCACGAAGATCACCACCACCTGATGCAGGAAGTTGATGATCCCCCGCAGCACCACCCGCCAGATGAACATCGGCAACGGCGTGGCGGTCTGGCGGATGATCCCCGCCGCGGAGATCATGGCGTCGGCGCCTTCCAGCACCATGCCCAGGATAAGGTTCCACAACACGATCCCGGTCGCCATCCACGGAACGTAGAGGGCCGGATCGACGTTCATCAGCTCCGAATAGACAAGGCCGATGCCGGCCACGAACACGGCGGTGGTGATGGTGATCCAAAAGGGCCCCAGCATCGAGCCGCGGTAACGTGCGACGATGTCGTTCATGGCCAGAGCGACCCAGAGCTGGTGGCTCTTGAACGACTCGACAAAGTCGTTCGCGGCGCCCGCCATTTCCTGGGCGAAGCCGCGCCGGCCAGAGGCCTTGTAGACGATGGGGGCGGTGGCCACGCTGGCGATCGTTCCAGTTGGACGTAAGGCCCAATGCGCTGGGCGGAGGGTCCTCTATCCCGCACGGGGGCAGGGGGGCAAGGACGATATGGCGGAGGTTCCGCTTGCTCGTGGTTTGCAGTCTTGCAACCAAGATTCGTGAGACTGTACAGCTCGACCCCGCGTTGGAGGATTTCTTGACCGCATCCCAGAGTTCGCCCGCGCGTATCGTGCCCGTGATCATGTCCGGCGGCTCGGGCACCCGGCTATGGCCGCTCTCGACCTCCAAGGCCCCCAAGCAGTTCCATGACTTCGGCGCGGGGCGCAGCCTGATCCAGGAAACCGTGCTGCGGATGACGGCCTCGGACGGGGTGGACTTCCTGCCTCCGATCCTGATCTGCAACGTCCAGCACAAAGCGCTGGTGGAGCGCCACCTGGCGGAGATCGGCGTCGCGCCCACCGCCCTGGTGGCCGAGCCGATCGGACGCAATACCGCCCCGGTGGCGGCGATGGCCGCGCATCTGGTGGCCGAGCTGCATCCAGGGGCCCTGGCCTTGCTGCTCCCCGCCGACCACATCGTCGGCGACGGGGCGGCCTTCCACGCCGCGGTCGCCCGCGCCGCGCCCGCCGCCCGAGACCACATCGTCACCTTCGGCATCCAGGCGACCCGGCCCGAGACCGGCTATGGCTATATCCGCTCGGGCGAGCTTCTCCACGAGGGCGTGTTCAAGGTGGACCGGTTTGCCGAAAAGCCCTCCCGCGAGACCGCTGAGGGCTACCTTGCCGAGGGCGGCTACAGCTGGAACGCCGGCATCTTCCTGTTCTCGCCCGAGGTGATGCTGGCGGAGATGAACGCCCATCGCCCGGACATCGCCGACGCCTCCAGGGCTGTCCTGGCCGCCGCCCCTCGGCTGAACGGCTGGATCAACCTCGACGCCGACGCCT
>Ga0182747_1003368_pt1 | contig 10749 bp, 8 predicted proteins | sample eDN3rd30CBELigBY_FD_128526 | JGI IMG/M metagenome (GOLD analysis project Ga0182747, IMG submission 128526) | Enriched backyard soil microbial communities from Emeryville, California, USA - eDNA 3rd pass 30_C BE-Lig BY (version 2) (version 2) | ecosystem: Environmental > Terrestrial > Soil >...
CACGTTCGACGCCGTGGTCGCACAATATGTCGTCACCGCCGTGCCCGAACCGGAAGCGACGCTTGACGACTTTGTGCGTGTGCTGAAGCCGGGCGGCGAACTGATCCTCGTGAACCACATCGGTGCGGAAAGCGGTCCACGCAAAGTCTTCGAGTTGGCGTTCGCGCCGGTGGCACGGCGACTGGGTTGGCGGCCCGAGTTCCCATGGGCCCGGCTCGTCAACTGGGCAGCACGTCATGGCGGCATCGATCTGATCGAGCGACGGCCGATGCCACCGATGGGACATTTCTCCCTGATCCGTTATCGCAAGCGCTGATTTCGGCAAGGAACATCCACGCGCCGCAGTCGTTCAACCGGCATGCGGATATCCATCTCGCGCCTTGCGATGACCTGTACCTTGGCGGCTGTGCCGTCACTCGTGATGGCGGAGGCAGCACCTGCCCCTTCGACTCCGCAGGCGCAAACTGCGCCGCCGAATTCCGATCATTCCACAACGAAATGCGCGCCCACGCAGGTAGCGCCGACCGAAGGCAGCGTCCAACCGTCGAACCCGAAAGGCGGGGCAGACAAGCCGCTCGGCGATACGCTCGCCCGATCGGACGGTGTGCTGTGCCCTCCTCCCGGCGTCGATCCCGAGATTCATGCGCCGACACCGAATCCGCCCGGCGGCTCGATGCCGGTAATTCCTCCGCCTGGCAGCCCTGGCGGCGATCCGAATGTGCGGCCGAAATGATGCATCTCCACAGCCTTCTCTTGCTTGACAGGCATTTGGGTCCCTCTTTATATGCCGCCATTCGCGCGCCTTCGGTGGAACCGGGGCACCCGGACGTTTGGCGAGGTAGCTCAGCTGGTTAGAGCACGGGAATCATAATCCTGGGGTCGGGGGTTCGAGTCCCTCTCTCGCTACCAACTTCGTCGGCTTTCCAAAAATCCTTGAAATTCAACGCACTCGCCCAATCAGGGGTTCGAGATCGCTGTGTGACATCCCCCAGTGATGTCACACAGCCAATCGCGCCCGGAAAGGACGGAAACGCGATGGCGCGCGCGCCCTACCTCACCCGCCGCGAGGGCGGCCGATATTATCTACAGATACGTTTGGGCCGATTTGCATCTCAGCTTTACCAGCGCCCCGTTTTGCGCGGACGCTCGACTCGTACACCCTTGATGGCTGGAGTTTCACAATCTGCCGGATCGCGCCAAATATTAGGAACGGTCGCTAACGTAACGGACGTGCATCGCGTCCGTCACACGGCTCGTTAAGTCTGTGAGCAGCTTCAAATTCTGGCTGCAGTCGCAATAATCATTTCTCGCAGCTAACGATGTGCGCACCCAAGCCCACCTCTAACTGCGGTCAAATAATCAGGCATCCGCGCTTCGAACGCATTCCTATACATAGATGAATATTTCAGATCGCCATCGCCCGGCTGATTTCGCCGGGGTCGAGGTTGCTGCGATCGCAGGTAAACTTGACTGTGCCGCGATCCATGACTGCGAAACTATCGCCAAGTTCGCAGGCGAAATCGAGATATTGCTCGACCAACACAATAGCGATATTGCCGAGGCTGCGCAGGTATGAGATCGCGCTGCCGATGTCCTTGATAATGGAAGGCTGGATGCCCTCGGTCGGTTCGTCGAGCAGCAGCACTTTCGGACGCATCACCAGCGCCCTGCCGATTGCCAGTTGCTGCTGCTGGCCTCCGGACAGATCACCACCGCGCCGCCCAAGCATCGAATGCAGCACCGGAAACAGCGAGAACACGTCATCTGGAATCTTTCGCTCCTTCCGCTTCAGTGGCGCATAACCGGTCCTGAGGTTCTCCTCCACCGTCAGCAACGGAAATATTTCACGCCCCTGCGGCACGAACGACATGCCCTGGCGAGCACGCTGATATGGTTTCAGCCCGGAAATATCTGCACCATCGAACATAATGGATCCACTTGCGATCGGGAACTGGCCCACCATCGCACGTAACAGGCTGGTCTTTCCGACACCATTGCGACCGAGCACACACGTCACTTTGCCCGGTTCGGCAACCAGCGACACACCGCGCAGCGCCTGCGCCGCTCCGTAATAAAGGCTGATGTTGTTGACCTCCAGCATCGTTACCGTCCCAGATAGACTTCGATAACACGCTCGTTCGCCGACACCTGATCGATCGACCCCTCTGCGAGAACTGAGCCTTCATGCAGGCATGTCACGCGAACACCAAGTTCGCGGACAAAGGTCATGTCATGTTCGACAACAACGACCGTCTTTTCCCTGTTGATCTCCTTGAGAAGCTCTGCGGTCTGGTGCGTCTCCACATCTGTCATTCCCGCCACCGGCTCATCAACGAGAAGCAGTTTCGGATCCTGCGCCAGCAACATCCCGATCTCGAGCCATTGCTTCTGACCATGCGAAAGCGCACCCGCCAACCGGTTGCGCGAATTGGCGAGCCGGATCGTTTTCAGAACACGGTCGATCTGCGCCGACTCATCCGGAGATTCGTGCCAGAGCAGTGTCTTTGACACACGATGATCAGTCTTGAGCGCCAGCAGCAGATTGTCCTCAACCGTCTGACTTTCGAAGACGGTGGGCTTTTGGAATTTTCGGCCGATCCCGAGTTCGGCAATTTCAGCCTCATCCAGACGTGTCAGATCGACGGTGCCATCGAACAGCACATCGCCTTTGTCAGGCCGTGTCTTGCCGGTGATAATGTCCATCATCGTGGTCTTGCCAGCCCCGTTCGGGCCGATGATCGCACGCATCTCGCCCGGCGCAATCGTCAGCGACAGACCGTTGATGGCGTGAAATCCGTCAAACGACACATGCACACCGTCAAGGTAGAGCATGGCCGAAGTCGTTCGCATATCGAGCATGCTCATAAACTACTCCGCCAGGCTCGTACCGGTGACGCCATCTTCTTCCGCCGTATCCCGGACATTCGCTTCCGCGCCGGCACTGCGCCCTTGCCACCAGTCCGAGACGGTTCCGACGATGCCCTTCGGCAGCAGCAGCGTGACGCCGACAAACAAGGCACCCAGCATGAACAACCAGTACGACGCCAGCGCACCCGAGGTAAAAACCGTCTTGGCGTAGTTCACGACAACGGCACCGAGCACAGCACCTATCAGCGTGCCGCGGCCACCCACCGCTACCCAGATTACCGCCTCGATGGAATTGGCCGGCGCAAACTCGCCGGGATTGATGATGCCGACCTGCGGCACGTAAAGCGCACCCGCCACACCCGCCATGCACGCGGACAGCGTGAACACAAAGAGTTTATAGGACTCGACGCGGTATCCCAGGAACCGTGTTCGGGATTCAGCATCGCGGATCGCGATGAGCACCTTGCCGAGTTTGGATGTCACGATGGCGCGGCACAGTAGAAACGCCAATGACAACGCCAGGCAGGACAGGAAGAACAGCGTGGCGCGCGTTCCCTGTGCCTGCACGTTGAAGCCGAGAATGTCCTTGAAATCCGTCAGGCCGTTATTTCCGCCGAAACCAAAATCATTTCGAAAGAATGCAAGCAACAGCGCATAGGTCATCGCCTGGGTGATGATGGAAAGATACACACCGGTCACTCGCGAGCGGAATGCCAGCCAGCCAAAGCAGAACGCAAGCAGGCCCGGCACCAACAGCACCATCAGCGCGGCGAACCAGAACATGTCGAAGCCATGCCAATACCAGGGAAGCTTGCTGTAATTCAGAAACACCATGAAATCCGGCAAAATCGGATTGCCGTAGACACCGCGCGTTCCGATCTGCCGCATCAGATACATGCCCATGGCGTAACCGCCGAGCGCGAAGAACGCCCCATGTCCCAGCGACAGGATTCCGCAATAGCCCCAGATCAGATCGATCGACAGCGCAAGAATGGCGTAACAGACGTATTTACCGAACAGCGCGACGAGATAGGTTGGCACCTGTAGCGGCGAGGTTTCCGGAAGCAGCAGGTTCGATATTGGCACCAGAATGCCGCAAGCCGCCACGACAAGGAGGAATCCCGCCGCGCTCCTGTTGAGCGACCGAGTCAAAAGATGCGGCATCATGCTTCCACCGATCGGCCCTTGAGCGCGAACATTCCGCGCGGCCGCTTCTGGATGAAAAGAATGATGAGAACCAGAATGGCGATCTTGCCGAGCACCGCTCCCGCCACCGGCTCAAGGAATTTGTTCGCCATGCCGAGCGTCAGCGCGCCGACCAGCGTACCCCACAGATTTCCTACGCCGCCGAATACCACGACCATGAAACTGTCGATGATGTAGCTTTGCCCAAGGTTGGGGCTGACGTTGTCGATCTGTGACAATGCAACGCCGGCAATACCCGCAATGCCGGAGCCAAGCCCGAAGGTCAGAGCATCGACCCGCGACGTTGCGATCCCCATGGCCGCTGCCATGCGGCGGTTCTGGGTCACGGCGCGCATTTCAAGGCCAAGGCTCGTGTAACGCAACATCGCCTGCAGGACGAGGAAAACGGCAATGGCAAAAACCACGATCCACAGGCGGTTATAGGTGATCGTCAACTGTCCGAGGTCGAATGCGCCGCTCATCCACGACGGATTGCCGACCTCGCGATTAGTCGGACCGAATGCGGTACGCACCGCCTGCTGAAGAATAAGTGAGATGCCCCACGTCGCCAGCAGCGTTTCCAGTGGCCGCCCATAGAGAAAACGGATGACGGTTCGCTCGATCACGATGCCGATCGCACCCGCAACCAGAAATGCCGAAGGCAGCGCTACGATCAGTGAATAATCGAACAGCGCAGGATATTTCGTGCGAATGATTTCCTGCACCACAAAAGTAACGTACGCGCCGATCATCACCATCTCGCCGTGGGCCATGTTGATGACACCCATGACACCAAACGTGATGGCCAGCCCGATGGCGGCCAGCAGCAGGACCGAACCCAACGAAATGCCGTACCATGCGTTTTGTGCAACGGACCAGACGGCCAGCTTGTTCTTGATTGAACCAATTGCATTCGCTTTCGCGCGCGTCAGCCGTTCTGATGATCCCACCTGCAAATCGTTGAGCAGCGCCAGCGCGTCCTGATCGCCTCGCCCGCTGACCACAGCAATCGCATCGAGTTTTTCCGCTTCGGTCGCGTCAGCTTTCGACAGAATGATCGCCGCCTTCGCCTCGGCAAAGGCCAATCTGGCGGATGTATTCGTTTCCTTTTGCAGAGCGGTTTCAACCGCCGGCAGAGCGGACGGATCGCGGCTCTTGAAAACCGATTGGGCCGCCTGAATGCGCACAGCCGCGTCCGGTGACGACAAGGTCAGGCCCGCAAGGGCCGACTCGACATGCCTGCGCAGCCGATTGTTGAGACGCACAGGGCTGGCACCTTGCGGCACAGAAACGGTCGGTTGTCCTGTAGCTGCATCGAGATACTTGCCATCGGCGGTCTTGATATAAACCTTCTTCGTATCAGAGTCCGTCAGCAGGCGACCCTCCTGTAGCGCGGAGATAATGGGATAGGCTTCGGCGTTTCCGCTGGCGGCAATGGCCTCAACAGCTTCCATCGAATCCGCAAACGAGCCATTCGCAAATTTTGCGACTGCGTCCGCAAACGGATCGGCTAACGCAGGAAGCGCCGTGGCGACGATCAGTCCCAGAACAGCGAAAAAGATTCGACATGTTTGAAAACGATGAAATGACATCACAACCCCGTCGATGGAGAAGGCGACGAAACCCGTCGCCTTCCTTGTTTGACCTCAACGGCTCGGCGAACGCTGGTTCACGCCAACCGCTCCGCTGTCAGCTCCCACCGAGACACTTCTTTTCCTTGGTGTTGTAGTTGCCGCACTTCAGGGTCACCCAGTCGGCCTCAAGGTCTTTCGAGCCTTCCAGATAATTCGACCATGCATCGCCGGGCACCAGCGCTGCCTTTGTCGGATCATCGGGAGACACGACGTTGAACTGTCCGTCACCCTGGATTTCTCCAATAAAGACGGGCTTGGTGATGTGATGGTTCGGAAGCATGGTCGAAACACCGCCAGTCAGGTTGGCCTGCTTGATGCCGGGCAGAGCATCGATCACCTTGTCGGAGTTGGTCGTTCCGGCTTTCTCGACGGCCTTCACCCACATGTTGAAGCCAATGTAGTGCGCTTCCATCGGATCGTTGGTCACGCGCTTCGGATTCTTGGTGAAGGCATGCCACTGCTCGATGAACTTGGCGTTGGCGGGCGTCTTGATCGACTCGAAGTAATTCCAGGCCGCCAAATGACCGACCAGCGGCTTGGTATCGATGCCGGCAAGCTCCTCCTCACCCACGGAGAAAGCGACCACGGGAATGTCCGTGGCCTTGATGCCATGGTTCCCGAGCTCCTTATAAAACGGCACGTTGGCATCGCCGTTGATGGTGGAAATCACTGCGGTTTTCTTGCCCGCCGAGCCGAATGCCTTGATCTTGGAAACTTCCGTCTGCCAGTCGGAGAACCCGAACGGCGTGTAATTGACCGTAATGTCTTCCGGCGCGACGCCCTTCGATTTCAGATAGGCTTCGAGAATCTTGTTGGTGGTGCGCGGATAAACATAGTCGGTGCCCTCAAGCACCCAGCGCTTCACCTTCTCTTCTTTCATCAGATAGTCCACCGCGGGGATCGCCTGCTGGTTCGGTGCAGCGCCGGTGTAAAACACGTTGCGCTCGCTTTCCTCTCCTTCGTACTGCACCGGATAAAAGAGGATCGAATCCAGCTCCTTGAAAACCGGCAGCACGGACTTGCGCGAGACCGAAGTCCAGCAGCCAAAGACAACCGCGACCTTATCCTTGGTGATGAGTTCTCGCGCTTTTTCCGCGAACAGCGGCCAGTTCGATGCCGGATCCACTACCACGGCTTCGAGCTTCTTGCCGAGCAGTCCGCCTTTCTTGTTCTGCTCATCGATCATCATGAGCACTGCATCCTTCAGCGTCGTTTCGCTGATGGCCATCGTTCCGGACAAAGAGTGCAGGATGCCGACCTTGATCGTATCATCTGCAGCCCTGGCTGCGCCAAAGGTCGCGAGGCTTAAAGCAATCCCCGCTCCCGCAGCAAACCGCCTAAGGCCGCGCGATTTTCCGATCGCCGAAATTGATTGAATGAACATGCGATATAACTCCCTGACGCGCGCATTCACGCTGCAGACGGTGCTTCACCGCCTCCGCGTTAAGAGAATCGCAAGAACCATGCCACAGAAACGAACAAAGACCGCCGCAAATAACGGCCAAAAATCAATCTCTTAGATGTTTCGATTTGCGGCGAGATTACGCCTTAAGCAACCAGCCAAAATGCACGCCGTCTCTGATCACGAATTAGGCACGTATCCTGCCGTTTGTTTAAGCAAGCGGCCTGAATGCGGAAAGAGCATGATCCCCTATTGGATCCTCATGCGAATGCGGTGGCATAAATCGTCGAAAAACCAATCGCGATGGTGACAAGTCCCACCGCCACCTGCAGCACTCGATTTGCGCCCGTCAGCCATCGCTCCGAGACGACGAGAGGCACGGCAATCACAACCGATAGTGCACCCATGCCGAGCATCGAGCCAATCCCGAACAGCAATACATAGAGTATGCCATATAACGGGTTCGCCACCTGCGTTGCCGCCAACACGATCAGCGCCGCCGAACCTGCCATACCATGCATCAAACCCACCAGCAGCGAGCGCCAGCGGAAACCATGCGCATGGCCATGTTCACTCTGCGCATGAGGAACGCTGTCAGTGGCATGACTGTGCAAGTGCAAATGCTCGACGCCATCACCGTGGCGATGGCGATGAAAGTGGATGCGATCGCGCCAAATCCGCCACAGCAGATGTGTACCCAGCCCGACCAGCATAATGCCAACAGCGGTTTCAAGCGGCCGTGACATACGTTCAGGAATTGCGTGGCCCAGCAGGATCGCCGCGCCGGCAAAAATAAACAGCGTGACTGTGTGTCCGAGCCCCCAGGTCAGCCCGTGCCGGACAATATCGCCGACCTGACTGCGCCGGGCTGCGATGCTCGACACCGCCGCAATGTGGTCGGCTTCAAGCGCGTGCTGCATGCCAAGCAGAAAACCCAATCCCAGAATTCCAAACATACGCGCGACAATCTCGTTGTGACTGGATCAGGACCATTCGGAATTTTATAAAATGCCGTTCAGAATTTTCCCGCAAGTGTAAGTCGAAAGGCAAGCGGTTCGACAGGGTGCAGCACCCTATCCATTACCCCCGTCTGGCAGACCGCCGCAGGCGGAGGACTGCCGGAATTGCATTGCGCGAACAGAGCATCGGTCTTGAGCAGCGAGCCGTAAGCGTAAGTGATCTGATCCGAACGGCTGTCGGTCAGATTGAACGCATCAAGCTGAATACGCCAGCCATTTTCGAAGCGGTAGCCCAGTTGCCCATTCAGGATACCTGTCGCAGGCGAGACAAACGCACCATCTTCCGTCAAAGGCCGCGGGCCGAAGTAACGATAACGTAACCCGCCAAACCAACCGGTCGCCTCGCCAATCCTGAATCCGGCGGATGCGATGAGATTCGGCGCTCCGGGAATGAGGTTGCCGGGCGCATTGCCGATCTGCGCCTCCGGATAGCCGGCCAATTCTGCATAAGCAGCAGCCTGTGCTGAATCGTACCCGCGGAATCTCGCATGTGTCAGAGCGATGTCGCCATCCAGGCTGAACCACGACGCCGGCTTGTAGCGGTTGGTCCACTCGATACCGTAGCGGCGGCTCGGACGGCTGGGCTCGGTGTCGCCCGCATCACCGACGAACAGGATCTCCGAAGCCTGATCGAGCAGGAACAAGCTCACCGCACTGTCGAGACCAGGAATGAGGCGCGTTCGCACACCGACCTCGATCCCGCGCGTCTTGACCAGAAACGGTGAGGCATCCAATGGCGATCCGTCTGACGGCGATTCCTTGATCGTCACACCGCGCGCGTCATTGCTGTGGAATCCCTCTCCCGCGTTGAAGAAGAATTCAGTCTTCGCAAACGGCCCCAGCACGACACTGAGTTTCGGACTCCCGATTGATGCATTGGCATTGCCGGAATTAGCCGGCGTCAAAAGCGAATCGACATTCGCATTGTAGAAATCACCACGATAGCCCAGTGTCGTACGGAGCCAGTTCGTCCATTGCACCGTATTCTGGATATAGATTCCGACACTTGCTTCCTTCACTTTATCGTCACGCGTCCCGGTCAGAAATTGCCGCTGGTATGTATTGGACAATGACAGGCGGATATCGTCATAGCGGCTCTGGAGACCAATCTCGGTCTGCATCGGCAAACCGGCGAAGGTGCTGTTGAATGTGTGCGAAGCGTTGATGCCGCCAAGCACGCGGTTGTCGTGCTGATGGAATTGGTCGCCCTCGTTCGGGTTGTCCAGAAAGAACGTGAAATTATTGTACAGATCGAGCGAGCTTTTAATCACATAGAAGCTAACCTTCGAAGCGCCATTCTCGTCGCTTCGTGCCCATCGTCCTGAAAGCGAAAACCGATCGGAATTGCCGCCATCGGTCGGATCGAGCGCCCCGTAGAGTCCTATCAAACCTGAAGTAATGGCGCGAAGCGGGACCTGATCGGTGGAATTCCAGCGGTTGGAATAAGCCATTCCCGTCAGAGAGAATCCATCGGAGGCCACGCCCTGACTGTATCGAACGACAGCGTTCAGCTTCCGGACCTTGTCGGGATAATCCCACGGACCATTATAGGTGCTGGCTTCTCCGGCAACCAGCAAATGACCTTCGCCGGCCTTCGTCGAGGTGATGCCAAGCACGCGATTGTATCCGAAGCTGCCCACCGTCATGAGGGCCATCGATTTCTCGATAGTGTCGAGCAGACCTATATGCACGGCGCCGACGGAAGAGAAATCTCCCTCATCCGCGAAGTACGGTCCCTTGCGGATATTGACCGATTTTATCAATTCCGGAATCAGGAAATTCAGATCGGCATAACCCTGCCCATGCGCATGCGTGCGCATGTTGACCGGCATATCATCCACGGTGATCGCTAGGTCCGTGCCATGATCGAGATTATAGCCACGCAGAAAGTACTGATTGGCTTTCCCCTCGCCGCTATGCTGCGTGACGATGAGACCGGGCACAACTTCCAGCGCTTCGGCGGGACGCGAGAACGGCCGCGCATTGACCTCTTCGCCGCTCACGGTCTTTTCACTGGCAGCCGCGGCCGGAGCGGAGGCAACCGCTCCCTCGGCATTTGGTTCAGCATTGGGCCTCGCCGCAGCGCTGCTGGCCGGCGCTGGGTTTCTGGACACTTCGCGGTGCCGTCCCCGTTCCTGTGCCGCCACCGGCTTTCGCCTGAGGTTTTTATCCTGGCGGCGGTGTGGCGCGTCGATTTCGATCTCGGGAAGCCGGGTGGAAGCCACGCTCTGCGCCGAGGCAGACGATGCCACGGCCATCAGATCGATCAGTACAAGCCCCGAAACGCCCAGAGATCGACGCATCGCCCACTCCCAGCGACGACAGTCAGAACGAATGAATCACACCGCGACGTCTGGCAGGCTATGCTGCAAACTAACGGAGAGCGAAGAATCTGACATCATAAGTATGATGATATGAATAAATCATCATACTTGTCGAGCTTAAAAGGAAGGACCATGCAACGCATCACCATCACCCTCGACGATGATCTGATCGATGAACTCGACAGGATGATCGCAGAGCACGGATACCAGAACCGCTCCGAGGCGATACGTGACTTCGCGCGCGCCGGCATGCAGCAGGCCGCACAGGAAAAAGGTAAGTCTGGCGAATGCGTCGCAGCGCTCGTCTATGTTTACGA
>Ga0182747_1003371_pt1 | contig 10743 bp, 10 predicted proteins | sample eDN3rd30CBELigBY_FD_128526 | JGI IMG/M metagenome (GOLD analysis project Ga0182747, IMG submission 128526) | Enriched backyard soil microbial communities from Emeryville, California, USA - eDNA 3rd pass 30_C BE-Lig BY (version 2) (version 2) | ecosystem: Environmental > Terrestrial > Soil >...
GCCTTCGGTCACGTCGTCCAACCCGGCCAGCATATTGAGGGTTGTGCTCTTGCCGCATCCGGATGGCCCGACCAGGGTCATAAATTGACCGTCCGGTATCTCAAGGTTGAGATCCTTCACCGCTTCAACCTGGCCGTATCGCTTCGTTACATGGTCAAACGTTACCGATGTCATGAACTCCTCCTTGGATCAGATGCAGCCAATGATCAGGCGACGGGCGAATTGCGATCGTTTGCATCATTCCTTGACTGCTCCGAGCGTGAGGCCCCTGACCAGGTACTTCTGGACAGCGATGGCGAAGAGCAAAACCGGAAGGACGGTAATCACGCCGAGGGCCGTCATTTGATTCCAGAGCAACCCCTTGTCGGTGATGAATCCGGACATGACGACCGGCAGGGTTTTCGCTTCGTTCCTGGTCAGCATCACGGCGAACAGGAACTCGTTCCAGGAAAGGATTGCCGCAAGGATCGATGTCGCGACCAGGGCCGGCGCGGAGAGGGGGAGGACGATTTTGGTGAACCGCTGCCAGGCGCTACACCCATCGACCATTGCCGCGCGCTCCAGTTCTTTCGGAAGTTCCTGATAGAACCCGATCATCAGCCAGATGACGAACGGGAGATTGAACGCGGTGTGCGTAATGATCAAGGCCCAGCGGGTGTCGAGCAGGTTCAACTCCCGGATCAGGAGGAAGTAGGGGATGGCCGTCGCGATGGCCGGATACATCCTCGTCAGCAGCATCCAGAAGGCAATGATGTTGTTGAGGCGAAACGGCAGCTTCGCGCGGGCAAGGCTATAGGCGGCAATTGAGCCGAAGGCGACAGAAAGAACGGTCGATGTCAGTGTGATCACCAGGGAGTTCAGGAAGAATCGCCCCAACTGCTCTTTCTGGAACAGGATACGGTAGCCTTCCAGCGTCCAGTTGTCCGGAATGAACCGTGGCGGATAGGCCAGGTAGGCGGATTCAGGTTTGAATGAGGTCGTCACGAGCCACAGGAATGGCACGAGGACGATGGTCATTCCGATGATAATCATGATCCAGCGCAGGATCGACCAGCCGGAATCCGAAGATACACGCCTTTGGCGTTGTTTCCCTGGTGGGGTCCCCAGGGCGTTTTGTGCTACGTCAGCCATCGTCTTTTTGCTCTCCAGTCGTCAGCGGTAACAGGCCCAAGACTCGCGTGGAAACATCATGATTCGGCCGCGCGGGCGCGAGCCCGAATGACCACGAGGGAGAGTGCGACAACTACGACAAGGAAGATCCAGGAAGCCGATGCTGCGGATCCGATGTCGAAATATCTCAGGCCTTCTTTATAAATGTAGGAAGAGAGCATTTCCGTCGCATAGCCGGGACCGCCGCCAGTGAGAACGTAAATGGTGTCAAACACCTTGATGGCGTCCATGAATCTCAGGAGCCCGGTGACGAGGATCACCGGCCAGAGCATTGGCAAGGTGATGTAACGAAACGTTTGCCATCGGGAGGCGCCATCGATTTGGGCGGCCCGATACGGATCACTGGGGAGTGCCGTAATCGCGGCGGTGAGAATAATGAGGACGAACGGCGTCCATTGCCAGATATCGACGAGCATCACGCCGATCATGGCCCATTTGGGATCAACGAACCAGAGAATGGTACCAATGCCGGTGATATCGAGCAGGTAATTCACCAGGCCATTATCAGAAAGGAGAATCCGCCAAAGCACACCGACGACAACCGGTGTCATGATCATGGGGATCAACAAGATGGAGCGCACAACCCGCATCCCCATCCCTTCTCGAGCCACGGCAAGGGCAAGGCAAAGACCGATGATGAGTTGGGCGGCAACGGTGCCGATGCCGAAAATCGCGGTGTTCAGGGCCGATCTGCGAAAGACCGCGTCCGAGAGCGTTTCGATGTAATTGTCCCAACCGACCCATTTGGGATCCAGATTGGGCCGGTTGAGAAACCAGTCATAGAAACTCAGACGGAACGTGTAGACGAGGGGATAGAGCGTCGTCATGATCAGGAAGACGACCGCTGGCACGAGAAACAGAATGTATGTCGGCATATCCCCGATACGCGAAAGTCGAGATCGATGAGTAGTGCGCATGTCCGATGCTCCGGGAGCGCCCGTCCCCGGAGTGTATTCCGGGGACGGGCATGTACCTGGCCCTATCCTTCGGTGTATTCCGTCGTTGGTGGATCCTGCTCAAGGAGGCTGTTCCACTCATCAGCAATGTGATCGAGCGTTTCCTGGGCATCGGCATCCTGGTAGACGGTCAACTCGAGTTGCTTCTGGAGCACGTCCCACGCGGCCGGGAATTGTGGAATGCGCCAGATCGGCCGGCTGGCCTTGATCGCTTCGAGGATCGTTGGGTACTCGGGGAACTGCTCGACCAGTTCCGGGTCTTCCCACGTCGCGACCTGCGGTGAGCCCACGCCGAATTCGAGGGCAAACCGCTTGGCGTTTTCAGGCGACGTGTACATCTTGATCCACTCCCAGGCGAGATCGCGCTTCTGGGAGGTGCCTGGGATGGCCAGGTTCCAGGCGCTGAGTTCACCCGGTCCCGGGAAGGGGATGAGACCCCATTTGCCAGCAATGTCGGATTTCTCGGGATCGCGGGCGTCGGCGAGAATGAAGCTGGGCCAGACTTCTGCCTGCGCCAGTTGCCCGGTGAGCAGGGCATTCTTCTGGGTTGGGATGTCCCACCCCGGCATACCTGCCGGTGCGAACGGGAGTGCCTGACGCAGCAGCTCGATGGCGTGGACACCCTCCGGCGAATTGAAGAGTGGGCTCCAGTCAACATCGCACAGCGGGACATCCTGCTCCCAGTACCGGCTGAGCCAGCTTCCCTGCAGTTGCTCACCAAGCCCGACCCAGGATGCGCCGAAGACGTCACCCTGCGTCAGAATCTCTGCGAAATCGTTGTATTCCTGCCAGGTTGTGGGTGGTTCGAGACCAGCTTCCTCGAAGAGATCCGTGCGATAGACGATACCCCGGGCATCGTTCGCATTCGGGATCCCGTTTTGCTGGCCGTCCCAGAATCCCGAAAGCGCGGCGACATTGGGAATGAACGCCGACATGTCGTAGCCGTCGCGTTCGATGAGGTCCTCAAGGGGGGACAGAAATGGTGAGAACTCGCCATCCCACTGATAGGCAACATCGATCACATCGTAGGCGCCCGTCTGCGTGACAAGGTCCGTGGCGGCGTTATCATGCAGATTCTGGTACGGGAACGCAACAACATTGACGGTGGCCCCGGTGGCTTCCTGGAATTCCGGGGCAATCAGGCGGGCGGCTTCGTCGTAGGTGCCTGATTCCATGTAAAGGACGGTCAGTTCCTCACCCTGGAATCGGGCTCCGAGGATGGCGGGAGCGGCGAAGGTGGAAGATGCCATCTTGCCAGCCAGGGCTGCCGAGCCAGCGACTGCTGACGCCCCCTTGACGACCGTGCGACGAGAAAAGGTGGTCTTCCGGGAATTATCCTTGCGTGTCATGATCCGTTTCCTCCTGGACAATGCGTATCCTGAATCCGGGGTAGATGAACCGACGACTTCACTGTTGCCTGGCTGGTATTCACATGGCGTCACTCCTTTGCATGGCTGTGTCGTGATTGGAAAGCGAGTAATCGTTTTGCCCGTAGGCAAGGGCCGTGATGACATACATCTGGCTGGCCTGAATCAGGCTCCTGGCACTGACCCATTCATTTGCACTGTGGGCGAGCGGGAGCATGCCGGGGCCAAATGCTGAAACGGTGGGAATGTCCCCCAGACCCTGAAAGGCCGACGCATCGGTGCCGCCAGGGAATGCCGCCAGTGGAGGAGCTGAACCCAGCACATTACGGGCGGCATGCGCGCAGGCAAGGACAGCTGGATGCTCTGGAGCGAGTTCGGTGGGTTCGATCCATGCCAACGGAGGTGGGGCGAGCGCGACAGAGACATCGACGTCAACGGTTGCGGTGCCCATTTGGCCGAGGGCTGAATTGATGTCTTCAAGCAAGGCGTGCTGGGTCATGCCGGGAGTGGTTCGGACATCGCTCCAGAAATCGGCATAGCCAGGCACGACACCATAACCGACGCCACCGGTCGCTCGGACACCAAGATTGACCGTGGGGCCAGCCGGGCAGAGTGGATGCTCCGGGTAGCGAACCTTCAGCCTGGTCCCGAGTTCCGTGAGGATGGCAGCCATGGATTGGACCGCATTGACGGTGGGTATTTCATCAGAGAGTGAAGAGTGTGCCTGACGACCACGGACTTCCACTGTGAACCCGCACACACCTCGAGATACGATGCGCAGGGCTTCCCAGTCGGATGTGATGCCGGATGGTTCACCCAGAATGATGGCATCGACATCCAGCGCGCGAGATCGTGCCAGGAATTCGGCGCCGTGCGCACTGCCGTTTTCCTCATCCGCCGTGAAGATGAGGGTGAGCGATCCCGCGGCGCGATCCGCGACAGACTTGTAGGCGGCGCCTGCGAGGATCATCGCAGCCACCGCACCTTTCATATCGCAGGCGCCAAGACCAAAGAGTTGATCCCCCTGGAGTGTCGGCACAAACGGATCGGTTTTCCATTCCGAAGCCGCATCGCCGACAGGTTTGGTGTCGATATGCCCGCACAGGCCAAGCGCAGGTCCAGGAAGCGCACCTTCGATGCGCACGATCAGGTTGGGACGGTTGGGCGCATTGGACAGGACTGTGGCTGCCGGGAGTCCCAACCGGGTGAGAGCCCGATGAATCACGTCGGCGGGGGCTGTTTCGTCCCCTGGCAGATTGGGACTTGGGGCCGCGATGAGCGCACTGGCAAGATCGATCACGTCCTGCTCGTGCCCGGACAGGAAAGCGAGGGCATCCCGCTCTGTTTGCGCAAGATACGCGAGGTCGCCTGGTTGCGGTTTCGTTTCTTGTTGCTTCACGTGCCGCCTGCCATTCCGCGATGCTTGAGGACGAATCCCCCGTCAACGATCAGTGTCTGCCCGGTGAGAAAGCTGGCATCGTTGGAGACCAGAAATGCGACCACCGAGGCGATTTCTTCCGGGCGTCCCATGCGGCCCAGCGCGGTGTTTTCGCGGTGGGTCCGGCGATCGGCCTCGGAATACGGCGTCTGGCTGGCACCGACATCAATGGGGCCGGGTGCGACAGCATTGACCCGCACGCCATGCGGTCCCAGGTGAATCGCCATGTTCCGGGTGAGGGCTTCCAGTCCCGCCTTACTGCTGTCGTAGTGCGGCGTGAGTGCGTGTGGGATATGGGCATGGATAGAGGAGATGTTGACGATCGATCCCGCCTGGTTCTCTCGCATCAGGTAGCCCACAGCGCGTGAGACGTAGAAGGCACCTGAAAGATTGACATTAATGACCCGTTGCCACTCGGAGATATCCATATCAATGGCGGAAATGAATCCGATGTGGCTCGCGGCTGTGACCGCCGCGTTGTTGACGAGAATGTGCGGGACGCCGAGGCTTTCGACGGTTGCCTCTACCAATCGGTCGGCTGAATCAGGAGTGCCGATATCCAGGGCGACGGAAATTGCGCGGCCACCATCATTCCTGATGGCGTGGACCACGTCATCGAGTGGTATTTGCTCGCGACCGGCGATAGCTACTGCGGCACCCTCTGCCGCCAACCGGAGGGCGATGGCCTTGCCAATACCTTTGCCGCCACCGGTGACCACAGCGACCTGATTCTCAAATCGACGCGGTGTCACATCTGCCTCCCGGCGGTGACCACATCCTGACTGCCCAGCTGTTGAATCTTGTCCAGGCCATTTTTCAGGGTGATTTGCTCGATGGCCAATCCTGATTTTTGAGCCACGATCTCGGTCTCCCGATGACCGGAGCCGGTGAGAACCCCCACGACCATATCGCCAGGGCTGATTTGCCCGTCGGAAACGAGATGCTCAATAGCCGTGAGGACCACCGTTGAGGATGGCTCCGCGTAAAGTCCTTCCCGTGATCCGATGCGTTGCTGGGCGATCAGGGCTTCGGCATCGGTCGCAATCTGGACCGATCCGCCGGATTGACGGATGGCCGTGAGCGCCTCAAGCCCGTCATGGGAATACGTATGCGCCAACTTCACCAGAATCGTCGGCGGAACATTGTCGAACGGGATGGCCTTGAGATCGTCGTCGGTAGAGAGATCTGTGTCCTGAGCGATAGCAAGGCCGTTGTAATCGGCGGGTTGAACGCCAACCATGCGTGGTATTCGGGCAAGGACTCCCATTTGCTGAAGTTCCTGGAATGCCCGCCAGACAGAGCCGAGCGTGCCGCCCCCGCCGACCGGGATCACGACCCAGTCGGGTTCCCGGCCCAGATCCCGGCACTGCAAGGCAATCTCGTACCCGAGCGTTTTTGCACCTTCGCTTTGGTATGGATTGGCGCTCCGGTACGTCGTTGTCTCGTACATGCCCAGTTGCGTTCGGGCCCGGGCTACCAGATCCAGGGTGTCTTCGATCGTGCCATCGACTTCCAGGATCGTTGCCCCGAGCATCGCCATGGGGATGATGCGCTGGATTGGAGAATCACGACTGACCAGCACAATCTGTTGCATACCGGCCCGGGCGGCATAGGCAGCGGAGGAAAGACCTGCAGAGCCCGTTGATCCGATAATCGCCGTGCGATACCCCATCTCGCGACCGTGGGCGATGGCGACTGCCAGGCCGCGATCCTTCTGGGCCCCGGTCGGGTTGACTCCTTCCCACTTCCACCAGATATCGGCGCCTGTACCGGCACCGATTTTTCCCCGGATGAGTGGTGTGTTGCCTTCATGCAGGGTGACCAGACCGGAGGTGTTGCTGACGGGCAAGAGATCGATAAATCGCCAGATTCCGGGTAGTGGTGCGTCGAGCCGGGCTTGCGCAAGATCGTACTGGAACTCAAAGGCCCCACCACATCTCGGACAATTGCCCTGAAGTTCAGGGGTGGGGGATACTTCGCCGCATGTGTCGCAGACAATTCGATATTCAGCCATGGTTTCCTCCAGAATGAACGGATCCTTCGCCTGGTTTGTCCTGACGTTGCCGACTGGCCTCTTTCACTGGCGGTGTCGGACCAACTCGCAAGTTGGTCTCGATCCAATCAACGACATCGTGACGATTGGGCGGATGGCCACCGTATCGGCGATCAGAAGCACTGAGGGACAGGACATCGGCCACAAGCATGAGCGCGTTATAGGCAACGATGAACGTACCTGCGCGGACGATGTCCGGAGATAGCACGGAGAGGGAGATATTGGAGACCTCGGTCAGTGGGGAATTGGCGACAGTTGATACGCCCACGGTTGTGGCGCCGAATTTCTGTGCGAGGCGAAGCGCCTCAATAGTGTCGCGAGTTCGACCTTGATGGGAAATCCCGATGACAAGGTCGTCGGATCCGATAAAAATTGCCTGATTCGAGAATTGATCGGGGGTCGAAGGGTAGGCGGGAATACCGGCCCAATTCAGCTTTGTGGCGAGTCCGAGAACGGTTGTGTAGGCGGCCCCATGCCCGACGATGGTGACACGAGGTGCAACGCAGAGGGCACTGATCGTCGCTTCGATCGCATGGTAGTCAAGCGTACCCAGGGTGATGTTGAGGGCATCGACCTGGCGGGCCACGATCTGCCTGGCCATAGCCTCAAGACTGGGTTCTCCACCATTGGTGGATTCCAGCGTATCAAACTCCCGTGAATCGAGTCGACCCAGCGATTGGGCGATTCCCTGAGCGAGTTCGCGAAATCCCTGATACCCCACCGTTCGGCAAAACCGTGTGACAGACGGCACGCTGACATCGCTTGCCTTCGCGACATCGTAAATCGTCATATCCAGCACTGCCCACGGGTTCCGCAAAATCAACGCGGCAACCTGCCGAGCCGTACCCTTGAGGGCCGGAAATCGTTGTTCGATGATCTGAAGACAATCGATCGACATCAATCGAGTACTTTTGGCCATGAGTCGGGCCCCACTGAGGTTGGTACTTAATAGATATTTACGTGCAACAAAGTTTCATGGATGGTAGGCGGAATCATTAAGCCTGTCAATAGGGATCGCCGCCGAGGTGCGCCGAAACGTTAGAAGCGGCGAACAGGCTGCTGCCGGCTGGGCTCACCTATTGGCCTGAACGCACCATCACCATGAACACAAGGACCGAGGCTGCGTTCACTAGCTTGTCTGGAGCGCAGCGCGGGATCCCCCTGTTGCTCGTGATAAACCCTATCAATCAAGAGGCAATCTGCTCTAAACCCATTGTCATGCCGAGCCGGAGCGACGAGCGAAGCGAGACCCATCCGTGTCGAGGGATCCTTGCGTTCGCCTGCCATCCAAACCTGATGGCCAACGGCGTCCGGGGCCCGGTCCGGGGTGGAGTAAGGGCAAGGTGCCGTGAGGGGAGGGTGAGGTCACCCCTGACCGAAAAGCGTAAGCGGCCCATTCCCTACCTGCGGTTTAATTCGGAGTCCGGATGCAAACCTGATGATAAGCGAGTGATCACTTCGTAGTCCCGGGCCCTGTGCCCGGGAAATTGACCGGAGGTCGATCCCGGTAACTCTCAACGAATGAACTGGTCCCCCATTGTTGGACTGGATAAAGAAACCTCTCCAAACCAACCAGTTAGGCGGCAAGGGCGTGAGCGCGGTACTGGACCGGGCTCATGTCTTGCAGCGTCGTCGAGATACGCTCGGTGTTGTACCACTCTATATAGTCGTGGATCGCCGCGGTCAAGGCATCAGCATCGGCAAATGTGCCATGGTGGAAGCATTCCTCCTTGAGATGCCCGAAGAAATTCTCCATCACGGCATTGTCCAGACAGGTCCCTTTGCGGGACATTGAGGGTGTTGCTCCCACCCTGGCAAGTAATGCGTGCCAGGTCCGGTGCTGGTACTGGACCCCTTGATCGGTGTGCACCAGCGGCTTCTGGCCCGCAGGCAACGTGGCCAGGGCCCGCTCCAGGGCGGTGTTGGTGAGGGTCAGGGTTGGTGATGGCCCCACCGTGTAGGCGATGATCTGCCGATCGAACAGGTCCATCACGGGTGAGAGAAAGACCTTGCGCTCACCCACGCGGAATTCGGTGATGTCCGTCACCCATTTCTGGTTGGGGGCACTGGCCGTGAACGCCCGATTCAGCAGATTCGGCGCGACCGTGCCGACTGCCCCGGTGACGGCGCGATAGGGACGTCGCCGCCGGACATGACACCGCAGCTCCAGCTGGCGCATCAGGATCAGCACCGTTTTCTTCGCCACTCGCCAGCCCGCCTTGCGTAACCAGGCATGGATCCGACGATGGCCATAGCGGCCCTGGGCCTGGGTAAACGTCTCGCGGATGGCGGTTTTGAGCGCCGCCTGCGGGTCGGGTCGCTGCTGGCGCGCCTGATGATAAAAGAACGTGGATCGGGCCAGCCCGGCAACACCGAGCAAGAGGGCAAGGGGATAGGCAGCCTTGAGGGCAACGACAGCGGCGACCTTCACCGTCGTTTGGGCGCCATCAAGGCCTGCAATGTTCCCAGATAGGCATTCTCCGCCCGTAAGCGCAGGTTCTCCTGGCGCAACTGCTCCAGTTCCGTGAGCTCTCCGACTGGTGCAGCGGGATCGATCCGTGGGCGTCCCCGCCGTTTCGGCCGCAGCCCCTCTTCCCCCTCCCGCCGATAGGTCCGCACCCAATGCCCCACCAGTTGCGGTGATGACAGCTCATACTCCCGGGCGAGGGCAAGCTTCGTCTCCCCGGCGAGAAACCGCTGGACAACCTCCTGCTTGATCGCAAACGAGAATGCGCGTCGCGTTGGCTTGGTCACCAGGGCATCCCTTCCAGAGAGCCGCCACCGGTCGTGCAACGTCTTGACCACGTCAGGACTCACGCCCAGGCGGCTCGCCACCACATGCCGGCCGTGACCGGTCTCAAACAAGGCGACGGCGGCAGCACGTTGCTGCTCACACATTGACCTTCGTGCATCCATGCTACTACTCCCCGGTACTCGGACCTGATATTCTCAGTCCAACTTCTGGGGACCAGTTCACGAATCATCCGGATTCCGTATTAGATAAACTGAGGGTGATTGGGGAGATCGTTGCATAAATAGGTAACGAGCGTGGAAGATGAACGCCCTATTCGCCGGGCAGCCGGGATAGATACAGCCAACCTATCCGTAGACCTGCTCCTGATACGGTTCTTCAGGCGGAAGTTGGATTCTTTTTGCGGGTCGCGAATGAAGTCACGGGCCATAACGTTTTACGCATTAGAGACGCGGCTATCGCCCGTAACTCGCTCCTTGCGGGCGTACTCCAGGTTCGTGGATATCTGATTGAGGAGAGGCATGACTTCAAGCAACTGCTCCATGGATTCCCGGGACATAAATCCGATGCTTTGCTTCATTTCCTCAACAAATATTTCCTCAATGTAGACGCTGACAGCATGCCCCGATTCGGTAAGTTCGATTAAATGGCTCCGTCGGTCATCCGGGACATCGACTCGTTCGATGAATCCCCTGGCTTCCAGTCCGGCAAGCCAACGGGTGACGACGCTCTTCCTGACCGAAAAGAGCTCGGCCAGGCTCGATGCTGTCGCGGGTAATCCATTCATATAGATTGGATATCGAAGTCGATAGAGAATCTGGACCTGCCGATGCCCCACGCGACCAAATGGCGTCTCCGAATCCCAGATTGAACTGGTCCACCGGTCAAATGAGGGAAGTGTCAAGACGAGTTCATTCGCGAGCTGAAGCGATACGTCGCCATTCGTTGCCATGTTGAAGGTCCGTCCCGTGCTCTTTTACTCCTCGCTAGTTGTACCACGGTGCGTA
>Ga0182747_1003377_pt1 | contig 10735 bp, 6 predicted proteins | sample eDN3rd30CBELigBY_FD_128526 | JGI IMG/M metagenome (GOLD analysis project Ga0182747, IMG submission 128526) | Enriched backyard soil microbial communities from Emeryville, California, USA - eDNA 3rd pass 30_C BE-Lig BY (version 2) (version 2) | ecosystem: Environmental > Terrestrial > Soil >...
CCGGCGAACGACACGAAGTCGCCTCCGTCGCCGATCACGACCGCCGAGTCGTCCAGGCGGGGCAACAGCTCGCCGTAGATGCGAGCGGGATGGATCGGATCGGCCTCGGCCGTCAGCAGCGCTTTGTCACGTTCGGTGGCAGCCGCGACCTCGGTCTGCAGATCGCTCAGCCAGGCGCTCCAGTCCGGCTTCGCTCCTGCCACCGACTGCACGGCCCGCAACAATCCACTCAGCACGAGGCTCAGATCGCCCGAGGCCGAACCGGCGAGTTCGGCGTGGCCGGACACCTGGTCGGGGGAGTCGGCCAGGTGCACCGTCCTGGCCGGCGAGCTGCCGTCCTTCGGGCCGAAGATGCCGTACGCGAGGCGGAAGTCCAGCGGCGTTCCGGCCACGATCGCCAGATCGCATCGGCCGAACGCCGTGGAGCGGGCCTTGGTGACCAGATGTGGGTGGCCGCCGGGCACGATGCCGCGTCCCATGCCGTTCGCGATCACCGGGATGCCGGTCTCGGTCACGAACGCGAGCGCGGCCTCCTCGGCGTGATCGGTCCAGACGTCGGTGCCCAGCACCAGCACGGGGCGCTGGGCCTCGGCGAGCAGTCGCGCGATCGCCGCGAGATCGTCGGTGTCCGGTTCGAGCGGCGCGACAGGAGCGGCGTACGACGGATCGGCCACGGTCGTGGGGCTGAAGAACTGGTCCATCGGGATGTCGACGAACGTCGGGCCGCGGTGGGACGATCCGGCCAGCGTGAAGGCGTGGTCCAGGGTCGGCGCGATGTCCGCGACCGTGTGCGCCGTCGTGGCCAGTTTGGTGATCGACTCGAAGATCGGCGGATGGTCCAGTTCCTGCAGACTTCCGGTACCCCATCGGTTGGCCGGAGCACGGCCACCCACGACAACCAGCGGTGAACCGGAGAAACTGGCCTGCGCGACAGGGGAGACCCCGTTCGTCACGCCGGGGCCGGCCGTCAGGACCGCCAGACCGGGCCGGCGGGTCAGTTTGCCCGTGGCCTCGGCGGCGAAGACGGCCGACGGCTCGTGCCGGACGTCGATGATCGGCATCGCCGGATCGGCGTTGACGGCTCCGTCGTACGCGGGGAACACGTGCGCGCCGGAGAGCGTGAACATGGTCTCGACACCGTGTGCGCGTGCCACGTCGACCGCATGCACACCGCCATGACCTTCGCGAGCCGTTCCGGTGGTCGCTGCGTCCTGGGTCTCAGTCATGGCCTCGAACCTACTCGACGGTCAGGTCACTGCAGCGGCTTGGCTCGGGTGGTCGGACGATACAGCCAGGGCTGTTCGGCGCGGATCTGATCCAGGACGGCCAGCAGCAGATCGGCACGGTGGGCCGGCTGTTCGGCGAACAGTTCGGCATCGGCGTGCAGATCGGTGCGGCCCTGGACGCCCAGCGCCAGTTGCAGGTGCAGGGCGCGCAGGAACGACGATGCATTGCGGACGGAAGGTGACGGCCACTCGGCGTCCAGATGCCCGCGTGTGCGCGGTGGGCGGATGCTGTCGCCCAGGCGGGCGAGCCACGGTTCGACGATCCCGGGGTCGAGTGCATTGCGGTGCAACAGGGTCATCACCGCGTAGGCGAGGCGGTCGTCCTCGCCGTGCCGCCAGATGTAGGCCGTGGGCGCCAGGACCCGGTCGGCGATGACGTCCAGCAGGACCGTCAGTTCGAGACGCCCGAAATGCCGGGACCGGGCGAGCGCGGCCAGCAGATCGGCGCCGTGCGCGACGGCATTGGCCCAGCCGTGCTCGGGGATCCAGCCGCGGTGGTCCTGTTCGCGGATGTACCAAGCGGTGGCGTGATCGCCCCAGTCCAGGACCGATTCGGCCGACATCAGGTGTTGGTTGTTGTCGCGGCCGATGATCTCGGCCAGCATCAGGGCACTGTAGGAACGACGCAGGACCGACATGTCGCCGTCATGTCCCAGTCCGTACCGCAGTCCTGGAACGATGCCGTCGCCCAGCCCGGACAGGAGATCGTCGTACACGCCGGTGTTGACCCATGTCGTCAGCAGGGGATACGCGATGTCCTCGCGCCAGCGCGGATTCGGGTGGCCGAGCATCTCGACCAGTTCGACGGTGGCCTCGTCGAGAGTCCGATCGCCCGGCACCTCCATGCCAGCTCGCATCACCGACCGCCAGTACGCCTCGGACATGTGACTCATCCTAGTGAGGGACAATCGACGCATGCCGTCCCTCGACGAGATCGCGCGGTCCCAGACCTCGCTGGCCGACGCCGACGTCGCGTGGCTGCACGCGCTCGCGCGGGACTGGCAGATCCTGGCCGATCTGTCGTTCGCCGATCTGGTGCTGTGGGTGCCCGATTCGGAGGAGAAGGGCTGGTGGTCCGCGGCACAGATCCGGCCGACGACCGGCCCGACGTCGATGCTCGAGGACATTGCCGGCACGTTCGTGCCGGTGGGCCGTGCCCCGGCGGTCATGGTCGAGGCGTGGAACAGCGGATCGGTGGCCGCCACGACCGAACCGAAGTCGCGGATGCGACTCGAGGCCGTGCCGGTTCGCTGCGACGATCGCACCATCGCGATCGTGATGCGCCGTTCGGCACTGTCGGTGTGGCGGTCGATGAGCGCACTGGAGAGCGCGTACAAGGACGCCGCGGAGACGCTGATCGCGATGATCGTGCGTGGTGACTTCCCGCTCCCGGGACGACGTTCAGAACTGGCCGACTCCTTGCGCGTCGGCGACGGGTTCGTTCGCACCGACCGCTCGGGTCAGGTCGTGTACGCCAGCCCGAACGCCCTGTCGGCGTTCCGCAGTCTCGGTCTGGTCGGTGATCTGGTCGGGACGCACCTGGGCGAGATCGCCACTGACCTGGTGGACCGTCGCCCCACGGACCGTGGCCCCCTGGGCCTGTTCGACGCCGACGACGGTGGCGAGACCGATCTGGAGAACCCGGACGCCTCGCTGATGGCACGGGTCATTCCGCTGCGCGATCCGAAGGGCGACCATGCGGGCAGCCTGGTGCTGCTGCGTGACGTCACCGAACTGCGACTGCGGGAGCGTGAACTGATCTCGAAAGAGGCCACGATCCGCGAGATCCACCATCGGGTCAAGAACAACCTGCAGACCGTGGCCGCGCTGCTACGCCTCCAGGCGCGGCGCAGCGGACTTCCAGAAGCCAAGGAGGCGCTGGAGGACGCCGAACGGCGCGTTGCCTCGATCGCCCTGGTGCACGAGACCCTCAGTCACGGGTTCGGTGACGTCGTCGACTTCGACGAGATCGCCGATGGTCTGCTGCGCAGCGTGATCGATCTGGGATCGATGGGCACGTCACAGGTCACGACGTCGCGGATCGGTTCGTTTGGTCCGCTGCCCGGCGAGGTCGCGACACCGCTGGCGATGGTCGTGACCGAACTGGTGCAGAACGCCGCCGACCATGCGTTCACCGGCGGCGCGGTCGACGGACACGGCACCGTCACGGTCGCGGTCAACCGGATCCGTGACCGGCTCAAGTTGCGGATCAGCGACGACGGCCGCGGCCTACCCGATGACTTCGACCGCGGCTCCAGCCTGGGACTGTCCATCGTGACGACACTGGTGGAGAGCGAACTGGGCGGCACAATCGACTTCGGCTCCACCCCGCGCGGCACCACTGTCACGATCGCCCTGCAACTCTGACCCCCGCGATTTGTGACGTCGTCGTTCACTCCAGCGCCATGTTCTGAACGATTTCTTCACGAATCGCGGGGATGTGCGCGGTTGCCGGATGCACTGAACCCCGCCCGTTCCGTGGTGGAACACAGCGGGGTTCTGGTGATTGCGCGGCCGTTTGGTCCCAGGACTGCGGACCGAGGTGGCTTCGCTCGGACCGTCAGGCGGTCCGGATGCGGGCGCGGGCGTTGCGGCGCTTCAGCGCGCGACGCTCATCCTCGCTCATGCCTCCCCACACTCCGTGGTCCTGTCCGGACTCCAGCGCCCATTGCAGGCACTGCTCGCGGACGTCGCAGCGGCGGCACACGACCTTCGCCTCCTCCACCTGGAGGATCGCGGGGCCGGTGTTGCCGATGGGGAAGAAGAGCTCTGGGTCCTCATCGAGGCACGCCGATCGATGGCGCCAATCCATGAGATCCACTCCTTCCCTGTTTCGAAACATGACTGTGACCGGCCTTGTGAGCCGATTCCCAGTCCGGTACCTCTATGGTTCCAGTGTTTGGGGCATGTCACAAGAGACAACGCGCAGGTCAGGCTGTCGTCTCGGTCACAAACCATCGCCTAAGGTCGGGTCGGTGAGCGCATCGAGAACGCCGTCCGGGACGGCCCGGGTCCTGCTGCTGGTCGCCGCGGTGATCGTGGTGGCTGAGTCGTGTGTCTACCTGGCACTGGCGGCGCTCGATCTGCGCGACACCCCGCAGGAACGGATCGTCAGCGGTATCGGCATCGCGGTGCTGCTCGCGGCGTACGGCGTCTGGCAGTTGGTCGCGATGTGGCTGCTGCTGAAGGGTCGGCCCGGCGCACGGGCGCCGCTGATCGTCACCCAGCTGCTGCAGGCCCTGGTGGCCACGAATCTGCGCGGCGAGCCTCGGCTGGCCTGGGCGGTCGCGATCCCGGCCGTGATCGTGCTGGTGATCCTGCTCTCACCGCCGGTCTCCGCCGTCCTCCGAGACGACGACGTGTGAAAGAATGGACGTTGGGCACAATCCCCGTTTGATCTGTTCCAGCTGCACCTCGAGCCTGACGTCCCGATCGGACCGTCGCGAGACGCGAGCTTCCCCGACGAGACGAACCCATGGTTGCCACGGACATCGACATGCACATCGACACCCCTGACCCGACCGATCCGGTCTTCGCCCTGCACCGCGGCGGCAAGATGCAGGTCGCGGCGACGGTACCGCTGCGCGATGCCGATGACCTGTCATTGTCGTACACGCCCGGCGTCGCGCGCGTCTGCGAGGCCATCCATGCCGATCCGGAGGTAGCGCACGAGTACACCTGGGTGTCCAACACGGTCGCGGTCGTGACCGATGGCACCGCGGTGCTCGGCCTGGGCGACATCGGTCCGGCGGCTTCGATGCCGGTCATGGAGGGCAAAGCCGTGTTGTTCAAACAGTTCGGCGGGGTCGACGCGATCCCGGTCGCGCTGGACACGACGGACGTCGATGAGATCGTCGATACGATCGCCCGCCTGGCGCCGTCGTTCGGCGGTATCAACCTGGAGGACATCTCCAGTCCCCGATGCTTCGAGATCGAGCGTCGTCTGATCGAGCGCCTCGACATTCCTGTGTTCCATGACGATCAACACGGCACCGCCGTGGTCACGCTCGCCGCTTTGATCAATGCCGCTCGGCTGACCGACCGCGATCTGTCCGAGCTCAAGGTCGTCATCTCCGGCGCGGGCGCCGCGGGCGTCGCCATCGCCAAGATCCTGCGATCGGCCGGCGTCACCAAACTGTCGGTCACCGACCGCACCGGTGTCGTCCACCTGGGCCGCGACGACCTCAATGAGGTCAAGCAGTGGCTGGCCGAGGACACCAAGGCCTGGGCCAAGCCCGGCAGCATCGAGGACGCGCTCGACGGCGCTGACGTCTTCATCGGTGTCTCCGGCGGTACCGTCCCGGAGGAGGCTGTCGCGCGGATGGCGCCGGACTCGATCATCTTCGCGATGGCCAATCCGAATCCCGAGGTGCATCCGGAGATCGCGCAGCGGCATGCGCGCGTCGTGGCCACGGGGCGGTCGGACTTCCCGAATCAGATCAACAACGTGCTGGTGTTCCCCGGCATCTTCAGTGGCGCCCTGCAGGTGCGTGCCACCGTGATCTCCGAAGGCATGAAGCTCGCGGCCGCCCAGGCCATCGCCGATCTGGTGGGTGACGATCTGAGCGAGTCGTACGTGATTCCCTCGCCGTTCGATGCGCGCGTCTCGACCGCCGTCGCGAAGGCCGTGACGGACACGGCGCGCCGCGAGGGCGTCGCCCGCCGTCCGTACTGACGACGTTTCCAAGCAGATGTTCGCCGTCTATGTCGAACGGACCGACCGTGAGGACCCGCTCGGTGCCTTGATCGTGGGCGAGCGACCCGAGCCGGTCGTGTCTGACGGCTGGACCACGGTGCGGGTGCGCGCGGCGTCGGTCAATCATCACGACGTGTGGAGCCTGCGTGGTGTGGGGCTCAAGGACGAGAACCTGCCGATGATCCTGGGGTGCGATGCGGCCGGGATCGATGAGGACGGCGACGAGGTCATTGTCCACGGGGTGATCAGTACGCCGACGTGGACCGGGGACGAGACGCTCGACCCGGATCGCACACTGCTGTCGGAGAAGCACCAGGGGTCGTTCGCGGACCTGGTGACCGTCCCGAGGCGCAATGTGGTGCCGAAGCCCGCCGATCTGTCGTTCGAGGAGGCGGCCTGTCTGCCGACCGCGTGGCTGACGTCGTACCGGATGCTGTTCACGCAGACCGACCTGCGCCCCGGCGACACGGTGCTGATCCAGGGCGCCGGTGGTGGTATGTCGACCTCGCTGATCATGCTGGCGCGCGCCGCGGGGTTCCGGGTGCTCGTGACGAGCCGTGACGAGCGGAGCCGAGAACGGGCGCTGGAGATCGGCGCGCACGAGACGTACGCGTCCAATGAACGGTTGCCGGCGCGGGTGGATGCCGTGATGGAGACGATCGGTCGCGCCACCTGGTCACACTCGGTCAAGTCGGTGCGATCGGGCGGCACGATCGTGATCTCGGGCGCGACGACCGGCGACGCCACCGCCGCCGAGTTGCAGCACATCTTCTTCCGTCAGATCAAGGTGCACGGTTCGACCATGGGCACGCGGGACGAACTCGACGCGCTGGCCCAGTTCATGGCCGAGACCGGCACTCGCCCCCTGGTCGAGCGTGTCCTGCCCATGGAACAGGCCGCCGAGGCGATCACCGCCGTCAAGGACGGCCACGCGTTCGGCAAGATCGTCCTCACCCGATAGCGGGAGACCGGCGGCTCCACGAGATGTTGCCGGCAGCGGACTCGAACCGCTGGATGATCAGGTCGCCTAGGGTCAGGCCGGGGAAGGGCACAGGGTCGGAGCCTTCACCTGATCGGCCCTGCTTTCTGCAGCTCACTCCTTGGAGTGGACGATTCGCAAGATCCGTTCTCTCCGCCCGCGAACGTCACACCTGGCGGGAGCTCCAACCCGCCATTCATCGTCTGTCGGAGGCGGGGATCTCAGCCGCCCAGTCGTCTAGGGGCACCGACGTGTCGCCCGTGACGCGGACGACGGGCTGCTCGTCGAACGCCACGGGCCACGTCGCTCAGCTGAAGGCTTGCGCTATGAGGGTCTGTTGCTCGTCGACGTGACGGGCGTGCGAGCCGACCGCAGTCGTCGACGACTCCGGACGCGACACGCGCAGCAGCGGCAGCGAGCCGAACTGACCGGTGAAGTGCAGTGCGACGTGCGGCCAGGCTCCCTGGTTGGCCGGCTCTTCCTGGACCCAGCGCACCTCGGTGGCGTTGCCGTACCGCGCGACCTCGTCACGCAACTGGTCGACCGGACGCGGGTAGATCTGTTCCAGCCGGACGATCGCGGTGCGTGACTGGTCTTCTTCGCGCTTCTTCCGCTCCGCGATCAGATCCCAGTAGACCTTGCCCGAGCACACGATGACACGCTCGACCTTGTCGGCCTCCACCTGATCGTCGCCGATGACGGGGCGGAACGTGCCGGACGTGAAGTCATCGGGTTGGGAGACCGCTGCCTTGTTGCGCAGCATCGACTTCGGCGTCGCGACGATCAGGGGCCGGTGCTCGGCCTCGAGCGTGTGCTTGCGCAGAAGGTGGAAGTACGACGCGGGAGTGGACGGGACTGCGACCGTCATGGCGTCATCGGCGCACAGGTCGAGGAACCGCTCGAGGCGCGACGACGAGTGATCCGGCCCCTGGCCCTCGTAGCCGTGGGGGAGCAGCAGCACGACACCGGACTTCTGCCCCCACTTGGTCTCGCCGGCGCTGATGTACTCATCGATGACCGACTGGGCGCCGTTGACGAAGTCGCCGAACTGGGCCTCCCACATCGTCAGCGCCTCGGGGCGCGCGACCGAATAGCCGTATTCGAAGCCGAGCGCGGCGTACTCGCTGAGCAGCGAGTCGTAGACGTAGAACGTGGCCTGATCCTCGCTGACGCGCGTCAGCGGAGTCCACTCCTCGGCGGTGTTGCGGTCGATGACGGTCGCGAACCGTGTCGTGAACGTGCCACGACGCGAATCCTGACCGGCCAGACGCACGGGCCGTCCATCGGCCAGCAGTGAGCCCATCGCGATGATCTCGCCGGTGCCCCAATCGATGGGGCCGGCCGTGATCGAGGCGGCACGGCGCTGCAACTGGGGCAGGACCTTCGGGTGGACCGTGAAGCCCTCGGGCACATTGGTGTACGCGTCCGAGACCGCTTTCAGGGTCTCTGGCGTGACAGCGGTGACGAGCTCTCCGGCGTGTTCGGGCTTGTCCGGGTAGTCCGGCGTGCGGGTGTACGCCGGATCCTCGGTGGCTTCCTTGACCTCGACGAAGTTCTTCTCCAGTTGCGACTGATAGTCGGCCAGGGCCGCTTCGGCCTCTTCGAGCGTGATGTCGCCACGACCGACCAGCGCCTCGGTGTACAGCTTGCGCACCGACTTCTTGGCGTTGATCGTGTCGTACATCAGCGGCTGGGTGAAACTGGGGTCGTCGCCCTCGTTGTGGCCCCTGCGGCGGTAGCAGACCAGGTCGATGACGATGTCCTTGTTGAACGTGCGGCGGTACTCGTAGGCCAGTTGCGCGACGCGGATGCACGCCTCGGGGTCGTCGCCGTTGACGTGGAACACCGGCGCCTGGATCATGCGGGCGACATCGGTGCAGTACGTCGAGGAACGCGACGACGACGGCGACGTCGTGAACCCGACCTGGTTGTTGACGATGACGTGGATCGTGCCGCCCGTGCGGTAGCCCCGAAGCTGCGACAGGTTGAGGGTCTCGGCCACGACACCCTGACCGGCGAACGCCGCGTCGCCGTGCACCAGCACGGGCAGGACGGGGTACTCCGCACCACGGTTGAGGCGGTCCTGCTTGGCGCGCGCGATGCCCTCCAGGACCGGGTCGACGACCTCCAGGTGCGACGGGTTGGCCGCGATGGAGACCTTGATCTTGTCGCCGTTGCCCGCCGTGAACTCGCCCTCGACGCCCAGGTGGTACTTGACGTCACCCGAGCCCTGCACCGTGCGGGGGTCGATATTGCCCTCGAACTCGCGGAACACCTGGCTGGGTCGCTTGCCGGCGATGTTGACCAGTGCGTTGAGGCGACCACGGTGGGCCATGCCGATGCAGACCTCGTCGAGGCCATCGGCCGCAGCGCCTTCGCAGATCTCGTCAAGCAGTGCGATGGCGGTCTCGCCACCTTCGAGGCTGAACCGTTTCTGGCCGACGAACTTGGTCTGCAGGAACGTCTCGAACGCCTCGGCCTGGTTCAGCTTGAGCAGGATGCGCAACTGCTCCTCGCGCGGCGGCTTGGTGTGTGGGCGCTCGACGCGCTCCTGGAACCAGCGGCGCTCGTCGGGGTCCTGGATGTACATGTACTCGACGCCGACCGTGCGGGCATACGAGTCGCGCAGGATGCCCAGGATCTCGCGCAACTTCATGTAGCGCTTGCCGTTGCCGAACGACGGGCCCGTGGGGAACTCGCGGTCCAGGTCCCACAGGGTCAGGCCGTGCGACGCGGTGTCCAGATCGGGGTGGCTGCGCGGGGAGTGGTCCAGCGGATTGGTGTCGGCCATCAGGTGGCCGCGCACACGGAACGCGTTGATCAGTTCCAGGACGCGTGCCTGCTTGTGCACCTCGTCGTCGTGGCTGACCGCGATGTCCTGCGCCCAGCGGATGGGCTCGTAGGGGATCTTGAGGGCGGCGAAGATCTCGTCGTAGAACTCGTCCTCGCCCAGCAGCAGCTGGTGGATGCGCTTGAGGAACTCACCGGACTGCGCGCCCTGGATGACGCGGTGGTCGTACGTCGAGGTCAGCGTCATCATCTTGGAGATCGCCATCTGTGCGATGGTGTGCTCCGATGCGCCCTCGAACTCGGGCGGGTAGTTCATCGACCCGACGCCGATGATGACGCCCTGGCCAGCCATCAGACGCGGCACCGAGTGATTGGTGCCGATGCCACCGGGATTGGTCAGCGAGATCGTGGTGCCTTGGAAGTCGGCGACCTCGAGCTTGTTGTCGCGGGCCTTCTTGACCATGGTCTCGTAGGCGGACCAGAACCCGGCGAAGTCCAGCGTCTCGGACGCCTTGATGCTGGGGACCACGAGCTGACGGCTGCCATCGGCCTTCTGCAGGTCGATGGCAAGACCGAAGTTGACGTGCTCGGGCTTGAGCTGGACCGGCTTGCCCTTCTCATTGGTCTCGTAGCCGGTGTTCATCTCCGGCATCGCCTTGGCGGCCTTGACGACCGCGTAGCCGATCAGGTGGGTGAACGAGACCTTGCCGCCGCGTGCGCGGGCCAGGTGGTTGTTGATGACCGTGCGGTTGTCGAACAGCAACTTGACCGGCACCGAACGGACGCTGGTGGCTGTGGGCACCGCGAGGCTGGCATCCATGTTCTGGGCCGTGCGGGCGGCCGCGCCCTTGAGCACGACCTTGTCGACCTCGCCGGCCGTCGCGGCAGGCTTGGCCTCCGACGACTGGCTACTCCTGGTCCGGGCCGCGGGAGCTGGTGCGGCGGGCTGCTGGGCCGCCTTCTGCGAAACCTTCTCGGCGGCCG
>Ga0182747_1003381_pt1 | contig 10731 bp, 8 predicted proteins | sample eDN3rd30CBELigBY_FD_128526 | JGI IMG/M metagenome (GOLD analysis project Ga0182747, IMG submission 128526) | Enriched backyard soil microbial communities from Emeryville, California, USA - eDNA 3rd pass 30_C BE-Lig BY (version 2) (version 2) | ecosystem: Environmental > Terrestrial > Soil >...
CTGTTGCGGCCAGGTGCTCCCAGTGAAGAAATAGGCAGCATGCGTACGAGGACCGGTTCTACGAGAATTCTGTGTGGTGGGATCAGGCATTGACTCAGATGACGAAGCACGCGTGCGAGGGCCGGGACTACGAAGCGGGATGATGCTGCGAAATGCATCGTGTCATTTCTTTTGGGGGATGATGTAGACCTTGCGGCTGGTTTCGCGGAAGCCGAGTTTGGCGGCGATGCGCAGGGATGGCTCGTTGGTGGCGCCGCAACTCCAGACCGGGGTGCGGCCCTGCTTGCGGATTTCTTCGGCGACGAGTGCGGCGGCGGCGGTGGCGAACCCCTGGTTGCGCGCGTCCTCATGGGTCATGACGCCAATATCCACGTACTCGGGGCTCCAGGCGAAGGTATGGGCGAGGGAGACGATCTCATTGTTGACTACTGCGCCAGCAATGATGGTTTCCCCCATATCGTTTGACGTGAAGGCATCGGAGCCGCCGAGCAATTCCTCGTCCTCCGGGGTGAGCAGACGGACTTCCGGTTTCGACGGGATTGCTGTCACGGGGCCGTCCAGAACGTGGTAGACGTCTTCCAGCGTGGAGATGGCCAGGGTGCCTGCCGCGTTGGCGATCGGTCGCTCGAGATCCCGCGCCAGATTTGCCGGGACCAGCAGGCTTTCCCAACCCTCGATGTGCGGAATGATTGCAGCAATGGCGGTGGCACTGGTGCCAAAGGCCGTGGGTTCGGCGGGCATCAGGTGCGCCTGGACCACGACAGCCTCGGGCTCGTGGAGGTTGCCGACACACCATGCCTGGCAGCTTCCGGTCCAGAGCAGGTACCAGGAAATCACGGTTTCCGGTGTATCGCCCAGCGCGGTCGCGAGGGTTGGCATTTCCTCCGGTATGAGTTTGTGGACGGTGAGGTGGGTGTGATTGCTGGAGATCACGCGGAATCCTTCTCATGCGCGAGCTCATCGACCCCGCATCCAAGACTCTGCAAAGCATGGAACACGAAGGGATCATCTGCAACCCCGGCCGCCAATCTGGTCGGATTCTTGCGAAGAGAGAAGCCTATCCATGCGCGTGACCGTTTTGCCGCACTTCCTGCATCTTCATGCCGCATTCAGGTTTGTAGCGCACGCTAGGATGAATGCAGAGAACAGCGCGGATGTCATCGGACGGTCCGCCTTTGAAAGAGAGTACAAAATGACGATGAGCTCTGGAAGCAAGCCCAACTGGGAACATCCCCTGATCCGGGTTATCGAGAAGCCGTTCAATCGCCGGACTTTGTTTGCGGGAGCAGTAGCAACGGCGATGGCTCCCTCACTGCGCCTGGTTTCGGCACAGGATACGCCGGTGACACCGGTTTCCGGGGCGACGCCGGAAACCGAGCTTGAAGGCGACGATGATGCGGTGACGTTGCTCCAGACCGCCGTTGCGGCCGTGTCCGCATTGAAAACCTTCGGCTTTGAATTGAAGACCACGCGGGGATCGAGCACGATCTTCCAGGGATTTGAGCTCAAGAATGTCGATGGTGTGGTGCGGCGGCCGATGGATATCGAAGCGACGGTGTCAATCGGGACTCCGCTCGGCGAAATCAGTGTCAGCGCTGTGGGGATTGATGGCGAGTTCTGGGTGCAGGATCCGTTGAGTGACGGCGAATGGATTTCCCTTGGCAGCGATCAGCAGATCCAGGCGTTGATCAATCCGGATCAATTGCTGCTGTATGCCGTGCGTCTCGTGCACGATGCCAGGATATCTGGCACGGAAAAAGTCGATGGGGTGGAAACCACCATGGTGGAAGGGACCGTGGATTTTTACAGTGTGCTGCAGTCGGCGGTTGGCGAGCAGGAGATGATCCAGCAATTCCTGGCGGAAGGCGAGAAGGATGTCACCTTCTGGATCGATGACCAGCATCACGTGATTGAGGGCGAGATTCGCGGCCCGATCTTCACTTCGGAAAGCGACGATGTGGTGAAGGTGCTGAGCCTGTTCGATTTCGACAAGCCGGTGGAGATTCAGGAGCCAGGTGGTGCCTGAGGTAGATTCTCTCTTGCATGCTTTACGTGATCCTCAGGTATACCCGTGGCCCGTGACCTCCGTGAAGATGGTGGAGACCCACATTTCGTGGGTCTTCCTCGCGGGTGATCGGGTGATCAAGCTGAAGCGACCGGTGCAATACGCCTTTGTTGATTACTCCACTCTCCAGAAACGTCGCCAGGCGTGCGAGGATGAAGTGGCGCTGAATCGCAGGCTTGCTCCCGATGTGTATCTTGGGGTGATCCCGATTATTCGCGAAGGTAGGAAGTTCCGGATTGGGACCGGTGAGGGTGGCGACATCGTCGAGTGGGCAACGTTGATGCGGCGCCTGGATGACGACGACATGCTTGATGCCCAACTTCAGGCCGGGATGGAGCCCCCACAGTTGGCGGCCCGGCTGGCGGAGCGTCTGGTGCCGTTTCACCTGGAGGAAATTCCGGAATGTCCTGGCGATCCTGATGCAATTCTCAACGGGCAATTGGGTGTTGTCACGGACAACCTGAATGAATTGCAACCGTTCCTCAATCGCCCGTTGCCTTCGTATGAATTCGACCTCATCAATCGGGCGATGCAACGTTTTATTGGGACAAACCGGCGAGTGTTGCGGCAGCGGGTTGTGGACGGCTGGATTCGCGAAGGTCATGGTGACTTGCGGTGCGAGCATGTCTCGATCCCGGCTGATGGTCCGCTGCAGATTTATGACTGCGTTGAATTCAATCGTGACCTCCGGTGTGCGGATGTGGCAAGCGATCTGGCATTCCTGCTGATGGACCTGGCACGTCTCGGTGCGCAATCCGGGACGATTCGTGATCTGATCGGCGCGTATCAGCGAGCCGGGGCCGTGCTGCCGTCAGGGTTGCTGCGATTTTACTGGATCCACCGGGCGCTGGTGCGGGCGAAGGTGCATAGCCTGCAATTGGCTGACGCTAAAGATACCCATGAGGAGCAGCGGATTTCTGTCAAGGTGATGGAATACCTCCATGTCGCGACGCGGCAGGCGGTGAAAACGCAACCGGCTGTGATCGCGATGACGGGGCTGAGCGGAACCGGAAAGTCCACGGTTGGCAAGGCATTGGCGCAAGCGCTCGGGGCGACGCGGATCGCCTCTGATGAGGTCCGGAAGACATTGGCCGGGCCCCACCCGAACGAGGATATCTACTCGGCCGAATGGACCGACCGGACCTACCGGAAACTGAACGATCTGGCCGACGAGGCAGTTGCGTCCGGGAACCTGGTGATTCTTGATGCAACGTACCTGGATAGCGAACGGCGGTTGGCGGCAGCGGACGTGGCGACGACGCATGATGTGCCATTTTTGCTAATTGAAACGGTGACCGATGACGATGTGGTGGTGCAGCGTTTGGAAGAACGGCAGCGGCGAGGCGACTCTGTTTCCGATGCGACGGTGGACATCTATCGGTGGCAGCGAGAGCAGCACCTGGCTGAGCCGCCGGTGATTCCGCCGGGGGCGATAACGATACAGGTCGATACCACGCCCGATGGGCCAACATCGCTCGATACCGTCCTGTCTGCGCTGGAGGATGCCGGACTTCTCATGCCGCAGATTGGTGATGTGCGAATAATTGCTACGTAGTCTCGGTGCCCTGTGCCCGAGACATCGACCGGAGGTCGATCTCGGGTTATCCCCGACACGTCTTCCGGCTTCCGTGTAGATGTTGACAGACCACCAGGCAAATCTGCAATGGCGGAATCCTTGTCATATACGTTGGTGATTGCCGTCACGTGAGGCTATTGAGCGCAATCGGAACCGTCGCTGTTGCCACGAGATGCCTGATGCATACTGGGCGCATCTTGCACGGCCAGGTCCGCGAGCGCATTCGTAGAACTGGCCCTTGTGGCCAGTTTCTGACGGCAACCGCAGGCGCTTTCCGTGGCGCTCGGCCACTGGACCCTGCTGCGAGGAGCAGTTCTCCGTCACCAACTCCGGTGCTGCCAGGTGACCGTAGTGTCGACATAGGCAGCACGCGTACGAGGGCCGGTTCCACGGAGCGACGAGGAGGGCGAACGGTATTGAACGCCATCTATCGAAACCGGCCTACGCTTTAAGAAAGCTGCGGGAAGACCTTTTCGGCGATGATTTCGAGACCGGAGATGTCGTCCATATCGAGCCACTGGAGCATGACGCCCTGCACACCGGCTTCTGCATGGCGGCCGAGGATGTCGACGATCTGCTCCGGTGTACCGATGATGGCGCCACGTTCGCTGATACGGGCACGGTCGTCCTCTGACATTTTGGCGTCGAGCGATGCCTGGTCAGCGGCGGCCACGCCGCGCGTCATCAGGGTGCGCTTGACGGACGCCGGCTCCCGTCCTTCCCTGGCCAGGAGTTCGTCCAGGATCTCGCAGCGCTGGCGATAATCCTCCGGTTTCAGGCCAACGGCATTCCACTCATCGGCGTATTTCGCGGCCAGCGGCAATGTGCGCTTTGGCCCGTTGCCACCGATGACCAGCGGCGGTCCATCGGCCCGGGGCGAGCGAGGCGACAGCATAGCGTCCTTCAGTGAGTAATACTCGCCCTCGAAACTGACAGGTGTGGTTGATCGGGTGAGACCCTGGACAACCTGGATGCCTTCTTCATATCGCTTGAAACGGGCATCGGTATCCAGTAAATCGAATCCAAATGCCTCATGCTCCCGCGCCTGCCAACCCGCACCCAGCCCGAGCCGGAGCCGTCCGCAGGCCAGGGCATCGACGCTACTTGCCTGCCACGCCAGAACGGAAGGGTGGCGAAACGAGATCGGTGATACCAGCGTGCCGAAGGCGATGCGTTGGGTGTTGGCGGCCAGCCAGCCGAGAGAAACCCAGGTCTCCAGCGCGTCTTCAATGTCGCCTTGCGGGGACGCGAAATGGTCGGATCGGAACAAGCCGTAAAAGCCGAGATCCTCTGCCGCCTGGGCGAGGCGCTGCCAGCGGGGCCAGGAGAGCCCTTGCTGACCCTCGATCATGATAGAGACTTCCATTGGTTATGCCTTCCCGTTTCTCTGCTGCCGTTTCATCTGCCCATGATGGTACGGGGGAGAACCGAAAAAGGCCAATATGCATTCTTCCCCGGAGCGCTGTCAGCGGTACACTTCAGGTCAGGAGATTATCAGGGTGACCGGTGACACGGTCGATGTTATGGAGGTACGAATGTCTGAATCGGTTCAGGGGATGCGTGTCGAAAAAGACAGCATGGGTGAGATGCAGGTACCGGCGGATGCGATGTACGGCGCGAGTACGGCCCGGGCGGTGGAGAATTTCCCGATCAGTGACTTGCGGTTCTCCCGGTCATTCCTGCATGCGTTGGGGCTGATCAAGGCGTCCGCCGCCCAGGTGAATGCCGGTTTGGGATTGCTGGATCAGGATCTGGCGGATGTGATTCAGGAAGCCGCGCTGGAAGTGGCCGATGGCAAGTGGGATGAGGATTTCCCGATCGATATCTTCCAGACCGGTTCCGGTACCTCGACCAATATGAACGCGAATGAGGTGATTCATTCCCGCGCGATCCAGTTGCGGCCCGATGCCCCTGCCCCCCATCCGAACGACCATGTGAATATGGGGCAGAGCAGCAATGATGTGATTCCCACCGCGATCAACGTCGCCGCTTCGATTGCGATTGTCGAGGATTTGCTGCCGGCGATGCAGCACCTCGAAGCGACGATCACCAAGCGGGCGGAAGAACTTCATGATGTCGTCAAGACTGGACGCACGCACCTGATGGATGCCACGCCGGTGCGGCTGGGGCAGACGGTTGGGGCGTGGGCGACGCAGGTTCGCCTGGCGCGGGAGCGAATCGAGAATACCTTGCCCCACCTGGCTCGTCTGACGTTGGGCGGCACCGCTGTCGGGAGCGGGCTGAACGCCCACGTCGAATTCGGTGGGCTCATCGCGAAGGCGCTATCCGAGCGGACCGGATTGGCATTTGTTGAGACGGACGATCACTTCGAATCCCAGGCGACGCAGGATACAGCGGTTGAGGTGAGTGGGGCGCTGAAGGCGTATGCTTCCGGGCTGATGAAAATCTCGAACGATCTCCGCCATATGAACAGCGGTCCGATCGCCGGGCTTGGGGAGATCGTGCTGCCTGCGTTGCAGCCGGGATCATCGATCATGCCAGGCAAGATCAACCCGGTGATCGCCGAGGCGACGATGATGGTTGCCGCCCAGGTGACCGGGAACGATGCGGCGATCACGGTGGGGGCGCAGCAGGGCAACTTCGAGCTCAACGTGATGTTGCCGGTGATTGCGCATAACCTGCTGGAGTCGATTGAGCTGCTGACGACCGTTTCCGGCGTGTTGGCGGACAAGGCGATTGCCGGGTTCACGGTGAACACGGAGCATATCGCGGAACTGGTCGACAAGAATCCGATCATGGTGACGTCGTTGAATCCGATCATCGGATACGATAATGCGGCGAAGATCGCGAAGAAGGCCTACGCCGAGAAGCGGACGGTGAAGGACGTGGCTGCCGAATTGACCGATCTTAGCGCTGAGGATTTGGACAAGTTGCTCGATCCGGCGGAGTTGGCCGATCCGGGGATCAAGGGGGCGTAGGGAGATATCCGGATTTGGTAGATAGCGAGATCGGGTGGAGTGAAACGGAATCCGGCTGAACACTCCGCGGTGCGTCGGGAAGGTCCCTGCGTAGTCTCGGTGCCCCGCAGCTGCGGCCGGTGCCCGAGAAATCGACCGAAGGTCGATCCCGATACCCTGCGACGAATCATCCGGATAACCTGGACGAAACCTCGGGCATAGAGTCCGGGGTTTCGTCACGTTCGTAGACGCGGCATACGGGGGAGACGGCGATTGGCGTTGTGTTCGTCGAGATGATCCTCGTCCAGGGTAAGTGGCAGCCAAACGGTGAAGTGTGTGCCCTGGCCTTCGCCGCTTTCGACATCGATCCAGCCGTGATGCGAGCGGACGATGGAGAGGGCAATTGACAAGCCAAGGCCGGTGCCTCCGTCGAGGCGGCTGCGCGAGCCTTCGGCACGATAGAAGCGCTCGAACAGATGTGGCAGGTGCGATGGAGCGATGCCGCGGCCTGTGTCCTCGACGTCAATCCGGGCGCAGGGGATGTCATCCTGCTGGTCGACCGCCGTCGAGATCGTGAGCGTGACATTGCCGCCTTCAGGTGTGTGGCGCAGGGCATTGTCGAGGAGGATGAGCATCACCTGAACCAGCCGGTCGCCATCGCCATGGACCATTACCGGATCCTCCGCTCGCAGCATCAGGTGCTGACCCTCCACCAGGACTTCCGCGGTGCGGATGGCTTCCCGGGCCAGGACATCCAGTGAAACGGCATCGAAATTCACGATCGAGCCAAGTCCTTCGGCATCCGTCCGTGCGAGCGACAGCAGATCGTCGACGAGACGGCGCATGCGATCCGTTTCCCGGCCCACATCCACCAGCGCGTCGGAGATATCCGACGGATCGGTGCGGCGACCGGAGGCGATCTGGCGGCGGAGGACATCGATGTTGCCCTTGATTGCGGTCAGGGGGGTGCGGAGCTCATGCGAGGCGTCGCCGACGAAGCGACGTTGGGCAGCGAAGGCTTCTTCGATGCGATCCAGCATGTCGTTGAAGGTTTCGGCCAACTGGGCGATTTCATCTCCGGTTTTGGGGACATCCAGGCGGCGGGAAAGCGACACAGGGCCTTTCCCCTTGGCGATATCGTCGGCGGAGGTCATGATGCGATTGACCGGGGCGAGGGCCCGGCCGGCCAGCATCCATCCACCGAGCGTCGCCACAGCAACGCCGGCCAGTCCGGTGGTGAGGAGAACCTGGTTTAACCGATCCAGGATCCGGTTGCCGGTTTCCAGCGATTCACTGGTGAAGATGACGCCGATGACGGGACGTAGCCCGGTTTTGGAATCCACAAATTGCCCGCTCAGGATAGGGTAGGCGAGGCCGCGAATCGGCTGACCGGCCACACGCTGAATGAAATACGTGGGTTCGCGGATATCGAGATAGCTGCGAAAGTCCTCGCGTTGGGGCCACCTGCGGGCCAGGGGGCCTCCTTGAAACAGCGGTGCTCCACCGCTTGCGTCGATGATGGTGACCGAGAGCCCGGAGACGAGAATGGGTTCGACATTGAGCTCAGGGACGAGGACGATGGTGATTTCTCCCGTATCTCCGGTTGCCTCGGCAAGGGACTGACGCTCCGATGTTTGGGCGCGGATGTCGCGGGCAGCGCTGATGAGGCGCTCTTCGGCGTCCTGGTTCAGGGAATGGACCAGCAACATGCGGAGGGCGATGCCGGAGACGGCGAGGGTGACGATGAGGATGCCTGCATACCAGGCGGTGAGTCCGAAACGGACAGAAAACAGGAACGGGACGCGACGGCGGATGAACGATTCCGGTTCATCTGTCATCGGTGCCCGGGAGGTGGAACTGGCGGTTTCACCGGGGCCTGGTTTGATATCCGATTCTGTCTGCTCGGCTGACATCATGTGCGTTGACGAAGGACATACCCAACACCGCGCACGGTCTGGATGACGCGCGAACTGTCCCCGAATTCGAGGGCGCGGCGAAGATTGCCGATAACGACTTCCAGCACGTTGGATTCACCAAAGAAATCCTCTCCCCACACACGTTGCATGAGTGTGGAGCGGGTGAGGACCTGGTTGGGATGACGGAGAAAGAGCACCAGCAGGTCGAATTCGCGCGGGGTGAGTTCCATTTGATTGTCGCCGCGAGTGACGGTTCTGCTGGTGAGATCGACGATGATATCGTCGAACTGGAGGATCTCGTTACCAGGGCCGGTGACTGGCTGTTGCGTGCGGCGGAGGAGGGCGCGAACCCGGGCGACGAGTTCCTCGAAATCGAAGGGTTTGACGAGGTAATCGTCCGCCCCGGCATCCAGCCCCGCCACCCGGTCTGCGATGGAGTCACGCGCGGTGAGCATCAGGATCGGCAACCGGGAGGAGCGATCGGCGCTTTCGGCCGCCCGGATGCGCCTGGTGACATCGATGCCATCCAGATTCGGCAGCATCAGGTCGAGGATGAGGAGATCGGGCGGTTGGTCACGGATGGCATCAAGGGCCTGCCGTCCATCCTCGACGACATGGACATCGTAGCCCTCAAAGATGAGGCCACGCCGGACGAAGCCCGAGATGGCGGGTTCATCTTCCACAAGGAGGATGCGCCGGGTGGCTTCAACGGAATCGGAGTCAGTGATGGGGAAGGGCGTAACCATGACGTGCGTGCGTCCTTGAAGGTGATGGTTGAACGCGCGGCTCAGGAGCGCGCGGAGTGAGTTAATCATATCGCACCGTCAAGGCCTCCAGAAAACACATGAACGGCGGGTCATTCTGGAATGACAGCCGCCGTCCACGCGTGGGGTGGGGAGGAGAGAGATCGAAAAGGTCTTCCGTTCATTGATGTCATCGAGTTGGGAAGACTCTTTCCAACTGATTCAACTTTAAGGGAGGCGGCTGAGGACAATCTGAAGTGTTCCTGAAGATATCCTGAAATTCGAAGCCGGGTGTAATCTGTATGGATGCGCTGACTTTTGCGACACGCCGTGTTGCCTTCATGTGTGGTTTGGGCCTTCGGGTTGGCGGAAAAGCAGGTTGGGCTGGAGTATTCATGGGTCGTTTCGAGAGACAGGATTTCGCCATGTTACCTCCCGCCGTGTGGCTGCGAGGTGACCTGGTTGGACTGCGGGCGGCGGTTCGTAGCGATGCCGGGGAGGCCGACGCCTGGTATGAGGGTGGACCGCCCCTGACGCCGGATCAGGCCGAGGGATTGCTGATTGCGTCGGAGCGGATTCCCTGGGGGAACAATCCCAACCTCCGTCTGATGATCGTGTCACTGCCGGATGGAGGTGTGGTCGGTGGCCTGATGGTTTACCGATCGCAGGGGCGAACCAGCCGTCTTGAATTGACGATGGGGCGTCCTGTAGCGAATCTGGCGGCGATGGAGCGTGAGGTACTGGGATCGGTCGTTCCCTGGCTGCTTGATGAAGTAGGGCTGATGACGGTGAAGATCCGGATTCCCGCCGATGCGCTTTCCCTGATCGATGCGGCGAAGCAGGCTGGGATGCGCCAGGCGGTACGGTTGCGGGAATTCGTGGCGCGAGGTCAGGAGCGGGTCGATCTGTTGATGTTCGAGAAAGTGAACCCTGACTGGGGCAGGCCGTGGAAGGAAGCCCGGCATGACTGAACCGATCTTGCGGGGGAAGCATCTGTACCTGCGGCCGATCCGGATTGATGACGCCGTGGCTCTGGCGGCAGCCAACCACCTGGAAGAGGAAACGGGTTTCCAGGAGGACGGCCGGGTGCCGATGAGTATTCTCTCGTTTGCGTCGTGGATTGGGGCTATTCCCGAAAGCGATATCGTCTTTGCCGTCTGCCTCAATGGCTCAGATACGTGTATCGGCACGATGTCGATCCGGAATATTGACCGCGTGAATGGAACGGCGGAAACTGGAAGTGGACTGACACGCCAGGAAGACCGGGGACGGGGCCTTGGTACCGAAGCCAAGCGGTTGCTGCTGGAATATGCATTCAGCGAATTGGGATTGTCTGCCCTGAGCTCAACCGTCTATGAAGGGAATACCCGTTCGGCGCGAGCGCTTGAGAAGCAGGGGTACAGGCTGGCGGGCCGGTTGACGGCGAACGCGTTGGGCGCCGGTGGCGTGTTCGGGGATACGCTGGTGTTCGATATCACCCGCGAGGACTGGGCGCGGTCAACCAGTCCTACGA
>Ga0182747_1003383_pt1 | contig 10725 bp, 9 predicted proteins | sample eDN3rd30CBELigBY_FD_128526 | JGI IMG/M metagenome (GOLD analysis project Ga0182747, IMG submission 128526) | Enriched backyard soil microbial communities from Emeryville, California, USA - eDNA 3rd pass 30_C BE-Lig BY (version 2) (version 2) | ecosystem: Environmental > Terrestrial > Soil >...
ACAAGGGCGTCATCAGCCGCATCCTGCCGAACGAGGACATGCCGTTCCTCGAAGACGGGACGCCGGTCGACATCGTGCTGAACCCGCTGGGCGTGCCGTCGCGCATGAACGTCGGGCAGATCCTGGAGACGCACCTCGGCTGGGCCTCGCGCGGCCTCGGGCGGCAGGTCACGCAGGCGCTGGAGGATTGGCGCGACGCCAACCCCGACGCGACCGGCGGCCAGATGCCCGAAGCGGTGCGCGACACACTGGAGCATGTCTATGGCGCCGAATATACGGCCGACATCCAGTCGCGCGATGCCGACAGCATCGTCGAGCTGGCGTCGAACCTGAAGGTCGGCGTCCCGTTCGCGACGCCGGTGTTCGACGGCGCGAAGGAAGCCGACGTGTCGAACATGCTGACGCTGGCGGGTCTCGACTCGTCGGGCCAATCGGACCTCTACGACGGCCGCACCGGCGACAAGTTCGACCGCAAGGTGACCGTGGGCTACATCTACATGCTGAAGCTCCACCACCTCGTCGACGACAAGATCCACGCGCGCTCGATCGGCCCGTACTCGCTCGTCACCCAGCAGCCGCTGGGCGGTAAGGCGCAGTTCGGTGGTCAGCGCTTCGGTGAAATGGAGGTGTGGGCGCTCCAGGCCTATGGCGCGGCGTACACGCTGCAGGAAATGCTGACGGTGAAGTCGGACGATGTGATCGGCCGCACCAAGGTCTACGAAGCGATCGTCAAGGGCGACGACACCTTCGAGGCCGGCATTCCCGAAAGCTTCAACGTGCTCGTCAAGGAAATGCGCTCGCTGGGCCTCAACGTCGAGCTTTCGTCCTATGCGGACGAGGATCCCGACGAAGGTCCTGAGGCGCTGCCGGAAGCGGCGGAGTAAAGCAAATGCAGGTGAGGCATGCAGCGTTGACCTTTCTGGTCATCGAGCATGCCTTGCTTGCTGGCTTCCTGTCGGCCGATCCTCGATCGATTAACTGGGGTGTCTTCGTATTCTTTCTTATCGGTGGATTAGCACTCTACTGGATCTACGAGACTGCCGCACCGGATAAAATTGACCGCGAGATCGAAAAGTTTTTGTCCCAACCCAAGGGAACTGAAAAATGAACCAGCTTACCAACTTCATGAACCCGGTCGCGAAGCCCGAGACCTTCGACATGATCAAGATCGGCATCGCGAGCCCCGAGCGCATTCGCTCGTGGTCGTTCGGCGAGATCAAGAAGCCCGAGACGATCAACTACCGCACGTTCAAGCCCGAGCGCGACGGCCTGTTCTGCGCGCGCATCTTTGGTCCGATCAAGGATTATGAGTGCCTGTGCGGCAAGTACAAGCGCATGAAATACAAGGGCATCGTCTGCGAGAAGTGCGGTGTCGAAGTCACGGTGACCAAGGTTCGCCGCGAGCGCATGGGCCATATCGAGCTCGCCGCGCCGGTCGCGCACATCTGGTTCCTGAAGTCGCTGCCGTCGCGCATCGGCCTGCTGCTCGACATGCAGCTGAAGCAGCTCGAGCGCGTCCTCTATTTCGAGGCCTATATCGTCCTTGAGCCCGGCCTGACCCCGCTCGAGAAGTTCCAGCTGCTGACCGAGGACGAGCTTCTCGACGCGCAGGACGAATATGGCGAGGACGCCTTCTCGGCCGGCATCGGTGCCGAGGCGATCCGCGTGCTGCTCGAGAATCTCGATCTCGAACAGGAACGCGTCGACCTGATGGAAGAGCTGGCGACGACCAAGTCGGAGCTCAAGCCCAAGAAGATCATCAAGCGGCTGAAGGTCGTCGAGAGCTTCATCGAATCGGGCAACCGCCCCGAGTGGATGATCCTTGAAGTCGTGCCGGTCATCCCGCCCGAACTGCGCCCGCTGGTGCCGCTCGACGGCGGCCGCTTCGCGACGTCGGATTTGAACGACCTGTATCGCCGCGTGATCAACCGCAACAATCGTCTCAAGAGGCTGATGGAGCTGCGCGCGCCGGACATCATCGTCCGCAACGAAAAGCGCATGCTGCAGGAAGCCGTCGACGCATTGTTCGACAACGGCCGCCGCGGCCGCACGATCACGGGCGCGAACAAGCGTCCGCTCAAGTCGCTCAGCGACATGCTCAAGGGCAAGCAGGGCCGCTTCCGCCAGAACCTGCTCGGCAAGCGCGTCGACTATTCGGGCCGTTCGGTCATCGTGACCGGTCCCGAACTCAAGCTGCACCAGTGCGGCCTGCCGAAGAAGATGGCGCTCGAGCTGTTCAAGCCGTTCATCTACGCGCGCCTCGACGCCAAGGGTCTGTCGATGACCCTGAAGCAGGCGAAGAAGTGGGTGGAAAAGGAACGCAAGGAAGTCTGGGACATCCTCGACGAAGTCATTCGCGAGCACCCGGTCCTGCTGAACCGCGCCCCGACGCTCCACCGCCTGGGTATCCAGGCGTTCGAGCCCGTGCTGATCGAGGGCAAGGCGATCCAGCTTCACCCGCTGGTCTGCGCCGCGTTCAACGCCGACTTCGACGGCGACCAGATGGCCGTGCACGTCCCGCTGAGCCTCGAAGCCCAGCTCGAAGCGCGCGTGCTGATGATGTCGACCAACAACATCCTCAGCCCCGCGAACGGCAAGCCGATCATCGTGCCGTCGCAGGATATGGTGCTGGGTCTCTATTATCTCTCGATGGAGCGCGAAGGCGAGCCGGGCGAGGGAATGCTGCTCGCCGACATGGCCGAGGTGCATCAAGCGCTGTTCACCGGCGCGGTCACGCTGCACACCAAGGTGATCAGCCGCGTTCCGCAGACCGACGAGCAGGGCAACGAATATCTGCGCCGCTTCGAAACCACGCCGGGCCGCATGCTGATCGGCGAATGCCTGCCGAAGTCGCACACCGTGCCCTTCGACGTCGTCAACCGCCTTCTGACCAAGAAGGAAATCGGCGACGTGATCGATCAGGTCTATCGTCACACCGGCCAGAAAGAGACGGTGCTGTTCGCCGACGCCATCATGGCGCTGGGCTTCCGCAACGCGTTCAAGGCGGGCATTTCCTTCGGCAAGGATGACATGATCATCCCCGATTCGAAGGAAGGCATGGTCAACGAAACCCGTGCGCTGGTGAAGGATTTCGAGCAGCAGTATCAGGACGGTCTGATCACGCAGCAGGAAAAATACAACAAGGCGATCGACGCCTGGTCGCAGTGTGGCGACAAGGTCGCGAACGCGATGATGGACGAAATCCGCGCCGAGCCGAAAGATCCGAAGACGGGTCGTCTCGCTCCGATCAACTCCATCTACATGATGGCGCACTCGGGTGCCCGTGGTTCGCAGGCCCAGATGAAGCAGCTTGCCGGCATGCGCGGCCTGATGGCCAAGCCGTCGGGTGAGATCATCGAAACGCCGATCATCTCGAACTTCAAGGAAGGCCTGACCGTTCTCGAGTATTTCAACTCGACCCACGGCGCCCGCAAGGGCCTCGCGGACACCGCGCTCAAGACGGCGAACTCGGGTTACCTGACCCGCCGACTCGTCGACGTGTCGCAGGACTGCGTCGTGATCGAGGATGATTGCGGGACCGAACGCGGCATGGAAATGCGCGCGATCATCCAGGGCGGTTCGACGATCGCCTCGCTCGGCGAGCGTATCCTCGGCCGCACGACGCTCGAGGACGTCGCCGACAAGGACGGCAACGTCATCGCTCCGGTGGGCACGCTGCTCGACGAAGCGATGGTCGCGAAGATCGAGGACGCCGAAGTGCAGGCGGTCAAGATCCGCAGCCCGCTGGTCTGCGAAGCGACGCTGGGCGTCTGCGCCAAATGCTATGGCCGCGACCTGGCGCGCGGCACGCCGGTGAACATCGGCGAAGCGGTCGGTGTCATCGCCGCCCAGTCGATCGGCGAGCCCGGCACCCAGCTGACGATGCGGACCTTCCACATCGGCGGCGCGGCGCAGGTCAACGAGCAGTCGAACCTCGAAGCCATCTCCGACGGCACGATCGAATATCGCGACATGGCGACGATCGTCGACCAGCGCGGCCGCCGTCTGGCGCTGTCGCGTTCGGGCGAGATCGCGGTCATCGACAGCGAGGGCCGCGAACGCGCGACCCACAAGCTGCCCTATGGCGCGCAGATCATGCACAAGGACGGCGAGAAGGTGAAGAAGGGCGACCGGATCGCCGAATGGGATCCGTTCACCATGCCGCTGATCACCGAAAAGAACGGTGTCGTGAAGTATCAGGACCTGATCGATTCCAAGACGCTGATCGAACAGGTCGACGAAGCGACCGGCATCGCGCAGCGCGTCGTGATCGAATATCGCGCCGCCGGCCGCGGCAAGAAGGAAGACCTTCAGCCGCGCCTGACCCTGCTCGACGACACCTCGGGCGAAGCCGCGCGCTACCTGCTCGCGGTCGGCACGATGCTGTCGGTCGAGGACGGCCAGGAAGTGCAGGCGGGCGACGTTCTCGCTCGTGTGACCCGCGAAGCGTCGAAGACGCGCGACATCACCGGCGGTCTGCCGCGCGTTGCCGAACTGTTCGAAGCGCGCATTCCGAAGGACAACAGCGTCATCGCGAAGATCAGCGGTCGCATTGAATTCGTCAAGGATTACAAGGCGAAGCGCAAGATCGCGATCGTTCCGGAGGAAGGCGATCCGATCGAGTATCTGATCCCCAAGTCGAAGGTTCTGGAAGTGCAGGAAGGCGACCATGTGAAGCGCGGCGACGCGCTGATCTCGGGCTCGCCGAACCCGCACGACATTCTCGACGTCATGGGCGTCGAGGCGCTGGCCGAATATCTGGTCGCGGAAATCCAGGAAGTCTATCGACTCCAGGGCGTGAAGATCAACGACAAGCACATCGAGGTGATCGTCCGTCAGATGCTGCAGAAGGTCGAGATCACCGACGGCGGCGACACCACGCTGCTGCCGGGCGAACAGCTCGATTATCTGGAGATGATGGAATATAACGCGAAGCTGTCGAAGAACGGCAAGCCCGCCGAAGGGCGCCCGGTGCTGCTGGGCATCACCAAGGCGAGCCTGCAGACGCGCAGCTTCGTGTCGGCGGCGTCCTTCCAGGAAACGACCCGCGTCCTCACCGAAGCGTCGGTGCAGGGCAAGGTCGACTCGCTGATGGGCCTCAAGGAAAATGTCATCGTCGGCCGCCTGATTCCGGCGGGCACCGGCGCTGCCATGAACCGCGTCCGCGTCACCGCCTCGTCGAAGGATGCCGCGCTCCGCGCCGCGATGCGGGCGAACCAGGAGCATCTGATCGCGCCGCAGACCGCGGCCGAGGAGCATGAGGCCGAACTGGCGCAGGGTCCCGAAGCCGCGATGGGCGACGACCCGCTCGGCAAGGTGCAGGGCGAGGACTTCACGACCGACGACGTGATGGTCGAAGAGCGCCCCGAAGGCGGCGAGGAAGAATAAGCCTCGCCGGCCCGATGGCCTGACGGAAAAGAGCCCCGCCGGAGCGATCCGGCGGGGTTTTTTCATTGGGTGAAGATGGTTTGGGGTGGGGAGCGGGCATTGCCGCTCCTCCCTGTCGCGCAGCGATGGGGAGGTGGCAGCGGCGTAGCCGCTGACGGAGGGGCCGAGCGCGAAGCGCTCGCTTACGCTCGCGGCCCCTCCACCATCCTTCGGATGGTCCCCCCTCCCCACGGCTTCGCCGCAGGGAGGATATGGCTGTCCGCATCCGGCCGTCAGCGGCCTGCTACCTCGGGCCTTTCCCTTTGCAGCCAAGCTGATAGCTTCGCCCTTCCGATCGGGAGGAGAGGGATGATGCGGGTTTTTCTGTTTGGCGCCGCGCTGATCGCGGCGGCGACGCCGGCCGTGGCGCAGGATAACAGCAATATCGTGGGCGAGGTGGTGGTGACGGGGCAGCGCGCCTCGGCCGACTATCTGTCCGATGAGCAGACGGTGGTCGGATTGCGCCGCACCGCCGACAGCGCGATCCAGCCGGTGAAATTCACCTCGGACTCGCGCGACGAGGATATGCGCAAGCAGGAAATCCACGCGATGCTGGAGGCGGCGATCCGGCGCGCCGACGCGGCGGGGGTCGAACTGGCGACCGGCGACTTCGAACTCGCGAAGGTGACGCTGGCGAATTACAAGGATCTGGCGTTCGCGCGCGGCGCGCGGCCCGACACCAGCGAGATCGGGCTGTTCGTCAAGGCGAGCCTCGCGGGGTCGGTCGGCGGCGCGCAGGGGCGGATCGACAGCTTCATCAAGTCGGTGCCGGCGACCGGGCGCGCGCTGATCGAAAAGCGCGGCGGCATCACGCTGACGATCATCAACCCCGACCAGTATCGCGAGCCGATCGTCAAGCTGGTCGCCGCCGAGGCGCTGAAGACCGCCGCGGCGTTCGGACCCGACTATGGGGTCGAGGTCGCGGGGCTCAACGAACAGCTGATCTGGGCGCAGGCGAGCGCGACCGAGGTGTTCCTCTATATTCCCTATCGGTTCTCGGTGCGGCCGAAATGATCGGGACACGCCGTAGCGATCGATGTTGGGGACGCTTTGGAGGAAGCAATGGCATTTCAGCCATTCGGTTATAAATTTGACATCCGCTCGGCATCGGGAGTGGCCGATGTGAAAGCCGACATACGCGCGCGAAAAAAGAGATGGTTCGATCCGGGCAATGGCGCCCGCGGCTGGATTTGCGGCCCGTTCATCTGTCTCTGGTTCAGCGCGTTCGACCGTTACGGCCCGATGCTGTTCGGCCTGATACGGCAGGATGGCTTCGGTTCGCGAATTCGTGGCAGAGCCGGTTCGGACCTCAACGGCGTGTTGCTGATCGCGATATCGCTTCCCTGGTTTGTTTTCGCTCTTTTCGGGATGCTTGCCGCGGTGCAGCATGATTGGAGTGATATTGCCGTCATCGGCGGCTTCATTTTGCTGATGCTTCTATGTTTCTGGTGGGCCCATAGCGATCGCCGCGAAGCGGAGCCCCTGGTGCGCTTTCTGCGTGACATTCTTACCCCGACGGGCCGTTCGCTTCGTGCCACGACAGAGGGGCATGAAATATCCGAGGGTTTGATCCTCATAGTGGGGAGCCGGGAGTGCGATGCCCCGGCTTCGGCGTTGGCCGTCCACGATGCGCTGCTTGGTTTGGGGGAGGGCGATTTCGTAATCTTAGAGAGGGCGTCCGAAGATTATATCCAGACCATGTTGCGCGATGGGAACTTCACGATCGAAATGCGCCGCGGGATCGGATCGCATTTTCAGGCGGCGCGGCGGGGGGTTCCGGATACCGATGACGCGCGTCTCCGCTTCTCCTTCGAACAAGCCCTGGCCGCGTTTCTTGCCTTCGGTTCGGGAAAGGAGATGCCGTCAACATTCCTCTGGCTCCCGATGTCATTGCCCGACTGAAGCTCTTTTGCGTCCAAATAAAAGGGCCCACCGGCGCGGCCGGTGAGCCCTTGGTCCTTGGGAATGTGCGGGCCGGTGCGACTGCGCCTGGAAGGCGGCCGGCCCGGGGCTGCTAGGGTGCGAGGATCGCGACCGTGATATAGAGCAGCAGCGGCAGGCCGAAGCCCAGCAAGGTCAGCGCCACGAAGGCGACGCGCGTCCACAAGACGTCGAAGCCGAAGTGGTCGGCCATGCCGGCGCAGACGCCGAAGACCATGCCATCGCGACGATTCTTGCGAAAACCCTGTTTCATTTCTTTCCTTTCCGTCCCGGCGCGAGGGCCGGCATCATGGGGTGAGCGAACCGGCCGCTGGTCAGATGACCAGGCGGCCGAGTTCGGCACCGTTCGGGCCGACAGCGGCCAGGAACATCAGCGAGCAGTAGAGCGAGGCGACCGCGGCGATCGCGTAGCTCTTGAGCGATTCGGTGGTGAAGTGAGCCATGTTGAAATCCTTTCGTTCCTCCCATCCGGACCATCCGGTGGATGCCGACACTGTTGCAGGAGGCGTGCCAATTTCATTCATGGGCGGTTAAGCGCGGTTTTTCCGGTTTTGGAATTTTGTTTCGTTGGAAGTTTTGCCGTCATATGGTGAAAATTTCAGATTATGAGAAAAATTTATCAACGCCCCCCGAAGACGGGGGCCGCCGGCGGTTTACGCAGCGACGCAGCGTTGAGCCTCCAGCGCCCCGCCTTCGCGGGGGCGACGAGGAGTGGGCAGCAGGGAAGGAAGAAAGGACATTTCCCTCCACGCGGGAAATATCCTACGCGCGATCGGGATGACGCTGACCCGCCTTTCGCTGACCGATTTTCGCAATCATGCCGGCGCGGATCTGGGCGCGGGGCCGGGTCTGGTCGCGTTGCATGGCGACAATGGCGCAGGCAAGACCAACATATTGGAGGCGATCTCGCTGCTCGCACCGGGGCGCGGGCTGCGGCGCGCACCGCTCGCCGAGATGGTGCGCGACGGCGCGGGCGGGGGCTTCGCGGTGTTCGCGGAGGTGCTCGCGGGCGAGGGACTCGCCCCGGTCGCGCTCGGCACCGGGATCGAGCCCGCGCATCCGGGGCGGCGGCTGGTGCGGATCAACGGCAGCCCCGCGGCGGCGACCGCGCTCGGCGACTGGCTCGCGATATTGTGGCTGACCCCCGCGATGGACCGGCTGTTCGTCGAAACGGCGGGAAACCGGCGGCGCTTTCTCGACCGGCTCGTCCTCGCGCTCGACCCGCGCCACGCGCAGCACGGCAACCGCTACGAGGCGGCGCTGCGCGCGCGCGGCAAGCTGCTCGCCGATCTCGCGGGGGCCGACGCGCGGTGGCTCACCAGCCTCGAGGCGCAGCTCGCCGAGCATGGCGCGGCGATCGACGCGGCGCGGCAGCGCACGCTCGCCGCGCTGTCGGCGGAGCTGGCGGAGCAACCCGACGCCCCCTTCGCGCGGCCGCTGCTCACGCTCGTCGACAGCGAAGGCGCGGCGCGCGAGGAACCGTGGAGCGAGGAGGCGCTACGCACGCTGTTCGCGGGGCGGCGGCGGATCGACGCCGCGGCGGGGCGCGCGACCGCGGGACCGCACCGCGACGACCTTTCCGCGGTCCACGCCGCCAGCGGGCGCGCGGCGGCGCGCTGCTCGACCGGAGAGCAGAAGGCGATGCTGCTCTCGCTCGTAATCGCACACAGCGATTGTGTCGCGCGGGCGCGCGGGCGGCGACCGGTTCTGCTGCTCGACGAGGTCGCCGCGCATCTCGACCCCTTGCGCCGCGCCGCGCTTTACGAACGGCTCGCGGGGCAGGGCGGACAGGCGTGGCTGACCGGGACCGAGGCGGCGCTGTTCGACGCCATGCCGGGGCCGGTGACGCGGTTCCGGATTGCGGGGGGGCGGATTTCGGCGGCGTAGCTCATGCTCCCCTCCCGCAAGCGGGGGGAGATGAACGTTCATTCCCGAATCTACAAAATCTCCCGCACCACATCCTGCGGGCGGCAGAAGCGGACGCCCTTGTCGGTCTCGACGAACGGCCGGTTCACATAGACGGGATTGGCGACCATCGCGGCGATGATCGCCTCCTCGTTCGCGTCCGGCAGGCCGCGCTCCTCGGCGTCGGTGCCGCGGAGGCGCAGCGCCTCCTTTGCGGTCAGGCCGGCGCCGGCGAAGAGCTGGCGCAGCTTGTCCGCCGCGTAGGGCGTCTTCAGATATTCGACGACGGTGACGTCGACGCCCGGCGTCTCCTCGAGGATCGCGAGGGTCTTGCGCGAGGTGCCGCAGGCGGGGTTGTGCCAGATGGTCGCTTTCATGGAAGCGGCTCTATCGCGCCGGTGCGGGCGGGGCAAGGGCGGGTGGGGGCGGCGCGTAAACCCGCTGTTCATGGCGATTATGGCACAACACCCCGCATGAAGACGATGATGCGACTTGCCTTTGGAGGGCAAGCTGCGGCTAATGTCCCGACGAAGGACCGCCAGAGGCGGCATGCGGGGTTGGGTTGCACGTGAACACTATGATCGATCGCAGGTCGATGCTGGCGGGGCTCGCGAGTGCGGGCGCTTTCGCGGCGGCGGAGGCGCGCGCGCAGGTGCCGGACTGGATCGCCCAGCACCCGCAGGCGCCGGCGGCTCCGCCCGTCGACTATCTCGCGGTGGCGCGCGCGCAACTCGCGCGCGAGGGCAATCATATCGCGCAGGTCGACCGCGTCGGCATCGTCGATTTCGGGCTGCCGTCCTCCCGCCCGCGCTTCGCGCTCGTCGACATGGTCGCGGGGCGGATCGACCTCTATCCGGTGACGCACGGCCGCGGTTCGGATCCGCAGCACGACGGCTGGCTCAAGAGCTTCTCGAACGCCCCCGGCAGCCTCGCGAGCTCGCGCGGGGCCTATCGCACGAGCGACTATTATTGGGGATCGAACGGGTCGTCGATGCGGCTGGTCGGGCTCGATCCCGACAACAGCAACGCCGACATGCGCGCGATCGTCGTCCACGGCGCTTGGTACGCCGAACCATCGCTGATCGCGACGCAGGGCAAGCTGGGGCGCAGCGAGGGTTGTTTCGTCTTTGGCGAGGAATTGCTGCCGCAGATCCTCTACAAGCTCGGCCCCGGCCGGCTGCTGTTCGCCGACAAGCTGAGCGTTCCGCCGCCGCAACCGGTGCTGCCCCCGCTGCCGGGCACCGAGGCTATCGTGCGGACGAGCGCGACGAGCGGGGTGATGCCGGGGACGGCGAACTGAGCAAGTTTCCGCAGTCGCCGTTGGTCTCTTTTGGGGTGGGAAGCTGCCGTTCAAAATCACGTCATGCTGAACTTGTTTCAGCATCCATGGCCCGGCATTATCCGGCCAAGCCGGCGCCAGTTTGTTTTTCGCACAAAGACACAAAGCCACCA
>Ga0182747_1003384_pt1 | contig 10724 bp, 5 predicted proteins | sample eDN3rd30CBELigBY_FD_128526 | JGI IMG/M metagenome (GOLD analysis project Ga0182747, IMG submission 128526) | Enriched backyard soil microbial communities from Emeryville, California, USA - eDNA 3rd pass 30_C BE-Lig BY (version 2) (version 2) | ecosystem: Environmental > Terrestrial > Soil >...
GTGCAAGAAGACGTCCAGGGCGTCGCCATCAGCTCCTACCAGGGCGGCCACGTCGAGTACTTCAGGTACCTCGTGGACCTGCTGGCCGAGCGGGGCGCCGGCCACGTCAAGGTGTTCGGCGGGGGCGGCGGCGTCATCGTGAAGGCCGAGATCGACGAGCTCCACGCCTACGGCGTCAGCCGCATCTTCTCGCCCCACGACGGCCAGTCCATGGGCCTCCCCGGCATGATCAACTCGCTCGTCCAGGCCGCCGACGTGGACCTGGCCCGGGACCTGCCCGAGTCGCTCGACGGACTGCTCGGCGGTGACCACGCCGCGCTGGCTCGGATCATCACGGCCATCGAGAACGACCGGCTGCCCTCGGTCCAGGTCGCCGAGCTGCGAGCCGCGGCCGGGCTGCGGAGCGTCCCGGTCCTCGGCATCACCGGCACCGGCGGGTCGGGCAAGTCCTCGCTCACCGACGAGCTGGTCCGCCGCTTCCGCCTCGACCACGAGGACAAGCTCCAGATCGCGGTCATCGCCGTCGACCCCACCCGGCGCAAGGGCGGCGGCGCCCTCCTGGGCGACCGCATCCGCATGAACTCGATCGACCCCGGGACCGTCTTCTTCCGGTCGCTCGCCACCCGCACCGCCGGCACCGTCGTGCCCGAGGGCACCGACGACATCATCGCTGCGGCCAAGGCCTGGGGCGCCGACCTGGTCATCGTCGAGACCCCCGGCATCGGACAGGGTGACGCCGCCATCGTCGACCACGTCGACTGCTCCCTCTATGTGATGACCCCCGAGTTCGGTGCCGCCAGCCAGCTCGAGAAGATCGACATGCTCGACTTCGCCGACGTCGTGGCCATCAACAAGTTCGACCGCCGCGGCGGCGAGGACGCCTTGCGCGACGTCCGCCGCCAGATGGTCCGCAACCGCGAGGCGTTCGGCTCGGCGCCCGACGACATGGCGGTCTTCGGCACCGTCGCCAGCCGCTTCAACGACGACGGCGTGACCGGCCTGTACCAGGAGCTGCGCTCACGGCTGACCGGGCTCGGGCTGGCAACCGGCAGCGACGATGGCGTGCTCCCGAAGGTCGACACCAAGGTCTCCTCCGCCGACACCGCCATCGTCCCGCCCGCGCGTGCCCGCTACCTGGCTGACATTGCGACGGCGGTGCGGGACCACCACGCCAAGGTGGCCGACCAGGCCGGCGTCGCCCGCGAGCTGCAGCAGGTGCGCACGGTCCGCTCGCTCGTGGATGCCGCGGGCGGCGACGTCGACGCCGCCAAGCTGCCGGGCCTCGAGGCCGCCGCCGATCAACGCCTCGGTGCTGAGGCCCGCGACCTGCTCGCGGGTTGGCCGCAGACCGTGGCCGACTACTCGGGCGACGAGCACATCGTGGAGATCCGCGGCAGGGAGCTCCACACCCAGCTCGCCAAGGAGTCGCTGTCGGGCACCAAGGTCCGCCGGGTTGCCCTCCCCCGCTTCACCGATCACGGCGAGCTGCTCCGGTTCCTGATGCTGGAGAACCTGCCCGGCCGGTTCCCGTTCACCGCTGGCGTGTTCCCGTTCAAGCGCGACGGAGAGCGGCCGGCGCGCATGTTCGCCGGCGAGGGCGACGCCTTCCGCACCAACAAGCGCTTCCACCTGCTGTCGGAGGGCCAGCCCGCCACCCGGCTGTCGACGGCGTTCGACAGCGTCACCCTCTACGGCTTCGACCCCGACCTCCGGCCCGACATCTACGGCAAGGTCGGCAACTCCGGCGTGAGCATCGCCACCCTCGACGACATGAAGGTGCTCTTCGACGGGTTCGACCTGTGCGACCCGAGCACCTCGGTGTCGATGACCATCAACGGTCCCGCCCCCACCATCCTCGCCATGTTCCTCAACACGGCCATCGACCAGCGCCTCGACCGCTTTCGGGCCGAGGAGGGCCGGGAGCCCACCGACGACGAGGCCGCCGAGCTGCGGGCCTGGGTCCTCGCCAACGTCCGCGGCACCGTGCAGGCCGACATCCTCAAGGAGGACCAGGGCCAGAACACCTGCATCTTCTCCACCGAGTTCGCCCTCGGGATGATGGCCGACATCGCCGAGTGGTTCGTGGCCGAGCAGGTCCGCAACTTCTACAGCGTCTCCATCTCCGGCTACCACATCGCCGAAGCGGGCGCGAACCCCATCAGCCAGCTCGCCTTCACCCTCTCCAACGGGTTCACCTACGTCGAGGCCTACCTGGCCCGGGGCATGGACATCGACGACTTCGCCCCCAACCTCTCGTTCTTCTTCAGCAACGGGATGGACCCCGAGTACACGGTGCTCGGCCGGGTGGCCCGCCGCATCTGGGCCGTCGCCATGCGCGACCGCTACGGCGCCAACGAGCGCAGCCAGAAGCTCAAGTACCACGTGCAGACCAGCGGTCGATCGCTGCACGCCCAGGAGATGGCGTTCAACGACATCCGCACCACGCTCCAGGCCCTCATCGCCATCTACGACAACTGCAACTCGCTGCACACCAACGCCTACGACGAAGCCGTCACCACCCCCACGGAGGAGTCGGTGCGCCGGGCCCTGGCCATCCAGCTCGTGATCAACGAAGAGTGGGGCCTGGCCATGAACGAGAACCCGAACCAGGGCTCGTTCGTCATCGACGAGCTCACCGATCTGGTCGAGGCGGCCGTCCTGGCCGAGTTCGACCGCATCGCCGAGCGAGGCGGGGTCCTCGGCGCCATGGAGACCGGCTACCAGCGGGGCCGCATCCAAGACGAGTCGCTGCTGTACGAGACCCGCAAGCACGACGGCACCCTGCCGCTCATCGGCGTCAACACGTTCCTCCCCCCGGCGTCGGCCGACGGCGGGGACGACGAGCACGTCGAGATCGAGCTGGCCCGCTCCACCGACGACGAGAAGCAGAGCCAGCTGCGCCGGCTCGAGGCGTTCCACGCCGCCCACGCCGACGAGCGCCCCGCCGCCCTCGCCCGCCTCCAGGACGCGGCGCTGGCCGGCGACAACCTCTTCGCGGTCCTCATGGACGCCGTGCGGTCCTGCTCGTTGGGCGACATCACCCACACCCTCTTCGAGGTCGGCGGCCGCTACCGAAGGAACATCTAGACCCGCACCCCCCCTCCCCCCTCCCCCCTCCCCCCCTCGAACTTTTCGTGAAGTTGGTGGCAGAGCCACCACGGTCACGAAAAGTTCGGTTGGGTTTGGGGTGGTAGCCATCCCTGCATGGGTGATCGGTTCGATGTTGACGCACTCATCGGTGAGCTGACGCTGGAGGAGAAGGCGTCGCTCGTGTCGGGGTCCGGGTTCTGGTGGACCCGGCGGGTCGAGCGGGTGGGGATCCCGTCGATCATGCCGTCCGACGGTCCCCACGGGCTGCGCAAGCAGGCCGACCGCAGCGACCACGTCGGGCTCGGGGCGAGCGTGCCCGCCACCTGCTTCCCCACCGCGTCGGCGCTGGTGAGCTACCCGTTCGGCCACGGCCTGTCGTACACGACGTTCGCCGACGAGGACCTCGTCGCCCAGCCGCTGGACCACACCGGTGCCGACGCCGAACCGGGCGACTGGCGGGGCGCTCCCGTCCTGGAGGTGTCGGCCACGGTCGCCAACACCGGACCGGTCGCCGGCAAGGAGGTCGTGCAGCTCTACGTCGGCGCCCCCGACGCATCGGTCTCCCGAGCGGTTCGGGAGCTGAAGGGCTTCGCCAAGATCACCCTCGATCCCGGCCAGGCCGAGACGGTGGTCTTCACGCTGCACGAGCGGGACCTGTCGTACTGGTCGACGCGCACCCACGGCTGGGTGCTCGAACCGGGCACGTTCGAGATCGCCGTCGGCGCCTCGTCCCGCGACCTGCGGCTCACCCGCACCGTCGAGGTCGACGGGCCGCCGATCGCCTACCCGCTCGACCGCAGCAGCACCCTGGCCGAGTGGCTCGACCACCCGGTGGGCCACGAGATCCTGATCGACGTGCTCCGCCACAGCCGCGCCGGCGACCTGAGCGGCATCGCCAAGGATCCCGAGCGGGTCCGCATGCTCGGCTCGTTCCCGGTGACCCGCCTCACGACGCTGTTCGGTCCGACGCTGGACGGCGACGTGGTCGACCAGCTCCTCGCCCGCCTCGGCGAGGCCTGACCGGCCGCGCCCGGCGGTGCGGGCGCTAGAACTCCCTCGTGACCGAAGCTCCATCTGATCGCCGGCCGAACGTCATCCTGGTCAACTGCGACGACCTCGGGTACGGCGACCTCGGCTGCTACGGCTCCACCCGCAACGCCACACCGGCCATCGACCAGCTCGCGGCCGAAGGACTCCGGTTCGACGACTTCTACATGGCGTCGCCGGTCTGCTCGCCGTCCCGCGGCGCCATGCTCACCGGCTGCTACCCGCCGCGGATCGGCTTCGACTCCTTCGACGGGCTGCCGGTGCTGTTCCCGGGCCAGGGCCTCGGGCTGCCCACCAGCGAGATCAGCCTGGCGACGATCCTGCGCGGCGCCGGCTACCGGACGCAGATGGTGGGCAAGTGGCACTGCGGAGACCAGCCTGGCTTCCTCCCCACCGACCACGGCTTCGACCACTGGTTCGGCCTGCCCTACAGCAACGACATGGGCCGCCAGACGCACCCGGCCGAAGGGCCGCTCGCTCCGCCGCCGGGAACCGAGCCCTTCTTCTTGAACCCGCTCCCGCTGATGCTCGACGACGCCGTGATCGAGCAGCAGCCCGACCAGGCGGCGCTCACCGAGCGCTACGTCACCGAGTCCGTCCGCTTCATCCGGGATGCCCGTGACGAACCGTTCTTCCTCTACTTCGCCCACCTCTACGTGCACATCCCGCTGTACGTGCAGCCCCGGTTCGCCACCGGGTCCCAGAACGGCGACTACGGCGCCGCGGTCGCCTGCATCGACTGGGCGCTCGCCGCGCTCCTCCACGAGCTGCGGGAGCTCGGCCTCGACGAGGACACGATCGTGATCTTCACGAGCGACAACGGCTCCCGTGGCGTCGACGGCGGGAGCAACGCGCCGCTGCGCGGCGCCAAGACCACCACGTGGGAGGGCGGCATGCGCGTCCCGTGCATCGTCCGCTGGCCGGGCACCGTCGCACCCGGGCGCACCACCGCCGAGGTGGCGACGGCGATGGACCTCTACCCGACCCTCGCGGCGGTGTGCGGCGCCGAGGTCCCCACCGACCGGACGATCGACGGCCGCGACCTGGCGCCCCTGCTCCGAGACGACGCCGCCACCTCGCCGCACGACGCGCTCCTCTACTACTGGATGGACCAGCTCGAGGCGGTGCGGGTCGGTCGGTGGAAGGTGCACTACGCCAAGCACGGCGTCGAGCAGATCGAGCTGTACGACCTGGAGGCCGATCCGGCCGAGACGACCGACGTCGCCGCCGGCCACCCCGAGGTGCTGGCCGAGCTGGCCGTCCACGCCGAAGCGGCCCGAGCATCGCTGGGCGACCGCCTGCAGGGCCGCGTCGGTGCCGACGTCCGGCCCATCGGCCGCGTCGCCGACCCCGTCACCCTCACCTCGTACGACCCGGACCACCCCTACTACCTGGCCGAGTACGACCTCACCGACCGCGGCTGACGTCCCCTGGCCGTCCGGTGGTCGCGCACGCGGCCGGCCGAGAACGAATCGCCACGCCGCTCGATCCCCCTCCCGGAGGTGCGTCACGTTGCGCGCCTTGCACCTCGCCCGACCTGCGGTTCTGACCTAGCGTACGAACCCAGATCGGTTGGGTACCAGGGGGACGATCAATGGAACGGGCACACCGGGATGCGTCTCGGCCTGCTGCGAGCGGCGGCCGCAACCAGACCTCGACCGCGCTCGCGGCCGTCTGCTTCGCGGCACTCGCCGTGCTCTCGGCCACCGTGGCCGTGGCGGTCGTCGGCTCGCCCGCTGCGTCAGCGGCGGCCCCCACCGTCGTCCACCTCAGTGCGTCGACGATGCCCGCCTTCCAGAGCATCCCCGTGACCGTGACCGCCACCGTGTCGAGCCCGTCGGCACCGGGCGACGCGTCGATGACGGGAACCGTTCGCTTCAACGGACACACGCACTGCCTCGACCAGCCCATCGTCAACGGGGTCGCCACCTGTCAGACCGCGTCGAGCAACCAGACCTACTTTCCGTTCACGGCGACCTATTCGGGCGACGAGAACTGGGCCAGCTCCACATCGGAGGTCTTCGGGTGGCGGTCGAGCCGGAACGGGATCGACTGGAGGATCGAACCGGACATGGACCAGACCTGCGGCGCGTTCCGCTCGCTGGAGCTCCCCGACGTCGCCGGAGCGATCCCAGGCGCCACCACGGCGACGATCACCCTCGAAGGGGGCAACGGAGGAACGTCTTCCATCAGCCTCGGCGGGGCCAGCTCCACCAGGGGTCGAGGAGGGGAGGCATCGCTCCAAGGTGTCCCGTATCCGATCGCAGGGTCCACCCACCTCTCCTACATCATCGGATGTGCAGGCCAGAGCGTCTTCCCGGCAACCACCGCTGCCAGGGGCGGCGCGGGCTGGGGCGACGGCGGACGCGGCGGCGCCCCGACCGGGAGCGCGCCCCGAGGCGGAGGAGGAGGGGGCGGCAGCGCTGCGTGCCTCGCCACCTCGGAATCCGACAGCTGCATGGCCCACACCCCGATCCTCGTCGCCGGTGGTGGTGGCGGCGGTGCCGGCGGCAGCGGGCCCTCGGACACCCTCACGGGAGGCGGCGGCGCAGGGGGCGGTGGCGGGGAGGTCGGCACCAGGGGCTCCGGCTGCAGCACCACGTCGGCATCCGCCGGCACCCTCGGCCTGACGCAGCCCGACCAGGCCTGGTACGGCACCGGCCCCGTCGGCACCACGCTCGGCGGCAGCGGCGGGGGCGGGAGCGGGTGCACCGACAAGCCAGGCGGCGCCGGCGGCGGCGGAGGCGGCGCTGGAGGCGGAGCCGGCGGCGATCGCTGCTGCACCACGGCGAGTGGCGGCGCGGGCGGCACGAGCAACGCACCCGGCGGCGGAGGAGCAGGCGAGTCCGGTCCCGGGGCTGACGGCACGGCCGCTCCGGTCACCGGCGGCTCAGGTGGCCCCGGCGGCGACGCCACAAGCGGCGGGGGCACCGGCGGGGGCGGCGGGGGCGGCTATGCCGGCGGTGGCGGGGGCGGAGCCGGGGCCACCAGCCGGTGGGGTCTCCCCGGCGGCGGCGGAGGCGGCGGATCGTCGTGGGCGAACCCCGCGATCGGGGGCACCGTCGTGTTGCGGCCGAACGCCAGCCGGAACGGCATCGCACAGGGCGAAGCCACGGTGGTGATCCGAGGCCCCCAACTGGTGTTCGGTGACCCCGGCCCCCAGACCGACGCCACCGGCGTCCCGGTGCACCTCGACCTCGACATCGGCATCGGCAACCCCCACCCCGGGACGATGACCCGCGCCATCAGCGCCGCGGTCCTCCCGCCCGGCCTGTCGATCGATCCCCAGGCAGGCTCGGTCACCGGGATCCCCACGACACCCGGCTCCTACCCGACGACGATCACCGTCACGTCGACCCACAGCGTCGATGGCACCGTGAGCGCGAGCGCCACGTTCCTGTGGACGGTCACCGGATCGGCCGTGACCACGAGCACGTCGATCCCGACCTCGACGTCCGCGCCTGCCTCGACTTCGACTTCGACCTCGACTTCGACCCCCGCCTCGACCTCGACGGTGCCGTGCACGCCCGACCTGGTCCCGTTCGCCACGCCGGCAAAGCTCGTCGACCAGCTCGCCGCGGACGCCGGCAAGACCGCAGCCATCGCCCCCAACCGCGCCGCGATGATCACCGGCATCGCGGACTGCTCGCTCGACGCCGACGATCTGGCCGTCCAGTTCGTCCAGAACCCGCTCACCCAGGACGATGCCCGCCTCCTGCGGCTGTACGTGGCGTACTTCAAGCGCCCGCCGGACCCCGACGGCTTCGCCTACTGGCAGCGCCAGCTCGACGCCGGCCGCGGCCTCATCAACGCGGCCAAGAAGTTCGCCGAGTCACCCGAGTTCAAGCGGACGTACGGCACCCTTTCGAACGCCGCCTTCATCGAGCTCGTGTACCAGAACGTCTTGGGCCGCGGCTCGGATCCGACCGGCAGGGCCTTCTGGCTGACCCGTCTCGACAACAAGACCAAGAACCGCGGCGACGTGATGATCAACTTCTCCGAGTCGTCTGAGAACCTGAACAAGAAGAAGCCCCACGTCGCCGTGTTCCGACTCCACCGGGCGATGCTCCGGAGGTTCCCGGCCAAGACGGCGTACGACGGGCTGCTCGATCCGGTCCTGCCGGCACCGCCACCCTCGACGACGTCGCCCGCGAGCTCCGGACGTCGCCGGCGTACGCGGCCCGGTTCTGACCGCGCACCCCGCCGCGGGGCGAGAACCCACCGGCGCCGGTAGATTCGGCCGATGGGCAAGGACATCCCCCTGGGGCGCATCGCCGGCATCAAGGTCGGCATGGACGTGTCGGTGTTCCTGTTCGCCACGTTCCTCGCGTTCCTGCTCGCCAACTCGCAGCTCCCGAGCCTGAGCCACGGCCATTCCACGACCGCCTACTGGATCGCCGGCATCGTCGGCGCCCTCTTCTTGTTCCTCTCGCTGCTGATCCACGAGATCGGCCACGCGCTCGTCGCCAAGGACGAAGGCATCGGCGTCGAGAGCATGGAGCTCAACCTGCTCGGCGGCGTCACCCGCATGGAGTCCTCGCCCACCACCCCCGGAGCCGAGTTCCGGGTGTCGGTCGTGGGGCCGATCGCCAGCGCCACCTGCGGCGTCGTGTTCCTCGTCGGCTCGTTCCTGCTGCCCGACCACGGCATCAGCGACCTCGTCGGGGCGCTCTTCTTCTGGGCCGGCTACGTGAACATCTTCCTCGCCGTGTTGAACATGGTCCCGGCCGCGCCGCTCGACGGCGGCAAGGTCCTGTCGGCCGCCATCTGGCGGGCCACCAACAGCCAGGCCACGGCCCTGTTGTGGTCCGGGGCCGCGGGCATCGTCGCCGGCATGGCCCTCACCACGTGGGGCCTGCGCGACATCAGCCGCGACGGCGGCACCATCGCCTTCCTCAACATCGGCGTCGGCCTGTTCGTGGCGTGGAGCGCGTTCCAGCAGGTGCGCTCGGCCCCGCTCTACAAGGCGCTCGAGGGCAAGACCGTCGCCGACGGCATGGCCGCCTCGCCGCCCACCGCGGCCTCGTGGTCCACGGTCGGCGAGTTCTTGCGCACCAGCTCTCCCCGGCCCGAGCACCAGGCCTACCCGGTCGTGTCCACCGACGGGGCCGTGAGCGGCCTGCTCACCGCCGCCGCCATCCGCGCCGTGCCCCCCGAGTCGTGGGACCAGCTGCCGGTCACCGCGCTCGCGTACCCGCTCCACCGGATCACCGTCGTGCGGGCGGACGAGCTGTTGATCCCCGCGATGCAGAAGGTGGAGGGCGGCGATGTCCGCCACGCGCTCGTCGTGGCCGCCGACGGGCGGATCACCGGCACGCTCGACCCCTCGGCGCTCGACCGGGCGATGCACGGACCACCGAGCCGACCGCACCCCACCTCGGTCGAGGACCACTGGTCGCGGCAGTAGTTTCGCCACATGACCGACGAGACCCTTCCCGCCTACCGCCTCGACGACGGCATCGCCGTGGTGACCCTCGACGACGGCAAGGCGAACGCCTTCTCCACCGCGACCCTCATCTCCCTCGAGGGCCACCTCGACCAGGCGGTCGCCGACGGCGCCCGGGCCCTCGTCCTCGTCGGCCGTCCAGGACGCTTCTCTGCCGGCTTCGCGCTCGACGAGATGACGAGCAACGTGGCGGACATGCGGGCCCTCGTCGTCCGCGGCGCCCGCTTCTGGCTTCGCCTCTACGGACTCGGGATCCCCACGGTCGCGGCCTGCACCGGTCACGCCCTCGCCGGCGGCGCGCTCACGCTCTTGTCCTGCGATCTGCGCCTCGCCGCCGATGGACCGGCCAAGATCGGCCTCAGCGAGGTCGCGATCGGGCTGACCCTCCCCAAGTTCGCCTTCGCCCTGGCCGAGGACCGGCTGACCCGGCCCGCCCTCACCGCCGCCACGATGGGGGCACAGGTCTACGACCCGGCCGGTGCAGCAGCGGTGGGCTACGTCGATCGGGTCGTCGCCGTCGACGCTCTCGTGAGCTCCGCGACCGACGAAGCCCGTCGCCTCGGCGCACTGGACGCCGCGGCCTACGCCGGCACCAAGGCCAACGCCCGGGCGGACCTGATCGAGCGGGAGCTGGCCCGGGTGGTCGAGGACATGGAGACGCTCGAGATGCCGTCGCTCTGACCCGATCCCATTGCCGACCTCGTCGGTGAGCGGGCCCAGATGGGAGCTGCAGCCGACGACCTCGCGGAGCAATGGGCCCCGTCGCGCGACCGTGACATGAGTCGATGTCGAATATTCGGGTGACGGGCGTCACCGCGGGGTAGCGTGTCGGTGCACCGGTCGAGGGGTCCGGTGCTGACCTGCCGCTGCGGCGGCTCGACCTGAGGGGACCCATGGATCGACTGCGCAAACCCGTGATGGCTCTGGTGGCCCTGGCCGCCGCCACCTCGCTGGTGGCCTGCCAGCCCAAGCCCCCGACGGCGCGCTCGATCCCGCCCGCCAAGATCGGGGCCCCGGGCAACCTCATCACCGGCGGCATCGGCTCGGCGCTCAACCCGATGCGCAACCCCGCCGGCACGAACGACTACTCCTGCAAGCCGTCGGCGGCCCACCCGAACCCGGTCGTGCTGGTCCACGGCAC
>Ga0182747_1003385_pt1 | contig 10723 bp, 9 predicted proteins | sample eDN3rd30CBELigBY_FD_128526 | JGI IMG/M metagenome (GOLD analysis project Ga0182747, IMG submission 128526) | Enriched backyard soil microbial communities from Emeryville, California, USA - eDNA 3rd pass 30_C BE-Lig BY (version 2) (version 2) | ecosystem: Environmental > Terrestrial > Soil >...
CGAGGAGTGGAATGAAATCCGAAAGCGCGGGAAGAACGGGACGCAGAACGAAAACCGGCGAACTACTCATTCTTTTGGCCTTATAAAGCCGTATTGGGGCTAATCTTTACACCCACCAGTTTAAACGGGTTGGGAAATTCTTCACGCAGTTTATCATGCGCCGCACCTGACCATTTAGACAGGTCGGAGGCTCATGCGCGGGATCCGTGGCAGAAGCCCTGGTGCCCCCTCAGCGCCGGGCAAACATCACCATATTGCCGATGATCGTGAGGCCAACCCCAGATATGGCGGTCGGTGTCCAATGGAACCCCTCGAAGAAGGTCGAGAGGGCGAGCGCGATGACGGGAAAGACGACCGTGGCATAGCCGGCCTTGGCCGAACCCATCTGTTTGACCAGAAGCAGGTAGGTGGTGAAACCGATCACCGATCCGATCAGCGCCAGATAGATCAGCGCCGCCCAGTAGCTGACGCCATGCGGGGTCACGATCCGCTCTCCGGTCAGGAAAATCAGGGCCAGAAGCGTCAGCGCCCCGATTCCCATCCCCCAGGCATTCGCCGTGACCGGAGAGATACCGAGGGCAGAGTTCCGGCGGGACGCCATGTTCCCGAACGAGAACATCATGGTACCGAATCCGGCCCAGGCGATGCCTTGCAGGTTGCGGGCATCAAGCGTGGTGAACAGATCCTGCCAGAACAGCAGGACAAGGCCCGCCACCCCGATCCCGCCTGCCGCCAGCACGCGCAGCGTGATCCGGTCCCCGAAAAAGATCCGCGCGTTGACCGCGTTGAAGATCGAGGCCAGCGAGAAAACGACCGAAACCAGCCCCGAGGGGATCAGCGTGGCCGCGTTGTAGAGCCCGATGAAATTGAAGCAGAAGAGGCAAGCGGCCTGAAGGACGACGAACCTCCATTGCGCCGGCAGTCGAAGCCGGCCCGCCAGTGCAAGACCCCCGAGCATCAGCACCGCTGCCAGCGCGAAGCGGTAGAAGATCGAGACGATGACCGGCACATCGCCGACCTGAAGGGCAATGGCGATCCAGGTCGTGCCCCAGATCAGGACGGTCGCGGCAAAGAGGATGACGTTGTTCATGCCCTCGCAGATAGCCCGCGAAACGGCCGCTGTTTTGCACGATCTTGCGCAAATGCATCGGGTCTCGCTTTCGCGGACGGGGGCGATCGGATAACGATTCTCGCATGAAGCAGGCTGTTCACGATTTTCTGGGCCGGTCTCCGGTCGCGACAAGGACCGCCTGGCTGGAGCTGGGCCTGGGCGCCTCGGTCGCGATATGGCAGAACCACGATGACCGGATCAGCTATGACGCGCCCAGCAATCACACGTTCAGCCTTTATCTGGACGGCGGGACGGGAACGCGCCGCATCGACGCGGGCGGGATCTCTGGCCATCCGGGCGCAGTCTGCGTCATGCCCGAGGGCTGCGGATCAAGCTGGGAGATCACCGCGCCGTTCCGCTTCGTGCATCTCTACCTCTCGGACGACCGGCTGCGCAGCGGCTTCGCGCGCACGCATGATCGCGATGCGCGGCTCCTCGACCTGCCCGAAGTGACCTTCGCCGATGTCCCGCGCCTTGCCGGACCACTGGGCGGGCTTGCCCGCGCGGCCGAGGCGGGAGACACGCTTCTGGCCGAAAGCGCCCTCGCCGAACTTTACGGCAGGCTCAATGTCAGGGCATTGTCGGTGCGCGGCGGGCTTGCGCCACATGTCCTACGCCGGGTCGATGACTGGATCGAGGCCCATCTGGACGAGGCCATCCATCTCGAGGATCTAGCCCAGCTGGCGGGCATGTCGGAGTTTCATTTCCACCGCATGTTCCGCCTGTCGCGGGGCATCGCGCCCCATGCCTGGATTCTGGACCGCCGCGTCGACCGTGCCCGGACGCTGCTTCGGCGCGGCCAGCCCATCGCCGAAGTGGCCGCCGCCTCCGGCTTTTCCAGCCAGAGCCACCTGACCCGCGTGTTTCGCCGCGAGACCGGCAGGACGCCGGCGGAATATGCGCGCTCGGCGAGGGGCTAGGCTGTCCGGTCCGGTTCCCGGTCGGGGTGGTTCTGACCACGCGCGGCAGCTGGAACGAGTGGGTGTGAGGGGAGCGCGATCAGCTGACGCGCGGCGCTCCCTCATGGAAGGGCAAGCTGAAGGCGGCCTCTCAACCCTGCCGCTCGCTGCGCTTCCATTCCTCCCAGCCGGGATCGCCCTGCATGAAGGCTTCGATCTCGGCCCGGTTGGCTTCCAGCTTGGGGTCGTGCTTCAGGTAAAGTTTCGTCTCGCGCGCGATCACGCCGGAAAGGATCAGCAGGCCGATCAGGTTCGGGATCGCCATCAGCCCGTTCATCACGTCCGAGAAGTTCCAGACCACGCCCAGCGGGACGGTGCAGCCGAAATAGACGACCAGCGAGAACAGGACGCGGAACGGCATCACCGCGCGATGGCCCATCAGGCGCTCGACATTGCGCTCGCCGTAATACGCCCAGCCGAGGATCGTCGAATAGGCGAACATCACCAGCCCGACGGTCACGATCCAATGGCCCCATTGCCCCGGCAATCCGTGGCTGAAGGCCTGCCCGGTCATGACCGAGGCCGAGATCTGCTGGCCGGTCGTGGGATCGATCTCGCTCCAGACGCCGGTGGTGATGATGACGAGGCCGGTGCAGCTGACGACGATGATCGTGTCGATGAAGGTCTGCGTCATCGACACCAGCCCCTGCCGCACCGGATGGGTGGTCTGGGCCGAGGCCGCGGCGATCGCGGCCGAGCCCATGCCGGATTCGTTCGAGAAAATGCCGCGCGCCACGCCATAGCGGACCGCGATCATGATGGTCGAGCCCAGAAAGCCGCCGACCGCCGAGGTGCCGGTGAAGGCCTGGCCGAAGATTTCGCCGAAGGCCGCCGGGACTGCGCTGGCATTGGCCAGCAGGATATAGATCGCGCCCAGCACATAGAACAGGATCATCACCGGGACGAGGCCGGCCGTGACCTTGCCGATCGACTTGATGCCGCCGACCAGCACGACCAGCGACAAGACGGCCAGCGCGGCGCCCGTCGCCCAGGTCGGGATGGCGAAGCTGCTGTGAAGATTCGATGCGATCGAGTTGCCCTGCGTCATGTTGCCGATGCCGAAGCAGGCACAGACCGCAAAGACGGCGAAGGAAAGGGCAAGGAACTTGCCGAAGGGGCCGGGAATGCCGCGCTCAAGATAGTATTGCGGCCCGCCGTTCTTTTCTCCGACCTCGTCGGTGGTGCGGAAGCGCACGGCCAGGAATGCCTCGGAATATTTCGAGGCCATGCCGAGGATCGCGGTCACCCACATCCAGAACAGCGCGCCCGGCCCGCCGATCCCGATCGCGGTGGCGACGCCCACGATATTGCCGGTCCCGACCGTCGCGGCCATTGCCGTGGTCAGGGCCTGGAATTGCGAAATGTCGCCCTCGGCATCGTCGTCGCGGCGCCGGAGCAGGCCAAGCCGCAGTGCCGCGCCAAGCCGGAGGATCTGGATCCCGCCCAGCCGCACCGTGAGGTAAAGACCGGTCCCAAGCAGCAGGGGGATCAGCATATACGGCCCCCAGACGATGCTTCCGATCATCCCCAGAAAGCTTTCCACGCCATCCAGATTCATGAGAGGTCCCTTTCTTCCGTCATGGGGGCGTTCAGAGACCCGTTACGTCCCGATTGTCAACCCGAAGGGGAACGGCCATATCTCCTGATGGTTGCGTGTCTTTTTCCGCTTGCTGCCTGGGGGTGAGCGTCTGATTGTGCCTCCGGTGGCCGGATATAGGGCTTGACCTCAGGTCTCAGCGCGTCATCATCATGAAATCCGCCCAGCGACGAGGCCAGGCATGATCACCTTGAACGTGAACGGTCGGGACCATGATCTCGACATAGATCCAGAAACACCACTCCTTTGGGTGCTGCGGGACGAGCTTCGTCTGACCGGCACGAAATTCGGCTGCGGTATCGCGCAATGCGGCGCTTGCACCGTCATGCTTGACGGGATGCCGCGCCGGTCCTGCATCACCCCGATCTCGATGGCCGAGGGGCGCGAGGTCACCACCATCGAAGCCATCGAGGGGCCGGAGGCCGAGGCCGTCAGGTCCGCATGGGCTGCGATCGACGTGCCGCAATGCGGCTGGTGCCAGTCGGGCCAGATCATGTCGGCGACAGCCTTGCTGCAGACGATCTCTAGCCCTTCGGACGATGACATCGACAATGCGATGGCGGGGAATGTCTGCCGCTGCGCGACCTATATCCGCATCCGGCAGGCGATCCACGACGCTGCCAAGACGCTGGAGGGTTGACCATGGGAATCGTGACGACACGGCGGGCCTTCCTCGCCGGTGGTGCGGGACTGACGCTGGGGTTGATGCTGCCGCTTGGCGCGAGCCGGGCGCAGGTGACGGTCAGCGGTCCCTTTGCCCCGAACGCCTTTATCCGCATCGGGACGGACGATACCGTCACCGTGCTGATCAAGCATCTCGAGATGGGGCAGGGCCCCTATACCGGCCTCGCGACCCTCGTGGCCGAGGAGTTGGACGCGGACTGGGCGCAGATGCGGGCCGAGGGTGCGCCGGCCAATGACGCCCTTTACGCCAATCTGGCCTTCGGCGCGCAGGGAACCGGAGGCTCGACCGCGATTGCGAACAGCTTCATGCAGATGCGCAAGGCGGGTGCGGCTGCGCGTGCCATGCTGGTTTCGGCCGCTGCCGAAACCTGGGGCGTCCCCGCGGCAGAGATCGTCGTCAAGGCAGGCACCGTCTCGCATCCCGGCAGCGGGCGCAGTTCCGGCTTCGGCGCCCTGACCGAAGCGGCGGCGAAGCTCCCGGTGCCCGAGGATCCGCCGGTGAAGGCGGCGGCGGATTTCGTGCTGATCGGGAAGGATCTGCCGAAGCTCGACACCAAGGGCAAGACCGATGGCAGCGCGCAATTCACGATGGACATCTATCGCGACGGCATGCTGACGGTGCTTGTCGCCCATCCGCCGAAATTCGGCGCCACGGTGGCGAGTTTCGACGACAAGGCGGCGCTGGCGGTCACGGGGGTCGAGATGGTACGCCAGATCCCTTCGGGTGTCGCCGTCTATGCCCGCAATACCTATGCCGCGATGAAGGGCCGCGAGGCTCTTGTCGTCGAATGGGACGAAACCGCCGCCGAGACGCGCGGCACGACCGAAATGTTCGAGGCCTTCAGCAAAGCCGCCGCCGAAGGCGGGCAGACGGTCGAGGAAAAGGGCGACATGTCTGCCATGGCAGGCGCGGCGAAGGTGATCGAGGCGGAGTATTTATTCCCCTACCTCGCTCATGCGCCGCTGGAGCCGCTGGATGCGGTGATCGAGGTCAAGGGCGGCAAGGCCGAGATGTGGTTCGGCTGCCAGTTCCCCTCGATCGACCGGCCCACGGTCGCGGGGGTGCTGGGCCTGCCGGTCGAGGATGTCTCAATCAACGTTCTGCTGGCCGGAGGTTCCTTTGGGCGGCGGGCGCAGGGTTCGGGGCATCTCGCGTCTGAGGCCGCCAATGTCGCGAAAGCGGCGGGGCGCGACGGCGCCTTCAAGCTGGTCTGGACGCGCGAGGATGACGTCAAGGGCGGCTATTACCGCCCCCTGACCGTGCATCGCTTCAAAGCGGGCCTCGACGCCGATGGCCAGATCGTCGCGTGGGAGAATACGGTCGCCAACCAGTCGATCATGAAGGGCACGCCGATGGAGGCGATGCTGAAGGGCGGGCCAGACAATACCTCCTACGAGGGATCGACCGGATTGCCCTATCTTTTCGGGGCGCGGCGGATCGGCTGGGCCAGCATGGAAAGTCCGGTCAGCGTTCTCTGGTGGCGGTCGGTCGGCCACACCCATACCGCCTATGCAGTCGAGACCTTCCTCGATCAGGTGCTCGAGGCGGCGGGCAAGGATCCGGTCAAGGGCCGGTTGGAGCTTCTGCCCCCCGAGGCCGCGCGTGAGCGTGGCGTGATCGAGAAGGTGGCGGAAATCTCGGGCTGGACCGGCCCGACGCGGGACGGCAAGGGCTATGGCGTCGCCTGGGCGAAAAGCTTCGGTTCCTATGTCGCGCAGGTGGTCGAGGTCGAGGACCGGGGTGGAACGCCCAAGATCACCCGCGTCTGGTGCGCTGTCGATTGCGGCGTCGCGGTCAACCCGAACGTGATCCGCGCGCAGATGGAGGGCGGGATCGGCTATGCGCTTGGCGCCGTCCTGCACAGCCGCATCACGCTGGCGCCCGGCGGCGAGGTCGAGCAGTCCAATTTCCACGACTACCCCATGCTGAGGATTTCCGAGATGCCTGCAGTCGAGGTCGCGATCATCGCGAGTGATGCCGATCCCACCGGCGTGGGCGAACCGGGCGTGCCGCCCCTTGGCCCGGCCATGGCGAATGCCTGGCGCGCGCTGAAGGGCGAGGCGCATTACAGTCTGCCCTTTGCCGGGGCGATGTCATGATGCGTCGAGCTATTTCGGCGCTGGCACTCGTCCTCGTCCCGTTTTCGGCAATGGCGCAAGAGGGTCTTTCGGATCCAGAGGCGTTTGCCGGCATTGCCGATGAACAGGCGCGCTCGGTCGCGATCTTCGAAGAGATGGGCAAGGTCCTGACGCATCCCCGCTGCCTCAACTGCCATCCCGTGACCGGCGGGCCGACGCAGGGCGATGACATGCACCCGCATTCGCCGCCTGTGGTGCGCGGAGAGGCCGATTTCGGCGCGGCCGGGATGAACTGCAATGTCTGCCATGGCGACAAGAACGTCACCCTGACCTCTGCGATCGGGTCGATCCCCGGTCACGAACCCTGGGCGCTGGCCCCGGCCAGCATGGGCTGGCAGGGGCTTGGCCTTGGCGAGATCTGCGCGCAGCTGAAGGATCCCGAGCGCAATGGCGGCAGGACGCTGGACGACCTGCACGAGCATAACGCCACGGATGGTCTGGTCGGCTGGGGATGGGATCCGGGCGAGGGCCGAGAGCCGGTGCCCGGAACGCAGGAGCTGTTCGGCAAACTGACCCGCGCCTGGATTGATACCGGCGCCGCCTGCCCGAGCTGAGGCCGCCTAATCCTCTGCGTGCCGCCCGCCGGGCGATGAGGGGGGCGTGTCGTCCCCCTCGGCGAGGGATTTCACGGCGAGTTCGATGAAAAACCCGCGCTCGCTGTCGGTCAGACGGTCGAGGATTGCGGCCTGCAAATCGCGCACCACCGGGACCAGCGCCGAGAGGGCGGCGTCCCCGGCGGTGGTCAATCGCAGCGTGCGCGCCCTCCGATCCTCCTTGGCGACCGGGCGTTCGATGAAACCCTTCTGCTCCAGTCGCTTGACCACGCCGCCGATCGTCGCGCGGTCATAGGCGATCATCTGGGCAAGCGTCGCCTGATCTATCCCCGGAAATCGGCGCAAGGTGTCCAGCGCCGCAAATTGCACGGAGGTCACGTCGTGGCCGGCGGCCCGCATCCGTTCCTGAAACACCGCGGTCGAGCGTTGATGCAACCGGCGGATCAGGTGCCCCGGCATTTCCGCTAGATCACTGCCGCTCACCTTACCCTCCCTCTATTGATATGCACACATATCATATTGACAGGCCGAGCCTCGGTCCACTATTAAATGATAAGTATACATATCATCAGGGAGGCCGATGACATGCAGTTCCACCTCAACGGATTTCGCAGCGGCGACCCCTCGATTGCCGAGGCGGCGACGGATGCCGGCACGCGGCCGGCGGCGGTCGATGTCCTGATCGTCGGCTGCGGCCCAGCGGGCCTGACGCTGGCCTCCCAGCTTTCCGCCTTCCCGGAGATCAGCACGCGCATCGTCGAGCGGAAACCGGGTCCGCTGGAAGTCGGGCAGGCCGACGGGATCGCCTGCCGCTCGGTCGAGATGTTCGAGGCTTTCGGCTTCTCCGAAAAGGTGACGAAGGAAGGCTACTGGGTCAACGAGGTCGCGTTCTGGCGTCCGGGTGCCGAGGGGAAGGGACTCACACGCGCCGACCGCATCCGTGATGTGGAGGAGGACCTCTCCGAAATGCCGCATGTGATCCTGAACCAGGCGCGCGTCCATGACTTCTACCTTGAGGTGATGCGGAACGCGCCCCGGCGACTGGTGCCGGATTACAACCGTGAACTTCTGTCGCTGGAGGATTCCGGTGATCCCGACTATCCGGTCCTTGCGCGCTTTGCCTGCCTCGACCGCGAGGGCGAGGTCGAGACGATCCGCGCCCGCCATGTCGTCGGCTGCGACGGCGCCCGCAGCACGGTGCGCAAGTCCATGGGCCATCAGCTGAAGGGCGAGGCCGCCCGCCAGCTCTGGGGCGTGATGGATGTGCTGGCCGTCACCGACTTTCCCGATATCCGGCTGAAGGCCGCGATCCAGTCCGCCGACAAGGGCAGCATCCTGATCATCCCGCGCGAAGGCGGCTATATGGTGCGGATGTATATCGAGCTTGACGAGCTGCATGGCGACGAACGCGCCGCCGATCGCAACGTCACCTCGGAGATGCTGATCGACAAGGCCCGGGCCATTCTCGACCCTTATCACCTCGACGTGCGGGAGGTTGCCTGGTGGTCGGCCTATGAGATCGGCCAGCGCGTCTGCGATGCCTTCGACGATGTTGCGGAGGCCGAGCGTGGGACGCGTGTGCCGCGCCTTTTCATCGCCGGTGACGCCTGCCACACCCACAGCCCCAAGGCGGGGCAGGGGATGAATGTGTCGATGGCCGACACGTTCAACCTCGGCTGGAAGCTTGCCGCGGTCCTGCGCGGACAGGCCGCGCCCGTGCTGCTGGACACCTATTCCGCCGAGCGTCAGGCCAAGGCGCGCGAGTTGATCAACTTTGACCGCGACATGGCGCGGCTTTTCAGCGCCAAGCCCCGCAATGCCGAGGAAGCGGCGCAATTCCAGAGCTATTTCAAGCAGCATGGCCGCTATACGGCGGGGGTCGAGACGCGATACGACCCGTCGTTGATCACCTGCGACGATCGCCACCAGTCGCTGGCCCGCGGCCTGGTCGTCGGGAAACGCTTCCACTCGGCCCCGGTCATCCGGCTGAGCGATGCGAAGCCCATGCAACTTGGCCATGCCTTCAAGGCGGATGGACGCTGGCGGCTTCTGGCCTTTGCGGCTGCGGGCGACACGGGTGCGCAGGACGGCGCGATTGCGGAGCTTTGCCGCCAGCTGACCGAGGGGCCGGAGGCACTGTTGCCGCGCTATACCCCTGACGGCGCGGACCCCGACAGCGTGATCGATCTGCGCGCTGTCTTCCAGACCGGACACCGGCAGATGCGCCTTGAAAACCTGCCGGCCGCGCTGCTGCCGGCGAAGGGCAGATATGGGCTGGTCGACTACGAAAAGGTCTACTCCGCAACCGGTGCCGCCGGCAGCGATATCTATGACATGCGCGGTATCGACCGGACGCGGGGCGCGTTGGTCGTCCTGCGCCCCGACCAGCACGTCGCGCAGGTACTACCGCTTTCCGGTGTCCAGGAACTCGGCGCATTCCTGGCGGGCTTCATGCTGCCGCGCTGACGCCTCGAACCGACCGGGGCGCGCGGCATTGGCGGGTTTTGCGCAGGATACCGCCGAGCAGATGCGCCGCGCCATTCGGGGTCATCGCCGGTAGGGCGGGCGCTCAGATTGCCCTTGAAAATCCCGCGTGGCCGTGGATACCGTGTGACCACGAAAAGAATATACGAGCTGATCAGCGCCGCGACCCCAGCGAATTAAGCCAGGCGCGAATATCCTACGGCGCATAATGCTATCTATGTGGAGAATACCCTGTGCCGGATTTGAAAGTTTACATAGGCTGGGACTCGCGCGAGGATATCGCTTATCAGGTCGCACGATCATCCCTGATACAGAATGCCACGGTCGATGTCGAGGTTCAGCCGATCCGCCTTCAGGATCTGGTGGACCAAGGGGTATATACGCGCGATATTGACCCTCTTGCTTCGACGGAATTCACCTATTCGCGTTTCTTCACCCCCTGGCTTGCGGATTACAAGGGGTGGGCGCTATTCTGCGATTGTGATTTCCTGTTTTTCGGGGATGTTGCCGAATTGCTGGATTATCGTGACGAAAGCAAGGCGGTGCTTTGCGTCCATCACGATTACACGCCCAAGGAAGGGCTAAAGATGGATGGCAAGATCCAGACCAGCTATCCAAGGAAGAACTGGTCTTCGTTCATGCTGTTCAATTGCGCGCATCCGTCGACCCGGTCGCTGACGCCGGAACTGATAAACAGGGAAACCGGCGCCTATCTGCATCGGATGCAATGGGCCGCTGACAGAGAAATTGGCGAATTGCCCGAGGTATGGAACTGGCTGGAAGGGTGGAGCGGAAAACCGGCCTCCGGCTATCCGAAAGCGGTTCATTATACGAATGGCGGTCCCTGGTTCAAGGATTGGCAGGACGTCGAATATTCCCGGAACTGGGTGGATATCGCCAAAAGCATCGACCCCAAGTTCAAGCCCGTCTAGGTTTGGCCCGACCAGAACGGGAGGCCGGTTTTTTCGGCAACGTGTCGATCGGCGGTAAATATGGGATAACCGCGCGCGAGAAATCCCCTCAGGGCGTCCATGTCCATCGCCGTGTGAAGGCGGGAATGCCCAAGATCATTATAGGCATGGCCGGTGGAGAGAGGATTGATCCCGGTCAGAATGACGCTTTCCGCGCCGCTGGCGATTGCAAGGGCCGCGCCGACAATGCCATTCGACCATTTTGTCTCGGCCTCAAGCTCGAG
>Ga0182747_1003387_pt1 | contig 10716 bp, 14 predicted proteins | sample eDN3rd30CBELigBY_FD_128526 | JGI IMG/M metagenome (GOLD analysis project Ga0182747, IMG submission 128526) | Enriched backyard soil microbial communities from Emeryville, California, USA - eDNA 3rd pass 30_C BE-Lig BY (version 2) (version 2) | ecosystem: Environmental > Terrestrial > Soil >...
GCAGCCCATACATTAGGTGTAGAAGTAGATATTTGGACAGCAATTATATTAATGGTAGTATCAGCAGTTTCTGCTGCTGGGGCTTCTGGAGTTGCTGGAGGATCATTATTACTTATCCCTCTTGCTTGTAGTTTATTAGGTATTCCAAATGATATTGCTATGCAAGTGATTGGTGTAGGATTTGTGATTAGTGTTTTACAAGACTCATCAGAAACTGCGTTAAATTCTTCTTCTGACGTATTATTTACAGCAGTTGCAGATATTGCGAAAAAGAACAAAGATGCAAGAGCGAATTAGATAAATTTAAATAAGAAAGAACGAAAAACTGTCCTTCATAATTTGTGTGAAGGACAGTTTTTGTTTTGTTTTGTTTAATTTAGATTAAATAATGGATAATTCTTTTTAAAGAATGTTTAGCTTATCAGTTTCCCTTTTCGAATGCGGGAATTAATAGTAAATTCATACATAATCATTTCATTCTACGCAAAATTAGCATATAGTAATCTACAAAGACAATACTTTTAATACACTACACAAATGAAATTTTTGATGAAAGGTGTGGTTAGCAAATTGAAAAGAATTGTATTATTTGATGGGGAATGCAATTTTTGTAATACAAGCGTACAGTTTATTATTAAAAGAGATCCTAACAAGGAATTTCAATTTGCATCCTTACAAAGTGATATTGGGCAAAGTCTGTTAACCCAGTTTGAAGCACCAAAGAATATTGATAGTTTAGTTTTAATTGACGGTGATCGTTGTTATCTCCAATCAACCGCAGCACTTCGTATTTGTAAATATTTAAAAGGATCATACAAGCTTCTCTATTTTTTTACGATCATTCCCAGACCAATTCGAAACGCAGTTTATCGATTCATTGCAAAAAATCGATATAAACTTTTTGGTAAAACTGAAAGCTGCATGATTCCCTCAGCAGAAGATCGGAACAGATTTATATCCTAGAATGGTCCCTTCAGAACTTTGAAGTGGACCATTATTAATTTTCGTTTACATTCAATCTTGCTTCTACAATAAGTGGCTTAATTTCATCTATCTTAATTTCCTCATTCTTTTTGACCTTTATATGCCTCATTCCCTTACCAGAACCCTGTAATAAATGATGAGGGTCCCTCTCTATAAGCTCAATTCCCTTAAAAAACCCTAAATTCACATGTCCTTTCGTAGATTGTAAGTAACAGACTAAACCTTTATAAGAATAATTGGGCTTTGACCATTTATACTCTTCAATTAATTCAGATGAAGTTTCTAGTATGACTTTTCTTAAGTTTTCTGTAATAACTTGAATAGTATCAGGTAAATTCAAAATATATTCGTCTACTTCACCGATTGTTCTTCCTTTTGTAGTCACTTAATCTCCCCCTAAATATTTCATTTTCCAATGATAACCTTCTGTTTATTCATGTAAAACAGAAATAACATCTAGAGTTTAAAATAATTAAACATTTATAATGAGTTGTGGTAAAATTGGTAAATAAATCAACAAGGGGAGTGTTCAATATGCTAGCCAATTTTGAAGAAAACTTAAAAAAATACGCAAAACTTCTTGTTTCAAAAGGAATCAATGTTCAGCCTGGAGATTGGGTAAAAATGACGATTAACGTTGACCAAGCTCCATTAGCTCGTCTAGTTACAAGTGAAGCTTATGCTCTTGGTGCAGAAAAGGTTATTGTAAAATGGTCTGATGATGAAATTTCAAAACTTCATTATTTACATCAACCAACTGAGGTTTTAACAGATATTCCACAATATGAAATCGATGAAGTTGAAGATCATGTATTAAATAAACGAGTTAGTCGTCTAACAATCGTTTCTAGTGATCCGGGATTATTAAATGAAGCAGATCCTGCTAAAATAGCTGCATACCAACAAGTTGCAGGTAAAGCCTTTAAGGCTCAACGTGTTGCTACACAAAATGATGATTTAAAATGGACAGTTGCTGCAGCTGCAGGTGCTGGTTGGGCATCAAAAGTTTTCCCTAACTTAGCTTCATCAGAAGAACAAGTCGATGCTTTATGGGATCAAATCTTCAAAACATGCCGTGTTTATGAAGAAGATCCAATTGCAGCATGGGATGCTCATAAGGAAATGTTAAATGAAAAAGCAGCTAAATTAAACGAAATCCAATTTGATGCGCTTCATTATACAGCACCAGGTACGGATTTAACTTTAGGATTACCGAAAAACCATATTTGGGTTTGTGCTGAAAGCTACAATCCAAAAGGCGAAGAGTTTATCGCGAACATGCCAACTGAGGAAGTGTTCACTGCCCCTGATACTCACCGTATGGATGGTGTTGTGCGCAGTACATTGCCTTTAAGCTATGCAGGTACATTAGTTGAAGGTATTGAAGTACATTTTAAAGATGGTAAAATCGTCGACATTACAGCTGAAAAAGGCGCAGAAGCGATGAAAAAATTAGTTTTCGACAATGAAGGTGGAACAGGGTTAGGCGAAATCGCATTAGTTCCAGACCCATCTCCAATTTCTCAATCAGGAATTACATTCTTTAATACATTATTTGATGAAAATGCTTCAAATCACTTAGCAATTGGTTCTGCTTATCCAACGACAGTTGAAGGCGGTACAAAAATGAGTGCAGAAGAATTAAGAGCAGTTGGTCTAAATACAGGAACAGTTCATGTCGATTTCATGATTGGTTCTGCTCAAATGAATATTGATGGTATTAAAGAAGACGGAACAGTTGTACCTGTATTCCGCAATGGTGACTGGGCGATTTAATATTGCACGAGTCAAAATATAAAAAGCAATTTTCTCATCTTAGATTGAGAAAATTGCTTTTTTATTTCAGTAAATTATTTTTCACTAAGATTTATGAAAAGGTTTAATACAAATAGTAGAACACCTAAAATTACGATCAGAGAACCAATAATAATACCAACTGTTAGTGAGCTATTTCCAGTCAAAATTTCGATAAATAGTGAACCCTGCATAATTGGTAACCCGATATTATGCAGCCAGAAATGTGCCTTCGCTAATGTCGTTTCTCCAGCTTTTTTGTAGACACTATAGATTAATCCAAACAGAGCCATAGAAACCCATCCCAGTAAATTTAAATGTGCATGAACAGAAGTAAAAGCAAAATTTTGAATAATTCCCATTACAAGTCCTAGAGTTACAGCAAGGACAAAATAAACTCCTGCAATTTTGATAAATCGTGTACCCAATACTTCACCTCCTTCCTACTTCTTTGTTAAGCAATCACATTTGTAATTGCCTTAACTCACTACAACAATATGCAACAAATTTCCCAATTATTTGGCGAAACAAAAAAATGTGTGAGTCGTATTGACTCACACACTTTCAAAAGGGAGAAAAGCATTTATTAGTTTAATACATTAACCGTATCTAAAGTGAATCCTTCGTAGTTATTGTCCGCTACATCATCACAGATTTTTTTATAATTGTTTAACCCACCTACAAAGATTACAAATCCACTTCGTTTCGTGCCGTCAAGGTTGGCACCTGTATACCAAGAGTTTGTGTAAGGGAACAATGTTTGGTTGGCAATATCATCACATTGTTTTGCCCACTCTGTTTCAGAGTCTTCTTTGGCCTCAATTAATGTAATTTGGTTGTCCTCTAAATAACCAATACATCTATCAATCCAATCAACATGTTGTTCAATAGAAGAAGGCATATTTGTTAATACAGATGGACTTTGTGGACCAGTAATCATAAAGAAGTTCGGGAAGTTTTGTACTGATAATCCTAAATAAGTTTTTACAACTTTACCATCTTCCCATTTTTCTTTCAGTTGCTGACCATCACGACCACTAATATTCATTCTTAAAATAGATCCAGTCATAGTATCATAACCAGTTGCAAATACAATTACATCACACTCAATTGTTCCGTCTTGTAGTTCAACACCATTTTCTACAATTTTTACAATTGGATTGTCTTTTAATGTTACCAAGTTAACATTGTCACGATTAAACATTTCATAGAAATTTGTTCCAATGATTAATCGTTTCGTTGTAATGTAGTAATCTGGATGTAATGCTTTCGCTGTTTCTTCATCGTTAACGATTTCATCAATTTTGTCGCGAACAAACTGAGAAACAATAAAGTTTGTGTCTTTATTAAAACCCGTATCGATAAATAAAGAACCTAGTGCTAACCCCCCAGTTTCCCAAACATATTCAAGTTCTTTTTGTTGTTCTTCCGGTGATAGTTCAGCAGCAGTTTTACCCGTTGTATACGAATGAATTCCGCCAGGAGTTGTAGAGAATGAATCACGAATATATTCGTATTTTTCCATCGCTTCATCTTGCTGTTCTTTCGTTAACGGATGATTACGAGCCTCTCCAACATAGTGTGGAGTACGCATTAATAATGTAAGTTCTTTTGCTTCTTCAGCAATAATCGGCATTGCCTGTACACCACTGGAACCGTTTCCAATAATAACTACACGTTTACCAGTGAAGTCTACTTTTTCATGCGGCCAACGTCCTGTATGATATTTTTCCCCTTTGAATGTTTCGACACCTTCAAATGGAGGAACATTTGTTGTTGATAAGCAACCTACACCACTAATAAAATATTTTGCTTCGAACTTCTCATTCGTATCCGTTTCAATTTCCCACTTTTTATTCTCATCATTGAAGCTTGCCTTTGTTACGCGAGTTTCAAACTGAATATCTTTTCGTAAATCAAGCTCGTCTGCAACAAAGTTTAAATATTTTAATATATCAGGTTGTGCTGAATAACGCTCTGGCCAACGCCATTTTTTATATAACTCTTCTGAAAATGTAAAACTATAAAAGATTGAGTCAGAGTCACAACGAGCTCCAGGATATCGACTCCAGTACCATGTTCCCCCTACACCATCTGCAGCCTCAATAACCCTAACATTCAAGCCCCGTTCTCTTAACTTGTGAAGCATATAAAGTCCTGCAAAACCTGCCCCTACTACAATTGCATCATATTGTTTTATCCCCATAAAAATCCCCCTTTGATTTTAACCATAAAACAAAGACAATCAATTTAAACAAAAGCGCTCCGTTATTGCATTAAACGCTTTTTAAGAAATCTGTAATCAGATTCACTGTGGTTTTTGTTTCATCAGGAAATACAGCCATATTACTAAAAAAGCCATGAATACTGCCTGGTAGGACAGTATAATCCACTCTCACACCAGCATTTTTTAATTTATCACGAAAAGCTGCTCCTTCCTCTACTAGAACATCATTTTCAGCCGCAACAATCACTGCAGGCGGTAAAGCGCTTACATCTTCTAGTAACAAAGGCGATGCATACACATTTTTATAATCCTCTTCATTATTCACGTAATATTCACCAAACCAAATCATTAAATCTTTATCAAGTCCATAGCCATCACCAAACTTTTCATATGATGGTGATGTGAAGTCAAAGTTTGTAGCCGGATAAATTAATGCTTGTGCTTTAATTTTTGGTCCGGATCTTTCTTGGCTGATAATTGACATCACTATTGATAGATTACCTCCAGCAGAGTCCCCACCAACAACAATATCATCACCAATTGCATTCAGTTCAACAGCATTGTCTTGTACCCAACAAAGAGCTGTGTAACAATCCTCTACGGGTATAGGGAATTTGTATTCCGGTGCTAGTCTGTAGTCAACTGATACAACGACTCTTCCCGTATTTTCTGCTAGTAAACGGCATCCAGCATCAGAAGTTTCTAAATTCCCTATGACCCAGCCACCACCGTGATAATATACAAAAAGTGGGAATGGTCCTTCCCCTTCAGGTGTATAAATTCGAACTGTAATTTCTCCACCCTCAACCGGAATCTGACGATCTTCAACTCTACTAATTGGTGGTACTACTAAACCTTCTGGTACAGGAGCACTACTTAGCGCCGCGCGTACCACTTCTGGTTCTAGCTCTTGAAGTTTCTTGGGACCACTGTAAAAGGCCTCCAAATATGCTTTCGCATTAGTTGTTAATCCCATTAGAATGTATCAACCCCTTTCCCCAAATTACATGACTTCTGTTGCAATTTTATCCTATCAAACTATTAGCGCTCTCCATATTCCTACTTTTGGTTAATTTAAGTACCTCTTATAGTTCATTTTTTTAATAGATTTACTACTTTTCGTATATGTAACAGCATAATTTATATAAAGGAGTGATTGAATGCAGATAAATTTATGGACAATAAGAGAGACTTTAAAGAATGGAATAAATTTACAGTCGCAAGAAGAAAAAATCTGCTTTATTCTTCACACTTTAGAGCAAATTATCAAAGGTGAAAGACTATCATTCTATCGATTTAGTCCTGTTGGATATGTTGGAGAAGGAATTGCAATGCTAGAAAATGGTCGTTATCAATCCATCAATTATATTCGAGATGATATAAGAGTATTACCCGTTATTAGACAGGCAATTGATAAGCAGAGACCATTTTATTACGCTGGACAAGACATCATCACTCAGATTACGAGTCGGTATACTCGTAATGATCCTTTATATGCATTACTTGTCATTCCTGTTATTATGAATCAAATAACAATTTCCTACATGTTATGTGAATTTGTTAAACAAGATTTACAAATAGAGATGGGAGAATTAGAAGAGTTATTAGAATTTGGCAAGATTGCAGGCGAATTATTAATTCAACCTCAAATACATTCACACCCTAAATTAAGTCCAAGAGAACGCGAAATTATGAAGGCTCTTGCAAATGGCCTTTCTACAAAAGAAATGACTGACCTACTACATTTGAGTGAGGCAACGATTAAACAATACATTAAATCGATAATGGGAAAACTTGATGCGAAAAATCGTGCACATGCAGTATCCATTTATATGGCACAAAACTTGTGATATTAAATTAAACCAATAAATACAATAAAACGCTACAAACCTGTTTTTTAGATGGTTTATAGCGTTATTTCATGAAGCTATTATTTTATTTACTTTGCGTTTGGATCGGGTTGATGAATACCAATGATATTTCCTTCTGTATCAATAAAATAGCCCTGCCAAGCCATGCCTGGTAATGCATATTTCGGTAATGCAACTTGTCCACCAAGCTCAAGAATTTTTGCTGCAGTAGAATCAAAATCTTCTATACCCATCGTACATACAAAAGAATTTATAGGCTGCCCTAATTCCGGTTTAGCACCCTGTCTTTGCATAAGAGCACCATTGATTCCTTGTTCGCTCTCATCTCCTGTTATTGCACCGAAATATGGCATACCTGCAAAGCCACTATAATCTTCAAACTTCCACCCGAATACGTCACCATAAAAGTTCTTTGCACGCTCCATGTCATCTACATGAATTTCAAAATGAACTAATCTCCCCATTCCATTACCTCCTAAAGTGTTTATGAATCTTATTACATATTAAGAATACTATACTATCATTTAACTTAGCTGGAAATTTTATACGCAAATACAACTACAATTTACTTTTTTTGTATAAATGAACTCATCCAGAAAAAAACCAGAGACATTTCAAAATGTCTCTGGCTTCCTTATACTTCTCCCCTTTTCCGCGCATCCATCTCTTCCTTCATCTCTTCTTTCATAGCGTCAACGGAAAGTTTACGACGTTCATTTTTCTCTTTAATCCAGGCACGTTCCTCAGGGGTTGCAAACTCCATGCTAACCTCAGTTTCCTGAATTTTTCTCTCAGTATTTTCAATCATGTCATGTAGTCTTTCGACATTGTTAAATCTATTATCTGGGTTTGGTTGTTTTTGATTCGTCATGTCTTCACCCCACTAGAATATTTCCATTCTAGTTTGTTTCTCGATTCCTTTTTTATACTTAACAGCACGGTATTCAGTTCTAGATATTATAGAGGAAAATTTTCTTTTAAATAAGTGATTAATGGCTACTAATGATAAATGTCTATAAGAGTATTTTTTAAATAACAATAAAATTTCTAATTCTGAAATATTGAAAGCACATGCCATATAGACATTGCCCCATTCCTTATAGGTACTTTCCCTAAAATATATTAAATAATTGTTCTGTTACTTTTATACAAGTTATTTTCTCTTATTAAAAAGTAGGCATCTTCCCTATTATTTCATAAAGTTTTTTTAAAATAAGGTTATTTAACCTATACCAATGTTTCACAGGGCCATATCCTATTACAGACAAGTTGATATGAATGACTCAGCTTGGGTAACTACATCGAAAGGGGATTATTCTGTTATGTATTGTAGGGATTACGATGGCCCTTTGTTATTGGGTGGAGATAGGGAAGAAATGGAGGTGGAGTACACAATGAGTAGAAGAAGAAGAAATCGTAATGCAACTCTTACTCAAGGCTTTGATCAGATAGCTGGTTTCGGCCAAGAATCTGATGAGTGTATTTGGATTAAAGATTCATGTAATGTCACAGTTAGTTCACATGATACTCAAGCAGCTGTTTCACTTCAAGTTGGCTTACAACTGGCAATCGCATTAGTTTTAAGCATTTCTATTGGCGATGAGCAAGGCCGTGCAGTCGCTCAAGAGATGTTCCAACAATTTGATGATCAACAAATAAACAAACAAAAAATCTATATAGAGAATACAAAAGACTGTGAAATTGTTACAACAGATACTGATCTTTCAGTGAATATTCAAGCTTTATTGCAAGTATTAGCTACGCTTGTAGCAAAATTGGATATCTTTTAATTATTAAATAAGCGAGGTGAAAAAAATGGCAAGAAAATGGAGAGCTTTAGATCATTGTAATAATAACAATCACAACGTTGTAGATGCTGATGTTACACAGGAGAATACTCAAGTAACAAAAGTAACACAAGAATCATTTGAGTGGATTATTGTTAGAGATTCTGAAGGAGTTACTGTACACACAACAGATACTCAAGTAGCTGTTTCCTTACAACTAGCGATTCAAGCTGCAATTGCTGCTGTTATTAGTATTTCACTTGGAGACAATAATCAAGCAAATGCAATCACACAAGACCTTAAACAATTTATGAGAACGAAACAACGTAATACACAAAAAACAATCATTGAAGGTAGTAAATGTATTACTGTAAAAACAGTAGATACTGATGTAGCTGTAAACATTCAAGCAATGCTTCAAGTATTATTAGCGATTGTTGCTAAGCTAGATGTAGCATAATATTCCAAATCCCAAAGCATAATGGCGATAAACAACTAAGCGTTTCAAGAAATTCATCTATAATTATAGAAGAATATGATTTCTTCCACGCAGTATACTACATGTGCTGCGTGGGATACTTCTATATTTTGTGAACTTTATTCCTTTTATACATTCATAACATTAAAATTCGTTCCCTCTTATCGGATCTTTGCATATATTTAAGGCGTACATTTTAAGAAAAGGAGCGATGAAATTGAGTAAATTACCTAATGGTTCAAATGGAATCCCAAACATTGCTGTCGATTTACTAGTTAGTGAAGTCTTTAGAAAAAATGGTGTAAATCTTAATAAAGCTAAAAGTAATTTAACTGACGAACAAAAAACTGCTATTAAAGATTTAGTTGAAGAGCTAAAAATGCAAGTAGATTCTTTTGTTAAACAATCTACTGATACAAAAAAAGACTAATATTAACATAATGAATTTTACTCTTAAGAAGCAAGAACGAATCCATCTGCAGGAATTCGTTCTTTTATTTTTGTGTAGTCTTGATTTATCACTCTTTTTTAAATGTAATATAATAAAACAAACTAACAAAAACTGCAGCTCCAACTGCATTTCCTAAAAATACTGGTATGATGTTTGGTAAAAATACCGCCCATGATAATCCCCCGGCAAAAATAGCAGCAGGGATTATAAACATATTTGCAACAACGTGTTGGAAGCCAATTAAAACAAATCCCATAACCGGAAACCATATGGATACAATTTTACCACTATAGCTTTTTGCACCCAAACTTAACCAGACAGCCATTGCGACTAGCCAATTACAACCAATCCCCGAGACAAAAGCTTGCCAAAAACTCGCATTCACTTTTCCGTAAGCTGTAAGCATTGTCTTGTCCAAAAAGTCTCCTTCAGTAAGTCCAACAAAATGTCCAAAAAAGTAGGCAACAAACAAAGCGCCTAGTAAATTAAACAACCCTATCCATAACCAATTTTGTATTAACTGGAACAGTTTTATCCTTTTTGCAAAATAGGCAATGCTCATCATCATCATATTACCCGTAACTAGTTCACCACCACCTAGAACAAGCAAGATCAGTCCTAGAGGAAAGACGCTGGCCCCTAGGAAAGAAGAAAAGCTTCCCCATTCAGCAGGCAATGTTCCGGTCATCCGAATACACGCAAGGTAACCTATCGAAATGAATGCCCCACCCAAGAAACCTAAAAGGAGCATACTAGGAATAGACATTTTCACCTTATCTGTTCCCTTTTGAATTGCCATCTCTGCAATTTCCTTTGGATTATAATCCATCCCTATCCCCCTGTATTTCTATAAATTAGTGTTATTGTAATTGGTAGACACACAATTTGTTTGGTTTGCTGCAAAGAATTCTCTCGTGTCTTTATAAGTTAATATACTCTGAACTTCATCAATCCTAACAAACTTTATATCTTGTATTTCATTATCTTTAGGGAGTAAATCAGAACGGTCTCCAAGATATTCAACGATGAACATCGTAGTCTCTTGCTTTGTGAAGCCTGTATTCCTTGAAAATTCTTCATCAAATGAAAAACAGATTTTTTGTTTTAGTTGCTCCATTACTCTA
>Ga0182747_1003389_pt1 | contig 10714 bp, 6 predicted proteins | sample eDN3rd30CBELigBY_FD_128526 | JGI IMG/M metagenome (GOLD analysis project Ga0182747, IMG submission 128526) | Enriched backyard soil microbial communities from Emeryville, California, USA - eDNA 3rd pass 30_C BE-Lig BY (version 2) (version 2) | ecosystem: Environmental > Terrestrial > Soil >...
ATCCGATACAACTAAACTCATAGTACATATTATAAAAAATGGATTTTGACCCATTGTGAAAGTTGGATTTTTCAATACGATTAGCAGTTGGCATACGAAATCACTGTGTTGTATGATATGCTAAATATGTGATTTATGAAGAGAAAAGGTGGAGCGATATGAAACAAAGTTCTACATTAATTCCAACGCTACGTGATATGTCTTCAGATATAGAAGTGAAATCTCAGAAAATGTTACTACGTGCGGGATATATTCGTCAAAGTGCAAGTGGTGTTTATTCTTACTTACCATTAGCTAAACGTGTACTAAATAAATTAGAAAAAATGATCCATCAAGAGATGGAGACCCTAGGAGCTGTGGAAGTAAGTCTACCCACTTTACAAGGGCAGGATGTTCAAGAACAATCCATTAATTTTGATGTGGACCAAGAAGAGTTGTTACAAATAACAAACCGAAATAAACAAAATTTAATTCTTGCCGCTTCTCATGAAGAAGCAATTACAATGCTAATTCGTGAAGGAATTCAATCATATAAAAGATTACCAATCACACTTTATCAAATTCAGGCTAAATACCGTGATGAAAAGAATACTCGATTAGGACTTTTAAAGAGTAGAGAATTTTTGACAAAAGATGCTTACTCCTTTCACGTGAATGATGAAAGTGTAGAAGATTCATTTAATAACATAAAACAAGCATACTCAAATATACTAAGTAAGCTTGGATTACATTATGAAATTATTGAAGCTGATGCTGGCACTGGTGTCGAAGCAATAGAATTTATCATTGCTTCAGAAATTGGTGAGACGGTTATTGCTTATTCCAATGAATCAAGATTTGCCGCTAATATTGAAGTAGCTCAGGTTATCAATAATGTGGTTCCATCGGATATCCCAATGAAATCACTGGAAAAAGTAGCAACGCCAAACGTTAAAACAATAGAAGATGTTAGTGCATTTTTTAATATAGAAGAAACAAATTGTATCAAATCATTAGTATTTAATATCGATGGGGAATTTGTCGTTGTGTTAGTGCGCGGCGATCATCAAATTAACCCATATAAACTTCGTAAAGTGTTAAACGCTAACTCGATTTACTTAGCAACAGAAGAACAAGTTCAAGAATTGTTAGGTTGTCAAGTTGGATCAATCGGTCCTATGAAGTTACCTATTGATGTAAAGGTTGTAGCCGATTATGCGATCCAATCAATTCGTAATGGAATAGCAGGTGCCAACGAGGATGGCTATCATTACATGAATGTTACACCAGAGCGAGATTTTGCTATTAGTAGCTATGAAGATTTACGATATATAAAAGAAGGGGATCCTTCCCCTGATGGACAAGGAACAATTCTATTTAAAAGAGGAATTGAAGTAGGAAAGATAAGTAAACTAGGAACGAGTCTCTCTGAAAAACTAAAAGCAAATTATATAGATGAAAATGGGCAATCTCTTCCGATTCTCATGAATAGTTATTATTTAGGGATTTCAAGATTATTAGCAGTAATCGCGGAAAATTTCCAAGATGATAATGGGTTTGTTTGGCCAAAGCACTTTTCACCATATGAACTTCATCTAATTCCGGTAAATACGAATGATGAAGTACAATTAAATCTAGCAAATGAGCTCTATAACATTTTAACTTTTTATCAGTTTGAAGTATTGTTCGATGACCGGGATGAACGAGCGGGTGTGAAGTTTATCGATGCAGACTTAATTGGACTTCCTGTAAGAATCACTGTAGGTAAAAGAGCAAGTGATGGGATTGTCGAAGTGAAAGTTAGAAATACAGGTGAAACATTTGAGTGGCCAAAAGAAGAACTAATCGACCACTTGAACGAAATTTTCCGTACCAACTAATAGCACATACAATTAATGGAATGACAATTAAAGAAGATTCCATCGTATAATATTAATTGTAGAAATGCTTTAGAGGTTTCGTAAATATAAAAAATCAAAAAATTAAGCGTCATGAAACAAGTCGTAGAACCAACACCAAGTTGGCTCTACGGCTTGTGTGCTTAGTTCGCTTACTTGAATACAATTTCTCAACTTTTTGATATAATAAGTAAGTTTGTTTCAGGTATTAACATAATTTTTTCTATTAATAAAATAACATGAGGTGGTGAGTCTGATGGTAGACAACCAAGAAGCAAGAGAACGATTTTTAACACTTTTACAACAACTACAGCTAACGGAAGATGTCTACATGTCTTTTTTTGAAAAAGGGGAACTCACACGACTAACCGTTCATAAAAAAAATCGAGTTTGGTGTTTTGCTATTCAATTAGAAAACATCTTGCCGTTTCAATTATATCAATTATTCCGTACAAGAATGGCGGAACAGTTTTCGCATATCGCACAAGCATCGATTACTGTTCAAGCAAGAAATCCTGTAGTGACGGAACAATTGATAACAGATTATTGGCTATCTGCAGTTGAACAATTAGATGCATCCCCCCCATTGAAAAGTCGATTAATGACACAGATTCCGAAATGGACAGGCAATAAATTAATTATTTCCTGCATGGCAGAAATGGAACAACTGACATTTAAATCTAAGTACGGAACCAAAATTGTTGATGCATATGAAAGTTTGGGTTTCCCACAATTTTCGGTTGACTTTCAATTAGTAGAAGCAACGGACGAAATGAAAGAAGCACAAAAGCAATATGCACAGCAACGTCAATTAGAAGAAGCAGAACTAGCGAGAAGAGCGATGGAGGATTTCCAAAGTCGTGAAAAAGCTAAATCAGATAGCCCTGAGACAGTTAGCTCAAGTGGTCCATTCCAATTAGGAAATCACATAAAAGATACAGAAATAATGGAAATTCGTCGTGTTGTTGAAGAAGAACGTCGAGTAGTTTTAGAAGGATTCGTATTTGCTGTTGAAATCAAGGAGCTACGAAGCGGTCGTTCATTGCTAGAGCTGAAAATGACAGACTACACGGATTCTATTCTTGTAAAAATGTTCTCTCGCGATAAAGAAGACGCTGAGCGTATGGCTCAATTGAAAAAAGGTATGTGGATCAAAGTTCGTGGTTCTGTTCAAAACGATACATTCGTACGTGATTTAGTCGTGATGGCTCAAGATATCAATGAAGTATTTAAAGAATCACGCAAAGATACTGCACCTGAAGGACAAAAACGGGTAGAGCTTCATTTACATACACCAATGAGTCAAATGGATGCTGTGACACCGATTGGAAAATTAGTAGAACAGGCAGCCAAATGGGGTCATCCTGCAATCGCCATCACAGACCACGCAGTAGCACAAGGTTTCCCAGATGCCTATGCAGCAGGAAAAAAACATGGGGTTAAAATTATCTATGGTATCGAAGCGAATTTAGTAGATGACGGTGCACTAATCGCCTATGCCGAACAACATATTGCATTAGATGACGCCACTTTTGTTGTGTTTGACGTCGAGACAACCGGACTTTCTACGGCATATGATACGATTATCGAGCTTGCAGCAGTGAAGATTAAGGAAGGGAAAGTAATCGATAAATTCGAACGCTTTGCTAATCCGCATAAACCATTAACGGCGAAAATTATCGAACTGACTCATATTACAGATGATATGCTACAAGATGCTCCAGAAGCTGATCAGGTAGTTACAGAATTTAAAGAGTTTATTGGTGATTCAATTGTTGTTGCTCATAATGCATCATTTGATATGGGCTTCTTATATACAGCCTATGAAAAAGCAGGTATACAAGGTGTCATTCACCCAGTAATTGATACATTAGAGCTTTCTAGATTCTTAAATCCTACATTAAAAAGTCATCGTTTAAACACATTATGTAAACGATATGGCATTGAATTAACACAACATCACCGTGCCATCTATGATACAGAGGCAACTGGGGAATTAATGCTTCACTTATTGAAAGATGCAAAAGAGCAATTTAAAATTCATTATCATGATGAATTTAATGAACATATTAATCGAGATGAGAGCTATAAACAGTCTCGCCCATATCACTGTTCAATCTTAGCGGTTGACAATGACGGTTTGAAAAATTTATTTAAGTTAATTTCCATTGCACATACAAAAACTTATTATCGTGTACCTCGTATTCGTAGATCAGATTTGATAAAGCATCGACAAGGTCTTCTAGTGGGATCGGGATGTAGTAATGGTGAATTATTTGAAACGATGATGAATAAATCCAGTGAAGAGGCTGAAAAGGTTGCAAAATTCTATGATTATATAGAAGTCCAACCGAAACCAGTCTATGCTCCTTTAATAGAGGGTGGCGTGATTCATGATGAATGGAATTTAGAAGATATCATCCGAAAACTCGTGAAACTCGGAAAACGAATGGACAAACCGGTTGTTGCAACAGGAAATGTTCATTACTTAGATGAAAATGATGCGATTTTCCGTCAAATTTTAGTAGGTTCACAGGGTGGGGCAAACCCTCTAAATCGCTATAAATTACCTGCTGTTCATTTTAGAACAACGAATGAAATGTTGGCTGAATTCGACTTCTTAGGACCAGATTTAGCGAAAGAGGTCGTAGTGACAAATTCGCAAAAAATTGCCGATATGATTGGTGATGTAAAACCGATTAAGGATGAACTATATACACCAAAAATTGAAGGTTCTGATGAAGAAGTAACCAATTTAACTTATGAAATGGCCCATAAAATTTATGGTGAAGAGTTACCTGAAATCGTTAAGGCTCGTATCGAAAAGGAATTAAAATCGATTTTAGGAAATGGTTTTGGTGTAATTTACTTAATTTCCGCGAAACTCGTGAAAAAATCACTTGCTGATGGCTATTTAGTAGGGTCGCGTGGATCAGTAGGGTCTTCACTTGTAGCGACGTTTATGGAAATTACAGAAGTAAATGCCTTGCCACCACACTATATTTGTCCGAACTGTAAAAACGTCGAATTCTTTGATGATGGTTCTGTAGGTAGTGGTTTTGATTTACCAAACAAAGATTGCCCTAAATGTGGTGGACCTTACAAAAAAGATGGTCATGATATTCCGTTTGAAACTTTCTTAGGATTCAAAGGAGACAAAGTTCCCGATATCGACTTAAACTTCTCCGGTGAATATCAACCACAAGCCCATAACTATACAAAAGTGCTATTTGGTGAGGATTATGTATATCGTGCAGGTACAATTGGTACAGTAGCCGAAAAAACTGCTTATGGGTATGTCAAAGGTTATTCAAATGATAATAACCTGTCGTTCCGCGGGGCAGAAGTAGACCGTCTAGTACAAGGTTGTACAGGAGTTAAACGTACAACAGGGCAACACCCTGGTGGGATTATTGTTGTACCTGATTATATGGATATATATGACTTCACTCCAGTACAATTCCCAGCAGATGCGCAGGATGCTGAATGGCGAACAACTCATTTCGACTTCCACTCCATCCATGACAATGTGTTGAAGCTCGATATACTAGGGCACGATGATCCGACTGTGATTAGGATGCTACAAGACTTATCTGGGATAGATCCGAAAACAGTCCCAACAGATGACCCAGAAGTAATGAAAATTTTCTCTTCACCTGAATCACTCGGTGTAACAGAAGAGCAAATCGGCGCTAAAACAGGGACTCTAGGGATTCCTGAGTTTGGGACACGCTTTGTTCGTCAAATGTTAGAAGATACAAAGCCTTCAACCTTTAGTGAGCTTGTTCAAATTTCAGGATTATCCCACGGGACAGACGTTTGGTTAGGTAATGCTCAGGAATTAATTCAAAACGGGACTTGTGTCCTTTCTGAAGTAATTGGTTGTCGTGATGATATTATGGTTTATCTCATCTACCAAGGATTAGAACCTGGCTTTGCCTTCAAAATTATGGAATCTGTTCGTAAGGGGAAAGGTTTAACAGAAGAAATGGAAGCGGAAATGCGTGCTCAAACTGTGCCAGAATGGTATATCGATTCATGTAAAAAGATTAAATACATGTTCCCGAAAGCCCATGCTGCTGCTTATGTACTGATGGCAGTACGTATAGCGTGGTTTAAAGTGCATCATCCGATTTTATATTACGCTGCTTACTTTACAGTTCGTGCAAGTGATTTTGACTTAATCGCAATGACGCAAGGGTCAGCAATGATTCGCTCTCGTATAGATGATATCAATGCAAAAGGATTAGATGCATCGAAAAAAGAAAAAGATCTATTAACGGTATTAGAGCTTGCATTAGAAATGTGTGAACGTGGTATGAGTTTCCAAAAAGTAGATTTATACCGCTCACAAGCAAGTGATTTCGTTATTGATGGCAATTCATTAATCCCACCGTTTGATGCAATCCCTGGTTTAGGTACCAATGTTGCTAAAGCAATTGTAGCAGCACGAGAAGACGGTGAATTCTTATCAAAAGAGGATTTACAACAGCGTGGTAGAGTATCAAAATCGCTAATTGAGTATATGGATACATTAGGTTGTCTTGAAGGTCTACCTGATGCCAACCAGTTATCATTGTTCTAGGATAGAACCTTTAAGCAAGTTTACCAATTGAAGTACTCAATTACGTAAATTTGCATTAAGTCAAAAAATATGTTATCGTTATGGTAATAATTTGTTGATAGTTTTGCAGCAAAAGAGTGGGGCTTTTCCCGCTCTTTTCTGTTGTTAGGCTTATCCAAATTTTTCTTACAGATCATTCGGTAAGTCCTCAAATTTCACCAACACTGGTGGAATTTCTGTTTTTATACTGATGGAGTTCAAAAACAACACGAAATTAGTATAATTAAGCATAAAATCTCGCTTTTTAGTGAAATTTTAGTTTATATAACCGATAATTGTGAAAACCAAAGGCAAGAGCAATTACGTTGGGAGGATACTATGAGCAAAGTAACGTCAGTAATTGAAGAACTTGTTACGCCAATTGTAGAAGAGTTGAACCTTGAACTTGTCGATGTTGAGTTTTTAAAAGAGGGACGTAATTGGTTCCTTCGTGTATATATTGATACACCAGAAGGCGGCATTGATATTGAACAATGTGCGCTCGTAAGTGAGCGTTTAAGTGAAATTCTGGATGAAAAAGACCCAATCGAGCAAAACTACTATTTAGAAGTTTCTTCACCTGGTGCTGAACGACCACTAAAAAAGGAATCAGATTTTGAAAAATCTGTAGGCAAATTCATCTATGTGAAAACATATGAGCCAATAAAAGACATGAAAGAATTCCAAGGTTATCTAAGGTCATATACTCAAGAAGGCTTAGAACTTGAAGTTCGTATTAAAACACGTAAAATTACTGTATTTATCGAAAATGACAAAATCGCTAAAGCTAGACTAGCAATCGATTTTTCAGCATAACTGAATATTAGGAGTGAACAAAATGAGTAGTGATTTACTAGATGCTTTAACTGCTCTAGAGCAACAAAAAGGAATTTCAAGAGAAGTAATAGTTGAAGCAATCGAAGCTGCATTAGTAACGGCATATAAAAGAAACTTTAATCAAGCACAAAACGTTCGTGTTGATTTGAACTTAGACAATGGTTCGATGTTAGTTTATTCTCGCAAAGATGTTGTAGAGGAAGTTGAAGATGATCGTCTTCAAATCGCTCTAGAAGATGCGAAAGAGATTAACCCAGCCTATGAAATTGGTGACGTTTTAGAACAAGAAGTAACTCCTCGTAACTTTGGTCGTATTGCTGCTCAAACAGCTAAACAGGTAGTAACACAAAGAGTACGTGAAGCTGAACGCGGAATCATTTATGAAGAGTACGTAGATCGTACAGATGACATTGTAAATGGAACAATTGAGCGTCAAGATGCACGTAACATTTATGTAAGCTTAGGTAAAGTTGAAGCTGCATTACCTGTAAATGAGCAAATTCCAGGTGAAGTATATAAACCACAAAGCCGTATTCGCGTTTATATTACGAAAGTAGAACGTACTACTCGCGGACCTCAAGTAATTGTTTCTCGCACACACCCAGGATTACTTCGTAGACTTTTCGAGATGGAAGTTCCAGAAATCTTTGAAGGTATCGTAGAAATTAAGTCAATTGCTCGTGAAGCAGGAGATCGTTCTAAGATTTCCGTTTTTGCTCATAATCCAGAAATCGACGCAGTAGGTGCTTGTGTTGGTGCAAAAGGTGCTCGTGTACAAAATATTGTAAACGAGTTAAATGGAGAAAAAATTGACATTGTTGAATGGTCAGAAGATCCAATCGAATTCGTAGCAAATGCTTTAAGTCCTTCAAAAGTACTTGATGTTATCGTAAACGAAGAAGAAAAATCGACAACTGTTGTTGTTCCAGACTATCAATTATCTCTAGCTATCGGGAAACGCGGACAAAATGCACGTCTTGCAGCGAAGTTAACAGGCTGGAAAATTGATATTAAGAGTGAAACAGATGCAAGAGAAGCAGGTATCTATCCAAACGAATCAAGTCGTTTCGTTGCAGCAGAAGCTACTGAAAACGATAGCGATTTCTACGATGAAGATGTAACATACGATCTTTATCAAGACGACGAAGAATAAGGATTAGCATTTTTTGCTTCCATATTTCACAATGTCTAGCTGTGGCGCTTAGCCTTCAAGGTCGTTTTGGAATCTTCCCACGTGTGCAAAGCACACTTGTCAGATTCCGGAAGCGTTTGGTCGGGGCTAAACGAAGCGCCTCCGCTTTTCACAATGTCTAGCTGTGGCGCTTAGCCCCTCGAGGTCGTTTCGGAATCTTCCGACGTGTGCGAGCACACTCGTCAGGTTCTTCCAACGCTTGTCGGGGCTGACCGAGGCGCCTCCGCTTTTCTAAAAAGGAAGGTGATTTTTCCATGGCAACACAAAGAAAGGTTCCTTTACGTAAATGTGTCGTAACAGGCGAGATGCTTCCTAAGAAATCAATGTTACGTATTGTTCGCTCCAAAGAAGGCGAAGTATCAGTGGATGTAACGGGAAAGAAATCTGGACGTGGTGCTTATATATCTAAATCGGAAGAGGCAGTTGAAGCTGCGCGGAAGAAAAATATATTAGAACGCCAATTAGAAGCAAAGATTCCTGAAGAGGTTTATAATGAATTAATTAAACTCATTCGTAGGGAGTCCATCCTATGAGCGAAAGACTACTCCAATTACTAGGATTAGCAGCTAGAGCAAGAAAGATTGTCACTGGGGAAGAGTTAGTAGTAAATCAAATACGTACGAATAAAGCAAAGCTGGTACTGCTAGCATCCGACGCCTCAAAGAATTCTAGTAAGAAGATTCAAGACAAATGTACGTATTATAACGTTGAGTATCATGTGTTTGGTGATCGCTACCAGCTAGGGACTGCAATTGGTAAAGAAGCACGTGTCGCAATCGCTGTTGTAGATAGTGGATTCGCGAAAAAGATGTCTAGTCTACTCAACGAAAATTAATCGGGGGTGAGCAGATGACCAAATTAAGAGTTCATGAATATGCGAAAAAAGTGAATAAATCAAGTAAGGAAGTAATAGAGGAACTTAAAAAGCTAAATGTTACGGTTTCTAACCATATGTCTATGCTTGAAAGTGATGCTGTTACGAAATTAGATTCTGTGTTTAAAGGCACTTCAACTAGAAACACTGGAGTACAACAAGAGAAGAGACAACCTTCTCAAAATGCGCAAAAGTCACAACCAAATGCGCAAGCCAATCGTTCAAATCGTCCATCTAATGGTACATCGAATAGACCAGCAAACAGTCAATCAAATAGACCGGCAAATGGTCAATCGAATAGACCAGCAAACGTGACTTCAACGAATAGCTCAACAAATGAACAAAGATCAACGTCACAAAACAGTGGCGAAAAATATAAGAATGCAAAAGGTAACCAAAATCGAAATATGGCCCAAAATAATAATAATAACAACTCAAACAACAATCGAAATAATAATAAAGGCGGCTTTCAACAACGTAAAAAGCCAGGTATTCACGGAGGCAAACGTCGCCATCCTAAAACACATCAACCAACCATTCCACAAGCTCCAAAAGAGTTACCGGAAAAAATTACGTTCTATGAATCATTATCAGTTGCAGAATTAGCGAAAAAGCTTCATCGTGAACCATCTGAAATCATTAAAAAATTATTTATGCTTGGTGTTATGGCAACAATCAACCAAGAATTAGATAAAGATGCAATCGAGCTAATCTGTGCAGACTATGGCGTAGAAGTGGAAGAAGAAATTCGCGTTGATAAAACAGATTTAGATGTATACTTCGAGCAAACAGAAGAATCTCAAGAAGAGCAAGTAGTACGTCCACCAGTTGTAACAATCATGGGACACGTTGACCATGGTAAAACTACATTACTTGACTCTATCCGTAATACAAAAGTAACTGCTGGTGAAGCAGGTGGTATTACACAACATATCGGTGCTTACCAAGTAAACATCGATGGTAAGAAGATTTCATTCCTAGATACTCCAGGACATGCTGCGTTTACAACAATGCGTGCACGTGGTGCAAGTATCACAGACTTAGCAATTATCGTTGTAGCAGCTGATGATGGTGTAATGCCACAAACAGTTGAAGCAATTAACCATGCAAAAGCGGCAGAAGTGCCAATTATTGTAGCAGTAAACAAAATGGATAAGCCATCAGCAAATCCGGATCGTGTAATGCAAGAGTTAACAGAACACGGATTGGTACCAGAAGACTGGGGTGGCGATACAATTTTCGTTCCAATATCTGCCTTGAAAGGTGAAGGTATTGATACGCTATTAGAGATGATACTATTAGTGTCTGAAGTAGCTGAATTAAAAGCAAAC
>Ga0182747_1003391_pt1 | contig 10706 bp, 5 predicted proteins | sample eDN3rd30CBELigBY_FD_128526 | JGI IMG/M metagenome (GOLD analysis project Ga0182747, IMG submission 128526) | Enriched backyard soil microbial communities from Emeryville, California, USA - eDNA 3rd pass 30_C BE-Lig BY (version 2) (version 2) | ecosystem: Environmental > Terrestrial > Soil >...
CAACCAGGAAGCCATTCTGCGGCTGCTGGACGAGTTGTCGAGCCTGGCGGACGGCGATCTGACGGTGCAGGCCACCGTGACCGAAGACATCACCGGCGCCATCGCCGACTCGATCAACTACGCCATCGAGGCGCTGCGCGAGCTGGTCGCCACCATCAACGACTCGGCCATCACGCTCGATGCCGCCGCCAAGCAGACCCAAAGCTCGGCCGGCCACCTGGCCAAGGCCTCGGTGGCGCAGTCCAAACAGATTGCACTGGCCTCGGAATCGGTTGCCGCCATGGCCGGCTCGACCGAGGAAGTCTCGGGCAATGCCGAGCGCTCTGCCGACGTCGCGCGGCACTCGGTGGACGTGGCCCACAAGGGCGGCGACGCGGTGCGCCGCACGATCGACGGCATGAACGCCATCCGCGAGACCATCCAGGAGACCTCCAAGCGCATCAAGCGCCTGGGCGAGAGCTCGCAGGAGATCGGCAACATCGTCGAGCTCATCAATGACATTGCCGAGCAGACCAACATCCTGGCCCTGAACGCTTCGATCCAGGCGTCGATGGCGGGCGAGGCCGGCCGCGGCTTCGCGGTGGTCGCTGACGAAGTGCAGCGACTCGCCGAGCGCGCAGCCAACGCGACCAAGCAGATCGAAGTGCTGGTGCGCACCATCCAGGCCGACACCAACGAGGCGGTGGTGTCGATGGAGCGCAGCACCACGGACGTGGTCGGCGGCGCCCTGCTGGCAGAGAACGCCGGCGCGGCGCTGGAGGAAATCGAGCAGGTGTCCAACCAGATCGCCAGTCTGGTGCAGAACATTTCCGCCAGCTCGCGCCAGCAGGCCACGGCGGCGCAGAACATCGCACGCAACATGAATGCGCTGCGCGAGATCAGCTCGCATACGGCAGAGAACTCGGCGGCAACGTCCAACTCGGTCGGCAAGCTGGCCGAGCTGTCGGCGCAGCTGCGCAAGTCGGTGTCAGGCTTCCGTCTGCCCGACGTGGCTTCCGGTGGTACGGAAGTGCTGCGAGATCCGGCACGTGATGTCGTGCCCGTGCCTGCGGTCGCCGCGGCGCCGGCGCCGAAGAAAGTCAGCGGCCTGGACGCGTGAAGCTAAGGTTGGGTGAAGCGATGCGCGCGGCTTGAGGATTGCCCGTAACACTATGGCTGAATTGTCTTCGCAAACCCTGCACATCGTGGCACGTGAGCTCAACAACGAGCTCAATGAAGCGCGTGCTGCCCTGGAGACGTTCGGCGATCAGCAGGACAACGTCGCGCTGTTGCAGCGTTGCGGCGGGCACCTGCATTCGGTGCATGGCGCGCTGCGAGTTTCCGAGGTTTATGGGGCAGCGCTGCTGGCCGAGGAGATGGGCCAGGTCACGCGCTACCTGATCGACAATCTCACCGAGAAGCGTCATTTGGCGGAAGGCCTCGATGCGCTGATGCGCGCGATGGTTCAGCTGCCGACCTATCTCGAGCGCGTGCTGAGCGGCGGCCGTGACATGGCGCTGGTGCTGCTGCCGCTGTTGAACGATCTGCGTGCGGTGCGCGGCCATGCATTGCTGTCCGAAGGAACGCTGCTGCTGCTGAACCTCAGCTCGGACCAGCAGGCAAGTCCGGTGCCGACGGCACCGGGAGAAGGTGTGGTGACCGTCTCCCAATGGGCTCGCAAGCTGCGCACGCGCTTCCAGCTCGGACTGCTCGGCTGGATCAAGGGCGAGCGCATCGACCAGAACCTGGAAATCCTGTCGCGCGCGGCCGAGAAACTCGAGCAGGTGGCGACGACCCAGACCGTGTTCCAGCTGTGGTGGGTCGTTGGCGCGGTGCTCGAAGCGCTGCGTGACGGCGGGCTCGAAGGCAGTGCCTCGATCAAACGTCTGCTCGGCCAGGCCGACCGCGACATGCGGCGGCTGTACGAGCAGGGTGAAGCGCGTTATTCGGATTCGCCTTCGCTCGAACTGCTGAACAACCTGTTGTACTACGTGGCCCGTGCACGCACGCATGGCCCGCGTGTTTCCGCCGTGCGCGCATCGTTCAGGCTCGACGAGCTGCTGCCGGTCGACGACAGCGTCGAACAGGCGCGCGAAAGTCTCTCCGCACCGTCGGTCAAACTGATGAAGACGGTCGCGGCCGCGATCAAGGAAGACCTGAGCCGCGTCAAGGATGCGCTGGATATTTTCGTGCGCCGTGGCGGCACCCAGGTCGAGGAGCTGGCGCCGCAGCTGGAATTGCTGAAGAAGATCGGCGACACGCTCGGCGTGCTGGGGCTGGGCGAGTTGCGTGACAAGGTGCAGACCGAAACCACCGACCTGCAGGCCATCGTCGCCCAGCAGGCGCCGATCGATGAAAGCGCGCTGCTGCGGATGGCGGCAACGCTGATCAAGGTCGAAGACAGCCTCGACGAGCAGCTGGTCGGCATGATCGTGCCGACGGGCGAGCCGCAGGGCGCTCCGGCCAAGCCCGCCGGTCCGGACGACATCGAGTTCCGTCAGGTGACCGAGGCGGTGCTGCGCGAGTGCATCGTCAACATGGCGCGCATCAAGGAAGCTGTCGCCCAGTCGATGGACAAGGCGCGCGACGGACAGGCCATCGATCAGATTCCTTCGCTGGTGCGCGGCATCACCGCCGGTCTGGTGATGCTGGGCAAGACGCGTGCTGCCGAGACGATGGAAGGCATCGATTGCGCGCTCGCGCAGTTCGTGCGCTCGGACGACATGACGCTGCCGCAGGAAGCAGTCGACAGGCTCGCTGACGCCATCGTCGCAGTCGAGTACTACATGGAGACGTTGCAGGCGGGCCGCGCCGACCCCTGGTACATGCTCGATAACGCCGAGTCCTGCATCAAGTATCTGGCCGAGATACAGCCGGTGCCGCGCTCCGAAGCGTCGGCCGCGTCGGATCATGCCCACACCATCGTCATCGGGCCACTGTCGCAAACCGTCGCCGTGCCGACGGAATACGAACGCACGGCGGTGCTGGGTCGGGCTTCGGCTGCCGCCGCAGCCGAGAAGCTGACATCGACTTCCGCATCGGCGCTCACCCAGGTGGTGACGCCGCCGCCGATGGTGCAGCCGGCCGACGGCGAGATCGATCCGGAATTCCTCGAGCTGTTCATCGAGGAGGCCAAGGACGAGATCGCCAAGCTCAAGAAGCTGTTCCCGCTTTGGGACGAGAATCCGCAGGATCAGGACTCGCTGGTCAACATCCGCCGTTCCTTCCACACGCTCAAGGGCAGCGGCCGCATGGTCGGCGCGCAGCTCATCGGCGAGTTCGCCTGGTCGGTGGAAAATCTGCTCAATCGCGTCATCAACAAGACGCTGGAGCGCACACCCGACATGATGGGGGTGCTGCGCGAGGCAGTCGCGGCGGTGCCGGAACTGGTCGAGCAGCTGGAGACTGGGCGTGCGCCGACCCGGGATGTGGCGCGGATCATGACGCAGGCCAATGCGATATCCGGCATACGCCCACAGGCGCCGGCTGCGAAGCCGGCACCATCGCAGCCCGCCGCAGCTTCGCCGGCTGCTGCGCCTGCACCGGAAATCGCCGCTGAAAAAAAAACATCGGCAGCGCCGATGGATCCCGCTCTTCACGAAATCTACGCCAAAGAAACCGCGGGCCATCTCGCCGCCATCCGTGAGTTCATTGCCGCCAGCGCGCTGGCGACCGAGCCCTACACGGTTACCGAGGCGCTGTACCGTTCGTGCCATACGCTCAGCGGCACGGCCAAGACCGCCGGTGCGCGCCAGGGCATCAAGATCGCCGAGCCGCTGAACCACTACATCCGCAAGCTCCATGACAACTCGGCCGGTCTGCCGGCTGCGGGGCTGGAAGTGCTGAAGGACTCGGTAGCCGCGATCCAGCAGGTGGTCGAGCACATCAACGAGGACACCGGCTTCTTCCTCGACCACGCGCGCATCGTCGATCGCCTGAACGATCTCGATCGTGAATTGGACGATGAGATTGCGCGTCGTGCCGCCGCCATGGAGGTGACCGGCGACGTTTCCGGTGACGCGAATGCGGCTCGCGCGCTGCAGTCACCGCAAGCCTCCGAATCCACGGAGTCGGCTGCTGCGACTGCGGAACAGGATGGCGCACACGCCGACTCGCAGGCCATGACGCACGTGTTCGGTGCGCAGGAATTCCCGAGCGTCAAGCCGCGCGAAGAGACCATCGAGGTCGTCGAACTGGGCGATCTCGATGCCAGCGAGCTGGAGATGCTGGAGTGGAGCTACCAGAACTTCCCGGCGGAGGATTCCACGGTACGGCAGCCGAAGGTGGCATCGGAAACCGACGCGTCCTCCGAACTGGAGTCGACCGACGGGATCGTGGTCGAAGAGACGCCATCTGCCGACGGCATCCTCGTCGAGGAAGCGGCGGTTGCCATCGAGGCGGCCGACGAAGGCATCGTGGTCGAGGACATCGAGGCGCTGGCCGCGACCAACCAGGTGCCGGTGCTGCTCCTGCAGGGCGATGAGCCGACCGAGGACGTCCTGATCGAGGCGATCGAGTCGCCTGCGACTGATTCGGATCGCGACCAGGCGGCCGAAAGCGCGATGTCGGTGACGTCTGCGGAGCCGGAAATTCAGACTGGGCAGCAATCCGCAGCCGAGCTGGAATCGCTGCTGGAGCAGGAGCCATTGGCACCGCAACCGCTGGAGCCGGAAGCGCAGCTGGACACGCCGGCGCCGCCTGTCTCGGACTCGGAACCGCGCGACATTTCACCAGAACCCGTCACCGCATCGGCGTCTGAAACGGCAACGCCCGGGGAGCCGCGTTCACCAGACATTTCCGCCTTGGCTTCGGTCGCAGACAGTGCTCCCGCGCCGGGCGTGGAGGAAGTCGACGACGATTTCGATCCCGATGTCGCCGCGATCTTTACCGAGGAGGCCTCAGAGCTGCTGGAAACGGCAGACGGTGCCTTGTCCTCGTGGGCCCGCGACCGCAGCAACAATGCGCTGGTGTTCGAGTTGAAGCGCGCCTTGCACACGCTCAAGGGTGGCGCGCGCATGGCTGGCATTCGTGCGATGGGTGACTTGAGCCACGAGCTCGAATCGCTGATGGAGCGGGTCGAGGCCGGCCAGGTGGCGGCCGAGCAGCCCGTCTTCGACGGGTTGCAGGCCAGTCTGGACGCCTTGCATCGCATGCGCGACACGGTGGCAAATGGCGGCCGGTGTGCGCGTCCTCACGAGCTGATTTCGCGTATTCGCGTGCTTGCCGGACACGAAGAGCCAGCCACGCCTGCATCGATCGCAGCGCCGGTATTGACTCCACTTCACGAAGTGCCGGACGTGCCCGCGGACACTTCGTCGACGGACATCGTGCCGACACTGACCGAGCATTTCGAAAGCGATGCCGGTGCGGAAGCGGTTGAGCCCGCTGAAGCAGTCGATGCGATTGGCGATGCCGCGCATGAAGACGCCGAGATCGAAGTCGAGTTTGGCGCCGATGAGCTTGGCGCCGCTGCGCCACGGTCGTCGGTTCGCGTCGAGGAGTTTTCCGATTCCGGCATGGGCGAGCGTGCCGCGACGCTCGATGTCGCATCGCTTTCGCCTGAGTTGCCTCCTGATCCGGCAGCGGCGTCCGAGCCCGAATTCGTACACGCGCCGGCGCTGCCGCCTGGTCGCGAGCCGCAGGTCCAGGAACGGCAGGAGTTCGCGCGCGTCGACGCGGAACTGCTCGACAACCTGCTGAACAACGCCGGTGAAGTCAGCATCTTCCGCTCGCGCCTGGAACAGCAGGTCGGTTCGATCGAGTTCAACCTCGCCGAGCTGGGACGCACGGTCACGCGCCTGAAGGAACAGCTGCGCAAGCTGGAGCTCGAAACCGAAGCCCAGATCCTGCACCGTCATCAGGAAGAACACCCGAACCGCGCCGACTTCGATCCGCTGGAGCTGGATCGTTATTCCACCATCCAGCAGCTGACCCGCGCCTTCGCCGAATCGGTGAGCGACGTCGGCAGCATCGAAGGCCTGCTCGAGAACCTGACCCGCGAAGGCCAGAACCTGTTGTTGCAGCAGGCGCGAGTCGTCACCGAGCTGCAGAATGGCTTGATGCGCACCCGCATGGTTCCGTTCCAGCGCCACGTGCAGCGCCTGAGCCGCTTGGTGCGACAGGTTGCCGCCGATACCGGCAAGCGCGCCGAGCTGGTCGTGGTCGGCGCTTCCGGCGAACTGGACCGGCAGGTGCTCGATCGCATGCTGCCGCCGTTCGAGCACATGCTGCGCAACTCGATCGTGCACGGCATCGAGTCGCCGGAGGAACGCCGCGACAGGGGCAAGCCGGAGGGCGGCACCATCCGCGTCGGCCTGCATCGTGAAGGTGCGGAAATGGTCATCGTGCTGGAAGACGACGGTCGTGGCATCGACGTCAACGCCGTGCGCGAGCGTGCCCGGTCGCGCGGCCTGGTAAAGCCTGGTCGTGAGCTCACGGACGAAGAAGCGCTGCAGCTGATTCTCGAGCCCGGCTTCAGCACCGCAAGCACGGTCACGCAGCACGCCGGCCGCGGCGTCGGCATGGACGTGGTGGTCAACGAGATCAAGAAGCTGGGCGGCGCGCTGTTCACCGAATCGCAGCCGGGGCAGGGCGTGAAGTTCACGATCCGCCTGCCGTTCACGCTGGCAATCACGCAAGCGCTGATCGTGCGTACGGGCGAGGAGCTGTATGCGTTGCCGCTGCCTTCAGTCGAAGGCGTTGCGCGCGTGCCGCGCTCCGAAGTCCAGAAGCATCTCGTCGAGGAAACGCCGACGTTCAACTATGGCGGGCAGGTCTACCGGTTCCAGCACCTGGGTGCATTCGTCGGCGGCGGTCCTTCGGTGTTGCCCGAAGGCGATGTGTCGGTGCCGCTGATCCTGATCCGTGCCGGCGAACACTCCACCGCCATCGTGCCGGATGAGCTGGTCGGCAGCCGCGAGATGGTGGTGAAGTCGGTTGGCCCGCAGATCTCGACGATCCGCGGCATTTCCGGCGCGACCATTCTGGGCGACGGCCGCATCGTCATCATTCTCGACATGGGTGCGCTGGTGCGTTCGGAATGGCGCGATCGCTCGCAGCTCGACGCAGGGCCGAAGCAGGATCGCCGCACGTTCGCGCTGGTGGTCGACGATTCGATCACGGTGCGCCGCGTGACGCAGCGTTTGCTGGAGCGCAACGGGATGCGCGTGATGACGGCGAAGGACGGCGTCGACGCGCTCTCGATTCTCCAGGAACATGTCCCGGATGTGATCCTGCTCGATATCGAAATGCCGCGCATGGACGGTTACGAGCTGGCGACGCACGTGCGCGCCGATACGCGTCTGGCCGATATCCCGATCGTCATGGTTACCTCGCGTGTCGGTGAGAAACACCGTGCCCGCGCCATCGAGATCGGCGTCAACGACTACCTCGGCAAGCCCTACCAGGAAAACCAGCTGCTGGATGCGATCGAGCCGCTGGTCGAGGCGCGCCGGCAGGGAGCGTCATCGCGATGAACTCCGAACTCGCTTACGAGCTGTACAGCCTGCTCATCCCGCTCGGCCAGGAGCGGCTGATCGTGCCGCGCGCCTGCGTGGCCGAGGTGATCACGTGGCAGGCGCCGGAAAAGATGGAGGGCACGCCGCCCTGGTACCTGGGCACGATTCAGTGGAACGGCCGGGAAGTACCGGTGATTTCCTTCGAAGCCGCCTGCGGCCAGGCATTTCCGCCGCCCGGTACGCGCACGCGTATCGTGATTTTCATTGCGCTGGGCAGCCACATCACCGGCGGTTACTTCGGGCTGATTACGCAAGGATTCCCGCAGCTGGTGCGCGTCAATGCCGACGTGGTGAAGCCGGACCCCAGCCGCAGCTTCTCCGATGAAGGACCGGTGCTGTGCCAGGTGCGCATGCTGAACGAGTCGCCGCTGATCCCGGACTTCGAGTGGCTGGAGCGGATGATCAGCGAGGAGACGCGGGCAGCGTAAGCGTGCCTCTGGTCACGCCCGGGCAGGCGGGCATCCAGCGCACCTGCTGAAGGATGGATTCCCGCTTGCGCGGGAATGACGGACATACGGCGACCCAACGTCCGTGGAAGAGGCCACGATCCGGTGCGCCGGCTGGTGGTCCTACTGCAAATCCCCCCACCGTGCTTGCAGCACCGACAAGGCCACCACAGCCGCGGTTTCCGTACGCAGCACGCGCGGCCCGAGACACACGAGCGTGAAGCCTGCCTTTTGCGCGGCAGAGACTTCATCGTCATCGAGCCCCCCCTCCGGGCCGATCAGCAGCTCGACCTTCGATGACACACTGGCGATGCCGGTCAATGAACCGGGTGCGGCAGGATCCAGGACCAATCGCATACCCTCGTTGCGTACGTTCGCAAAGTAATCGCGCAGAGTAGTGGGCGTGGCGACGGTCGGAACGCGCGAACGTCCGCATTGTTCGCAGGCGCCAATCACGATGCCGTGCCAATGAGCCTGTTTCTTCGCGGCCTGTTTTTCATCGAGGCGAACGACACTGCGCGCGGTCAGTACAGGCGCAATGGATGCCACGCCGAGCTCGGTTGCCTTCTGCAATGCCCAGTCCATGCGTTCGCTGCGCGAGACGCCTTGCACGAGCGTGATATCGATGGGCGATTCGGCGACGCCGGCGCTCTGCTGGCGCAGATGGACCATCACCTTGTCACCCTGGACGGCGACGATCTCGGCCTGGTAGTCGCTGCCGCTGCCGTCGAAGACCACCAGTGGCGCGCCCTCGCGCATGCGCAGCACCCGGGCGACGTGATTGGCGCCAGCGGCCGAAAGGGGAATCGTCGCGCCGTTCTGCAGCGGACCTTCGCAAAATATCCGGTTCAGCCTCATGTCCCCTCGGGAGCCTGCCAGCGTGATCTTGGGGCGGATTGTAACGAAGGCCGCTGGGCCTCGTGGGGTGCGGCACCATAGGGTCTCCCGCTTGGCGCTCGTCGCGTGCATGTCTGCGCTGCTGTGAATGCTGCGTCTCGCGTAACATAGCGCCTCGTTCAAAGGAGCTGCGACCGATCCTTCGCCATGCCGCAAGCACTCGGGCCGATCGACACTGAAAGCGGGTTGCTGCGCACGGCGCGGCAGGTCCCCTCACCCAATTGCGACGACCGGCCGACGGGCATTGCGCCGGACCTGATCGTGGTTCACGGCATCAGCCTGCCGCCCGCGCAGTTCGGTGGGCCCTGGATCGACCGGCTGTTCACCAACACGCTGCCGGCCGACCATCATCCCTACTTTGCCGATATCGCCGCCCGCAAGGTGTCCTCGCATCTGCTGATCCGTCGCGACGGTGAAGTCGTTCAATACGTGTCGTTCCAGCGTCGCGCCTGGCATGCGGGAGTTTCCAGCTATCGTGGTCGCGAGAAGTGCAACGATTTCTCGGTCGGCATCGAGCTCGAAGGCGCGGACGAAGTCGCGTACGAGCCGATGCAGTATCGGGCGCTGGCCGCGGCGACCCTGCAGCTCTGTGCAGCCTATCCCTCGTTGTCGCTCGAGCGCATTGCCGGTCACAGCGATATCGCACCGGGCCGCAAGACGGACCCGGGGCCTGCATTCGATTGGGTGCGGCTGCGGGCGCTGCTTCAATCTGGCGCGCAGTTGTCGTCCCGGTCATTGCGATGAGTGCATTCGTGATGGGCGATCCGGCGAGCCGGCTGTGTCAGCTTTTTACTGACTGCGGAGATCGGTCGAACCCGGTGACGCGCAGGCGCTCGACGTTCCGTGCCGGCGCGTTGCTCGCATGCCTGTTTCTCGCGGCGTCGTTCCAGGCAGCTGCCGGCCAGTCGCCGGACGCGTCGACATCCCAGTCAAGTAGCGAACCGCGTGCGCAACGAATCGTCAGCCTCGCACCGAATCTCACCGAGCTCATGTTCGCCGCCGGCGCCGGCGATCGCATCGTCGGCACGCCGCAATACAGCGACTATCCGGCAGCGGCGCGCTCGATTCCCCGCATCGGGGACGCATTCCGCTTCGATTTCGAGCGTGTGCTCGCATTGCGGCCCGACGTAGTGCTGGCGTGGGAGCCCGGTACGCCGGTTGCGGTGGTTGAGCGCCTGAAAGCGCTCAAGCTGCACGTCGTCACGATTGCCACCTGGCATATCGCAGATATCCCACGAGCCGTGCGCGAGCTCGGGAGGATCGCCGGCACGACGAGTCAGGCTGCGCGAGCCGCTGCCACATTCGAAAGCGACATCGCTGCTTTGCGCGGCGAGTACGGCGGTCGCGCGCCGGTCAGTGTTTTCCTCCAGGTCAACGACCAACCGCTGTACACCGTGAACGGCAAGCAGATCATGAGCGAGATCCTCGGCCTGTGCGGTGGCCGCAACGTGTTCGCCGATCTGAACGATCTGGCGCCCCAGGTCGGTGTCGAAGCCGTGCTCGCCGCCGATCCGCAGGTCATCGTCTCGACGGGAAACCCTGATTCCGCGGCGTTCAGGCAATGGCAACACTGGCCGCGGCTCAAGGCGGTGAGTGCCGGCAATCTCTTCACTGTGCCGCCCGATGATCTGGCGCGTTCGACGACTCGTGTGGCGGCTGGCGCGGCGGCAATGTGTCGCACTCTTGAGACGGCGCGACAACGCTTGGGCCTGTCGAATTAGAATCGCGCACCCCGAGCGTGGCCGCTGGCCCGCTGCGGCCTCTCAAGACAAGAAACGCGATATCCAATGACCCGATCCTCTGCCGCGCTGATCACGTTGCTCGCCTATGGCGCGGTGGTGCTTGCGATTGCCGTGTGGGGCACGCG
>Ga0182747_1003396_pt1 | contig 10701 bp, 8 predicted proteins | sample eDN3rd30CBELigBY_FD_128526 | JGI IMG/M metagenome (GOLD analysis project Ga0182747, IMG submission 128526) | Enriched backyard soil microbial communities from Emeryville, California, USA - eDNA 3rd pass 30_C BE-Lig BY (version 2) (version 2) | ecosystem: Environmental > Terrestrial > Soil >...
ACGTGCTGCATCATCCGCAGCGCACGTTAGAAGATTACGATAAGTGCGAACGCCTGCCGGCCAGCGCCCTGCTGTGGCTGGACGATATCGACGTGCTGATCCCCGCAGCCTTGGGCGGTGTGATCAATGCTGAGAACTGCGACTCGATCTCCGCCTCGGTGATCATCGAAGCGGCCAACGGTCCGATCTTGCCGCTGGCTGATCAGCGGCTGTACGAGCGCGGCGTCAAGATCCTGCCGGACATCTTAGCCAACGCTGGCGGCGTGACGGTCAGCTACTTTGAATGGGTGCAAAACCGCCAGCACTACCGCTGGAGCCTCGACCGCGTGCGCCAAGAGCTCGATCGCACGATGACCGACGCGTTCGAAGCGGTGTGGCAAATGTCGCAGCAGCACGACGTCTCGTTGCGCGTGGCGGCTTATATGATCGCCATCAACCGCGTCCGCCGAGCCGCCGACCTGGCAGGGTTGTCGTCGTAGGTTCGGCGTCCGCGTGATCGCGGCTGATAGAAAACTGGAATGGATGAGCTATTCTAGCGACTTCAACCGGGCCAGCCGCTATACTGGCGGTCCCACCCGTTCGTCACCCACCTGAACAACCCGCCGCCCATGACTCGCTCACCGATGCGGACTGGATTTCGCAGCCCAGCGTTTAACTTCGCTGCCGCGTTCATGCCACTTGTTGTCTGTGCCCTAGCGGTCGTGGCCGGCCAAGCGGCGGCGGCCGAGCCGGCCCCTGCGGCCGCGGTACCCACCGCTGCCGCGGCGTCCCCAGCCCACGACGCCCCGATCAGTTTCGAACTCGACATCCAACCGATCCTCGCCGCGTTGGGCTGCAACACGGGCCCCTGTCACGGCAAACAGCGCGGCCAGAACGGATTCCAATTATCGCTGCTCGGCTTCGATTCTGACTTTGACTACAACGCCGTGGTCCGCGAAGCGCGGGGCCGCCGGATCTTCCCAGCCGTTCCAGCGGAAAGCCTGCTGATTCAAAAAGCGACCGCGGAACTGCCACACGGCGGCGGGCGACGGATGGAAGTCGGCTCACCGCCGTACCAAACGCTGATCCACTGGATCGCCCAAGGCGCCCCGCGACGGGTCGCTGACGAGCCGACGCTGGAGCGGGTGGAACTGGTGCAGAACAAGTTTTCGCTCGCCCCAGGCGAACAGCAATCGCTGCAGGTCCTGGCGCACTACAGCGATGGCTCGACCCGTGACGTGACCCGGCTGACGACCTACTTGTCCAACGAAGCAACCGTGGTCGGGGTGGACGAAGCCGGCACGATGACCGCTGCAGCGCTGCCAGGCGAAACGGCGGTGATGGCGCGGTACATGAATCACATCTCGGTCGCCGACGTCGTCATCCCACAAGGCGAACAACTCCCCGCAGAAGCGTTTGCGCACCTGCCGCAATTCAACTTCATCGACGAGCACATCGACGCCAAACTGCGGCAACTGGCGATCCTGCCGTCAGACCCGGCGCCAGATCACATCTTCCTCCGCCGCGTCTACACCGACTTGATCGGACGCCTGCCGTCGACCGCAGAAGCCCGCGAGTTTCTCAGCGCCGCCGATGGTTCGGACAGCCGCACCGCTGAGGAGTCCGCCCAGCGCCGCCGGCAGTTGATCGACCGCCTGCTCGAGCGGCCGGAGTACGTCGATCATTGGGCGAACCAGTGGGCGGACCTGCTGCGGCCCAACCCCTACCGCGTCGGCATCAAGGCGGTGCTGAACTATGACAACTGGATCCGCGACCAATTCCGCGACGACGTTCCCTATGACGAGTTTGCCCGCCGCCTGGTCACCGCCCAGGGCAGCACTTGGCAAAACGGTGCGGTCACGATGTATCGCGATCGCCGCGATCCCGAGGAACTCACCACGCTGGTCAGCCAACTGTTTCTTGGCATTCGCTTGGACTGCGCCAAGTGCCATCACCATCCGTTTGAGAAGTGGAGCCAGCAGGATTTCTACCAGTTCGCCGCGTACTTCGCTCAGATCGGTCGCAAAGGAACCGGCTTGTCGCCACCGATTTCCGGCTCCGAAGAAATCATGTTCTTCTCTGGCAGCGGCTCGGTGAAACATCCGGTCACCGGCGAAGTGCTGGCGCCGCGGCCGCTGTTTGGGGACACCAAAGAAATTGCCAGCGGCCAAGACCCGCGCCAGGTGCTGGCCGAGTGGATGACGTCGCCGGAAAACGACTACTTTGCCAAAGTGCAGGTCAATCGCATCTGGGCGGCGCTGATGGGCCGCGGCTTGGTCGATCCGGTCGATGACCTCCGCAGCACCAACCCGCCGACGCACCCGGAACTGCTCGACGCGCTGGCCAAGCACTTCCAGGAGAGCGGCTACAACACTAAGGAGCTGATGCGGACGATCACCAGCTCGCGAGCTTATGCAACCAGTTCGACGCCCAATGAGACCAATGTCGGCGATCGATTGAACTACTCACGGCACTACCGCCAGCAACTGCGTGCCGAGACGCTGCTGGACGCGATCGCCGATGTGACGCAGACACCTTCCTCCTTCAGCGGAATGCCGGCCCAGTCGCGAGCGACGCAGTTATGGACGCACCGCGCCCGCTCGATGTTCCTCGATACCTTTGGTCGTCCCGATGAAAACCAAGACCCGCCCTGCGAACGGATTCCCGAATCGACCGTCACGCAGTCGTTGCACTTGATGAACGACCGCGAAATCGATTCGCGGATTCGAAACGCATCGGGACGGGCGGCAACATTGGCAGCGAGCGAAGCCTCGGCCGAGGTGGTCGTGGAAGAGTTGTATCTGGCGGCGTACTCACGCTTCCCGACGGCGGAGGAGTCCACCTACGCAGCACAACTGATCAACGCCGCGGGCGACAAGCGCCGCGAAGCGGTCGAAGATGTGCTGTGGGCCATGCTCAACTCACCTGAGTTCACCATTCAAGACTAATGATGCAACCGATTCACTTATCTCTCCCGTTCAAGGCGGCCGTGTTGTTGGCCGCTGCGGCTTGGCAGGCTACGTTTTGCGGCCCGGCTTGGGCACAGGAACTGAGCGTTGATCGTCTGTTCCCACCGGCGGTAACAGTCGGACAAGCGACGGCGATCAAGCTCGAGGGCAAGCTGCCGACTTGGCCGGTCAAGGTGGCCTGCGACCGAGCGGAGCTGCAGTTTCAGGTGAGCGAGGAGTCGGGCGGACTGACCGTCACCGTGCCGGCGGAGGCTGCGGCAGGAATCGCTTGGCTGCGGTTTTATGATGACAACAGCGCTGCGGCGCTCGTGCCGCTGCTAGTCGAGCCGGTCGCGGTCAGCGTCGAAACCGAACCGAATAACGAAGTCGGCCAAGCGACGCGCGCCGATCTGCCGGCGGTGATCGTCGGCCGCTTGGACAAGGCGAACGACGTCGACTGCATCACGGTCTCCGTGAGCGCCGGTCAGACGTTGGTGGCCGACGTTATGGCTCACCGCCTGCTCGGCTCGCCGATGGATGCAGTGTTGCAGTTGATTGACGTGTCGGGCAACGTGCTGGCCCAGGCCGACGACTCGCGTGGGATCGATCCGCAATTGGTCTATCACTGTGAGCACAATGCGGAACTGACGCTCCGCCTGTTCGCCTTCCCGGAAACCGCCAACAGTACGATCGGGTTCGCCGGCGCCGCCTCGTTTGTCTATCGCCTACAAGTTACCACCGGGCCGCTGATCGACCACAGCTTGCCGCTGATTGCGTCTGCTGAGACGCCAGTCGATGCGCGGCTGTTTGGCTGGAATCTGCCTGAAGCGGCGATGGCTGTGGTTGCGGCCGCTACGGAAGTGTCGCCGGCCATACTAACGCTGCCCGGTGCGCTCGGTTGGCATGCGCGGCCTGCTAACGCTACACCTGCGACCCACACGCTGGTACAAGCAGCAGCAGGAGAAGTCACACCGATCGAGCAGGTGCCGGCGATCGTCTCCGGCCACATCGCTCAACCACGCGAGATCACGCGGCTGCAAGTGGCTGTGGAAGCGGGCGCGAAGTACCGCGTGGCCGTGCACTCGCAGGCGAGCGGATTGAAACTCGATTCAGTCGTGACCGTACTCGATCCCGAGAGCGGCAAACAGATCGGTCGCAACGATGACGCCTCGCGCAACGACCGCGACGCCGCGATCGAATTCACAGCACCGAGCGACAAGCCGGTCGAGATCCAAATCAGCGACTTGGTTGGCGGCTCGGGGATCAGCCACGCCTACAGCGCGTCGATCAGCAAGATCGCGCCCGCTGTCACGCTCTCCGCTGCCGATCGGCACCGCCTGACCGCCGGCAACTCGCTCGAAGTCGCAGTTCAGATCCAGCGGCAGCATGGCTTTGATCAGCCCTTGCAAATCGTTGCCGTCGATCTGCCTGAGGGCGTGAGCTGTGAGCCTGCTCTCTCCGAGCCCAAGGGCGACTCGGCCAAAGAGGTCAAATTAAAGCTCTCCGCCGAGGCTGCCGCGCGACATCAAGGACCGATTCGCATCATCGCCCGCGCCCCAGCAACCGGCGACGCCCCAGCAGCCGATGAGCCGGCAGCAGCGATCATCGCCACCGCCCAGGCCTCGCCGCGGCCCGGCTTTTCCACCCGGCAACTCTGGCTCAGCGTTGCGCCGTAGGTGATTGCGCCGCTGAGTTTCTTAAGCCTTACACTTCGGCAGCAAAGATCCCAGCGGCGAACATTTGTCGCCTTAAAATACCTTCTTCAGGCGTCAGCAACTCGGCCTTCCGCAACTGGACCATTCGTGTTCCAGCATGGCATAAGTGAAATCGTCGGCCCAATGCTGACCTTCTAAGTTGGCATGGATAAAGTGCGCCTCACGGCGCATCCCAAGGCGTTCCATCAACTTCCATGACCGCTCGTTTCGGGTATCGACGGCAGCGAACATGCGATGCATCTTCATCGTGAAGAATGCGTAACCCAGTGCTGCATTCACGGCCTCGGTTGCGAACCCACGTCCGGTGTGAGCAGGGTTAAATGTAAATCCGAGTTCGCCCTGCCGATCCTCAATGCTATTGATCGTTAGATGCACCGCGCCGATTAGAGCAGCGGATTCTGGTTCGATTACACCCAGGATGAAGGGCACTCCGGGATCGCCGAGAAACACCTCAGCCTGGGAATAGATGAGCTCTTCAACCTGCTCGGCAGTCCAAGCTTGCCAGAACTCGTAGCGAGCATTGTCTGGGTTGCCATAGATCGCGAGCAAGTCGTCCGCATCGACCGGCAACAGTCGCCGAAGCATCAGCCGCTGCGTTATCAGAGGCAATTGATCAAGCATGACGCCAACTGTCCGGTTCAAATATAAGTTTTAGATTCTGTGGCAGTTAACGTCGGAGCACGCGCAACAGCGTTCCCACGCGTGTCTCCGCTCAATTTAGCGGCCGCGCCGGCACGCCTTCGTTGGTGATCCGGATTGGCTTGATGTGGCCCTGCTCATCAAACTCCATCCGGTCGATGCAGGTCACGCGGGCATTGCCATCGGTCTCACCGAGCGGGCGGCGGTGGTAGACGGCGTAATACTCGTCGGTGCCCGGCACATGAATCACCGAGTGGTGGCCCGCGCCGGTAGCGATCTGCGGATCCTGCTGCAGCACCTTAGCGATCCGCTGAAACGGTCCAAATGGCGAGTCGACGATCGCATAGGCAACGCTATAGTCCGGCCCCGTCCAGCCGCCCTCGGACCACATGAAATAGTACTTCCCGTTCCGAATGAACATGCACGGTCCTTCGACATAACCGCGGGGCGTGATCTCCTTAAAGGTGGTCCCATCTTCAAAAGGAACGAATCCGGTGAAGTCGTCGTTGAGTCGAGCGATGTTGCAGTGCCGCCAACCGCCATAGATCAAGTAGTGCGTTCCGTCGGCGTCCTTGAAGACGAACTGGTCGATTGGCTGCGCGCCATTGTAAAACTTCCCGATTAGCGGCTTGCCGAGGTGGTCCCTGAAGGGCCCGGAAGGTTTATCGGCGACGGCCACGCCGATGCCGCCGAGCGTGTCATCGTTTTGAATGTCATTGGCGCCGAAGAAGAAATAGTATTTGCCGTCTTTTTCGATAATCGACGGCGCCCACATCGCGCGCTTGGCCCACTTGATCTCGGTCGTGTCGAGGATCCGCTCATGCTTCGTCCAAGTGACCAAATCCGGTGAGGAAAAGCAGTCGAAAAACACCTGCTGATCATACGGAGCGGAGTAGGTCGGGTAGATCCAGTAGGTGTCACCGAAGATGATCCCTTCGGGATCGGCATACCAACCTTCTAAGACCGGATTACCCGACATCCTCTTTGGCTCCTGGGCCAGCAGCGGAGTGGCGAGCAGGAGCAAGGCAGGAAATAGCAAACGGAGAATCGGGTTCATGATAGCCAGTGAGTCCAGAGGAAGCGTGGGAAACTACATGGTCATGAAATGGTAGTTTACCAGTTCCGTGAACCCCGTGCCTTTGTGAGCGATCACTTCCAGCAACGACACGCAGCAGGGGGCTTTCACGGAGGCACGGAGGACACAGAGGGTGAGGTTCGTGGCATCGCCGATCTCTCCGTTTGCTACTCCAACGCTTCGCGCTGCTTGCGCAGAATCGCCTCGGTTTTCTCCCACGCAGCGAGTCGTTGCTTGGCCGCTTCGAGGTCCAGTTCGCTCTTTGCCTGGGCCTGTTGCGCCGCCTGCAGTTCATAGTTAGTCGTGCCGCTGGGCAGACGCAATCTGCTGGCGTTCTCAGCGCGATCGGCAGCGGTTTGAGCTCGTCGTTCAGCCGCCTTAACTTCATTGCGAAGGGGTTGCTCGACCGCTTGCCAGGCGATCTCAGCAAGTTCCAACTTGGCGACCACAGCCCGCTCCTTGGCTAACAGTCCTTGCAGATACTGTTCGCGTCCTGCCTGCTCGCGCTCGCGGTTCTTCGCAGCCCGTTCGCCGGCTTCGGGCGAATCACTTTCGGAGTCCTCATTGGGCAGCGGCAATTGCCACTTTTTGATCTCCGACCGGAGCTGCCGTAGTTCGATTAACCGGCTCAATAGCCGTTCGGCGGCGTCGAAATCGCCAGCCAACTCAGCCGCTGGGACAGCACTTGGAGAAACGGGATCTAAGGCAGGATCAGCTGAGGGATCGTGCATAGGAGGTGCCGGTAAGGGAAACGCAGGTACGGGAGCGGCAGGCAAGAAAACCGGCGGTGGTAAAGCAGGAAGACTTTGCGGTACGGGAGCCGTTCCGTAGTAGGATCCCGTCGCGGGCCTGAGTGCCGCATCCCAAGCCAACGGATCGGGCTGGCCCAGCAGTTCGGCAATGCGGCGCTGAATGATTTCGTCCTTGCGATCGTCACGCTTGGCTGCCAATTCACGCAGCGACTTCAGTTGCAGCTCCAGCCGCTCGATCGCTTGTTGCTGCTGTTGGCGACGTTCGTCAAACGCTTCACCAAGCGCCTCGGCCAGCTCTTGCCGCAACGGCTCCTGCTCGGTCTGACTGTCGATTTGCCGAATGCGCTGGGCAAGCTCGTTGGCCCGGCGTTCGGCCGCGGATGAAGCTGCGACGGGTGCAGGCTGCAACATGTACCCGCCAGGCGGTCCGCCGGGGTTGAGCGTCTCGGTAACGGGCACCTGACGCGTGACCGGAGCAAATGATCGCTCGCCAGTCTCTGGATCAACAACTTCTTTGTTATAAATTTCACTAATGTACCGCGTTTTGGTTTCGACACCGCGTTGCTGCTGTATGCTCGCCGCCTTCCCCAGGGCGTCATCGGCCAGACTCAGGAGAGGTTCAGGGAAGTAGGTAACTCCCAGAATTCCGATCAAGAGACTCAGCAGCAGCAGCACCAGTCGCCTGCGGGGGCGACGCGTCAAAGCGTCAAAGCAGCGGCGGGCTGAATCCGGTGGTTGTTGTTCAGTCGACATCGAAATCCTCATTTGTTGGGTGACCAAGGTCCTCAGCAATCGCACGCTGCAACTGCTGCAACTCCTGCTCGATGCGGATAATTTGCCGGTCGATCGAATCAGGCGGATAGAGCAATATTGGGCTTGGTCTTGGCGGCAGCGCCGGTTGCGGCGCTGTGGTAGCAGGCGTATCGGGATTGGCCGCCGGATCAGCGATAGCCCGATGAGTCGGTGTCAAGTTGATGTCCGGTTTGGAGGTGCGAAGCCAGGAGCCAACAACCGGCACGCCGACGATCGTGGCGACCATCGCGGCTGCAATTGCGAGCCCGACGGCGCGTCGAGTGATCCGGCGCGATGCTCGCAGCTCCGGCGGCAGGGCTTCTGCAGCCGGACTGCGAACATGGGCCAAGCAGCCTTGCAACAGCGCCACCACCCGCTGGGCCGACGCCGGTCGCTCGGGAGCGTGTTTGTGCATCAGACGAGCGAGCAGACGGTCCAACCACGCCGGCATCCGTTCATTGAGTTCGCGAATCGGTGTTACCCGTTGTTGCCCAATCTGACGCAGGATCGCTAGCGATGACTCGCCGCGAAAAGGCGGTCGCCCGGTCGCCATCGCGTACAGCACGCTGCCGAGGCTAAAGAGGTCGCTGGGGTAATGTGCCGCTTCACCCCGGGCTTGTTCGGGGCTCATATAGGGAGGTGTTCCGGCAATCACGCCGCTGGCGGTCATCGAGACGTCATCCAGAGCGCGCGCCAATCCGAAATCGCTGATCAAAATCCGGTGACCACCCTCTTCCAGCAGGATGTTCGCCGGTTTGATGTCGCGGTGAACCAGCCCCTGGCGATGTGCCGCGGCGAGTCCCTCAGCGATCTGTAAACCGGTTCGCAAACAGTCCTCCAGTTCCATCGGCCCAGCGCTGTCGAGGCGTTGCTGGAGATTGCCGCCGCTGATGTAAGGCATCACCAGATAGGGCAGCGGAGCGTCGGCATGAATCGCGTAGATTGGCACCACATTGGGATGAACGACTGCCGCGGCCGCTTGGGCCTCCCGCAAAAAGCGCTGTCGCGCTGCACCACTGCTGGCCAGATGCGGCGCGAGCAGCTTCAGAGCGAGCGGCCGGTTCAACTCTGTATCCCAACCGCTGAGCACGACTCCCATTCCGCCCTGGCCGATCACGCCGCGCACCGGATACCGTCCCAATCGCCCTAACTCACTCTCTTCACAAGGCTGGAGCAGCGATCGCACCCAACCGGCTTCCCGATGAAACACCTCGGGCTCCGACGAGCCGGCGACCTCCCAGGCAGGCTCAGGAGTGGGTGCCTCACTCGCCTCGCCAGTTGATAGCGCTTCGCGCACGTCGCCCCATTCCGCTCCGTCGCCCGCGAGCGATTCGAGATGCTGGCGGCACGCGTCACAATGTTCGAGATGCGCCGTCAGTGTTGGCAACTCCTCGGCCGGCAAACGATCGGCGAGCAAGTCTGCGAGTCGGCTGCGATCGCAGTTGGGACGGGAAAGGGACGGGAAAGGGGGACGGAGGTTGATTCGAACTCTCGATAGCGTTGCCGATCTGTTGGGACGGGCGACGAGCTTCACGCACGACGCGGATGATTGACCCCATTCTCGATGCTGGCCGGCGGCAGTCGCCAGCATGCTGAACTCCGATCGGCGGAGCGATCGGCGACCTTGGGCGATAGGCGATGCTGGGGGTAGACAGAGACGTCTTATGACTGCTAGTGGCGCTGGTTGCGCTGGTTGCGCGGATGACATGCTGTAGATGGCACGTCTACTCGGGCTCGTGAGGGTTATTGCCGGCGGTTTCGTCATCGACGCGCAAACTCAGTGAGTCGCTGGGTGGGTAGGCTTGGCGGTCCCAGTTGGGTTGTGGATAAACCGTGTCGCTCGGTCGCAGGTGCGTCTTGTCGGTCAGCACCCGGAGTTGCTCGCTGTAGTAGTAGCGGTCGCTGCTGGGGGTGCGCGCCAGACGATAACGGATGCGGCGATCATGCTGCGAAAAGTGCATGTCGATCACTTCGGAGACGAACAGCTCCTGCTGCATCCCCACCCCGATCGTCTCGACTTGATCGCCGATCTCGATCCCTTCGTCTGCGACCGGCAACCACAGGCAAGGACGCAGTCGAAAGCGGATCTCACCGTAGCGGAAGTGGTAATACGGATCTTCATAGCGATACCGACAGAATACGCGCGGCCCGGGGATTAAGCCGTCGACGATCGACACATCCTCCGGATGAATCCAATCGACGCCATCGGCCGGCGTGCGTGGAAAGGTGCCGTAGTCGGGCAGCACCGGGGCGACGTCCATCGACAGTGCGGCGTCAGTAGTCACGCGATTCACCTCCAAAATCAGTTCGACGTTCGCAATGCTGCGGTCGGCGAAGCCGACAATGTAGAACAATTGTCCTCAATTGTTCCACGGATCGGCTTCGGGGTGAACAATTGGGGACAATTGTTCTACTTTCTAAATCGCCAGCGATTCAGGAACTAAAAAAACGCGAAAGTCCAGCTTAGAGCCATTCCCAAAAGGGGCGGACCCTTTGGCGGCAAGGCTCTTAGGAGCAGATCAAAAATAACTTCCCGATTTCACTCTCCCTCTGGAGATTGCTGATTTAATCAAAAATCTGATGTTGCTATCACTAAATGTTGCGCCAGCAAAGTGTTTGCTAGCTCTATAAGTAGTAGCAGCAAACGGCGAAAACCGATTAAATCAGCAGTCTCCTCCGGGAGAGTCGAGCCTCAGGCGAGGAGAGGGGCGTTCCTGGCCCTCCCCGGCCGCTACCGCGTCCGACCCTCCCGCGGGGCGGGAGGGTAAAGGCAGTGAAAACAAGGGACTTATTTTTGAACT
>Ga0182747_1003398_pt1 | contig 10693 bp, 10 predicted proteins | sample eDN3rd30CBELigBY_FD_128526 | JGI IMG/M metagenome (GOLD analysis project Ga0182747, IMG submission 128526) | Enriched backyard soil microbial communities from Emeryville, California, USA - eDNA 3rd pass 30_C BE-Lig BY (version 2) (version 2) | ecosystem: Environmental > Terrestrial > Soil >...
ACATAACGCACAGGGCCAGGCGACCAACTGGCCGCCTGGCCCTGTCACTCTGGCGCGCTCCCCGGAAAAGCCGGCCAGGCTTTTCCGGGGCAACCTTTATCGCCAGGACAAAATCCCGATGTGTCGGCGGGATTCTGTCCAGGACGCTGTCGGCGGGGCAACCCTGCCAGACGCTGTCTCAGTGAGCCGGCTTGCTGGCGGCGCCCAGGACCCCGCCAAAGCGCTCCCAGCCCTCGCCCTTGAAGCGAACCATCTGCATCTGCTTGACCGGCGCGTGATCGCCCGGCGCCGTATTGACGGTGATGCCCGGCAGGAAGCCCTTGATGTGGACGTCCTTCATGTTGCTGGCCTGCTTCATGATGTTCTCGCGGGTCAGGTTGTCTCCGGCGGCTTCCAGCACCTTGTGCATGGCCTGGGAGACGACATACCCGTACATGTGGCCGCTGTTGCCCATGTCGGCGCCCGGCATGTACTTCTCCATGAACGCCCGCCACGCCTTCATGTCCGGGTTGTCATTCCAGCTCGGATCGTCCGGCGACATCATGTAGGACGACGTGATCACGCCCTGGGAATTTTCCAGACCGGCCGGACGCATCACCATGGCGGCGGAGGCGCTGGCGGTGGCGACGATGTGCATGGGCTTCCAGTTCAGCGCCGCCATCTTGCGGATGCTCTGGGCCGCGAACTTCGGCGTGGAGAAGCTGAGCAACACGTCAGCGCCAGACGCCTGAAGCCGCAGAATCTGCGAATCCACCGTTGGCTCGGAAATATCGTACGCCACTTCGGCGACAACGTATTTCTTGTAATCGGGACCCAGCGTTTCCTTCACGCCTTCCAGATAGTCTTTGCCGAAGTCGTCGTTCTGGTAGAGGATCGCCACCTTGGCGTTGGGGCGTTCCTTGCGGATATAATCCACATAGACGTGCGCTTCGTCGCGGGTATTGGGCTGGAAGCCCATGGTCCACGGGAAGTTTTTCGGATCGTTGAACTTCGAGGCGCCCGTGGCCAGGAACAGCTGCGGAACCTTTTTGGCGTTCAGATAGCGCTGGATGGCGCTGTTGGCCGGACTGCCGAAGGTGTTGAAGATCGCCAGCACCTCGTCGTTTTCGACCAGTTTGCGGGTCTGCTCCACGGCCTTGGGCGGGCTGTAGGCGTCATCGTAGCTGATGAACTTCACCTTGCGGCCGTTAATGCCGCCCTGCTCGTTCACCATCTTGAAGTAGGCTGCCTCTGTTGCGCCCATGATGCCATAGGACGAAGCAGGGCCGCTGTACGGGTAGGTGTTGCCAATCCTGATTTCGGTGTCGCTGGCTCCAGCGTCATATTTTTTCTCGGCCGCGAGCACAGGAACGGATGCAAACACGGACACGGCCACCGCGGCCATCAGGGCGCGGCGGGACAGGGAACAGATCGACATGATGTAAGAGTTACTCCGGAGTGTTCGTTGTTAGCGTTCGTTGTTTCATGGCCATCGACCGGGCGCAGGCATGGCCGGCATGCAACATGCCGGCGCGCTCCGGCGAATCTGGAAAAACCTGACGCGATCGCGTTCAGGCGTTACGCGCCATCAGGCCGCCATCCACCGGGATCACCACGCCGGTCAGATAGGAAGCGGCTGGCAGGCAAAGGCTCAGCGTCACATGCGCCACTTCTTCCGGACGTCCATAACGGCGCATGGCGGTGCGGATGCGGGCGTACTTCTGCTTGCTCTCATCCGGAATGTCGGCGGTCATGCCGGTTTCGATTGGCCCAGGGCAAATGCAGTTGACGGTGATGCCCTCGCGCCCAAGCTCCACCGCCAGCGCACGGGTCAGGCCAGTGACGCCGGCCTTGGCGGCGGAATAGGCGCTGTGGCCAGCAGTGGCGCCCAGCGCCTCGGTGGAGGCGATGGTGACGATGCGCGCCGCGTCGGATTTGCGCAGCCAGGGCAAGGCGGCCCGCACCAGCCGCTGCTGGGCGGTGAGCAACACCGCGAGCCCCTGGGCCCAGCGTTCGTCATAGTCCGGCGTATCGATCGGCGCGTACACCGAGATGCCGGCGTTGGCGACCAGGCAATCCAGCCCGCCGAAATGGGTCGCCGCCTCATCCACCACCCGCTTCACGGCCTCCGCGTCAGCCACGTCGAGGGCGAAAGCGCGTGCGTCGCCCCCATCTGCCCGGATAGCGGCCGCCACAGCTTCGGCGCCGTCGGCGCGAATATCGACCACCGCCACCCGCGCGCCTTCGTCAGCAAAGGCGCGGGCCGTCGCGGCGCCCATGCCGCTGGCGGCGCCGGTGACGAAAACAATGCGGTTCCGCAACGAGCGGTCGAGTTTCTTGTAGGGCGGCGTCACAGACGGAATCCTTCGGTTGATCGCAAGGCGCCCGCCGACGGCAGGCGGACAGGGCGCGAGCCGGCGCCCGGCGGGGCGGCGCAGACTCAGGGATGGTGATTTTCATGGAAAAAACGTGGCTGGCGCGGCGTGCAAAGACGGCGCTCAACAGGTCAAGGGCCCGCGCAAGGCGGCCGCCAACCCGCACAACTGTTTCCTCCGATGTATTTTATCCATTTGGAGAATGCTTTTCACGCCCGCCGCTGTCAAGCGCATGCGCAAACATGTCCAGAAAGCTCACAAACAACGGCTCAGATGCTGCGGAGCGCCGGAGGGCCGTCGCCTTGCGGATGTTCGCCGGGCGGGGCGTCAACGCCGTCACGGCGCGGCTTGCTGGTCGCCCGCGAGCGGGGGGCTGGCCGACCGTTCGCGCCCGCATCCGGTCTGGAATGGCGCCGCGACGCCCGATCACATCGCCCGCAGTCTCGCCGCCATGCTGACGGCGGAGCCAGAGAGCCAACGCCAGCATGCAAGCCCGACGCCAGAATGCAGGTGAAGCAGGCGGTTGCGCAGACACCCCCGCGGCAAGGCGGCGTCCGGCCGCATGGCGGCGCATGCGCAAGCAGCAAGATTCCGATTCAATCTCACCGGATTTTGCTCTAGAGGGGCTCCCAAGCACGCCAGCGGGAACCCCCGCGCGAAGCTTGCGCCGCTTTCGCGTATGGCGTGTCCTTGTCAGGACGCCGGGCGCCTTCCGCCTCCGGTTTAACCAAAACTTCCAGGGAGAGCTTGATGCGCTTGACCAAACGCATGTTCATCGCCGGCCTGATGGCCACTTCGGCCGCCGCCTTCGCCATGGCTGGCCCTGCCCTCGCCGAAAAGAAATATGGCCCCGGCGCCTCCGACACTGAAATCAAGATCGGCAACTTCGTGCCCTACAGCGGCCCGGTGTCCGCCTATGGCGTGGTCGGCAAGACCATGGACGCCTACTTCAAGATGATCAACGATCAGGGCGGCGTCAACGGTCGCAAGATCAAGTTCATCAGCTATGACGACGCCTACAGCCCGCCGAAAGCGGTGGAGCAGGCTCGCAAGCTGATCGAGAGCGACGAAGTGCTGGCGCTGTTCGGCACGCTCGGCACGCCCTCCAACACCGCCATCATGAAGTACGTGAACGCGAAGAAGGTGCCGCACCTGTTCCTGTCTTCGGGCGGCACCCGTTTCGGCTCAGACCCCAAGGCCCATCCCTGGACCTTGCCGTTCAACCCGTCCTACGAGTCGGAAGGCCGCGTCTACGCCAACCTGATCAAGGAAAAGTACCCGAACGCCAAGGTCGCGGTGCTGGTGCAGAACGACGACTACGGCAAGGACATCTACAAGGGCGTGAAGGATGGTCTGGGCGACAAGGTCTCGATGATCGTCGCCGAGGCCCCCTACGATCTTTCTGACGCCACCGTCGATTCACAGATGGTGAAGCTGAAGGCCTCGGGCGCCGACCTGTTCCTGAACCTGGCGACGCCGAAGTTCGCGGCGCAGTCGACCCGCAAGCTTGGCGAACTGAACTGGCGCCCGGTGCACATTCTCAACAACGTCGCATCCCAGGTTGGAGCCGTGTTGGTTCCGGCTGGCCTTGAAAACGCCCAGGGCGCCATCACCGCCACCTTCATCAAGGACCCGAGCGATCCGGCCCTCGCCAACGACGCCGAGGTCAAGCAGTTCAAGGAGTTCATGGCCAAGTACATGCCGGATGGCGACATCAACAACAGCCTGTACGCCATCGGCTATTCCATGGCTGACGCCATGACCCATGTGCTGCGTGAAGCCGGCGACGATCTCACCCGCGAAAACCTCCGGAAAAAGGCCCTGAGCCTCAATGGCTTCGCTCCGCGCATGGTCTACAACGGCCTGACCATGAAGACGTCGGAAACCGACCACTTCCCGCTCGAAGAGCTGCAGATCATGGTGTTCAAGGGCGACCGCTGGGTGGCTGAAGGCGGCGTGATCTCCGCCGTGACCGAAACGAAGAAAAAGTAATCAGCAGTTTATCCTGACTGACGACATAACGGCTCGCGCCCCAGGCGCGGGCCGTTTTTTTATTAACCCAAATTCGGAATTGATATCATCCAAATTCGACTAACGCCTACTCATTATAGGTAAGTTCCAGGCACTTCATGCGCCAGGCCGGGCCGGAACAGCGCGAAAGCAAATCAGGCTGGCATGAGATATCGGGAATATTGATCACGTTTTTGTGATATTCCATGCCATTTGGCACATGCACGACATCCGGCCGCATGCTGATTAGATCCCTATGGGGGGACCCTTCAGGGTCAGATCATTTCTGCAGGGCGGATTTTCAAAGCAGGAATGGGCGAAACCTGAGCCAACTGCAGTGAGGCGATGCGCCCGCTGGTTGCGCCCAGACGCCTGTCCGCCCCCGCCGCCAGACGATGGCCAGGAGGGAAGACCGGGTTATGGGACTAAGGACGGCCACGACTGACTACGCCATTCGCGCCAGATGGACCCAATCGCACTTCAGCAGGCAGGCGCAGCATTTTTCCGCCCGGGCGAACCAGACCCAGACGAAGGAAGACCTGACGGCGATCATCCAGCCAGAGCGCCTGCTGCAGGACTGCATCCTCACGTCGCTTCAGTTGCAGAATCCCCTCGAACGCTACGCTGGTTTCTGCTCGCCGGAGGCGTGGCGCGACAGCCCGCAGGCCGCGCATACCGGCCTCATCGCCATCTGGCTTCCCGAGGACAGCACCGTCGCCTGGACGGACCTCTCCAGCCATTTGCAGATCGCGCGCGAAACGGCGCCAGAGGCGCCGGTGGTCATTATCGCCGATCTGCCCCGCATTCCAGACGTGGCCCGCCTCCTGCGTGAAGGCGCTTCGGCGCTGGCGCCGGTGGATACGGGTCTGCGCGCCATCGCCAGAATTCTGGATTTCGTGCGGGACGGCGGAACCTACATTCCGGCTTCCCTGATCGAACAGGCAGGCGCGGCTGGCTTGCTGGCTGAGGCGACGCCAGACGTCGTCGCGCTGTTTTCACCCAAACAGCTTGCGGTCGCAAAAGCCCTGAGCCGGGGCGCGTCCAATAAAATCATCGCCTATGAACTGAACATGTGCGAAAGCACCGTCAAAGTTCATGTCCGGGCCATCATGAAAAAACTTCAGGCAAAAAACCGGACTGAGGTCGCATATATCATGCAAAACGTGAGGTGATTTAAGTATAATACCTTTCATGAGCACGTATTATGGATGACGGGATGCCTGAACGCACGATAGACCTGCTGTACGAGGCGTCGCTGTTCCCTGACCGCTGGCCCGAAGCGCTTCATGCAGCCATGCTGCATGTCCAGGCCTCGGCCGCCCTCCTGATCGTGGAACACAAAAACGAGCAGCAGTTTTATTGTACGGATGCGATCGCTGGAACACTCGACCGGGCGCACGCTGGCGGATGGTTGCAGACAAGTCGCAACATCCGGCGGGCGCGTTTTCCGAAACAGCGCCAAAACATCTGTTTTGTCAGGGATCTCGACGTTATTGGCACGAGTGAAATAAAGACCGCGCCGCTTTACGCGAAATTTCTTCATCAGGAAGGATGGGGATCGAACGCCGGCGCCCAACTTATTCTTCCCGACCAGCGTGAGATCATCATCAGCTTCGAGAACCGTCTCGAGATGGGTCCCCTGGACCAGGCTTCCCTCGACCGGCTGAATGAGCTTGCTCCGCATCTTGAGCGGGCGTCGCGCCTGTCATCCCGCGTCGGGCTGGCGCGCGCCGCATCGCTGGTGACGACAATCGAGCAACTCGGCCTGCCAGCCTGCACGCTGGCTGCCGACGGCTCCGTCATCGCCGCCAACAACGCGTTCGCGGGGCTGGAGCCTTGCGTCTCGGCCGGCGCATTCGACAGGCTGGCGCTGAGCGACGCCGCAGCCCAGAAGCAGATCTATCAGGCCCTGCGGGACAGCAGCGCGCCTGGCGCGACCCCGCGTCCATTTCCGGTCAAGTGCTCCTCTCCCAGGGGCACGATTGTGCTCACCGTGCTGCCGGTGACGGGAAACCTGCGCGATATATTCACGCGGGCGACCGCCCTGCTGCTGGTGACGCCAGGCGCCCGCAATCTCTCCCAGGCTTCCGAACTCCTTGAAAAGCTCTACGGCCTCACCCCGACCGAGGCCAGGACCGCATGCGAGCTTGCTTCCAGCATGTCGATTCCGGAGATCGCCCGCCGCCACGCCGTTTCGGTTGGAACGGTGCGCAATCATGTCAAATCGACCCTGGCCAAGGCGGATGTCCGGCGTCAGGCGGACCTGATCGCGATCATCAACAACCTGTTCCCGTTCTGAAGCCTTTCAGCCAGCTTCGAGGCCTGACCGGACGCCGGGGGCCAATGCGCCCGGCATATCGGGATCGTCCACAATCCGGGCGGCGCTTACCCTGGCAGGTCGGCGATGCGTCGACCTGTTCGCGGTCTGGTCCGGGTCCGCCGCCGGCTGATTGACGCTCTCCTCCCCACGCTTCAGAGTGCCGCCAGGTTGGCCGGCAAAGGGGACCCTCCCGGATATGGCGCAAGGATCTGCAACGGCGGAGAAAATGGTGGCCGGGCGACAACGGGTCGACGCCCATGTGACGGCGTTCAACGCCGGAGACCGGGAACCCCCGCGCGCCCTGTTTACGCCAGACGCCAATAGCCGCGGCGTGCCCGGCTGGGTTCCTGTCAATGGGGCCATACCCATCTGGCGCGAACTGCATGAAAACACGTGCATGCGGCTGGAAATTTCTGGCGTCGTCAGTGACGGCGCGACGGCAGCGGCGCTGCTTCACGAAACCGGCCGTTTTGTTGGGGCATTTCGCGGACTTGCCGGGCATGAGCCCACAGGGAAGCATTATAAGTTGCTGGCGATCGAGTGGTTCGCGGTTTCGGGAAACCTGAGCGACCGCCGGTGGGCGGCGCGCGATTCCGGCGCGCTCGCCAGGCAGGCGCTGGACCATTGTCAAGAAAAGTGAAATCTACGTTTCGTTGAGAAAATGGGGATGCGCGCGCCGGAACCCGGCCACCAGTACGTGCCCGGTGGGCCAGGTTTCACAGGGCATGCGCCGGAATGAACTGACCAACACATCAAGGGATGCTGAACGGCTTATGGTGAAGGACGTGGAGAATGGCGGGGCGCCAGGCGGCAATGGCCTGTCAAAAAGCTACATGCTTGCCGTGGAGGATACGGATTTCCTGCTGCGCGACGAGATGCGCGCGTTCCGGTTTGGGCTTGAGTTCGCCAAGGCCGAACTGACCTTGCGGGACTGGGGCATCCGCTCCACCATCATTGTGTTCGGCAGCGCCCGCATCCCCTCCCCGGAGCAGGTTGAGGCGGCGCAAGCCGCCGCCCAAGCCCCCGAAGAGCTGGAGCGCGTGCAGTGGATGCGCGGCCAGTTGCGCTACTACGACACCGCCCGCGAATTTGCCCGCATCGCTTCGGAGCGCGGCGGCGCCTTTGCGCCCAGAAACCGCTGGCGCGACAATGTCATCGCCACGGGCGGCGGCCCGGGCATCATGGAGGCCGCCAACCGGGGCGCCGCGGACGTGCGCGCCCCCAGCATCGGCTTCAACATCACCCTGCCGCATGAGCAGCACCCGAATCCCTATTCCACGCCAGAGCTGACCCTGCGCTTCCACTATTTCGCCATGCGCAAGATGCACCTGGCGATGCGCGCCAACGCCCTGGCCATTTTTCCTGGCGGCTACGGCACGCTTGACGAACTGTTTGAGGTGTTGACCCTGCAGCAGACCGGCAAGGCGCCGCGCATCCCTATCGTGCTGTTCGGCAAATCTTACTGGCAGCGGATCATCAACTTTGACGCTCTGGCCGAAGAAGGCGCGATTTCCCCCGAAGATCTCAAGCTGTTCGAATATGCCGATACGGCGGAGGAAGGTTGGGAATCCTTGGTCCGGCGGGGCATCACCGCCATGCCGCCCGGCTGATCCGGCACGCCCGCGCAGACAACCTCCGGCGGAGCGGCGCCCGCTTCGCCGGAGAACGCGTTACGCGCCGCCCTCGCCTTCATCCAGCGCCAGGCGTACGATGGCCGCGCCGAAATCGCTGGACGCTGCGCCCACCAGTTGCGGCCCCGTGAAACCTGGAATGATCACCGGCCGGCGCATGTGGTTGCGGATCCGGTGAACCGATACGAGACCGTGCGCCACGAACACCTCATATTCCGTCACCGGCGCCCCGGCTGTTCCCCTGATGGAGAACACCACGTGCGCATTCTTGTAGGCGTCTTCCCCATCTGACGCGAAATTGCTGCGGCAATCGATCTGAACAGCTCCGCCGGAACCGGCGACGCACCGGTCAACCGCTGCGATCACGGCGCTTTCCAGCCAGTCCGCCGCCGCCTGGAAAGACTGCCGTCTCGCCAGACGGTTGGTCTCGGCCCGCGCATTTCGCGCGTCATCCCTTTCTCTTTCAGCCGCAAGCCGCCTTGAGACACACGCGCTGTAAGGACTGGTCGACATGGGCGTAACCGCTCTCCCGGTATGAAACCTCAAAGCCTGCGGCAAGAACAGACCGCCCGGACAGGGCGGCCAGGACAGCCATAGCGCAGAGGCCTGAAGGCGTCAGCGACCGGGCTTTGGAAAAGCCGCCGGGATCGCCAGGCTAGGTCGCCGCGGCGAACCTGCACGTGCGCAAGCACACATGCAGGCCATCTCCGTTGTGCAGGGGCGCCAATGCCTGTGATTCCTCCTCACCTGTCCCTGCCAAAGCACAGGTTGCTGCGGCAGGCGCCACACGCCACACTCGCCCCGGTTCATGCGCCTTGTGGGGGAGAAGCGCCATGGCGGATGCGGATGCGATTGTCGTGGGCGCCGGCCTCGCCGGCCTTGTCGCCGCCACGGAGCTGGCCGACGCTGGCAAGCGGGTGATCGTGCTTGATCAGGAATCGCGTCAAAACCTCGGCGGTCAGGCCTTCTGGTCGCTCGGCGGCCTGTTTCTCGTCGACACCCCCGAGCAGCGCCGTCTGGGCGTCCGCGACAGCCTTGAACTCGCCTGGGCGGACTGGCTTGGCTCCGCCGGTTTCGATCGCGACGAGGATCACTGGCCGCGGCGCTGGGCCGAGAGCTATGTGGCGTGGGCGGCGGGCGAAAAACGGGCATGGCTGCGCGCCATGGGCCACCGCATTTTCCCAATCGTCGGCTGGGCCGAACGCGGCGGCGCCAGCGCCCTTGGCCACGGCAATTCCGTTCCGCGTTTCCATGTCACCTGGGGCACTGGCCCAGGCGTGGTGGAACTGTTCACACGCCGGGCGCTGGTCGCCGAATCCAGCGGTCTGATCCGGTTTTGCTTCCGCCATCGGGTGGATGGACTGATACGCTCCGGCGGCGCGGTCACCGGCGTGAGCGGCGTGGCGCTGGCCGACGACGACGCGCCCCGGGGCGTCAGCAGCAACCGCGAGATCACCGGCGATTTCGCCTTTTCCGCCCCCTCGGTCATCGTCGCCAGCGGCGGCATCGGCGGCAATCCCGAATTGGTGCGCAAGGCATGGCCGGCCCGGCTGGGCGCGCCGCCGGCGCGCATGGTCGTTGGAGTTCCGGCCCATGTCGACGGCCGCATGCTGGGCGTCGCCCAGGCCGCCGGCGGCAGGCTGATCAACGGCGACCGCATGTGGCACTACGTGGAAGGCCTGCAAAACTGGGATTCCATCTGGCCTGATCACGGCATCCGCATCCTGCCCGGCCCTTCGTCCCTGTGGCTGGATGCGCGCGGCGCCCGCCTGCCCGCGCCGTGCTATCCCGGCTATGACACCCTGGGGACGCTGGCGTATCTGCGCCAGACCGGCGCCGACTATTCCTGGTTCATTCTCACCCAGTCGATCATTCGCAAGGAGTTCGCCCTTTCCGGTTCCGAGCAGAACCCGGATCTGACCGGGCGCGACTGGCGACTGGTGGCCCGGCGGGCCATCGGCAAGCGGGCTACAGGTCCGGTCGAGGCGTTCAAGCAGCATGGCGCCGATTTCGTCATCGCCGACAATCTCGACGATCTGCTCGCCGGCATGCAGCGACTGGCTGGCGACGGCCTGCTTGACGCTGGAAAGGCGCGCAGCGAGGTGGAGACCCGCGACCTGCAGATGCGCAATTCCTGTGTCAAGGACAGCCAGATCATGGGCATTCACAATGCCCGTCGCTACCTTGGCGACAAGCTCGTCCGCACCGCCGCGCCACACCCGCTGCTTGACCCCAAACATGGCCCGCTGATCGCCGTGCGGCTCAACATTCTCACCCGCAAGACGCTGGGCGGCCTGGAAACCGACCTGGACGGCCGCGTCTTCGGCGAGGAGGGCCAGATCGTCCCGGGCCTGTATGCGGCGGGCGAAGCCGCCGGC
>Ga0182747_1003403_pt1 | contig 10684 bp, 10 predicted proteins | sample eDN3rd30CBELigBY_FD_128526 | JGI IMG/M metagenome (GOLD analysis project Ga0182747, IMG submission 128526) | Enriched backyard soil microbial communities from Emeryville, California, USA - eDNA 3rd pass 30_C BE-Lig BY (version 2) (version 2) | ecosystem: Environmental > Terrestrial > Soil >...
TCATCTCTTCTAATTCCTGTACACCTAACCCCATTAAAGCACGGCTATAACGTTCTTTTGAACAAGAACATTGGAACTGAACCGGCATCGTACTTAAAAATTGCACATTGCCCTCTTCTCCTAATACTGCCGTAAGAATTTCTTCAGGAGTCATCCCTTTTTCGATCATCTTGGAAACTGGTTCTATAGTTGCCAAATGCTTCTCCAAGGCAGCAATTGTTTCTTCCTCACAACCAGGCATTAATTGAATAATGAATCCGCCAGCTGCAAGAATTGTATTATCTGGATTTACCAATACTCCTAAGCCAACTGATGACGGTACCTGTTCACTAGTTGCAAAGTAATAAGTAAAGTCTTCAGCGATTTCACCCGATACGATTGGAACCTGGCTTGAGAACATGTCTTTCATGCCTAAATCTTTGACAACTGATAAGAATCCTTCCGTCCCAACTCCAGCACGTACATCTAATTTTCCTTGAGGATTTAAATCAAAATGTACTTGGCCATGTGTTACGAAACCGCGCACATTCCCTTTGGCATCCGCATCAATGACCATTGCACCAATCGGCCCATTTCCTTCTACTTTAACCGTAATCTTGTCTTCACCTTTTAACATTGCCCCCATCATAACACTCGCTGTCATTGAACGGCCAAGAGCTGCAGATACGACTGGCCATGTATGATGTCTCTTTTGAGCTTCTCCAACTGTTTCTGTTGTGCGTGCTGCAAATGCACGTATTTGCCCATTAAATCCTACTGCTCGAACTAAATAATCTTTCATCTATAGGAACTCCTTACATTTCTCATTTTACCCTGGTTCGGTAATTTACTTTAAATTATCACTAAAACGCTTGAAAATTTAATATAAACCGTTCTCCAGATCATGGCAAATAAAACGATTTGACTAGGTCGATCCAACTCATTCGCGCATACTTGCTTTGAAAAGAACGAGTAATTCCCTATCATTAAATCAGAAAACTAAAAAATCCTATAACTCACCCTCTTTTTACCAAAGCAAACTCTGCCTAAACATGAATATAGGCGATTTTTTGTAAAATTTTATGAAACCGTCATCAATATGAACAATATGTGAAATGATTCACTAGCTATTTTATTTTCATGATTTTAGGTGTACAATGAATTCAAGTTGATATATAACAACAAACAAATACTACTAAATCAAACTAAATTGTTATATAACAATTTAACCGAATAAATGGAGGAGATCCTAATATGTGGGTAATCACTGTATTTGAAAAAAATACGTATCGTATGTTCGAATTTGAAAACGAAATGGAAGCAAGTCAAGCCCTCGAGGGATTAAAAGGCTCCGCCATTTTATCGTTTACCAAATAACACTTAGTCCTTATGAAAATGAATTCTTGAAAATTGCAGCGGTCTTTGAAGATAAATTAAATCACAACTTTAGGAGGCGACCTGACATGTGGGTAGTAACAACTTTTGAGGAAAAAACTTATCGAATTTTTGAATTTGAGACAAAAGAAGAAGCGGTCTTAGCTTTACAAAAAATAGATGTACCAGCAATTCTTTCTTATACAAACCTTACTTTAGTAGCTTAGTTTTTCTGAGGAGACATCTTAGTATAAAGATGTCCCCTTTTTATTTTTCGTTATAAAATTTAGAACATTCCAATAATAATATTGACATTTTCTGAAAATTAGTGCATATTAGACTCTATATAAATCAGCATAACGAAGACTAGTATGTAAAACCCTATTGGTAAGAGAGCGATGTTCAGCGGCTGAAAGACATCGTACAAAAAGGATTACAGAACCTGCTTCGCCAGCTTCTAGCAAAACTAGACGCAGACTCAAGCGTTATGAGCACAAGTGGGAATTGCTCTTTGCAATCCAATCTAGGTGGTACCACGGAAAAGTAGCCTTTTTCGCCCTAATTTTAGGGTGAGGAAGGCTTTTTATATTCGCTAAAAAGAAAGCATCTACACTAATCTAGCTTCTTGTACTACCGTAACCCTATAAAATATAGGAGGAATTCAAAGTGGAAAAGAAACGTATTGTAGTCAAAATCGGAAGCAGCTCGCTTACAAATACAAAGGGAGAAATTGATCATGACAAGCTGCAAGATCATATCTCGGCACTTTCAGTATTAAAGCAGCAAGGTCACGACGTTTTACTTGTTTCATCAGGAGCAGTGGCTGCAGGTTTTCGAAGATTAGGCTATCCATCCCGTCCAGTTACGCTAAAAGGAAAGCAAGCTGCTGCTGCAGTTGGTCAAAGTTTGCTTATTCAATACTATTCTGAGCTCTTTAATGAGCATAAGATTACCGCAGCTCAGATTCTCCTTACACGTACCGATTTCTCAAAAAAAGAACGGTACAAAAATGCCGTAGCGACTTTTACCGAACTACTAGAACGAGATATTATCCCAATTATTAATGAAAATGACACGGTTTCTGTTTCAGAACTAACATTCGGTGATAATGACATGCTTTCTGCTTTAGTCAGTGGCCTTATTCACGCAGACCATCTCATTATCTTAACGGACATTAATGGTCTCTATGATGATCATCCAAAAAAACCTGCTGCAAAACGAATTCATCATTTAACAACAATTTCAGATGATGCATTAAAAATTGCAGAAGGCGCTGGCTCCAAGCTTGGAACTGGCGGTATGCAATCCAAGTTATTAGCAGCACGCACTGCCCTTCAATCTGGCGTTAAGGTTTTTATAGGAAAAGGAACTGGCGCAAACAAGTTAATCGATATATTAGATGGCCATGGAGATGGGACTTATATTGGAAATGAGCAGCAGACATCGCTCCCAACTCCAAAACAATGGATTTCATTTACAGAGGTCTCAGGAAAATTATATATCGATCAAGGTGCAGCACAAGCCATCTTACAAAACGGCAAAAGCTTGTTGCCTGCTGGAATTTATAAATTAGAAGGCATTTTTGATAAAGGCGATGTTGTGGAAGTTTATGATCAATCGCAATTATTAGGTCGTGGAGAAGTACTGTATACAAGCGATGAATTGGCTCTAGCCCTTGGAAAGAGAACGGACGAGATTTTCTCCACTTCCACTGAAGTCATCCATCGCGACAAATGGGTACGAATATAAAATATATCAAACTAAAAATACGGAGGGATTCTTAAGATGACGGAAATCACAACAGAAAGCGAAGTGCGCCTAAAAGGAAAACTGGCCAAAAAAGCAAGCTATCTTATGAATATAAAAACGACAAATGAAAAAAATGAAGCACTGGAGAAAATTGCACAGCAACTACTTATCGATCACGCAATCATTCTAAATGCAAACCAAAAAGATATATTTACCGGACAAGAAAAGGGTCTTACTAACTCTACGCTAGATCGTATCATGTTAAATGAAGCACGCATTCAGGCAATGTCCGATGCAATCCAACAGCTCATCGAATTAGAAGATCCAGTTGGTGAACTTCTTGATTCCATTACGAAGGATAATGGTTTGCAAATAGAAAAACGTCGAGTTCCATTAGGTGTTATTGGGATGATTTATGAAGCAAGACCTAATGTGACAATTGATGCGGCAACACTAAGTTTAAAAACAGGAAATGCAGTGATATTACGAGGTAGCTCATCTGCTAAATTTTCAAATCAGGCATTAGTTGATTCAATCCATCGTGCATTAGAACACACTGCTCTACCTAAAGAAGCTGTACAACTCATCGAAGATACACGACATGAAACAGCCAAGGAATTATTCCATCTAAAAGAATATTTAGACGTTTTAATCCCTCGAGGAGGCAAAGGATTAATCGATTTGGTTGTCAAGGAATCCTCTGTTCCTGTATTAGAAACTGGCGCGGGCAATTGCCATGTATACGTAGATGCAAATGCCTCTTACGAAATGGCGTCAACCATTATTATTAATGCGAAAACACAGCGCCCTTCTGTTTGTAACGCGGCAGAAAGCTTGCTTATACATCAGGATTGGTTTACTCAATACGGGAAACAACTGTTTGATCATCTACATGAAGCAAATGTTCAAATCATTGGTGATGAGCGTGTGTGTAACGCATATCCTCATGCATCCCTTGCAACCGAGGAGGATTTTGCTGCCGAGTTTTTAAGCTTAACATTAAGTGTGAAAACAGTTGAAAGCGTCTTTGAGGCCATTGAACATATTAATCAATACGGTACGAACCACTCAGAAGCGATTATTACAGAGGATATTATGGCGGCCCAAACTTTCTTAACTTCCGTTGATTCAGCCGCCGTTTATCACAATGCATCTACACGCTTTACAGATGGCTTTGAATATGGTTACGGAGCAGAAATTGGAATTAGTACGCAAAAGCTTCATGCACGTGGTCCAATGGGATTACCAGCATTAACTTCTACAAAATACTTCATTTATGGAAATGGGCAGATCAGAGTGTAATCCTAAACTCGTACGAATGTAAATTCGTGCGGGTTTTTCCTTTATAAGCATCAAAAAATAGTATTGCATGACATATATCACCGCTTTTAAACGTAAAGGATAATGTATACAAAAGAAAGGAGTTTCAAGTTGGCGAGAATCATTTCCAGTTTGTTTATTTTATTATTTATTACGGGCTGTGATTATTCAAAACCGCAAGAAACAATCGTACAAAATTCAAGTGAAATGGTCCCTCCAAAAGTCAAAATTGAAATAGAAGACACTGTGCACTCTACAGAACAAGCTACATATTGCTGGCGAAATGATAATTCAGCAGAATGTCTAAACCTTCCCACAGCTATTGAGATTTTAGAAAACACAAAACCGATTGAAGTTTCGAGTAAGGAAACCATCACTTTAGTTATCAAGCGCCAACCTTCTGAACAAACAATAACGATTCAAAATACTGAGTCTAACGAAATCGACGAAATTACGATTAAAAACAGTAAATTTAAAGCACCGACTGCAAAAGGAATATATATCCTCAATTACTATGCAATTTGGGAAAAAGATGAGACAAAGACAAGTGGCGATAGCTCATATGTTTTCAAAATTGAGGTAAAATAAAAAACAAGGCAGCTGCCCTGTTTTTTATTTTATTGTTTTGTTTCTGTATATTTGATATCGACAACTTCTTCAGTTTGATTATTAAATGTAATGTCTACGAAGACACCAAATTCACTGTTATCTTCGGCTTTTAACCATAATTTAAATTTCTCTACTGAGGTGACGCTCCCCACTTCTCGTCCAATATGCAAATAGTCGATTACATCTGCTGTTGGATATTTAGCCATCACTTTTTGCATAGCCATCCTACCCCATTTTGCATAAGCAGGTGCAACCTCTTCAGCACTGGTTATTTCGTCTTCTGGAGGCACCGTCAGTATCTTACCAAGTGCAATTGTACTGAGCACTAAAAGCACAGAAACAGCAATTTTCGTTTTCAAATGACCTCAATCCTCCTTTCGATTAGTGTTTTCTAAACGATAAAGGATATTCGGATATTGTTTATGTATTAATTAACAATGAAAGCAATCATAATCAATTATTTTAGGCGCAAAATATAGTATGTCCATATTACATTTCATTTTACAGGTAGTAAAATGAAATATAACTGTGAATGGGAACAATTTTTCTGAAATAAATTCTGAATTTGTTGTATCTTTTGTGTGCGGCCTAAAAGACCAACACGCCGTTGGTCTTTAACAACTAAAAAACCGTCCTCGCGACCCCGAGAACGGTTTATGTAACTTTATATGTTCACCCTTACTTTATAAAATATGGGCTGCTTATAAAGTTTTTCTTTTATCAAGTTACCCTCTGGCTTCTAGATAAAAGTGTGCTAACTATTGTGCATCCCTGTACATCATTAATAGCAGCTCTATAACAAATCCAAAATTAGGTTTGTCTGTAAATTAGTTTAGGCAATTTTTTGCTTTTTCAAGCTGTAAACGAACCTGATCAAAGCCTGTGCCACCAAGAGAGTTTCGACGTCTTACTGCCGCTTCGGGCGATAATACATCGTAGACATCCTCTTCAATTAAACCACTTTCATTTTTCATATCTTCAAGAGGTAAATCCAATAAGAAGATTCCCTTTTGTATACATGTAAATACAAGTTTCCCTGTTACTTCATGCGCTTCACGGAAAGGCATACCTTTTGTAGCCAAGTAGTCTGCAAGCTCTGTTGCATTCGAAAAATCACTGTGAACAGCTTGGTGAAGCCTTTCTGTTTTAACAGTCATAGTACGAACCATACCTTCAAAGATTTTCAATGCACCGAGGATCGTATGAACTGTGTCAAACATGCCCTCTTTGTCTTCCTGCATATCTTTGTTATAGGTAAGCGGCGTACCCTTAAGTACTGTTAACAATCCCATCAGGTTGCCATACACGCGACCAGTCTTGCCACGTATTAGTTCAGCCATATCGGGGTTTTTCTTTTGAGGCATAATGGATGAGCCTGTTGAGAAGGCATCATCTAATTCAATAAATTTGAATTCGTCCGTAGACCAAATGATAATTTCCTCAGCAAAACGAGATAAGTGTGTCATTAAGAGTGAGGAATTTGATAGAAATTCTACTACAAAATCACGATCACTTACTGCATCCATTGAATTTGCATAAACATTGCTAAATCCAAGTAATTCAGCAGACTTTTCACGGTCAATCGGGAAAGTAGTTCCTGCCATTGCACCTGCACCTAATGGTAAGATATCAATGCGTTTCATCGATTCATTAAATCGCTCTTTGTCTCGCTCTAACATCCAGAAATATGCCATCAAGTGATGTGCGAAGCTAATTGGCTGCGCACGTTGCAGGTGCGTATAACCAGGAGCAATTGTTTCTACATGCTGCTCTGCCTTTTCTAAAATTGTTTTTTGGAAAGTTTCGATCAAGTCTATTACTTCAAATACACGTTTTTTCAAAAACAAATGTACATCTGTCGCAACTTGGTCATTACGGCTTCGGCCTGTATGGAGCTTTCCTCCAACAGGACCGATAATATCCGTTAGCATTTTTTCTAAATTAAGATGGATATCTTCATTTGCTACACTAAACTCGAGCTTTCCAGCCTCTGCTGAAATTTTGAGCTCCGCTAAACCTCCAAGAATTTGTTCTACATCCTTAGAATCCAAAATCCCTTGAGCACCTAACATTGTTACGTGTGCAACACTGCCCTCGATATCCTCCATTACTAATTGTTGGTCAAAACCAATGGAAGCTCCAAATTCGTCTACCCAGCTTTCAGCAGACTTTTGAAAGCGTCCACCCCATAATTTAGTCATCCCCTACACCTACTTCTATCAAGACGCCTAGGAATTTCTGACGGCTTGAATCGTTTTAAACATTGCTTAATTTTTAACTACAGCTTCTTTTTGCTTATTTACTTCTGCAGCAACTACTGTTGGAAGACCCCATAATTCAATGAATCCTACAGCTGATGCGTGGTTGAACTGATCTGCTTTAGAGTATGTTGCAAGTTCTTCACTATATAATGAGTTCGGAGATTTACGCCCCTCAACAATTGCATGGCCTTTGAATAATTTCACACGTACTGTTCCGTTTACATATTTTTGAGTTTCTTTTAGGAAACCTTCTAATGCTATACGGATTGGGTTGAACCATAAGCCATCATATATTACTTCTGAAAGCTTTTGTTCAATAATTGGTTTGAAATGAGCTAATTCTTTAACCAGCGTGATATCTTCTAATTCTTTGTGCGCCGTTAATAGAACCTTTGCACCTGGAATTTCATATACTTCACGAGATTTAATACCAACTAAACGGTTTTCTACGTGATCGATACGTCCAATTCCATGAGCTCCAGCTACTTTGTTTAACTCCTGAATTAGATCAGCAAGCTTCAGTTCTTCTCCATTCAATGCAACTGGTTTACCTTGAACAAATTCAATTTCAACGTATTCTGGAGTATCGGGTGTATTTTCAAGAGATACAGTTAACCCATATGCTTCTTCTGGTGGTGCTACCCATGGATCTTCCATTACGCCTGCCTCATTCGCACGGCCCCAAAGGTTTTGGTCGATTGAGAACGGCGAATCGATTGTTGCTGGAACCGGTACACCATGTTTTTCAGCGTACTCAATTTCTTCATCACGGCTCCATCCCCAGTCACGTACCGGTGCAAGTACCTCTAAATCAGGATTTAAGGCTTTAATGGAGATTTCGAAACGAACTTGGTCATTTCCTTTACCAGTACAGCCATGTGCTACTGCATCTGCATTTGTTTCATTTGCAATCTCAACTAATTTTTTTGAAATTAGCGGACGAGAAAGTGCAGAAACTAATGGATACTTTTGTTCGTACCAAGTATGTCCTTGTAGAGAGATTAATGCATATTCTTCTGCAAATTCATCTTTTGCGTCAATCATGTATGATTCAACTGCACCTACTTGAAGTGCTTTGTTTTTGATAAATTCTAAGTCCTTGCCTTCACCAACATCTAAACAAACCGCAATTACGTCCCATCCTTGTTCCTTTAACCATGGAATCGCTACTGAAGTGTCAAGTCCACCCGAATAAGCTAAAACTACTTTTTTATTTGCCATTATATATGCGCCTCCGTTACTCGATGTATGTATTTTTATACATTTCATTAATTGTTTATACACGAATGGTAACATGTTATAAAAATAAATACAAGTGTATTTTTATAAAAAGATAGATTTTTAAAACAAATTAAAAAACGCCTTATTAAAAGACGTTCACTTCTACACTCTCAAGTCTTATTTTTTATTGAAGAAACCGCTTCCTAGCTTCTCGACTAAAATAGGTGCAACTGCATAAAGCTTGCTTGTGACAGACATAATCCGTGGCAAATTCACTTCACGAACAGGTTTCTCTATAGTTTTCATTACTTCGCTAGCCACTTTTTCTGGCTTTAATAAGAACCTTTTCATCGTTTGCCGATAGTTATTAGTTGCATCAGCCTTTTGCAAAAATGGTGTATCAATTGGTCCTGGATATATACCTGTAACCTGGATATTATGCGTTGACAATTCCATCCTTAAGCCATTGATAAAACCTGTAATCGCATGCTTAGAAGCTGCATAAACACTCGCTTTTTTTGTTGCAACCTTACCAGCCTGGGAACTAATGAATATAAATTGTCCCGACTTTCTTTTCATCATTTGCCGCGCTAATCTTGCTGCTAAATAGATCGGTGCTTTTACATTCACATCGATCATATTGGCAATGTCTTCATCTATTAAATCAAAGGCATACTCAAAGGTTCCTACACCAGCATTTATTATTGCTACATCAACCTCTGGAAGTTGGGCACAAACTCGTTCTATCTCTTCTAGCTGTGATAAGTCTGCCTGAATTACTCGCGCTCCAAGTTTCTCAAGTGCTGAAAGCGAGGACTCATTACGTCCAGTGGCATAGACAGTGTATCCTTTTTTGATGCAAAGCTCTGTAACTAAGCGTCCAATCCCACTAGTAGCTCCAGTGACAAAAATTGTTTTGTTATTCATAAATATGTATATTCCTCTCCTTTAAGTAGATACTACATTGGGCAAAGAAAAAAGGATATAGACTACTTCTATACCCTGTTAAGACTGTTCAATTCCAAGTAATTTAAACAATTCATCTTTTGATATTAAAAAATCGGCTAAACTATAGCGATCTAATACTTGTAAATAAGCATTCAATGCCTCATAAAGTGCAAATTTTAGTTTGCATGCAGGCGACAACTTACATAAATTGTTTTCTTCATCAAAGCATTCAACAAGATGGAAATCTTCTTCTGTATGCCTGACAACTTGTCCAATATTAATCTCTTCTGGTTGAACCTTTAAACGAATCCCGCCGCCGCGGCCACGAATTGTTTCTATTAAACCAAGTTGCCCTAAATCATATGTAACCTTCATTAGATGATTTTTTGATATATGATAGCTATCTGCTATTTCTTGAATTGTCGATAATCGATCATTGCCTTTGATACCTAGATATAACAACACTCTCAGTGAATAGTCCGTATATAATGTTAAGCGCATTTAAAACACCACTCTTTCTCTATATCTATTATACCACTTTGATTTCTTAATTTTTACAATAATATCTTGAAATAAAACAATTTAAAAGATGTATTTTTCACACTGCATTTTGTGTCTAAATTCGTAAAGATGTATTATATATACTACTTTGTGGCAGAATTGTTAAAGATGCATTTTAAATATTGCTTTTATATTTCTGGGAGAGTAAGATGACTCTTGAAAGGACGTGATTGAATGTTATCACAACAAACAATTGACATTATTAAATCAACAGTACCAGTATTACAACAGCATGGAGTTACAATTACTAAAACTTTTTACAGCAATATGTTAAAAAAACACCCGGAATTATTAAACTATTTTAATCGTGCAAACCAAGCAAAAGGTCGTCAACAAACGGCTTTAGCAAATACAGTTTTAGCAGCAGCGCAATATATCGATAATTTACAAGTGATTATTCCGGTTGTTATGCAAATTGCCCACAAACACCGTGGTCTTGGAATCTTACCTGAGCACTACCCTATCGTTGGCGAAAATTTGCTAGGAGCTATTAAAGAGGTTCTTGGAGACGCTGCTACAGATGAGATTATCAATGCTTGGGCTGAAGCTTATGGCGTAATTGCAGATGTATTTATCTCAATTGAAGAGGATTTATATAAAGAAGCTGAGCAAGATGGCGGCTGGAGATTATTTAAATCTTTCAAAGTAGCAAAAAAAGTGGA
>Ga0182747_1003405_pt1 | contig 10683 bp, 9 predicted proteins | sample eDN3rd30CBELigBY_FD_128526 | JGI IMG/M metagenome (GOLD analysis project Ga0182747, IMG submission 128526) | Enriched backyard soil microbial communities from Emeryville, California, USA - eDNA 3rd pass 30_C BE-Lig BY (version 2) (version 2) | ecosystem: Environmental > Terrestrial > Soil >...
CTGGCGGCCTTGACCCTGCTCCCCACGGCGATGGCGAGTCTGTTGGGGCCGCTGGAGAGCGCGGACGCGCGGCGTTACTTCGGCGTCCTGATCGTCATGGGATTGGCCTGGATCGGCGCTCACACTCTGCACCTCAGGCTCGTGCGAGGCTGGCTCGCACGGCAGGGCTAAAGCGTCAGCCGCATGGCGACGCGGTCGGTCAGGCCGTTGGCGGCCTCTGCGGCCAGGGTCTCGCGCAGATAGGCGGGCGTTTCTGCAAACGTCAGCGCCGCATAGCCCAGGCGCGCATAGAAGGGGGCGTTCCACGGAACGGCGTGGAAAGTGGTCAGCGTCAGCGCTCGCTTGGCGCGGACCTCGGCTTCCTGTCGCGCGGCCGCCATCAGCGCCCGCCCAGTGCCGCGCCCCTGATGTTCAGCAGCGACGGACAGCTCAAGGATATGGAGGTTCGCGTCCGTCTCGGCGGCGATCAGGAAGCCGATCGGCTGGTCGGCCGCATCGACCGCGACCCAGGACAGGCCCTGCGCGACGGCTATGCGGTGCGTGTCCGGGCCGGCGACATGGTCGTCGGCGATCCAGGCCAGATCGGGCAGGGTGCGGAACAGCGTCGCCGCCGACCGCTCCACCGCCTCCAGACGGCCGATGTCCGTTCCGCGCGTCGGGCGGACCCGGATCAATGGGCGTCGCAGCCCTTGGCGGGCATGGGTTTCAGGTCCAGCAGGGCGAACAGCCTAGCGTCGTCGTCCTCTTCCGGGTTCGGCGTGGTCAGCAGCTTGCCGCCGACGAAGATGGAGTTGGCGCCGGCCAGGAAGCACAGGGCCTGCATCTCCGGCGTCATGCCTTCGCGCCCGGCCGACAGGCGGACCATCGACTTGGGGCAGACCAGGCGGGCGACAGCGACGGTGCGGACGAACTCGATCGGGTCGATCTCGCCCTCCTTCAGCACCCGCTCGCCCAGCGGCGTGCCGCCGACGGGGACCAGGGCGTTGACCGGCAGGCTGTCGGGGTGGACGGGCAGGGTCGCCAGGGCGTGCAGCAGGCCCGCGCGGTCGCGGCGCTTCTCGCCCATGCCGACGATGCCGCCGCAGCAGGTGTTCATCCCTGCGTCGCGGACGTGCTGCAGCGTCTCCAGCCGGTCCTGATAGGAGCGGGTGGTCACCACCTCGGCGTAATACTCAGGCCCGGTGTCGAGGTTGTGGTTGTAGTAGTCGAGGCCCGCGTCCTTCAGCTGTTTCGCCTGGTCGGCGTTCAGCATCCCCAGGGTGGCGCAGGTCTCCAGGCCGAGCGCCTTCACGCCCGAGATCATGGCCGCCAGCTTGGGCGTGTCGCGGTCCTTCAGCTCGCGCCAGGCGGCGCCCATGCAGAAGCGGCTGGCCCCGCCGGCCTTGGCCGCCATGGCCTCGGCGATGACGGCGGTCGGCTCCATCAGCTTCTCGGCCTTCAGCCCGGTCTTGAAGCTGGCCGACTGGGAGCAGTAGCCGCAGTTCTCGGCGCAGCCGCCGGTCTTGACCGACAGCAGCTGGGATTTCTGCACCTCGCTGGGGTCGAAGGTGCGCCGGTGCACCGTCGCCGCCTCGAACACCAGCTCCATGAAGGGGCGGGCGAAGAGGGCCTCGACCTCCTCCAGCGTCCAGTCGTGGCGAGGGATCGAGAAATCGCGGGCGGGTCGGATTGATGCGTCGTCAGCCATGGGACGACGGCTTAGACGACTTGCTCCCGATCCGCCAAGCCTGTGTTGATCGCGCGGCGTTGCGTGAAGGAGGCGTGAGGAGGCGCCGGTTCGGATCAGGCGACCAGGCGCGGCCCTCGAGAGGCGCCGGCGGCGACGGAGCGATCCAGGCGGAAGCGGCCGACCTGCTGGTTCAGGCTGACGGCCTCATTGGCCAACTGGCGAGCGGCGGCGGTGGCTTCTTCGGTCATGGCGGCGTTCTGTTGGGTGATGTCGTCCATCTCGCCCATGGCGCGGCGGACACGGGCCAGGCCGTCGGACTGTTCCTGGGCCGAGCCGGCGATGCCGCCCGCCAGGCCGTCGACGGCCGAGACCTTGGCTCCGATGCGCTCCAGCGCCGCGCCGGTGCGCTCGACCAGGTCGACGCCGCGCGCCACCTGGGCCGAGGAGGTGGAGATCAGGGTGCGGATCTCGCCGGACGCTTCGGAGGAGCGCTGGGCCAGGGCGCGCACTTCCTGGGCCACCACGGCGAAGCCGCGCCCGGCGTCGCCGGCGCGGGCGGCCTCGACCCCGGCGTTCAGGGCCAGCAGGTTGGTCTGGAAGGCGATCTCGTCGATCAGGCTGGTGAAGCGGCCGATCTCGCTCGAGGATTCGGCGATGGCGTGGATGGCGCTGACGGCGTCGCCGACCACCTGGGTCGTGTGCTCGACATCGGCGCGGGCGGCGGCCAGGGCCTCGGCGGTCTGACGCGCGCCGTCGGCGGTCGAGGCGACCTGGCGGGCGATGGCGTCGGCTTCGGCGACCGTGCGCTCCAGGTTGGCGGCCTGACGCTCGGTGCGGCTGGCCAGGTCTTCGGAGGCGACGGCCAGCTGGCTGGAGCCGGCGCTCAGGCTCTCGACGCTGTCGGCCACGGCGCGGACGGCGGTGCGCAGGGCGCGGGTGGCGGCGTGGAAGTCGTTCTGCAGAGAGCGGTATTCCTCGGGGAAGACGTCCGGGATGGTCACCGACAGATCGTTGTCGGCCAGGCTGTGCAGGGCGGCGCCCAGGGCGCGCACGACCTCGGCCTGGCGCGCTTCGGCGGCGGCGTGTTCGGCCTGCACGCGGTCGCGCTCCTCCTGCAGGGCGTCCAGGTAGATGGAGATGGCCAGGTCCATGTCCAGCATGACCCGCTGGTTCAGTTCGGCCACGGCCTCGGCGGTGATGCGGTCGTGTTCGCGGCGATTGGCGAACAGCTTCCTGGGTCGCTCGATGATGGCGCGGGTCAGATGGGCCAGGAGAATGCTGTAGCCGCCGATGTACCAGCGCGGCTCCAGACCGATGCGGGCGTGGACGCGGCCGATGGTGCGCACCGAGGCGGCGTAGTCCTCGTCGGCGCGGCCCTCGATGATGGCGTCCCAGTGGCGCTGCTGGGCGTTGCTGGCGGCGGCGACATGGCCTTCGTCGCGGAAGAAGCGGTGGGTCTCCGGCTCGGCGCGCACCCTGTCGTAGAAGGCGGCGAGGGCCAGGGGGATGGAGCGGCGCAGCAGGCCCGAGATGGCGCTGTAACCGGCGGACGGCCGACCCAGCCCCATGAAATGCATGCGGCGGTCGATCTCGTGGGAAGCCATGACGCAGACTCGTTTCAACGACGGGGCGAGGGGAGAGCCCCAATACCCCTTGTCGCCAAGAGGGTATTGTCCAGGTTAAGCCGAGATTGCGTAGATTTCCTTAATCCGCGCCGAACCGGCGACGGCGTCATCGATGGCCGTCATATAAAGACATCCTTATGTCTTGATTGCTCCCGTGGCCGCGCCGCGCTATAGCGGCGACAATCCCCCGACAGTGGCCGAAAGACATTTCAGCATGACCGACTACATCGTCCGCGACATCTCCCTGGCCGATTTCGGCAACAAGGAAATCGCCATCGCCGAAACCGAGATGCCGGGCCTGATGGCGCTGCGCGACGAATACGGCGCCGCCCAGCCGCTGAAGGGCGCCCGCATCGCCGGCTCCCTGCACATGACCATCCAGACGGCGGTGCTGATCCAGACGCTGGAAGCCCTGGGCGCCGAAGTGCGCTGGGCCTCGTGCAACATCTTCTCGACCCAGGACCACGCCGCCGCCGCCATCGCCGCGTCGGGCACGCCGGTCTTCGCCTTCAAGGGCGAGAACCTGGTCGAGTATTGGGAATACGCCCACAAGATCTTCGAATGGGCCGATGGCGGCTATCCGAACCTGATCCTGGATGACGGCGGCGACGCCACCCTGCTGTGCGTGCTCGGCCCGAAGGCCGAGAAGGACCCCTCGGTCCTCGACAACCCGACCAATGAGGAAGAGGAAGCCCTCTTCTCGGTCATGAAGCGCTATCTGAAGGAGAAGCCGGGCTTCTACTCGGCCATCCGCGACGCCATCGGCGGCGTGTCGGAAGAGACGACCACGGGCGTCCACCGCCTGTATCAGATGGCCGAGCGCGGCGAACTGCCCTTCCCCGCCATCAACGTCAACGACAGCGTCACCAAGTCCAAGTTCGACAACCTGTACGGCTGCCGTGAATCCCTGGTCGACGCCATCCGTCGCGGCACCGACGTCATGCTGTCGGGCAAGGTGGCGGTGGTCTGCGGCTACGGCGACGTGGGCAAGGGCTCGGCGGCCAGCTTGCGCAACGGCGGCGCCCGCGTGATCGTCACCGAGATCGACCCCATCTGCGCCCTGCAGGCGGCGATGGAAGGCTATGAGGTCCAGACCCTCGAGGACGTCGCCGACAAGGCCGACATCTTCGTCACCACCACGGGCAACAAGGACGTCATCCGCGTCGAGCACATGCGCGCCATGCGCAACAACGCCATCGTCTGCAACATCGGTCACTTCGACTCCGAGATTCAGGTCGCGGGCCTGAAGAACTTCAAGTGGGACAAGATCAAGGATCAGGTCCACCACGTCGAGTTCCCGGACGGCAAGAAGATCATCCTGCTGTCGGAAGGCCGTCTGGTGAACCTGGGCAACGCCACGGGCCACCCGTCCTTCGTGATGTCGGCGTCCTTTACCAACCAGACGCTGGCCCAGATCGAGCTGTGGACCAACGCCAAGGCCTACGACAACAAGGTCTACACCCTGCCCAAGCACCTGGACGAGAAGGTCGCCTTCCTGCACCTGGCCAAGCTGGGCGCCAAGCTGACGACGCTGAACCAGGAACAGGCCGACTACATCAATGTGCCGGTCGAGGGTCCGTTCAAGCCGGAACACTACCGCTACTGAGACCTGTCTCGGGTCTGAAAGGCAGAACCCCGCGCCGGCGACGGCGCGGGGTTTTGTTTGCTTGAAACGCACCTGCTCTCATACCGTCATCGTCGGGCTTGACCCGAGGATCGAGTGTCGAACGCGCTCTTCCTTGCTGGCGTCCTGCAGACGGATGATCCGATCCTCGAGTCAAGCCCGAGGATGACGGCAGGGTAAGAGGGGGGAGCCCTAGGCCGCGACGTCGCGGGGATCGAATTCGTCGGGCCCTCGGCCCATCAGGCCGGTCTCGAAGTCCATGAAGATGTCGATCAGCTCCTCGACGCCCACCGGGGGCGCCTTGGGGCTGAATCGGAAGCGCCAGAAGCTGACGATGTGCTGCACCGCCCCCAACTGGTCGCCCAGCCGGGTGAACAGGGCCGGCGCCTCCAGCAGGAAGTCGCGGAAGGCCAGCGGATTGCCCTCGCGCGTCAGCCCCGCATAGGCGTCGTCGTAATAGCGCAGGGTGCGGCTGACCTCTTCGCAGGTCTTCATGATGCGGCCGCGCAGCACGGCCCGGCCCCGGGCGATATAGTCCTTGGCGGCCTGGTCGCTGGGGCCGGCGGGCCGGATCGTTCCCACTTCATCGGCGACATGGACGATGTCGGCCATCAGGCTGCTGAGCGACCACTTGTAATAGAGGAAGCCCTTCCAGCAGAAGACGCCCTCCTGATACTGCTCGGGCTCCAGCTTCAGCGTCAGGCGCAACGCCTCCAGCCGGTCGCCGGGGGCGTTGGACAGGATCTTCGAGGCCATGCGGGCGGTCGATCCGGCGGCCACGACTCCGTCGCCGATGCTGAGGGTGACCAGGGGCTCGATCTCCTTCTGGACGAACTCCAGCATCCGCTCCAGGTCGGCTTCGCTGAGGGCGAAATAGCAGGGCGCCGCGTCCACGCCGCCGCGCCGCAGCTGTTCGCGCAGCAGGAAGGGGTCCAGCGACGGCAGCTGATCCATCAGCCGCAGGGTCTTCAGGTCCGGGTGGTCGGGATCGACGCCGAAGGCTTCGTGCATGGCGCGCTCGAAGCCGATCTGATTGACGAAGATGAAGCGGCCGCCGGTCTTCAGATCGGTGCTGTCGATCGGCACCACGATCTTGGTCGCCACCTGACGGCGGCCGGGGAAGGCGTCGGTCTCGTTGCGTCGCAGCCGGTGCTTGATGATCAGGCAGCGATTCAGCGCCGGATTGCGGAACATCGGCCGCTCGGCCCAGTCCTCGCTCTCGCCGTGCTCGTCATAGACCTTGAGCAGGTTCAGCACGCGCGCGGTCGAGGCGGTGCGGCGCAGGTGTTCGAGATTGCGGATGGCGCGATCGGTCATGGCGGCCACCCTGCCAGCCAAAAATGACCAACGGCTTAGTTTGGCGCAGGTCAAAAAAACGGGCCGCTTCCTGAAGGAGGCGGCCCGGTCAGTCGGGGAGGAAACTGAAAAGGGATCAGAAGGTCGTCGTCACCGACAGCCACAGACGACGCGGCTCCTGGTTGTTGGCGTATTCCGGCGAATAGGCGACGGGCGTCCCGTAGGGGGCCAGGCGCACGAAGTCCTTGTCGAACAGGTTGTAGATCGCCGCATTGACCGTCACGCGGTCGTTGACCTCGTACGAGCCGCCGATGTGGAACAGCTCATAGGCCTTGAAGTCGCCCAGGGCGTCGCGAGCGGCGCCCGCGCCGCGCCAGCGCTCTGAGCGGTACTCCCCGCGCACCCAGGTCGACAGGCGGTCGGTGGCCTGCCAGCGCAACTGGGCGTTGACCATGTGCTCGGGCGTGTCGGTCAGGGGCTGGCCGGCCTGCGAACCGGTCTTCTGCTCGCTGTCGGTGTAGGTGTAGTTGCCGCGCAGTTCCAGGTTGTCCAGCAGATCCACGTGCGCGGCCAGCTCGACGCCGCGGGTCTCGGCCTCGTCGATGTTCACGCTCTGGCCGAACTCGGGAATGGCCGACCAGAAACCGACGTCGACGCAACCCGTCTTGGAGTAGTCGCCGGCGTCATACTGGGCCTGGGTCAGGCCGAAGGTGCAGTTGGCGACCGGCTGGCCCGAGGCGATCTTGTCCTCGAAATCGTTGCGGAAGACGGTGGCGTTGGCGCGGAAAGTCGAGCCGTTGTCGAAATAGACGCCGAACTCATAGGCCACGCTGGTTTCAGGGGTCAGGCCGGGGCTGCCGATCAGCGGCAGGGCGCCCTGGCGGCCGAAGCCGTTGATGCCGGGGGTCAGCTGTTCCAGGCGCGGGGTCTTGTAGCCGCCGCTGACGCCGCCCTTCAGGGTCCATTGCTCATTGGCGTTCCAGACCAGATAGGCGCGCGGGCTGACGTGGTCGCCGAAGCTGGAGTGGTCGTCGTAACGAAGGCCGACGGTCAGGGCCAGATCGTCGCGCAGCCGCCATTCGTCCTCGGCGAACAGGGCCCACTGCTCGAAGGTGAAGTTGCCGGCCGCCACGCCGTCGGTCATTTCAGCGTCCATATACTGGCCGCCGACGGTGAAGGTGTGGTTGCGCCACTGGCTGTTCAGCTTGGTGTCGAACAGGGTGGTCGTGGTCTCCAGGGTGCGGTCATCGCCGGCGCCGGGAACGCCGCGCGGGATCAGGCGGCCCAGCGTTTCGGTCTTGTTGTGCGACAGGGTCGATTCCAGCGTGCCGAAGCTGAGGCGCCAATTGTGCGCCAGCAGGTACTGTTCGCGGTTGAACTCCAGGAAGTCCTTGTAGCCGCCGGCGACGGTGTTGGTGCCCATCTGGCCCTTGGCGTTGTCGTACCACTGGCTGGCGGCGTCGATGTCCAGCCACAGGTCGTGGTCGGTGTTCGGCGTCAGGCTGAGGCGGGCGCCCAGGGTCCAGATCTCATAGGCGGTGGCGCTGCGGCCGAAACCGGTGACGTCGACCTCATCGCCGTTCACGTCGCGGTATTTCAGGTCCGACTGCTCGCGTTCGGACCACGAGCCGCGCAGCGCCAGGCCCAGGCGGTCGGCGATCAGCGGACCCGAGGCGTAGCCGTTGATCCCCCAGAAGTCGCCGAACTCGTCATCGCCTTGCAGCGTGTAGTTGGCCGAGGCGGAGCCGGTCCAGGCGTCGCCCACCTTGCGGGTGATGATGTTGACCACCCCGCCCATCGCGTCCGAGCCGTAGAGGGTGGCGACCGGGCCGCGCACCACCTCGACTCGTTCAATGGCCGAGACCGGCGGCAGGAAGCTGGTCGAGGTCTCGCCGAAGCCGTTCGGCGTCACGCTGCCCGCCGTGTTCTGGCGGCGGCCGTCGATCAGGATCAGGGTGTAGTCCGAGCCCATGCCGCGGATGTTGATGGTCTGGCCGCCGGTCTTGCCGACGCCCGAACCCGTGTCGACGCCCTCGATGTTGTTCAGGATCTCGGCGATCGAGGTGGCGCGGATCTCTTCGATCTTCTCGCGCGGCAGGACGCTGATCGAGGCGGGCGCCTGGGTGATCTTCTGCTCGAAGCCCGAGGCGGTGACGACCACGTCGGCCACCTGGTGGCTCTGCTCCAGGACGTCAGCAGCCTCGTCGGCCAGGGCGGGCGCCGCGGCCCCGACGGTCATCAGGGCGGTGGCGGCCAGCAGGGACGAGCGGCGGGACGTGCGGAAGCAGGACATGGGAGCTGGGCCTTTGGAAATGAGAACGCCTCTCAACAGCGTTCGCATTCTCAGCGCAATGGGGGTGTGCGAATAGGTCGCATTTGCGCCGCGCTTCCGACACGTCTGGCGCGGAAATGCGGTCGGGCCTAAGAAGCGGGCATGGACATCATCGACATCCTGATCCTCATCGCCGTGGCCGCCGTCGCCGTCACCCTGGGCCTGGGCCTCTACAATCTGAAGCGCGGGGGCGAGGGGGCCAGCGTCCGATCCAACAAGCTGATGCGGTTGCGTGTCGCCTTGCAGGCGGTGGCGGTGCTGCTGCTGATGATCGGCATGTGGCTGAAGCGCACCCACGCGGGCTGAGGTCGGACAGGAACAGGGGAGGGCGCGCCATGGTGACGCTGAACAAGATCTACACCCGCACCGGCGACGCCGGTCAGACGCGGCTGGCGTCGGGCGCGCCCGTGTCCAAGACCGATGCGCGGGTCGAGGCCTATGGGACGGTGGACGAGCTGAACGCCGTCATCGGCGTGGCGCGCCTGAACAGCGGCCAGAACGATCGCATCGACGCCATGCTGGGCCGCATCCAGAACGAGCTGTTCGACCTGGGCGCCGACCTGGCCACGCCGATGGAGCCGGCGCCCAAGTGGGAGGCCCTGCGCATCATCGCCTCCCAGGTCGAGCGGCTGGAGAACGAGATCGACTGGATGAACGACTGCCTCAAGCCGCTGGACAGCTTCATCCTGTCGGGCGGCTCGCCCCTGTCGGCGCATCTGCATCTGGCGCGCACGGTCTGCCGCCGGGCGGAACGGGACGCGGTGCGCCTGGTCGAATCGGGCGAGGCGGTGAACCCGGACGCCGTCCGCTATCTCAACCGCCTGTCGGACCTGTTGTTCGTCGCCGCGCGGCGCGCCAACGCCAATGGGGCCGGCGACGTCCTGTGGCGCCCCGGCGCGACGCGCTGAGGCGAAGGCCTTATTGAGACTGCAGCACCTGGACCCGCTTGCGCTCGGCCTCGGTGGCGGCGGTGCGGGCGCGCTTCTCGGCGTTGACCTGGTCTTCCAGCACCAGCAATTCCTGATTGGCCTTGTTCGAGGCCTCGGCCCGCGTCGTCCCGGCCGGGCGGCCGGTGATGTCGGGGATGTAGATGGGCTGGGCGCAGATCCGGGTCTCCAGATCGTACCAATAGCCCTTGGCTGCGCAGCGATCGCCCGGATCGACCCAGAAACGCTGGAGGACGAACACGCCCGCCAGCGTCACGGCGAACAGGCTGAAGAAGATGATGCTGAGGCGACGGATCGTCAGAAAGCGTTTCATGCGGGGTCTCATAACCGAAAATTGGCCGCTGGACACGAACACAGTTCACGTAGCGTTACGTTGACAGGCCGGTTTCGTCGGTCCAATCCCTCGGCCGACATTTCGACGACCAAGTGGATAGGCTCATGAAGGTACTCGTCCCGGTGAAACGGGTGATCGACTCCAACGTCAAGGCGCGCGTCAAGGCGGACCAGACCGGCGTCGACCTCGCCAACGTCAAGATGAGCATGAACCCCTTCGACGAAATCGCCGTCGAAGAGGCCGTGCGCCTGAAGGAAGGCAAGGAACACCACGCCGCAGGCACGGCGACGGAAATCGTCGTCGTCTCCATCGGCGTGACCCAGGCGCAGGAAACCCTCCGCACCGCCCTGGCCATGGGCGCCGATCGCGGCGTTCTGGTGCAGTCGGACACGGACCTGGAGCCGCTGGCCGTCGCCAAGGTGCTGAAGGCCGTGGTGGACGAAGAGAAGCCGGACCTGGTGCTGCTGGGCAAGCAGTCGATCGACGGCGACAACAACGCCGTGGGTCAGATGCTGGCCGCCCTGCTGGACTGGCCGCAGGCCACCTTCGCCGGCAAGCTGGCGATCGACGGCGGCAAGGCGGTCGTCACCCGTGAAGTCGACGGCGGTCTGCAGACGGTCGCGGCCGAACTGCCCGCCGTGGTGTCGGTCGACCTGCGCCTGAACACGCCGCGCTATGCGTCGCTGCCCAACATCATGAAGGCCAAGAAGAAGGAGATCGCCGTGAAGGCGGTCGCCGATTACGGCGTCGATGTCGCGGATCGCCTCAAGGTCCTCAAGGTGACGGAGCCGCCGAAGCGTTCGGCGGGCGTCAAGGTCGCCGATGCGGCCGAACTGGTTTCCAAGCTCAAGTCCGC
>Ga0182747_1003407_pt1 | contig 10678 bp, 7 predicted proteins | sample eDN3rd30CBELigBY_FD_128526 | JGI IMG/M metagenome (GOLD analysis project Ga0182747, IMG submission 128526) | Enriched backyard soil microbial communities from Emeryville, California, USA - eDNA 3rd pass 30_C BE-Lig BY (version 2) (version 2) | ecosystem: Environmental > Terrestrial > Soil >...
ACCCGCGCGCCTGCCGGCAGGGCGCCTGAGAGAATGAGCTCCCGTAGCGTGTTCAAGAGCGGTGAATGGTCCATTAAACCTCGGCCAGCTGTTTTGATCGCGACTCCGCGCGATATCCTCATTTTTCCATGCTCGGGTTCTGGAAACGATGTCAACGGCCGCATCGGCCATGGGATCCCATACAAAACAACTCGGGATCCTAAAAATGTTCAGACGCGCAGAAATATCCCAAATTTTCGAAGAAGTCGGCCAAATATCGCGATATTTGGAATATTCCCCCATTGTTTTGGATCCCAAAATGCGAGATGACGCGACACCGGTAGTTTCACCGCCAATCAATCTAGGAGATCGATGCCAGTGTCCCGCTCCCTTCAAGATAAGATCGACACGTTCGGCAGCCCTGCCGAAATGCTGCACAATTCGCAGATTGGGCCCTATGTGTTCCCAGTCGCGCCGGAGTTTTCGAACTGGCGCGACGAACAGGAAGCCTGGAACAATTCGGCCGTCCTGCTCGACCAGTCGAACCACATGGTCGACCTCTACGTCGAAGGGCCGGACACGATCCGCCTCCTGTCCGAGCTCGGCGTCAACAGCTTCAAGGGCTTCCAGCGGAACAAGGCCAAGCAGTTGGTCGTCTGCTCGCCCGAAGGCTTTGTTATCGGCGACGCCGTGCTGTTCGGCCTGGAGAATGACCGCGTCAACATCGTCGGGCGTCCGCATGTCGAGAATTGGGTCGAGTATAATGCCCGCACCGGCGGATATGACGTGCAAGTGACTCGCGACGAACGCTCGATCAACAACACGACCGGGCGCCGTACGTACCGGTTCGAGGTGCAGGGCCCGCGGGCCTGGGAGCTTCTTGAAAAGCTCAATGGCGGGCCCATCGACGATATCAAGTTCTTCGCCATGGGCGAGATCAAGATCGCCGGTCGAACCGTCCGCGCGCTGAAGCACGGCATGGCGGCCGCGCCAGGCCTCGAAATCTGGGGCCCGCGCGAAGAAAGTGAGGAGATTCGCAATGCGATTCTGGAAGCCGGCCGCGACCTTGGCCTGCGCCAAGGCGGCGCACGCGCCTACTCGACTGCGAGCACCGAATCAGGCTGGTTCGCCTCGGTCCTTCCCGCCGTCTACACGAGCCCCAAACTTGCCGACTATCGCAAGTGGCTCGCAGACACCTCATGGGAGGCGACAGCCTCGCTTGGCGGAAGCTTCTATTCCGACAATATCGAGGATTATTACGTAACCCCATGGGATTGCGGCTATAATTTCGTTAACTTCGATCACGAATTTGTCGGTCGCGAGGCCCTGATGGCTCGGAAGGAAGAGCCGCACCTCAAGAAAGTGACGCTCGTCTGGGATGTCGAAGATGTCGTCAAGATCTTCCGCTCGCAGTTCAACGACGGCGATCAGCGCTTCAAATATATGGACATGCCAGCCTCCTATTACGCCACCTTCCCGTTCGACTCGGTACTGAGCGATGACATGCGCGTCGGCTTCTCGACCTACCCGGTCTACAGCTCCAACGCGCGGCGCTGGATCTCGCTGGCCTTCCTCGATGAAAATAAATCAAAGCCGGGGACCGACGTGTCCGTCTTGTGGGGCGAGCCCAATGGTGGATCGCCCCGTCCCGTAGTCGAACGGCACGTCCAAACCGAAGTCAAGGCGAAGGTTGACGAGAGCCCATGGCCGAGTCCGCTTCGCAAGGGTTATCGCCCATACCTCTGACCTAAAGTCTCAACGGAACGTTCTCTGGTCCTGATCCGGCCAAGTGCGCGCCCTGAGAACCATCGAAGCGTCGGTCCTGCATTTAAGCGCGGGACCGACGCTTTCCATGTGTAGCCTCGCCATTCCGTACGATCGGCTGAGATCGGAAGCCATCAATTTGGATCCCATATAGCGCCTTTTGCTATAGCCATATCCGTATTTTGAACATTTTAAGCCCCAGCTCTCACGCCTATCACCGCCGATAAATTGCACCGGCCAATACGCAAAACGCGATGCCGGCGGCGTCCAATAAGCAAACGGAGAGGGCTGTGGCTTACCTGTATTCTAAGGCAAAAAATCCTTTCAAACTGAGACTTTTTGCAAGTGTATCCCTTATGGGCGTCGTACCTCTTGGATCGCTTCACGCGCAGACCAGCGTCGGCGCGGCAGAGGCAGCGACCGACGCGCAGGATATGCAAGATCAAGACATCGTGGTCACTGGATCCCGTGTTATCCGAAATGGCAACGAGAGCCCCTCGCCGGTAACCGTCGTGCAGACCCAGGACGTGCTTCAAATGCGGCCTGGCACGCTCGCCGAAGCGCTCAACATCCTGCCGGTCTTTTCGGGCTCGAAGGGCACCACCAGCAATCCCTCCACTACCGGAGCTACGGTCGGTGGCAACGGCAATGCAAATCAGCTCAATCTGCGCAATCTCGGCCCCAACCGCACGCTCATCCTGCTCGATGGCTATCGCGTGCCGCCGACCAGCTACAACAATGTCGTCGATGTCGACATCATTCCTCAGCTACTCATCCAGCGGGTCGACACAGTAACCGGCGGTGTTTCCGCCGTGTACGGGTCGGACGCGGTGGCCGGCGTCGTCAATTATGTTCTCGACAAGAAATTCGAGGGGCTCCGCCTGCAGGGCAATAGCGGAATTTCGCAGCGCGGCGACAATCGCAAGCTCGATGCCGGGTTCGCGGTCGGCAAGAGCTTCCTCAACGACCGGGGTCATATCGAGCTGAGTTATCAGTATATCGACATGCAGGGCATTCCGGCACGATCGGATCGCGCCTTCATCAACCGGGCCAACATGACGGGTGCGGGTACAACGGCTAATCCCTATGTGCTTGGGCAGGACCTGCGACAGTCCGGTTTCCCGTTTGGCGGTCTCATCACGACAGGCGTTCTGGCCAATCGCGTCTTCGCGACCGACGGCGTCCTTCAGCCCTTCCAGGCAGGCCTGGCGACCGGAACCTCAGGCGTCCAGATCGGCGGCGATGGCGGTTATTATGACTCGACGCTGGCCGGCAAGCTGCGCGCGCATCAGGTGTTTGGCCGGTTCGACTATGAACTTTCGGATAATATCGCTGCCTATGTTCAGATCAGCGGCAATAACAAGCTGAACCAGAATTACTCCGACCCGCTGCGTCTCAACGGCGTGACCCTGAGTTCATCCAACCCCTTCCTGGCGGCGCAATATCGCACGCAATTGGCGAATGCAGGCCAGACCACCTTCCGTCTGAGCCAGCTCACGGGGAACAATACCCGGCTCGAATCGCGCTCGACATCGGATCAGTGGGTCGGCTGGGCAGGCCTGGATGGCAAGTTCGGCGACTGGCGCTGGGGCGTCAATTACAGCCACGGCCGGTCTGTGCTCGACGTGACGCTCAATCGCAATCCGGACTATCAGCGGCTTGCCGCCGCGCTCGATGCGGTCGTCGGCCCAGGTGGACAGATTGTCTGCAACATCACCGTGACCAACCCCACGGCTCCGGTCGGCCAGGGCTGCTCGCCCTATAATCCGTTCGGCCCGACTGCCGCGAGCCAGGCGTCGCTCGACTATATTCTCATCTCGAGCTTCTACAAGGCGACGACCGACCAGGACCATGTGAGCGGGCATATTGCCGGTTCGCCCTTCTCGACCTGGGCCGGGCCCATCAACGTGGCCGTGTCCGGAGAGTGGCGCAAACTCCGCTTCTTCGCGGATAGCAGCCTGAAGCCGAGCGACCTGCGCAACTGCACGGGGCTGCGCTTCAACTGCACCTCGACGCAGGCCATTTCGGACTTCACCTTCGCCAACACGCCCAGGATCAGCCAGACCGTTTACGAAGGCGCTGTCGAAGTCGAACTGCCGCTGGTCCGCGACGTGCCCTTCATTCAGGCGCTCAATCTCAACGGCGCCGCGCGCTACACCCATTATGACACGAGCGGCAACTACTGGACCTGGAAGATCGGTGGCGACTGGCGCGTGGCCGACACGCTGCGCTTTCGCGGCACGATCTCCCGCGACATCCGCGCGCCCACGCTCTTCGAGCTCTTCTCCCCGCCCGTCTCGATCCCTGGCAATGTGATCGACCTGCTGACCGGCCAGACCCCGTCGGTGCCGATTGTCACAGCCGGCAATCCGAACCTCACGGCCGAGGTCGGCAAGACCGCCACCGTGGGCTTTATCTGGCAGCCGACGTCACGCCTCAGCCTGACCGTCGATGCCTATTCCATCAAGGTCTCCGGTGCGATCACGACGGTTTCCGGCAATGCACCGGCCCAGCAGAACGCCTGCTATGACAGCGGCGGCTCGTCCTTCTTCTGCAGCCTCCAGTCGCGACCGCTGGGCTATGGGCGCACGGCTGCCAACATGGCAGCGGGCAACGCCGTCACGGAATGGCGCGGCACGTATCTCAACTATTCGGAGATTTCGACGAAGGGCATCGACGCCGAAATCAACTATTCGACGAGCCTGTTCGGGCGACCGGCCCTCGCCCGTCTGATGGCAGCCTATCAGCCGCACATCTATTTCGTGCAGGCCGGCGCCCCGACGATCGACCAGGGCGGCGCTGCGTTCGGGCCTTCCGGCTTCAATCCCAGCGCCGACACGCGCATTTCGGGCTTCGTCCGCTTCCAGCCCTTCGAGGGTGTCAGCGTCGATATTCTCGAGCGTTGGCGCAGCGCCATGAAGCTTAGCGGAGATCCGTCGGTCGTCATCACCGACAATCATATCTCGCCGTTCGCCACGACGAGCCTTACGCTGACCTTCGACATCAAGGTTGGCACCGGCAAGGCTCAGCTGAGCTTCAACGTCGAAAATCTGTTCGACGCAACGCCGCCGATCGGTGGCTATCTCACCAACGGGACGCGCGCTGGACTCCGCGATGGGTTCGTGCCCGGCGACGATGTCGTCGGCCGCGCCTTCAATGCGGGATTGAGAGCGACGTTCTGACCGAAATCGCCCTTGGGGGATGCGGACGAATTGAGCCCATCTGGCTCGATAATTTGAGAGGAAGATCATGGCAGTCGCCCCCATCCCCGTAGCGAGCGAAGACGACGCGGATGCTGTCACGAGGCCATGGCCTCGTGCCAGCTATGCATGGGGCATCGCCATCATGCTCGGCCTGGCATCCGCCTTCTCGCATGCGGACCGAACGGTGATGAGCTTGACGGTCACGCCGGTGAAAGCGGAATTCGGCCTCGACGACACGCATTTCGGCATGCTGCAGGGCCTCGCCTTCGGCCTGTTCTACATGGTTTGCAGTATTCCGATCGGCCGCCTTGCCGACACATATCAGCGGCGGATAGTCATCGGCATCTCGCTCGGATTCTTCAGCCTCTTCGCTATGGCTTCCGGACTCGCCAGAAGCTTCACCCAATTGTTCATTACGCGCGTCGGGGTCGGCGTCGGAGAAGCAAGCGTCACGCCCACCGGCATGTCGCTTCTCACAGACCTGTTCCCGCCCGAGAAACTGGGGCGGGCAGCCAGCCTGTTCTTCCTCAGCACGCCGCTCGGCCTGGGCCTTTCGCTGATCGCCGGCGGCAAATTGCTGACCGAACTGAACTATCTCGATTCCATCGGCGACATCCCCTTCGGCCTGGCGCCCTGGCAGGCGGCCTTCATCCTCGTGGGGTTCCCCGGCTTGCTGCTCGCGCCCTTCTTCCTGACGATCCGCGAGCCCGAGCGCCGCGGCAAACGCGCCGCTACCCCGCTCTCCATCCGACAAGTCCTCTCCGTCATGAACGAGCGTCGCCGCGTCCTCGCACTTATGTTCGCCGGCTTCTCGATGGTCCCTCTCGTCAATATTGCATTCAACGTGTGGACACCTGCCCTTTTCGAGCGCGTCTATGGCTGGACGCCCGCCGAAGTCGGGCTGGGCTTCGGCCTACTGCTCATCACCTGCGGGGTGAGCGGAGTTATCTTCGCCGGTTGGGTATGCGATCGGCTGGCGCAGGCTGGCTACAAGGATGCGCAATTGCTGGTCGCGGCTCTCTGCTACCTTCCCTGCGGCCTGTTTGCCGCCTGCGCGCCGCTTATGCCCACGGCATGGGGCGCCTTGGCCCTGCTCGCTCCCGCGCTCTTCCTCAGCAACGTCCCGCTGAGCTGCGCTGGCGTCGCTTTCCAGCTCATCCTGCCCAATCGGTGCCGCGCGCAGGTGACCGGCGTTTTCATCATGCTTACCGGCCTCGTCGGGCAAGGTTTCGGCCCGGTCCTGATCGGCTATCTCAATGACACGCTGTTTACCGGACAAGATGGGATCCGCTACACAATGGCTATTGTCGTGGGTGCTGCAGCACCGATTATGTCCATCCTCGTTCTGGCGGCACGCCCGTCCTATCGCAGGGCGCGGGCAGCCGATGACGGCCTGGCGGCGTCCGAAGCATAGATATCGAACGACGACGGTCTTCAGGCCGAAGCTTCCGAATACCCATGCGGAGCGGTTGGACCGAATGAACGACGCAGCGATCAACATAGTAAGTCCTGATGGCCTGCCCATGCCACGACGTCACTGGGCCCTTGCCGGACTTTGGATCGGCACGGCAATGTCGGTGATGGATGCATCGATCATGAATATCGCACTCCCGACGATCTCCCGGGATCTTGCGGTGAGTTCGGCAACGGTGACCTGGGTCGTCACCGCCTATCAGGTCGCTATTGTGATGGCCCTCCTCCCCATTGCAGCGCTCGGGGAGAGACTGGGCTATCACCGTATCTATTTGAGCGGCATGGTGTTGTTCATCATCGTATCGCTGGGGTGCGCGTTTGCACAGGGGCTGGAATGGTTGGCCAGCTTGCGATTTCTGCAGGGCCTCGGCGCTGCAATGATGATGGGCGTAAATGGCGCGCAGATGCGCTATGTCTGGCCGCGAGCCCTGCTAGGCCGCGGGATCGGCTATAATGCAGTCGTCGTGTCGAGCGCTGCGGCGGCAGGACCACCGCTGGCAGGCTTTCTCCTCTCCCTGGCCGACTGGCCCTGGCTCTTCCTGGTCAATATTCCAACTGGACTTCTGTCCCTATTCCTGGTCACCCGCTTTGGCCCGAAAACGCCGCCCGTCACCCAGTCGTTCGACTGGCTGAGTGCGCTCCTCAACGTCCTGATGTTCGGCGGATTGTTTCTCGCGGCCTCTGAAGTCGTTCATGGCGGGCTGAGCAGCTGGGGCATCGGCTGCGCGTCTGTCGGCGGGACAGCCGGCATCTTCCTGATTTCGCGCTCGCGCAGGAATGATCGGCCGATGATCCCGTTCGATCTGATCAAGATCAAGCCTATGCGGCTGGCTTACTGCGCATCGATTTGCGCATTCGCCGCGCAGATGTGCATGTTGGTCTCCCTGCCATTTCTGCTTGAAGAGCAACTCGCCATCGATGTCGGCACAGTTGGACTTGTCCTGCTTCCGTTGCCGATTTCGCTCGCCCTGACGTCCCCAGTCGCTGGCCGCCTGTCTGATCGCCATTGGGCCGGTCTGATGAGTGCGATCGGCCTTTGCCTTGCGGCAATCGTGATGGGAACGCTAGCAATGCTGAGTGCGACCGCACCGCCTGCTTTCATATTCGCCATCGGCGTCGGGCTGTGCGGCGTCGGCTATGGCCTGTTTCAGGCACCGAACAACAATGTCATGCTGCGAACAGCTCCGATTGAACGCGCCGGGGGCGCCGCAGGCCTGCAAGCCACCTGTCGCCAATTCGGGCAAACGCTCGGCGCGATGATCGCTGCCCTGGCTTTGCGTTACGCCGAACTTGGCGCGTCCTCCGCTCTGCTTATTGCCGCGGGACTTGCGTTTATCGCAGCTGCCTTTGCCCGCGCCAGATGACGACTTGCGTAAAAGCTTGCCTATTGCCCCCTCTCAACATTGCCAATTCTCAGTGCCCTTGCTGACAATTACGCGCGTCTGCGGGCGTTCGAAATGGAGGTTTTCTTGATCAGGATCATTGGTCTGGGCGGCACGACAAAACCAAACTCATCAACTGAACTCGCGCTTCGCGTGGCTCTCGACGCGGCGCAAAATCTCGGTGCAAAAATCGAGATGTTCGATGGCGAGTTTCTGACCCATCTTCCTCACTACGGTACGGAACAGGCGTGCGGAAGTGAACTCGCGCAAATGTTCCTTGATGCAGTTCGCGAAGCCGACGGCATCATTATCGCAAGCCCCGGATATCATGGATCGCTATCGGGGTTGGTGAAGAATGCCATAGACTACCTTGAGGAAACGGCCGGCGATGAACGCCCCTATCTCGACGGCCGCCCGGTGGGACTCGTCGCGACCGCTTACGGCTGGCAAGCCGCGGGCAACACCCTCGCTACGCTTCGGTCAATTTCGCATGCGCTGCGTGGGTGGCCCACCCCTATGGGCGTGATGCTTCGAGGGGGAAGCGATGCATTTGAAAGAAACCGATGCCGCGACCAGCAAACCCAAAACCAACTAGAAACTGTCGCACAACAAGTCATGTATCTAGCCACAAAGCTTTCAGAAAAATAGTATCCAACCGCCGAAAAATTCGCCAAATTTATCGGCATGGCGGGGCTATACGCGGCTTTAATTACTTTTCCTCTCATATCGCGCAGCGACCTCCCATACGATAACGATGGATGCCATGCCTGAATGCGCTGTCGGCTTTTGGGACATAACTGCCATTCCAAGCGGGCCTACGAATGTCGGGTTTCGGCGATTCCGGACATCTGCATGAGGCGAAGGATGACAAGAGCAAGAGAGCTTAAATGGGCGGCGGTCACTCATCAGGCCGAACGGACCCTTTTGAAACCAACCAGTCGTGGAATGCACCTACCTCATATCGACGCAGCATCTTCGGCGACGCCGCAACATAATAGGCCCACTTCACCGGCCAACGATGCTCCGGCAACAGATGCACGAGACGGCCGCTTTCGAGTTCCTGTGCGACCAGCGCCTTGCGGACCAGAGCTACGCCCTGAGCGGCAACGGCGGCATTGATCACCGCCGCCGTCGAGTTGATCTTCAGCCCCCAGTCGGATGGTGCCTGATTGCCTCCTGCTCGAGTGAGCCATTCTCCCCAGGTCGGAAAATCTCCGCCGGGATGGGGCGTGCCGTCATGGATCAGCGTCTGCTCGGCGATCCATCCGGCCGTGACCTGCTCGTCCTGTGACAGCAGCCGGTGATGGCACACTGCAATTATCTCTTCGGGCATCAGGTGGGTCGCCTTCACGCCCTTCCATGACCCCAGACCACAGCGGATGCCGATGTCCGCTTCCCCCTGCGCCAGATCGATGAGGCGATCCGACACGTCCAGCCGGACGTCGATCGAGGGAAAGGCCGTAGCGAAGTCGTCGAGTCGGGGCAGCAGCCAGTTGGCGACCAGCGCCTGCGAGGCCGTGACCACCACGACCGAGCGGGCCGCCCGCCCGCGCAGTTTGCGAAGCCCCGCCTCCAACCGGTCGAGGCCCTGGGCGATATCCTCCAGCGCGTCCTCTGCCTCCTCCACCGGCGTCAGGCGCTCGGTCCCTGACCGGGTTCGGCGGAACAGCGGATAGCCCACCCAGTCCTCCAGCGAGCGGACGAGTTGCCCAACGGCGGCGGACGTCACGTCCAGTTCGCTGGCGGCACCGACGAAGCTGCCATGGCGGGCGGCGGCTTCCAGGGCCTGAAGAGATTTGAGACGGGTGAGATTGCGCATGGCCCCCAAATAGGGCGGACCGGCCTCACGAGAAAGGTCTTCTTTCTTTCCGACGTCGATCCTTTGCCTCGTCTCCCCTGCGCCAATGTCCGATGGTCCAAGACGACCGACCAGATTGAAAGACCCGTGTAATGAGCAGTGTCCGCGTACAACCCTGGCAGGATGGCGACCCAGCCCCCGCAGACCTTCTGGCGGAGATGCAGGCGCGCCGTCCTAATGGCGAGCTGATCGGCATCGACCGCATTCTACTGAAAAGCTTCCCGCTGGCGACCGGCTGGAACGGCCTGCTGGGCCGCGTGCGCGCGCAGTTCTCGCTCGAACTGGAGTATCGGGAGCTCATCATGTGCCGGGTGGCGGTGCTCAATCGCGCCGATTTCGAGTGGGGCGTGCACAAGCCCGCCTATCTCGACGCCGGCGGGACCGAGACGAAGTGCGAAGCCCTGCGCGCCGACGGCATCGATTCGATCTTCAACGAGCGGGAGGCAGCGCTCCTCACCCTGACGGACCAGTCCACCCGCAACGTCGAGGTGGATCAGGCGGTAATCGACACGCTCAAGACCCTGTTCGGGGAACAGCAGACGGTGGAAGCCGTCGCGACGGTCGCCGCCTACAACATGGTGTCCCGCTTCCTTGTCGCGCTGGCGATCTGACCATGCTGGAAGGAAAAACAGCGCTCATCACCGGCGGGTCGAGCGGCATCGGGTTTGCAGCCGCGAAAATGCTGCGCGATCAGGGCGCGCGCGTCGCCATCATGGGCAGTTCGCGCTCGAAGCTGGAGCTGGCGCAGGCGGAACTGGGCAGCGATGTCGTCGCGATCCGGGGCAATGTCACATCGCTCGACGATCTGGCGCTGATGCGCGGCGATCTGGAGCGGGCCTTTGGTGGGCTGGATATCCTGTTCGCCAATGCGGGCGTCGCCATGGGCACGCCCATCGCGACCACGGATGAGGCGACCTATACGCGCATGATGGACGTCAATGTGAAGGGCGTGTTCTTCACCGTGCAGGCGGTGCTTCCGCTGATGCGTGAAGGCGGCTCGATCATCCTCAATACATCCT
>Ga0182747_1003408_pt1 | contig 10676 bp, 8 predicted proteins | sample eDN3rd30CBELigBY_FD_128526 | JGI IMG/M metagenome (GOLD analysis project Ga0182747, IMG submission 128526) | Enriched backyard soil microbial communities from Emeryville, California, USA - eDNA 3rd pass 30_C BE-Lig BY (version 2) (version 2) | ecosystem: Environmental > Terrestrial > Soil >...
AAGCAATGGGTGCAGATTATGCAAAAACAGCGATGGCTATCGCTTGGGGAGATGCTTGGACAAATATGATTCAACCGTTCTGGGCACTTCCGGCACTTGCCATTGCAGGGCTAAGAGCAAAGGACATCATGGGGTTCTGTTTATTTGTTCTAATCTTTACTGGCGTAATAATCAGTATAGGCTTCTTATTCTTCTAACAAGCTTGCTTTTGAGAGTATATCGCATAACCTTCATGCGATATGCTCTCTTTATTTTTCACTTTTTCATCCATTATAAATTTGTAAGAATAATAATTAGGGGAAAATATGGTTAAACTAATATTTATTATTTGAGGCTACGAAAGGGAGATTATGTTGGCTATTATCGATCGAGTCAAATTTGATGGACTTAAATCTCGAGACTGGTTAGTTTATAAATATCCAAATGAAAAAATTGTAATGGGTTCACAGCTTATTGTAAACGAAGGACAAGTTGCTGTTTTTGTAAAAGGTGGACAAATTTATGATTTGTTTTATCCTGGCGCGTATAGACTTACGACAGATAATCTTCCTATTTTAAGTAATGTACTTAATTTATTTTATGGAAATAAAACTCCCTTTAGCGCTGAAATTTACTACATTAATTTAGCCACAAAATTAGATATGTATTGGGGGACACCCGACCCTATTCAGCTAATAGATCCGAAATATTTTGTAAAACTACGTATACGATCCTACGGTCAATTAGCCTTGCGATTAGATGATCCTTTACTGTTTTTCAAAGAAATCATCGTTTCACTCAAAAAGGATGACCTAGTTGTTTATGATAAAGTACAAGACTATTTTAGAGGAATGCTTATTACTTATATTAAAACAGCCTTGGCTAATAAGATTATTAAAGAGAAAATTTCAGCACTCGATATAGCTGCTGAAATCCCAGGCATTACAAATGACTTAAAAGGAAAAATTGCAGAGGAATTTAAACTATACGGTTTTACACTCATAAACTTCCATATTCAATCGATAAATTTTCCAGATGAGGATTTTGACCAAATTAATATCATACTAAAGGATTTGGCAAAAATGGAGATGTTAGGCGAAGAGCGGTATGAAAAAATGCGAAATTTGGATATATCCGAAAAAGCTGCTTCTAATCGTAATGGAATGGGTACATTTGTTACTAGTAAGGAACTAAGCAAGAATTCGATTCAGCAAAACAAAGAATTGGTTAAACAAGCTTTTTCTCAAATATGCCCTTCTTGTAATGGAATGATTGCTTCCTCAAGTAAGTTCTGTAATTTATGTGGGATAAAAATAGAACCAAAGACGACTTGTCCTTCTTGTGAATATGAAAATGAAGGCGATTCTAATTTCTGTACTTCATGCGGAACCAAACTTGCAAGACTCTTTTGCCAGTGTGGCAACGAACTACATGAAGACGATCGTTATTGTAATAATTGTGGTAATAAAGTAGAACCTATCGCGACTGAATAAGTTTGGAGGAATATAAGCATGGGAAATAACAAATGTCCACAATGTGGTGCTCCGAAGGATCCAAGTGCAAACCAATGTAGATATTGTGGAGAAAAATTTATTGCTCAACAGGATGTTCATTTACCAAACAACCAAGCACCAAAATATGCACAACCAATCCAACCGACCTATCCAAATAGTCAATTTCAGCCTCAAATGCAACATGGACAAATGTATGGCGTTCAACCTTATTGGCCGATAAAAAGTAAAACTGTAGCAGGTCTATTAGGTATCTTCCTTGGTGGATTTGGCGTTCATAAATTTTATCTTGGTAAAATAGGATCTGGGATTCTTTACTTGTTATTTTGTTGGACTTATATTCCTTCATTCATAGGTTTTATCGAAGGTATTGTATATTTAGCTTCAAATGACCAAAACTTCCAACTAAAACACCAAGTTCGATTAAAGGAATACATTGATTACCCATATCCACAGCATCCTATGAATCATGAAAAAAGGAGCTAGGGCACTAGGCCATAGCTCCTTTTTCAATTTATTATTTTGTTTTTACAGCAATAACTTCTTTACCGCCCATATACGGTCTAAGCACTTCTGGAATTACTACTGTTCCATCTTCTTGTTGGAAGTTTTCTAAAATCGCAGCTACTGTACGTCCAATTGCAAGACCTGAACCGTTTAATGTGTGTACATATTCTGGTTTTGCACCTTGTTCACGACGGAAACGGATATTTGCTCGACGTGCTTGGAAATCTTCAAAATTTGAACAAGAAGAAATTTCGCGATACATATTTTGTGTTGGCATCCATACCTCTAGGTCATACTTTTTCGCTGCAGTAAAACCAAGATCTCCTGTACACATTAGTAATTTACGATAAGGTAAGCCTAATAATTGAAGAACTTTTTCGGCATGTCCAGTAAGTTTTTCTAATTCATCATAAGAATCCTCTGGTTTAACAAATCGAACCAACTCTACTTTATTAAATTGGTGCTGACGAATTAGTCCGCGTGTATCGCGCCCAGCTGAACCGGCTTCAGAACGGAAACATGCACTATAAGCTGCAAAACCTTTAGGTAATACTTCCGCATCAAGTATTTCATCACGGTAGAAGTTTGTTACAGGAACTTCAGCAGTTGGAATCATAAAGTAATCTGTATCAACTAATTTAAATACATCTTCTTCAAATTTTGGCAACTGTCCAGTACCTGTTAAGCTATCACGATTTACAATAACTGGTGGTAACATTTCTTCATAGCCATGTTCTTCAGCATGTAGATCCATCATAAAGCTCATTAAGGCACGCTCTAATCTAGCACCTAGACCACGGTAGAATACAAAACGGCTGCCTGTTACTTTACCAGCACGTTCAAAATCAACTATTTGTAAGTCAGTTGCAAGATCCCAATGTGGTTTTGCTTCAAAATTAAAGTTTGGAAGCTCGCCCCATTTCAACACTTCCACGTTATCATCTTCACTTGTACCAACAGGAACAGATTCATGCGGAATATTTGGTAAACGCATCATCATATATTCAAACTTTTCTTCTACTTCACGAAGATCAGCATCAAGTTGTTTGATTTCATCGCCAACTTCACGCATACGAGCAATGACTTCATCTGCATTTTCTTTATTTCTTTTCATTACTGAGATTTGTTCAGATACCTTATTGCGTTCTGCCTTTAATACTTCAGTTTTTGCGATTAACTCGCGGCGTTGTGTATCAAGTGCTTCAAATTCATCAATATTCCCTAAATCTTCATTACGCGTAAGAAGAATTTTCTTCACTTCTTCATAATTATCACGAACTCGTTTGATGTCTAACATACATTCTTTCCTCCAATAGTTAGTTTTACTTTACCTTGCTAATAAATGAAAACATAAAAAGCCCTCATCCCTGGGAAAGGGACGAGAGCTACCCGCGTTGCCACCCTAATTGATTAGACAATAATAGTGTCTAATCCACTTATATCATAACGGCTTTTCAACCGGCTCAAGCTTACTAATTATTCAGCAAGGCATCTCAAGGATGGATTCACAAGTGTTTCTATCAGCTTCCACCAACCGCTGACTCTCTAAAAAAAACGAACCTTGTTACTAATTCCTATCATCGAATTCAAATATCATTCATTGTAACCATACTTTACTATATGACTTTTTGTTTTGCAAGGATGTTTATATAAATTGCCACATTAACATTTTCTTAATATTTAGTATAATACTAATTGACCATATTATACGTTTGATTTAATAACATTTAAAAGGGTCAGTTAGGATGATTTGAATGGACATGCTAATATTTGAACTTGAAAAGAACTCTACAAAACCATTGTATGAGCAATTATATTTAGGAATAAAGAATGCTATTATCTCAAAAAGAATTGAGGTTGGCACAAAACTTCCCTCGAAGAGAAAGCTTGCTGATTTTTTATCTATAAGCCAAACGACTATTGAAATTGCTTACGCGCAATTATTAGCAGAAGGTTATATTGCATCAGTGCCTCGTGTTGGCTATTTTGTAGAAACGATTGATGATTTACCTTATGTCGAAAAGGAATCAAATTTGGACCAAATTCAACCGCTTACAAAACAAAAGTTTCGTATTAACTTTCATCCGGGGACAATTGACTTAGATGGATTTCCATTTTCTACATGGAGAAAATATGCAAAACTATTATTTGATGAACACTATAAAGAGCTTTTACTTACAGGACATCCTCAAGGAGAAATAGAACTTCGAACAGAAATCTCAAAATATCTTTTCCAATCTCGTGGTGTGATCACTAGTCCTGAGCAAATTGTTATCGGATCCGGTACAGAGCAACTTTTACCCTTGGTTATTCGATTATTTGATCAATCTAGTGAATATGCAATTGAAAACCCTGGTTATAAAACAGTAAATCGGATTTTAAAGCAACATCATAAAGCTGTGCATCCGATAATGGTTGATGATGAGGGGTTAAAAGTTAGTGTCTTAGAACAAACAAACGCAAATATTGTTTATGTAACACCTTCACATCAATTTCCTACCGGTGCTGTTCTATCTGCAACAAGAAGATCCCAATTATTAAATTGGGCTGCGCAACATCCGAATCGATATATTATTGAAGACGATTATGATTCTGAATTTAGATATTTAGGAAAACCAATTTCATCGCTTCAAGGATTAGATAAAAATGAAAAAGTTATTTATATGAGTACCTTTACAAAATCTTTAATGCCTTCACTTCGTGTTGCCTATTTTGTATTACCGAAGTCTTTATTATCGGTATATAATAAGACATTTACTTATTACGATTCAACAGTTCCAAGGTTCGATCAACATATACTAGCAAATTTTATGAAAGATGGACATTTTGCAAAGCATTTAAATCGAATGCGCAAAATCTATAAGAAAAAACACGACCATATGACTGAAATTTTAGAAAGAGATTATCCAAGTATCTCAATTTCTGGGGAACATACTGGTATGAATATATTAATTACTGTCCCACACCATCTATCCGAATCCGATTTGAAGCAACGTGCAGCAGATAAAGAAATTGGTGTCTATCCCATTTCAGATTATTTGATGAAACCTGTTAATAGTACCGAACCAAAGTTTCTATTAGGATTTGGTGGTCTAAGTATAGATGAGATTGAAAAATCTATTTCCGAATTAATGAATACATGGGGAATAAAAAAGGCCAATCCTTCTATTTAGGATTGGCTCTTTCTTACGATTCAATAAGTTGAATCTTGTAGTGAGTAAACCATACATGGATTTGTGCTAAGTAGGCTAATAGTTGAGGACCTGCCATCAATTGACCAAACCATGGAACTTTAAATGATGATCCTTTCGATTCAACCAATTCTCGTAATTGGTTTGCATCAAATAATTCGTGAAGTATAGAATGGTTATCTTTAAGCAACTCGATAAGCCATTTTTGTACACCATCTGTATAGGCAGGATGGTATGTTTTTGGATATGGATTTTTTTTACGATATAGTACCTCGTCCGGTAAAATACCTTCCATAGCTTTTCTTAATATACCTTTTTCTTGATTGCCAGTTCTTTTCATTTCCCAAGGAATATTCCATGCATATTCAACAAGTCGATGATCAGCAAACGGCACACGTACCTCTAGACTAGCGCCCATACTCATTCGATCTTTTCTCTCTAGCAATGTACTCATAAACCAATTCTTATTTAAATAAAATAATTCTCTTCTTTTTGCTTCTTCATCACTTTCGCCAAGTAGTTTTGGTGTTTCATTAGCCGTCATTTCATACTTATTTAATACATATTCAGTAATGTTTAATTTTTCCTGCCATTTATCTTTTAAAAACATATTCCGTTCATTTGAAGAACGAATCCATGGAAAGCCTTCTTTATGAGGTGTATTAAACCATGGATAACCACCAAAGATTTCATCTGCACATTCACCAGAAAGGGCAACTGTATAGTTATTTTTTATTTCTTTACAAAACCATAGGAGTGACGAATCAACATCTGCCATTCCAGGCAAATCTCGAACTAGGACAGCTTCTGTTAAATAATCTATTAGTGTTTGTTGTGATATGATCGATGAGTGATGAGTAGTATTGAAGGTGTCTGTCATTTTTTGAATCCAGTAGCCATCAGTTGAAGTTTGGAAGTCATTTGAAGTGAAAAATTGTTCATTATCTTCATAATCAATGGAGTACGTATGAAGCTTTTGACCTTCGGATTGATATTTCTTTGCAGCAATTGCAGTAATAATACTAGAGTCTAGACCGCCTGAAAGAAAAGTACATAAAGGTACATCTGATACTAACTGCCTTTCAACTGCATCTGTTACTAGCCATTGTACATGTTCAATAGTTTGTTCAATGGATTCTTTATGTTCTTCACTTTTCACATTCCAATATTGCCATACCTTTAGTCCATTTCGGTTAAATTGTAATGCATGACCTGGTTTTAACTCATTTATTCCTTTAAACACTCCATTACCAGGCGTTCTCGATGGTCCAAGTCCTAAAACTTCTGCAAGTCCTTCATAGGTAATTTCCGGCTTAATATGTGGATGTGCTAAGATAGCCTTTATTTCTGAACCAAATAGTAAACCACCATCTACTTCTGCATAAAAAAGTGGTTTAACTCCTAAGCGATCTCGAAATAACGTTAGTGTTTCGTTCTTTTCATCCCATATACCAAAGGCAAAGATTCCATTCAGATAGTCTACACATTGCTCTTTCCACTCTATAAAAGATGTTAATAACACTTCAGTATCTGAATGTGTAGAAAAAGTATAGCCTCTTGCGAATAGTTCCTTGCGAATATCTTCGGTATTATACAATTCTCCGTTATATGTAATTGTATAATTTGAGTCTTCCTTCAATTTGGTCATTGGTTGTTTTCCGCCTTCTAAATCAATAACAGCTAACCGTCTATGACCTAATAAAACATGATTACTGCTAAAAATCCTGCCATCATCTGGGCCTCTTTTTGATAACATTTCAGTCATTGCAGTAACAATTTGTTCTTTTCCTCGTAGTTGCTCTTTAAAATTGACCCAACCAGTAATCCCACACATGATTACATCACTCTCCTCACCTTTTAACTTATTCAAAAATGGTTAATTGGTGATTTCGTCTAATAGAAAAATCCTTTGTGGTATTTCTAAGATTTATGAATCATTTAAAGCAACTTATAAGGAATTAACCTCTTTTTCCATAAAAAAACACACAATTTCCTAAAAAATTGTGTGTTTTCTATTAATATGACTGTATTAATCGTTCTTATTTATTAAAATAGACCTGAAATAAATCCAGTAATCCCACTCCAAATACTTGCAAAGAAGCTACCAATTGCTTGGAACATTAATGAGAACCAACCAGATCTTTCTACTGTTTCAGTTGTTACTACATCTGTTGAAAACTCTTTTCCATCAATATAGCCATAGTCTGTACCCTCTGTACGTTCAACAACTACTTTACCAACAACAGTACCTTTATCTACTTTAGCCTCAAGCGTATCCTTATCAAGTATGAGTTTAGGTTTATAGAGATCTTTTTCACTTGATTTGACTACGATTGAAATTGGCTCTTTTACACCAATAGCAACTTTATCTTCTTTACCTTTTGTTACAGAGATATTCTTTTTGTCTTCGAAAACATAGTTTGCTGGTACAATTTCTTGTTTAGAGAATTGTCCAAATCCATAATCAAAAAGTTTTGCTGCCGCATCAAAACGAGCTTTTTTCACAGGATCAATACCATATTCATTAACCGCATTCATAACTACCGCAATTAAGCGAGTACCATTACGTTCTGCTGTACCTGTAAAGCATGAACCGGCAAAATTAGTTGTACCTGTTTTTAATCCATCTACACCTTGGTATTCAAATACTAAACCAGGTAACATCCAGTTCCAGTTTTCCATTTGAATAGCATCATCTGTACCCTCACGGAATGTTTTCTTTGGAATACTTGAAGTTTCTAGCACATCTGGGTGATCTTTTAATAAATGATAAGCTAATTTTGCAACATCTGTTGCTGACATAACATTTTCATCTTCTGGGCCTGTCCCAGCAGGTTGCATACCGTTAAGGTCTCCATTATTTAAACCTGTTGCGTTAACAAATTTATAATTTTCTAAACCAAGCTCTTCTGCTTTTTTGTTCATTAAGTTTAAGAACTCTGTTTCTGTACCCGCAATTGTTTCTGCAATTGCAATTGTTGCAGCATTAGCAGAGTAAATTGCCATTGCTTCATACAATTCTCCAATTGTATATGTACCATCTTTTCTTAATGGTACATTACTTAATGCGCGATTTTGAGAAACTGTATATGTATAATCAGTTACTCGATATTCCTGATCCCAAGTAATCGTACCTTCATCAATTGCATCTAAAAGGATATACTCAGTCATCATTTTTGTCATACTTGCAATACCTAATGCGGCATCTGCATTTTGTTCATATAAAATTTTACCTGTATCCGCATCAATTAAAATTGCTGCATCAACATTTATACCTATATCTGTTTCTGCACTAGCACTTACTGTTGAAATAAAAAAGCTAAGTAACAGAATCGGAATAGTGATTATGCTAATCCAAGATGTTTTCCTTACTGTTTTCACGTAACAATACCTCCACCAATTTTTTATACATACTTATATCCGCAATTCTATCATAAATTTCACTAGATATGTTTTGAAAATAATAGAAAAAAGCACTCTTTTATTATCATATTATGACGATAAAAGAGTGCAAAAGTTCCAATTTTTTATTGCAGCGAATAGTTTGGTGCTTCTTTTGTAATTTGAACATCATGTGGGTGAGATTCACGAAGACCCGCACCAGTCATACGAACAAATTGAGAGTTCTCTCTTAAATATTGTAGATTTGGAGAACCACAGTATCCCATGCCTGCACGAATACCACCGATTAATTGGTGAATTGTATCAGATAAAGGTCCTTTGTATGGTAAACGACCTTCAATACCTTCTGGTACAAGTTTTTTTGCATCTTCTTGGAAGTAACGGTCTTTTGAACCTTTTTCCATCGCACCAAGTGAACCCATACCGCGATATACTTTAAAGCGTCGCCCTTGGAATATTTCAGTTTCTCCTGGTGATTCAGACGTTCCAGCGAGTAGTGATCCTAGCATAACAACATGTCCACCAGCAGCTAATGCTTTTACAATATCCCCTGAATATTTAATTCCACCATCTGCAATAATTGTTTTACCTACTTCACGAGCTACTGTCGCACAATCATAAACTGCTGTTATTTGGGGTACACCAACACCTGCTACAACACGAGTTGTACAAATGGAACCAGGTCCAATACCAACTTTTACAACGTCTGCACCAGCTTCGTATAATGCTCTTGCACCTTCACCTGTTGCGACGTTACCAGCAATAATCTCCAATTCTGGATAAGCATCACGAATTTTACGAACTGTATCAAGTACACCTTGAGAATGTCCATGTGCAGTATCAATTACAATAATATCTGCTTGAGCTTCTACTAATTTAGCGACACGAGGCATTGTATCTTTTGAAACACCAACTGCTGCACCAACTAGTAAACGTCCATGATGGTCTTTGGCGGCATTTGGGAATTCAATCACTTTTTCAATATCCTTAATTGTAATTAATCCCGTTAACTTACCATCTTCGTCAACGATTGGTAACTTTTCAATTTTATATTTTTGAAGGATTTTTTCAGCTTCTTCTAATGTTGTACCGACAGGAGCTGTAATTAAATTTTCCTTTGTCATTACATCATTAATTTTTAATGAATAGTCAGAAATAAAACGCATATCTCTGTTTGTAATTATTCCTACAAGTTTTTGATCTTCAGGGTTATTAACAATTGGAACACCTGAAATACGGTATTTTCCCATTAAGTGTTCAGCATCATATACTTGATGAGAAGGAGTTAAAAAGAATGGGTTAGTAATTACACCATTTTCAGAACGTTTAACTTTTTCAACTTCTTCAGCTTGTTCTTCAATTGACATATTCTTGTGAATAATCCCAATTCCACCTTGACGTGCAATTGCAATTGCCATTTTTGATTCTGTAACAGTATCCATACCAGCACTAACGATTGGAATATTTAATTTAATTTTTGGCGTTAATTGAACAGACAAATCGATTTCTTTTGGTAATACTTCTGAGTGTGCAGGTACTAATAATACATCATCAAATGTTAAACCTTCTTTGGCAAATTTCGTTTCCCACATTTCTTAATGCCTCCCTAGTTTTAAATAAATATTAATAGTAAGGTTAACAACATGTAAAATAAGTGTCAAGATTATTAAAAAAGTAAAATAATTCGGAATATTGTAAATATCATCTGTATCTAAATCTTTCATTTGTATATCTGATACTTTGAGTTAATTTTGATTTCATGATCGATTTATCTAAAACTTTTCCTATACAAAATATCACCTTGTTTAGTTTGCATATTATAAAGTAATATATTCTATTGTTAATCAAAAGAATCTTATGTTACCTTTTGAGATAGAAATGGTAACTAGTTTTATTAGTTACATTCTAATCTTTAAGTGAGCAATACTCTGATTAACTATATTGAAAAGAGTTGAAACTCCTTCATTGTTTTGCAGTACATTCCGTTCCTCACTCCTTGGTTCCTTGAACTCCTTGGTCCTCCCACTTCTCGAATCTTTACTTATAATCTATTTGTTATGTATTTAATAAATTCTTTCTAAAACGC
>Ga0182747_1003410_pt1 | contig 10673 bp, 10 predicted proteins | sample eDN3rd30CBELigBY_FD_128526 | JGI IMG/M metagenome (GOLD analysis project Ga0182747, IMG submission 128526) | Enriched backyard soil microbial communities from Emeryville, California, USA - eDNA 3rd pass 30_C BE-Lig BY (version 2) (version 2) | ecosystem: Environmental > Terrestrial > Soil >...
CAACTTCGCCTTTATTTAATAAATCCACAGCTTGTGAATAATTTTCAGAATTATCCACAAATATGTCCACTGAAATACAAGATGTTTTCATATTGACACTTCCTTATTTCAATAACTTCACATTATTACTTAATCACATATTGTGCATAATACATTCATTTGATGTGAATAAGTTTATTTAAAATTGCGAATATTACTATTCATTTGTTTAGAACCCAAATAAACCCAAAATCCATTCCCAAATAACAAAGACCACTTCTTTTTCTTCTTTATCTTCTACACTAGCGCTGGCATTCTCTTTTTCTGTAACGCTAGGACCTTCACACACATCTGGGAAAATACTGCACCAGAAGTTATCTCCTCGACCACTTCCAATTGTGACAACTAATGAATTATATAAACTTTGTGGATAAAAGTAGTTCATGTCCATTTTTGCAGGAATTAAATGTTTACCGATCGTAACTTTCACATCATGCTCTGCATAATTTTGCTCGATAGCAGTTGATAATTTTGCTAGAGTTGCTTCATTATTAAGAGCAAGCAATTCATTTTGTTGTATTTCGTGTAGGATTGGTGATAAATCTTCAACCATTTCTTCTTTGAATTTTTGATCAGCTACAGTATTACTATTCGCAACTACTCTGATTTTTAATGAGTCATCTACTAAGCTATCTCGAGTTTCATAGAATTGTTCCACCATTTGTGGAGTCATTAAAATAATACAATAAACAGCAATTGCACTTGCAATTAATTTTAATACACTAACAATTGGATGTACCTTTATAGTATTCTCTACACTTGTAATCTCGTAATCATTTAACATAGTATCATTCCTCCCTGACAACATGATTGTCAGAAAGGAATCATTTTATACATTAATTTCACAAAAAATCATTCTATTTTTTTTGTTAATATCTTTTACGATTTCTATCTTCGCTTGTGGAAAACTTTTTCTAAAAAGATTTGCAACCGCTTCACCCTGTGTATAACCTATTTCTAATCCAATTAGAGCAGGTTTGTTTAATAGATTCGGAAGGTTTTCTGCTAGTTTGCGATAAAGGATCATCCCATTTTCTTCAGCAAACAATGCTGTGTGTGGTTCATGGTCTAAAACCACTTCTGACATTTCCTTTGCTTCATCATAAGCAATATAGGGTGGGTTCGATAATACGACGTCCCACTTTTCATTTTGAATTGGTTGCGTTAGATCCCCTAATCGAAAATCTATTTTTGCTTGCAATTCATCTGCATTTATCTTTGCTGTTTGCAGAGCTGCGTCAGATATATCTGTTGCCGTTACCTTTGCTGACGGAAGTTCAAGCTTCATCGTAATCGCTATTGCCCCACTACCAGTTCCAATATCCACCAGTCTGATATCCTTATCCTTACCAAACATTCGATTGATCCGCTCTATCGAACCTAAAATCAATTCTTCAGTTTCTGGTCGAGGAATTAATACGGATTCGTTTACTTGGAATTTTCTTCCATAAAACTCTTCATAACCAGTAATGTACTGAACAGGTCGACCCTTTGCATGTTCTAATACGTATTGTTGGAATAATGAAGCATGATCATCAGCGAGTTCATCGTGCATTCGCATCATCAGTCCCGAATAGTTTGTTTCAAGGACATGCTGTAATAGCATTCTTCCTGCATTTTCGTCACGACCATTTTCCATTAAAAAAGAAGAAGCCCAAGAGAGGGCCTCGAAAATTGTTTTATGCTTCATCATTTAGATTAGCAAGTTTTGAAGATTGGTCTTCTAAGATTAGTGCATCGAAGACTTCATCTAGCTTACCTTCCATGATTTGGTCAAGCTTTTGGATTGTTAATCCGATACGATGGTCTGTGACACGGTTTTGTGGATAATTGTACGTACGAATACGTTCAGAACGGTCTCCTGTACCTACAGCAGATTTACGAGTAGCGTCAATTTCCTTTTGTGCTTCTTGCATATACATATCTGCAACACGTGCACGTAAGATTTTCATCGCTTTCTCACGGTTTTTAATTTGTGAACGCTCATCTTGCATAGACACAACAACACCAGTTGGAAGATGGGTCATACGAACAGCTGACATTGTTGTATTAACTGATTGCCCACCGGCACCAGATGATGCGAATGTATCTACCCGAATGTCTTTTTCGTGTATTTCAACATCTACTTCTTCAACTTCCGGTAAACAAGCAACCGTTGCAGTAGAAGTGTGGATACGACCTTGAGATTCAGTAGCTGGAACACGTTGCACACGATGTGCACCATTTTCGTACTTAAATCTAGAGTATGCACCTTGACCATTGATCATAAAGATTACTTCTTTATAGCCACCTGCTGGGTTTGGGGATGCTTCCATAATGTCAATTTTCCATCCTTGTGTTTCTGCATAACGAGTGTACATACGGAATAAGTCACCTGCGAAAATATTCGCTTCGTCTCCACCTGCAGCTCCACGAATCTCCATAATAACGTTTTTATCATCATTAGGGTCTTTTGGTATTAGAAGGATTTTTAAACGTTCTTCTAATTGTGGAATACGATCATTTAATTCGTTGAATTCTTCTTTTACAAGTTCATGCATTTCAGGATCTTTTTCGATATCGAGCATTTCTTTTGCATCAGCAAGCTGTTGTTTTACTTGCTTATATTCACGATAAACTTCAACCATTTCTTGAATATCAGATTGTTCTTTTGAATACTCACGAAGTTTTTTGCTATCACTCACGATGTCTGGATCGCTTAGTAATTCATTTAAACGTTCATAACGATCTTCAACCGCTTGTAGTCGATCAAACATGTACTTCACCTCTATTATTCACTTTATTAATGTTTATTTTTAAAGACATATATGCCATTATTTATAGAAAAACCACTACATTAGTATATAGAAAATTGTGCACTATCGCTAGTGTTATGAAAAAAATGGTTCAATAGGTTTTTGAAGCATTTTTGTTGGGAGTTTAGGATGTAGTTCGAATAAATTCATTTCATCCTCTGTTATAGTGGTGGGTTCGCATGACATTTTCTGCATACTGGAAAATATGTATCATTGCCACCGATTTGAATTTGTTCACCTGTATAAACTGGTTTGTTATTTTCATCAACACGTAAATTCATAGTTGCCTTTTTATGGCAGAACCAGCAAATCGTTTTCATTTCTTCGATTTTATCGGCGTAAATAAGCATGTAACGGCTGCCTTCGAATAATTCGTTTTGAAAGTCATTTTTCAAACCGAAGCCCATAACTGGAATATTAAGTTCATCAACGATCTTAGTTAGTTGTAATACTTGCGTTTTATTAAGGAATTGCACTTCGTCAATGAGAACGCAATATAGTTGTTCATTTTCTACATGATGATGCTTAACGTACTCAAATAAGTTAGTATGGTTAAATACAGGCATAACTTTTCTTCGTAGGCCAATTCTACTTGATACATAACCGACTTCATCTCGATCATCTATCCCTGAAGTAAAGATTAATACTGGTTTTTTCTGCTCCTCATAATTATGTGCAACTTTTAGAATCTCAATAGATTTCCCACTATTCATTGCACCGTGTTTGAAAAATAATTGCGCCATAAATACTACCTCTTTCCATCATTAACTTACCATATCTATTTTAACCATTAACAGTTAGGCATTGGTATTCAACGTTAAAAAATGCCTGCCATTAGGATGGCAGGCATTTTCGAGTTTCTATTATTTGTTAAGACCGTATTTTTTGTTGAAACGATCCACACGTCCGTCAGCAGACGCGAATTTTTGACGGCCAGTATAGAATGGGTGACATTCGTTGCAGAACTCTACTACGATTTTTTCTTTTACTGAACCAGTTTCAAAAGTGTTACCGCAAGAGCAAGTTACTGTTGCAGTTTTGTAATCTGGATGAATTCCTTGTTTCATATTCGTTTTCTCCTCTCGCCCTGAACCATCCGGAACAGAGTATTATTCGAACTGCACCTTACATAGCCCGAATATGTCGACTAAATATGTGCACGTTTCATACTGAATTAGGATAGCATAATCAAATTAAATACTCAAGTATTAATAAAACATTTTATTAATTACCTATACTGGTAACAAATTCATCAACCACTTTGAGCGAATTCAACATCGGATTTATTCATCATAATTTAGTAAGGCAATTTTAGGGCAAACCATACAATTTGATAAAAACACAAGTAGCAGTAATATGTTACCCGCTACTTGTATTGAGTATTTATTTTATATTAAGCCTTTACCTTTTGTTGCCTTTTTCATTTCTTCATTTAATTTTTCGAAGAATTCTTCATTCGTTTTTGAACCACGAAGTTTCTTTAAGAAACGTTCTGTGAAGTCAGGAGCATCTGTAAATGTTTTGCGAATAGCCCACAGCTTTTCCAACTGTTCACTAGGAATTAACAGCTCTTCTTTTCGTGTTCCAGAACGACGAATATCAAGAGCTGGGAACACACGGCGTTCGGCTAAATTACGATCTAAATGTAATTCTAAGTTACCAGTACCTTTAAACTCTTCATAAATAACCTCGTCCATACGAGAACCTGTATCGACTAAAGCAGTTGCTAAAATTGTTAAGCTACCACCATCTTCAATATTACGCGCTGATCCAAAGAATCGTTTTGGTCTATGGAATGCGGCTGGGTCAATCCCACCTGATAGTGTACGTCCACTTGGTGGAATAACAAGGTTATAAGCACGGGCAAGACGTGTAATTGAGTCCATTAAAATAATCACATCGCGTTTATGTTCAACTAAACGACGAGCACGTTCTAATACAAGCTCCGCCACTTTCACATGATTTTCTGGCAGTTCGTCGAAAGTTGAGCTCACGACATCAGCATTTACAGAGCGTTCAATATCTGTTACCTCTTCAGGTCGTTCATCGATTAATAGAACAATTAACTCTGCTTCTGGATAGTTTGTTGTAATTGCATTCGCAATCTCTTTTAAAAGTGAAGTTTTCCCTGCTTTTGGTGGAGCAACGATTAATCCACGTTGTCCAAACCCTACAGGAGCAACTAAATCCATAATGCGAGTAGATAATTTATTTGGTTCCGTTTCAAGTTTAATGTGACGGTCTGGGTAAAGTGGGGTTAACGCCGGGAAGTGTACACGTTCTTTGGCAATTTCAGGGTCTTCTCCATTTACTGCATCCACTTGTAATAAACCAAAATAACGTTCATTTTCTTTTGGTGGACGTACTTTTCCAGATACCTTGTCCCCATTTCGAAGATCAAAACGGCGAATTTGAGATGCGGAAATATAAATATCTTCTTTCGAAGGTGAATAGTTAATTGGTCGAAGGAAACCAAAACCTTCACTAGATACAATTTCAAGAACACCTTCCATAAAGAAAAAGCCTTCTTGTTCTGAGCGAGATTTTAAGATAGCAAAAATTAATTCTTTTTTTGTTAATTTACTATAATATGAAATTTTATAATCGCGCGCTAAAGAATATAACTCTTTTAATGTCATATTTTCTAACTGAGCTATTGTTAGTGCTGACATAGCATGACTCCAGTCTTTTTATTTTTTGGGTTTAATTTTCTACACATTGGAATTGTTCTAATTGTAGGATTAAATGAAAGTTTTGTAGGAAGGATATCTGATAACTATAATATATTATCAAACATCGTAGTTTAGAAGTTATTTAAATACATCTCGGCGAATTTATGCAAGATTTTATCAAACAAGCTAGGATAAATTCCTTTAGAAATTCGCCGGATGTATACATCATTCAATAATTGTTTATTGCAACCAGATAAATTACTATTAGTTGCATTCAACTAATAACTTTTAAAATGAAGTTTCTACTGAACGAAGTTATTTAACATATCTTGGTTTTTTCTCAATATTATGGCGTCCTTCAACAAAGCGTACTGTTCCAGTTTTGGCACGCATAACTAAAGAGTTTGTTAAACAATAAGCCCCTTTATATTGAACACCTTTTAGCAACTCACTATCTGTAACCGCTGTAGCAGCAAAAATAGCATCATCACCTTTTACTAAGTCTTCCAAATATAAAACTTTTGAAACATCTTCAATACCCATTTTTTTACAACGTTCAAGTTGCGCATCATCTTCTGGTAATAGTCGAGCTTGGAAATCGCCACCTAAACATTTTAAGGCAACAGCAGAAATAACACCCTCTGGTGCTCCACCAGTACCAAACATGATATCGATACCTGTTTCGTCAAATGCAGTATTGATGGCAGCACTCACGTCACCATCTTGAATAAATTTAATACGTGCACCAGCAGCACGAATTTCATCCACTATATGTTGGTGGCGTGGACGATCAAGAAGGATCGCTACCACATCAGAAATATCTTTATTTTTAGCTTTCGCTACTGCATGTAAATTCTCAGTAACGGATGCATTTATATTAACTTTGCCTGCAGCTTCAGGACCAACTGCTAATTTTTCCATATACATGTCAGGTGCGTTTAATAGATTTCCACGATCTGCAATCGCTAGAACTGTCATTGCACCATTTGTTCCTTTTGCAACAATATTAGTACCTTCTAGTGGATCAACTGCGATATCTACTTGTGGTCCACCATTACGTAGGCCAAGTTCTTCACCGATATATAGCATTGGAGCTTCGTCCATCTCGCCTTCACCAATAACAACTGTACCATGCATAGGGATTGTATCAAATAAAGCACGCATTGCTGTAGTTGCTGCGTCGTCTGCTTCTTCTTTTAGTCCGCGTCCCATCCATTTTGCAGATGCAATTGCTGCTGCTTCTGTTACGCGAACTACTTCCATCGTTAAACTGCGTTCCATTTTACTATTGCCTCCTGATTCGGTAACCCGAATGTTATGTCACATCATTATTGTAACATAAAACAATTGTAGCATTCGTACAAATTTATTCTTTCATTTCGAGAGAACTCACTGCAATCGTTTCTCTTCTTATGTTAGCTCCTAATGAGTTTAATTTCTCTATTAGAGAGCTATAACCCCGTTCAATGTGGTGAATTTCGTGAATAACCGTTTCACCTTCAGCTAATAACCCTGCTAATACAAGTGCAGCTCCAGCTCTTAAATCTGTTGCAGTTACACTTGAACCGTGTAAAGAAGTTGGACCTTGAATAATGGCAGTGTTTCCTTCTACTCTTGCATTTGCATTCATACGTCGCAATTCATCTATGTGTTTAAAGCGTGCTGAATAAATCGTATCCGTAACTTTTGATGTACCAACCGCTTGAGTCATTAATACAGAAAGTGGTTGTTGAACGTCTGTGGGGATGCCTGGATATACAAGAGTTTTTACATCGACAGCTTGTAAAGTATCCGTTCTCGGAATAAAGACACTTTCCTCGCCTTCAATAACTTTTACGCCCATTTCACGAAGTTTTGCAATTACTGCTTCTAAATGTAAAGGAATAATGTTATCGATAGTAATTCCATCACCAATTGCTGCGGCCATAATCATAAATGTTGCGGCTTCAATACGGTCTGGAATGATTGTATGTTTTGTTCCATGAAGCTCTTCCACACCATCAATTCTAATAACACTAGTACCTGCACCTTTAATGTTAGCACCCATATTCGTAAGAAGTGTTGCTACATCAATGATTTCAGGCTCTTTTGCAGCATTTTCTATAACCGTACGTCCTTTTGCTCGCACTGCAGCAAGCATAATATTAATTGTTGCTCCAACACTTGCTACATCCAAGTAAATTTTAGCTCCAATTAATTCATCGGCACGTAAGTATATTGCGCCGTGTTCGTTCGTCACTTTTGCACCTAATGCTTCAAACCCTTTAATATGTTGATCGATTGGGCGTGGTCCTAAGAAACATCCACCCGGTAAACCTACTACTGCTTTTTTAAATCGACCAAGCATCGCACCCATCAGGTAGTAGGAAGCGCGAAGCTTCTTTACATTACCATTCGGTAAAGGGATAGCTAGCATATTAGTCGGATCAATGGTCATTTGACCGTTTTCAAAAGTCACTTCTCCGCCAATTTCTTCTAATAATGCTTTTAAAGTCCAAGCATCCGCAATTTCAGGAATTCCCCCGATTGCAACAGAAGAATTTGCTAAGATTGATGCTGGAATTAACGCAACTGCACTATTTTTGGCACCGCTGACTTTGATTGTACCTTTTAGACGATTCTCGCCAATGATTTTATAAACATCCATAACGCGTTCTCCCTCGTAATTGGAAAGTTTCCCAAATTAATAGTCAACTTCAACAATTTTTGTATTTGTACCTAAGTGTGAAATTTTAGATTTCACTAAAGTGAGGCACGAAACGAGATTTCTTTATATTTGAAAAACACTTTTCGACCATAGAAAGATACATATTAATTCAAAATAAGTAAAGATGATAGCTTTCTTAAGCGGCCATCCAGTGATTTACTTCAGGCAGCATATAGGTAGAAATAAAGTTTTTCTTATACGGATTCCAAAAAATTCATTGAGATCCGTGAAAAATTTTTATTTAAAACATCATACCAATATTATTGACCTTCGCGCTTTTTCCAATCCTCTAAAAAGGCTTCAATACCTTTGTCAGTTAGTGGGTGATGGAATAATTGTTTTAATACTTTAAATGGAGTCGTAGCAATATCCGCTCCAGCTAATGCAACATCAGTAATATGTCCCGGATGACGAATTGAAGCAGCAATAATTTCAGTAGGAATATCATGCATCGCAAAAATATCAGCAATTGTAGAAATTAATTCTGTACCACTTTGTCCTATATCATCTAAACGACCAACAAAAGGAGAAACATAAGTAGCTCCAGCACGTGCAGCCATTAATGCTTGGTTTGCACTAAAAATTAAAGTGACATTTGTTTTAATGCCTTTTTCAGAGAAAAATTTACATGCTTTTAATCCATCTGGCGTCATTGGTAATTTGACTGTGATATTTGGAGAGATCGCTGCTAGTTCTAAACCTTCTTTAATCATCCCTTCCGCATCAAGAGAAATCACTTCTCCGCTAACCGAACCATCTACAAGTTCAGCAATCTCACGAAGGCGATCATGGAAAGAAATATTAGCTTCTTTTGCAACTAGTGATGGATTCGTAGTTACTCCTGAGATAATTCCCCAAGAGTGGGCTTCTTTTATTTCTTCAAAGTTTGCTGTATCAATAAAAAACTTCATGTGTTTTTACCTCCTGTATTTTACTGGAAGACATTATTTAAAATAAAGAGAAGAGCTGATTGAACCACTTCAATCAGACACTTCTCCTCTTTTTGGTCATTCATTCTGTTTTAAATGAATTAAGAAAAGCAGTGTATATGTTATACATATTATTTACTTATTTGGTCATTCAAGCAATTGACTGTTGAGAACTTAGTTAAGCTAAAACATGTCTGAATGAAGTGAAATAATAATTTTTTCTGCTTTCTAATTTCCAGTGTAACCATTTTTTTGTTTAGGCTTACATATATGTTCAAAAATTATACAAAACTTTGCCATATCAATTCATAATATAACATATGCTTCTTATGTGTTTTGTGTCAAATGCCCACTGTTTGAAGTCCCAAGTAGCATTATGCTTTTTGAGAGCTTCCAAATTCACGCATTTTACCAATAACCGTTGTTTTAATAGCTTCACGTGCCGGAGCTAAATATTTACGTGGGTCATATACTTTTTTGTCATTATCTAAAATTTCACGAATTACTTTTGTTGCTGCAATTTGGTTTTCTGTATTCACGTTAATTTTTGCAGTACCTAAAGAAATTGAACGTTGAATGTCTTTTGTTGGGATTCCTGTACCACCATGTAATACAAGAGGAAGATCTGTTAAGTTTGAGATTTCTTCCATTTCAGTAAAACCTAAATTTGGTTCACCTTTGTATGGTCCATGAACTGATCCTAAAGCTGGTGCTAAGCAATCGATTGCAGTTTGCTCAACAAGCGCTTTACATTCCTGAGGATCTGCATAAATGATTCCACCAATTACTCCATCTTCGTCCCCACCAACTGAGCCTAATTCTGCTTCTACAGAAACACCTTTTGCATGAGCATATTCAACTACTTGTTTTGTAATTTGTACGTTTTCTTCAAATGGATGATGAGACGCATCAATCATAACTGATGTGAAGCCTGCATCAACCGCTTCTTTACATTTATCGAAACTTGAACCGTGGTCTAAGTGAATTGCAACAGGAACAGTAATTTTGTAGCTTTCCATTAATCCTTTTACCATATGAACTACAGAAATAAATCCGCCCATATATTTTCCTGCGCCTTCAGATACACCAAGGATTACTGGAGACTTTTCTTCTTCTGCCGCTTGTAAAATTGCTTGAGTAAATTCTAGGTTATTAATGTTAAATTGACCTACAGCATACCCTTCACTTTTTGCTTTTATTAACATTTCTTTCATTGATACTAATGGCATTATGAAAATCCTCCTGAAGATTGAATTTTATTTTAAATATTCCATTTCATATTATCAGAAAGGCTGTTGTCTCACAAGTAAGGAGACAACAGCCTTTTATGCACCGAAAGAGAGCAGCGACATACGTAAAAACACCGTTGTTTAGTATTCTGAAGTTAACTTGTTAGCATTTCTTAATATTAGAAACAAATCTGTTATATCACCAACTAGCTGGATAAGTAAGTTGCCTGTTCTATATCGAAAGTTTACGATAGTTTGCAAGAAGTTTGTTACCATTTCTTATTCTTGGAAACCCAATGATA
>Ga0182747_1003412_pt1 | contig 10672 bp, 10 predicted proteins | sample eDN3rd30CBELigBY_FD_128526 | JGI IMG/M metagenome (GOLD analysis project Ga0182747, IMG submission 128526) | Enriched backyard soil microbial communities from Emeryville, California, USA - eDNA 3rd pass 30_C BE-Lig BY (version 2) (version 2) | ecosystem: Environmental > Terrestrial > Soil >...
ATCCTGATGCAAAGCGCGCCGGTCGCGCATCTGCTGATCCATCTCGGCTTCGTAGAAAACCACCGAACCGCGCGACTTCGTCTTGGCCCGGCTCAGCGCTGCGCCGGCGTTCGCCAGCAGCGCCGCGCCGTCGCGTCCGTTGCGCGGGAAAATCGAAATACCGGAGGTAACGCCGATGCGCACCACCTTGTCGTCGATCAGAAAATCCTGCGAGATCATCTTGGCGACGGTTTCGGCGAGCTTCCACGCAGCCGTTGGCTGCTCACCGTCGATGATCATGCCGTACTCATCGCCGCCGAGCCGCGCGACCACGCCGGCTCCCGCGGCTTTCTCCAGCCGCTTGGTGACCTCGATCAGCAACTTGTCGCCGACCTCATGGCCGAACACATCGTTGACTTCCTTGAAGCGATCGAGGTCGATCGACAGCACCGCGAACTCTTCCGAAGTGCCGTCGCAGGCGTCGATCAACTGCTCCAGCGCCTGCAGGAACGCCGCGCGGTTCGGCATGCCGGTAAGGCCGTCATGATAGGCCATATGCGCCATGCGCGATTCCGTCTCGCGCCGGTCGGTGATGTCGTCGCTGGTCTTGATGAGATATTGCGGCTCACCCACTTCGTTAGCGAGGGTGACTCGGCGCGTAGCGAACAGGCGCAATCCGTTGTCGGTCGGAATCGGATGTTCTTCGGTGACGAGGCCGCCCTGCTTGATCGCGGCGTCGTCGCGCTGGAGCACGAACTTCGCGGCTGCCTCAGGATGAACTTCCATCACCGTCTGGCCAATGATGGCGCTGCGTTCGCGGTTCAGGATCGCCTCGGCGGCGCGGTTGGCGAGCACGAATTTGCCATCGTCGATACGCTTCACCATCACGGCGGACGGAATGTTGTCGAGCACCATTTCCAGGAAGCGCTTGGTCGCATTCAGTTCGTGCGAGAGCCTACCCTGCTCGGTAACGTCTTCATGCGTGGCAACGATGCCGCCATTGGCGAGCGTTTCTTTCTTCATATGGATGCGCCGGCCGTCTGGCAGCACATTCACATAGCCTTCGGGTGACATGGAGTCCCGCCAATAGGCCTCAATGTCCTCCGACAACATCCCACGCGCTTTACGAAGCTCCATAAGCTCCAACCGCGTCATGTTCCTGCGGATATCGGAACGCGACAGGCCATAGATTTGCAGATAGCGGTCGTTGCAATAAATGACCACCTGCCGCGCATTGGTGATCACAATGCCCTGCGACAGGTTGTTGAGCGCGGACGAGACGAAGAATTCGCGGCGGGCGTTGGTGCGACGGGCGCGGCGCAGCGCGGACATCACCCAGACGAACATCACCCCCAAAAACAGGATCACGAGCAGGCCGTCGATCAGGACCTGCCACATCATCGAAGCCTGATCGATGCCGTCGAAATCGAGCATCTCCGCGTCGGTCACGGCATGCGCGACCGAGGCTGTCATCGTCAACAGCGTGACAACCAAACTCACCCCGCCGGAGAAGCGAATGGCTCCCGTTCTGATTGTCCGTCGCCCGACTTCCATGATGACCCGTGCATTGACGCACGCACTCTCTGGTTGCACCGGTTTGAATCGGGTAAACGCCTACCCATGCGGTCGCGATTTATCACTTCCGCGCGAGCAAATGGTTCGTCATGCTTAATGAAATCCTAATTGGCGCGCCGCCCGGCCATTTCGCGAGCGTGCGGTTGCACCGGAGCACGCATGGACCGCGTTGAATGTATCGTCGTCGGCGCCGGCGTCGTGGGGCTTGCGGTCGCGCGCACCCTCGCCGTAACCGGGCGCGAGGTGATCGTGGTCGAAGCGGCGGGCGATATCGGCACCGGCACGTCATCGCGCAATTCGGAAGTGATTCATGCCGGCATCTATTACGCCGCGGGCAGCGCCATGGCGCGGCTGTGCGTTGCCGGACGGCAGATGCTTTATCGCTATTGCGAGGATCACGGCGTACCGCACCGTCGCTGCGGCAAGCTCATCGTCGCCACCGGTGCCGATGAATCCGAGAGGCTTGCCACGATCCGCGCACGCGCGGAAGCGAACGGCGTCACCGATCTCGTCACCCTGAGTGCAGACGAAGCGCGCGCAAAGGAGCCCGCGCTGAGCTGCACCGGCGCACTGCATTCGCCGTCAACAGGCATCGTCGACAGCCATGCGCTGATGCTCGCTTTGCGTGGCGACGCCGAACAGGCGGGCGCGGCATTCGCCTTTCACGCACCATTCGTGAGAGCGCGGCGCGAAGGTGAAGGCTTTGTGGTCGAGATCGGCGGCGATGCGCCGATGACGCTGGGCTGCGATCTTCTGATCAACGCGGCTGGGCTGAGCGCGCCGGAGGTGGCCCGCGCCATCGAAGGATTGCCGGCGGAGCATATCCCCACGGCCTATTACGCCAAGGGCAACTACTTCGCCTGCACGACGCGCGTGCCGTTCTCGCATCTGATCTATCCGCTGCCAGAGCCGGGCGGCCTCGGCGTGCATCTGACGCTCGACACCGGCGGCGCGGGGCGGTTCGGCCCCGACGTCGAATGGGTGGAGACGCTCGATTACGATGTCGACCCGAAACGCGCGGAGCGCTTCTATCCGGCGATCCGGCGTTATTGGCCAGGGTTGCCGGACGGCGCGCTGGTGCCGGCCTATTCAGGCATCCGGCCCAAGATCGTACCGCCCGCAGTCGCAGTGCAGGATTTTGTGATTCAGGATGCGCAACGTCACGGCGTCCCGGGACTCGTCAACCTGTTCGGCATCGAGTCGCCGGGACTGACCGCGTCGCTTGCGATCGCGGAAGACGTGCGGGCTCTCACCTCGTCACGCTGAAACAGCGGACGGGCGAGCAGCCCTTCACATCCAGACTTTCAATTGGGAAGCTTGAGCCTTGTGAAAGAGAGCGGAAGAAACGCTAGTGCAGCGTTTGGCCGCCCGACGCCTTGAGGCGCTCGATCTGATCCTTGAGCAGCAACTTGCGCCGCTTCAGCTCGACAATACGCACATCGTCAGTCGCGAGATTCTTCAAAGCCTCGTGCAATTCGCTTTCGAGGACGCGGTGTTTCCGCTCCAGTTCAACGAGATGCGCCTGAATCGCCATTAGAAGTCTCCTTCTTCCGTGGATGTCAGATACAAGGTCGAACGGAAGATTGTACATCGCAATTGCGATCTGTCGACTGGGATCGATGCGACACATTCAAACTTCTTCCTGTCCGAAAAACGGAACGGATCACATTTCAGAAAATGTGGCCGGAAAATTCCGAAGGCTGGCACCGCGCGTCCTTTTCTGCCATGAAGATAACAAGCTGCGCTTCGCAGACCGGCAAGCCGTCGATAATCATGGCCGAACAAGACAATAACGAATTCGCCCTCGAGCTGGCCCGGTTGCAACAGGAGCATCGTGACCTTGATGCCGCAATCGAGGCTTTGCACCATTCTCCCGCGCCAGACCTGCTGCAGCTGCAACGGCTGAAAAAACGCAAGCTGCAATTGCGCGACCGGATTTCTTTCCTCGAAGACCAGATCACCCCGGACATCATCGCCTGACCGCCGTTCGCGCCCTGCGAAAGCCGGAGCCACGCCCGGGCCCGGCATTGACCATGTGATGCCAACCAGCCCCCAAAGCCATTGCCCGGCAGGGGGGCGCTCCTGTAATCCTTGTCTTTCCCCCTTTTTTCGAGAATCGAGCCGCCATGTCCGCCCCCGTTGCCATCATCATGGGAAGCCAGTCCGACTGGGAGACGATGCGGCATGCCGCCGAGACGCTGGACGCCCTCGGCGTCGCCTCCGAACGGCTGATCGTCTCTGCCCACCGCACCCCGGAGCGGCTCTACAGCTTCGCCAAAGGCGCTAAAGCCGCCGGCCATAAGGTCGTGATCGCAGGCGCCGGCGGAGCCGCCCACCTGCCCGGCATGACCGCCGCCCTGACCGAACTGCCGGTGTTCGGTGTTCCCGTGGAATCCAAGGCGCTGTCGGGTGTGGACTCGCTGTATTCCATCGTGCAAATGCCGGCCGGTGTGCCGGTTGGAACCTTGGCGATCGGCAAAGCCGGCGCTATCAATGCTGCGCTTCTGGCCGCCAGCGTGCTCGCGCTGTCCGACGGCGCGCTGGCAGCGAAACTCGCCGCATGGCGCAAGCAACAGACCGCCGCCGTCTCCGAGCGGCCATAAGGATTCCCTAAGTGACTACTTCGAAACAGGTGGCGCTGAAGCCCGGCGACACGGTTGGCATTTTGGGTGGCGGCCAGCTCGGTCGGATGCTGGCGCTTGCCGCTACGCGGCTCGGCCTTAAATCGCACGTTTTCTCGCCGGACCCGGATTCGCCCGCCTTCGATGTGGTGCAGCACTGCACATGCGCCGAATATGCCGACATCGAGGCGCTCGAACTGTTCGCCTCCGACGTCGACGTCATCACCTACGAATTCGAGAATGTCCCGACCGCCGCCGCGCTGGCCTTGCAGGCTCGCCGTCCGGTGCTGCCGGATACCAAGGTTCTGGGGACGACGCAGGACCGCCTTATCGAGAAGAATTTCGTCAACGGTCTCGGCATCGGCACCGCCGGTTACGCCGACGTGACGTCCGCCGACAGCCTGCGCAGCGCGGTCGCCAAGATCGGCCTGCCCGCGGTGCTGAAGACGCGCCGCTTCGGTTATGACGGCAAGGGCCAAGCGATGATCCGCGAAGGCGACGACCTCGACGCGGTGTGGGCGGCGCTGTCCACCCGCTCGGCGATCCTGGAAGCGTTCGTGCCGTTCGAGAAGGAAGTCTCCGTGATCGCCGCGCGCTCGGCGAACGGCGAGGTCGTCTGCTTCGACGTCACCGAGAACGAGCACCGCGATCACATCCTAAAATTCTCCCACGCGCCGGCGGCGATCCCTCCCGCGCTGGCCGATCAGGCGCGCGACATGGCGACCAAAATCGCCAACGCGCTGAATTATGTCGGCGTGCTTGGCGTGGAAATGTTCGTCGTGCCCGGCGAGAACGGGCCGAGCCTGCTCGTCAACGAGATCGCACCGCGCGTGCACAATTCCGGCCACTGGACGCTCGACGGCGCATCGATATCGCAGTTCGAACAGCACATCCGCGCCATCGCGGGCTGGCCACTCGGCACGCCCGTTCGCCACGGCCAGGTCACCATGACCAACCTGATCGGCGACGATATTCTCGACTACGGCAAGTGGCTGACCGTTCCCGGCGCGACGGTTCATCTCTACGGCAAGGGCACGCCGCGCCCGGGCCGCAAGATGGGGCACGTCACCGAGGTAAAGCCTCACAAGTAAAACAAAAGGCCGCCGCGATCGCTCGCAGCGGCCTTTGTCTTCCGACGTGAGATTACTTCCGCCCCTCGACGATGCCGGCCGGCTCGTCGCTCAGCCAGCGATAGACAACCCCGCCGATGACGCCGCCGATCAGCGGCGCGACCCAGAACAGCCAGAGCTGCTGCAAGGCCCAGCCGCCGACGAACAACGCCGGGCCGGTGCTGCGCGCCGGGTTCACCGAAGTGTTGGTGACGGGAATGCTGACGAGGTGGATCATGACGAGCGCAAGGCCGATGGCGAGCGGCGCGAAGCCTGCAGGAGCACGGCCGTGGGTCGCGCCCATGATGACGAACAGGAACATCGCCGTCATGGTCACTTCGCAGACGAAGCCTGCCATCAGCGTGTATTTGCCCGGCGAGTGATCGCCATAGCCGTTGGAGGCGAAGCCGCCAGCAAGGTCGAAGCCCGCTTTGCCGCTGGCGATGACATAGAGCAGAGCCGCGCCTGCAATCGCGCCGATCACCTGCGCGATGATGTAGGGAATGACCTGGCTGCCGGGAAAGCGGCCGCCCGCGCAAAGTCCCACCGTCACCGCCGGGTTGAGATGGCAGCCGGAGATATGGCCAATGGCGAAGGCCATCGTGACGACGCTCAGGCCGAAGGTGAACGCCACGCCCAGAAGGCCGATACCGACCTGCGGAAAGGCCGCCGCGAGAACGGCGCTGCCGCAACCCGCGAATGTGAGCCAGAAGGTGCCGATCAGCTCGGCGGCATATTTTTTCGCATTCATATCTCGTCTCCTTCAAACGGTGGCGTCAGACCGCTCGTTCGAAGGAACCCAGGCTGAAACCCCGCCAAATCTTCGAATCACGCTCCGCCGGGGTCGATTCTGACCCAGAATTCTGACATCCGTATCTGCGAAAAACCCTGTCCACAGGCGTGGACACTACCCCCCCGATCTGGTAGAAACCCGACTTCGACGTGAAGGGCTTTGCCTTTGGCGACCCTTTCTTACGTCCCCATTTTCAGGCTTTCGAACCAAAAAGGATGCCGCGTGCAGGTTCTCGTCCGCGATAACAATGTCGATCAGGCCCTCAAGGCGCTGAAGAAGAAGATGCAGCGCGAGGGTATTTTCCGCGAGATGAAGCTCCGCGGTCATTACGAAAAGCCCTCCGAGAAGAAGGCCCGCGAGAAGGCTGAAGCCGTTCGCCGCGCCCGTAAGCTCGCCCGCAAGAAGCTGCAGCGCGAAGGCCTGCTGCCGATGAAGCCGAAGCCGGTGTTCGGCGCGGATCGTGGCGCTGGCGGCCGTGGCGGTGCAGCTGGTGGCGCGCCGCGCCCCGCTCGCTAAGCGACCTCTTTCTTTCAGACATAAAAAACGCGGGCCTTGCGGCCCGCGTTTTTCGTTTGTGGGGCCTCCTCGCACACGGCGGAGGAAGTTCCTGCAAGTTCAGCCTCTGGTGTTGAGCCAGACCACCTTTTCCTCGGTGAAATTCTTGAGCGCCGCGGTGCCACGCTCGCGGCCGAGACCGGAATCGTGCGCCCCGCCCCACGGCAAACGAACGTCTGTGTAGCCGAACGTATTCAGCCACACCGTTCCCGCCTTCGCATGACGTGCGAAGTGCTGCAGGCGGCCGATGTCGCGGCTCCATGCACCCGCGGCAAGGCTGAACGCCGTGCCGTTGGCGATGCGCAGCGCCTCCGCATCATCCTTGAACTTGATGATGCTCACCACAGGCCCGAAGATTTCCTCCTGCGAGATGCGCATCTCGTGTTCGACATTCGCGAACACCGTCGGTGCGATGTAGAATCCGCGATTACCGACCCGCTCGCCGCCGGTGGTGAGCGAGGCGCCCTCCTTCCGGCCGATGTCGACGTAACCGAGAATACTGTCCATCTGCTTTTCGGAGATCACCGGGCCAAGCATGGTGGAACGATCCGACGGATCGCCCATCTTCATGGTCCGCGCGCGCGCCGTCAGCCGCTCGACGACTTCATCATAGACCTTCTCGTGGGCGAGTACGCGGGAACCCGCCGAGCACACCTGGCCCGCGTTGAAGAACACGCCCGACGCTGCCGACTTGGTCGCTGCCGCAACGTCGGCATCCTCGAAGATCACGTTGGCCGACTTGCCGCCGAGTTCGAGCGAGACGTGTTTGAAGTTGCTCGCAGCGCCCCTCATGATGCCACGGCCAACGCCAGGGGAGCCGGTGAACGTGATCTTGTCGACATCCGGATGATTGACGAGTGCCTCGCCGACCACGCGGCCGGAGCCCGCGACGACGTTGAACACACCGGCCGGCAGACCGGCTTCGAGCGCAAGTTCGGCAATCCGCAATGCCGAGAGCGACGTCAGTTCGGCCGGCTTCATCACCACGGTGCAGCCACATGCCAGCGCGGGAGCCAGTTTCCACATTCCGATCATCATCGGGAAATTCCACGGCACGATCGCCGCAACCACCCCCACCGGCTCACGCACGGTGTAGGTCAGCGCGTCCTCACGCGCAGGAATCACTTCGCCATGAACCTTGTCGGCCCATCCGGCATAGTAGGTCAGGGTATCGATCGCGGCGGGCAGATCCTGCCGCAACACACCGGATATAGGTTTGCCGGCATCGAGGCTTTCGAGCTCGGCGAGCTCATCGGCATGCTCCTTCATCAGGTCGACGAGCCGGAAGAGAATTTTGCTCCGCTCGGCGGCACGCATCAGGCTCCATGGGCCTTCGAACGCCCGCCTAGCTGCGGCAACGGCCCGCTCAACATCTTCCACGCCACCCTCGGAGACGGTGGCGATCACCTCTTCGGTCGCGGGGTTGATGCTTCTGAAGGTCTTGCCGGAGGCGGAGGGAACGAGCTTGCCGTCGATGACGAGCAATTTCTCCCTGGCCGAAACACGCCTGATGAGCGATGCAGCATCGTAGTCATATGCTACAGACATCATATTTCTCCTTTTTCTTGTTCTTTAAGGTAGGATGATTTAGCCAATAAAAAATATGATATCTTAGACAGGAACGTTCCCTGTAATATGCACATTCATGCATAAGGAAAGGCACGATGCTCCATATCGAAATCGAACCGGTCTGGCGATTTCGTAAAGAAGGCAGCCCGCAGGCCGCCATCGTCATGCTCGGAATCCTCAATGAGATCCGGCAGACCGGAAAGCTCACCAGCGCCGCCACGCACGCCAATCTGTCGTACCGCCACGTCTGGAATCTGATCGAGCAATGGTCGGCGTTCTTCGGCGCGCCGCTCGTCGAGCGCCAGCGCGGACGCGGCACGACGCTGACGCCGTTCGGCGAAAAGCTCGTCTGGGCAGGCCAGCGGCTGGAGGCGCGTCTCGGCCCGCAATTGCAGAACCTCGCGCAGGAGCTTGCGAGCGAGATCAAGCCGTTCCTGCATCAGGAGCCGTCTGTGATCCGCGTCCACGCAAGTCACGGTTTCGCGGTGTCGAAACTACGCGAGATGCTCGATCGCCGGCCCGGCCTCGGCGTCGACCTTCGCTACGTCAGCAACCAGAACTCGCTGGTATCGCTCGCGCAGAATGCCTGCGACCTTTCCGGCGTCCATCTGCCGCGCGGCCCGTTGCGCGAGCAGAACATCCGCGCCTGCCTCGAATGGCTCGATCCGCGCGAGGATCGCGTCATCAGCCTCGTCACCCGTGAGATGGGCCTGATGGTGAAGCGCAGCAATCCGCTGCAAATCCATTCGCTGGAGGATCTCGTCGCGCGCAAGGCCCGTTTCGTCAACCGCGACCACGATTCCGGCACGCGGCAGGTGTTCGATCAACTGCTGGCGCTCCACAAAATCGATCGTGCCGAAATCCACGAGACGCAGATGGAATTCACCCACGCGGCGGTGGCGGCCTTCGTCGCGAGCGACATGGCGGATGCGACTTTCGGCGTCGAGGCGGCCGCGCGGCAGTTCGGGCTCGATTTCATCCAGCTCCTGACCGAGGATTATTTCTTTGTCTGCCACCGCGCGTTTCTTGAGACGCAACCGATGCAGCATCTGCTCGATCTCATGAAGGGTCAGGAATTCCAGGACGCTGTCTCGAGCCTGCCAGGTTATAGCGCATCGCGCCCCGGCGAGATCAGCACCGTGAAGGACTTCTTCGCATCGATGGCGGAAAACGACTGCACGACGGCACCTGCCCGACCGACCGCCAAGCGGGTTTCGGTGAAAAAGACGATTGCAAAAACCGCGAAGAAAAAGCCGCGCCGCTAGAACAGACTGCTAGCGTGGCAGCACAGCCTGAAACGCGGATTTGGTCGCCGACATCATGTCGGAGACGACAGAGCCATTGTCTTTTTTGCCCTGGTCACTGGGCTGCAGATCAAGCGGGCGCAAGGGAATGTCCGCAGGTGGCACCATGCGCGAGGCGCTGACCTCGGCAACCGGCGGCGTGGTGGCGATGGTGGCTGTCGGCAGCGGTGCGACCGCGGCCGGAGGCATCGGTTCGGTCGGGTTGATATTGGCTTCGCGCATCGGCGGAGCCGCGGGCTGCGAGCCAGGTGCCGCGATCACCGGAGCCACCGGATGTTCGGGCATTTTCGTCACCGGCTGTGCAACCGGCATCGGCTGCTCGGCCCGCAACCTCGCGATGGCAGCGCGCGCGAGATCGTTGGCGTCAGGATTCGCTGCACTTTCCTCGATCGGCTTGACGGCCGGAGTCCTAGCTGAAGGGTTGACCTTGGTGAGCACATGCTCGCGCTTTTCAGCATCGTGCCGCTCGGCTTCCTTCCGCTCCAGTTCCCGCTTCTCGGCCTCGCGCTTTTCGCTGGCGAGCCGCTCGGCCGCCCTGCGCGCTTCGGCCTTCTCGGTAGCAGCCTTTTCGGCAGCGGCTTTGATCGCCGCAGCTTTCTCGTTCGCAAGCCGTTCGGAAGCAGCCTTCGTTTCAGCAGCCTTGGCGGCGGCCTCAGTCTTCGCGGCGGTATCGTCCTTGGCGGGCAAGGTCGCGAGCGTCTCGGCCGGAGCCTGACTGGAAACCGCCGCCGGGGGCTTCTCGGCGGGCGGCTTGGCGTTGATGTAATTGGTGACGATGTAGGCGCCGACGACCGTCGCCACGATGGAGGGTATGACCTCCAGCAGATATTTGGACAGAAACTTCTTGATCATCGCCGAATGTGCTCCCCGCGCCGGGTCTGCATGCGGGAACTTTTGGGCCGATTGAGGGATCAACTGCGACCGCATGGTGGCAATTCGATCCCTCCTTCGCACAGTTCGGTTACAGCATCTTTAAGCGGCCAAACACCATGAAGCTGGCGGGGTTCTTGCTGTACAGGCTGATGAGATCGTGAGTGAGCTCACCCTCCTGAACATGCTCCCCTCGCATAAACAATGTCACGTTGTTTTGAAGGATGAGCGCGCTCTCGATCAGGTAGGCCTCGAGCACATAACAATCGCCGCATACCTTCAGGGAACGAAAACCAG
>Ga0182747_1003413_pt1 | contig 10671 bp, 8 predicted proteins | sample eDN3rd30CBELigBY_FD_128526 | JGI IMG/M metagenome (GOLD analysis project Ga0182747, IMG submission 128526) | Enriched backyard soil microbial communities from Emeryville, California, USA - eDNA 3rd pass 30_C BE-Lig BY (version 2) (version 2) | ecosystem: Environmental > Terrestrial > Soil >...
CTTCGGACAGGCGTTCGCGGGTCTTCAGGCTGGGCGGCGACATCGGGCAACGGGAGGCGGAAGTGGCCGCAAAGCCTAGCGGAAAACCCTGCGCGGCGCGCCTCGCAAGACACGATCGCATCCGCAGGAGCGCTCCATGGGTGCGATGACCTTCCCCGCCAACGGCGATCGCGCCCATGGGGCGCTCCTGCCCGCTTAGAATCCCGCCCATGCACATGCACGCCTGCCACGCTTGAAATCCGACTTCACCGCCCTGCGCGTCATCGGCTGGCCCTGGGCCGGCGAACCGGACGATGCGGCATGGCGCGAGATGATGGCCGCGCACCCGCAGGCGCGCCCCGCGCGGGTGGTCGAACAGCACCGCTCCGGCTACATCGTCGCCGACGGCCCGGACGCCGGTTTCGCGGTCGAATCGCTGCCCGAATGGCAGCGGCCGGCGGGTTACCGCAAGGGCACCACCTCGGCCGAAGAGCGCGCCGCGGTCGGCGACTGGGTGCTGCTCGAAGGCGGGCGCATCGTGGCGCTGCTGCCGCGGCGCAGCGCGATCAAGCGCGGCGCGGCCGGCGAGCACTACAGGCAGCAGGTCATCGCCGCCAACGTCGACACGGTGCTGGTGGTCTGCGGCCTGGACGGCGACTTCAACCCGCGCCGGATCGAGCGCTACCTGCTCCTGGTCAACGGCGGCGGCGCGCAGCCGGCGGCTGCACAACCGATCGTGGTACTGACCAAGGCCGACAAGGAGGACAGCGACGTGCAGGCCGCTGTCGATGCGCTGGCCGGCGTCGCCGGGCAGGACGTGCCGGTGTTCGCGGTCAACGCCAAGGATCGCGACAGCGTCGCGGCGCTGGATCCGTGGCTGCAGGCTGGCATGACCGCGGTGCTGGTCGGCAGCTCCGGCGCCGGCAAGTCGACCTTGACCAACACCTTGCTCGGCACCGAGAAGATGAAGACCGCCGGCGTGCGCGAAAGCGACGCACGCGGCCGCCACACCACCACCCACCGCGCGCTGATCCCGCTGCCGTCGGGCGCGTGCCTGATCGACACGCCCGGCATGCGCGAACTCAAGCCCACCGGCGAGGAAGACCTGGCCGAGGGCGGCTTCGCCGACATCGAGGCGCTGGCCGGACAGTGCCGGTTCCGCGACTGCAGGCACGCGCGCGAACCGGGCTGTGCGGTGCGCGCCGCGATCGAGGCCGGCACGCTCGATCCGCAGCGCTTCGCCAACTACCTCAAGCTGCGCGACGAAGTCGCCGGCGCCGCCGACAGGCTGGCCACGCGGCTGGCGCAGAAGGCCACGGCGAAAGTGCAGGGCAAGGCGCTGCACAAGCGCCTGGACGACAAATATGGCAAGGATTGATCGACTCCTCCCGCTGCGAATGCAGGGGGAGGTGGGGAGGGGGTGCGAGGCGCAAGGCGCCGAACCTCCGCAGGCGAACACGCAACCCCTCCCCAGCCCGTCCGGCCCGCCAGCACAGCTGGCGTGCGTTCGTCGGCGCACGAGCCAATGGCTCGTGAACGCGCCTCCTCACCCCCTGCCTTCGCAGGGGAGGGAGTAAGCATGTCCACCCCCGACATCACCCACCATGCCGCGCTCGACGCGCGCATGGTCGAGGCCGCGCGCGGGATCCGCTTGCTGACCCTGGTGAGCTGGCCGGCGGACGTGCAGCAGCGCTTCCTCGAAGGCCATGCGCGCGGCCACGACGTGCTGCCGGAGGTCGCCTATCCGAAGCACGATTTCAGCGACGCGCGGCGTGAACTCGACGCCATCGCCGCCGCTGCCGAGCCCGCGCATCCGATCGGGGCCTACCTCGTCGAATCCACGCGCAGCTGGTCGATCGCCGCGCAGCTGCTCGAATCGCTGGGAACGCCTGCGGTCGGCGCGCATTCGATCGCGCTGTTCGGCCGCCCCGACGAGCCGTTGCCCGGCAACGGCCCCACCGCGCGCGAGGCCGCGCGCCACTTCATCGACATCGCCAACGAGCTCGACCGCGAGCTGCTCTCGCCGGCCGAGCAGGTCACCATCTCTGCCACCGCGCTGCAGCTGCAGCTGCAGGCCGAACTCGACCGCTACTTCGGCGAGCGCGTGATCGCGGTCGAACTCGACCCGGGCATGATCGCCAAGGCCGCCGCCGGCGCGCGCCGCATCCGCCTGCGCAGCAGCGCCGAATACACCGACTACGACCACCACCAGCTGCTGCAGCACGAGGCCTTCGTGCATTCGCTCACCGCGCTCAACGGCCGCGAACAGGTGGTGCTGGGGAGCCTCGGGCTGTCGTCGCCGCGCACCACCGCCACCCAGGAAGGCCTGGCGGTGTTCGCCGAGCAGATCACCGGCAACATCGACATCGAGCGGATGAAGCGGGTGAGCCTGCGGATCGAGGCGATCGCGATGGCGCTCGACGGCGCCGGCTTCATCGAGGTGTTCCGCTACTTCCTCGGCGCCGGGCAATCGGCGCAGGAAAGCTTCGCCTCCGCCCAGCGCGTGTTCCGCGGCGTGCCGCTGTCCGGCGGCCATGCCTTCACCAAGGATGCGGTGTACCTGCGCGGCCTGATCGGCGTGCATACGTTCTTCCGCTGGGCGCTGCGCCAGGGCCAGCTGCGGCTGTGCCGGCAGCTGTTCGCCGGCAAGATGACCCTGGGCGACGTGCAGCGCTTCGCGCCGCTGTTCGAGGCCGGCGTGCTGCAGCCGCCGCGCTGGCTGCCGCACTGGGTCTCGCGCGCGAACGGGCTGGCCGGGATGCTCGCGTTCTCGCTGTTCGCCAACCGCATCCGGCTGGACAGCGTGTCCGAGGACGCGCCGACGTTCGAGATCTGATCTTCGCAGGCGCGCCCGCTGGGCGCGAAGGTGTTGCCGGCGAAGCCCCATCGCGCGAAGGGGCGCTCCCGCGGATCAGGGCGCGGCCTCTTTCCCGGCCTCGGTGTCGGCGCCGCCACCTTGCGTCTTGGCAATGTCGTCGTCACCTGCCGCCGCATTGATCCGGGCCAGCAGCGCCTGCGCACGCTGGGCGATGGAGTCGCCTTCCGGGGCATCGGCCGGTAGCGCCGCAACGGCTTCCTGCACCAGGGCGCGGGCGCTCGCGGGATCATCCAGCGACAGCCGGATGCGCGCGCAGTTGAGCAGGCCGTCGCCAAGATCGGCGTCCTTCGCTTCGCGTTAGGTGGACAGTCCATCGTCGCAGGCGCGGATCGATTCTCCGCGCAGTGCCGGGTCACCGGTGTTGGCCAGGGCATCGCTCAGGCGCAGCCGGCGGCTGGCGACCAGGGCATGCGTGGGTGGGTATTTCGCCAGGGTGAGTCGCAGCGCGCTGCGGGCCAGGGTGACGGCTTCCAGGGACGGGCCCTTCTCCATCAGCGTGTCGATCAGTTCGTCCATCAGCAGTGCGTTCTGATAACCATCGGGGCCGAGGATCGCCTGCACGCGCTTGAGCGCGTCGCGCTGCACGGCTTCGGCCTGCTGCAGGTGGCCCTGCTTGCGCAATGCCATGCCCCACAGGCTGGCGCTGAACCAGGTCAGGCCGGCGTCGTCGCCCAGCATCGTGCGGCGCAGCTTGAACGCCTGCTCCAGGTCGCGCTCGCCTTCGTCGAAACGGTCCAGCCGCAGGTAGACGCGCCCGCGCGCGGCAAGCAGGTTGGCCTGCTGCGACAGGTCGCTTTCGGGCGTGGCCGCCTCGGACTGGCTGAACAGTGCCAGCGATTCCTCCAGCCGCCCCTGGCGCATGCGCAGGCTGGCCTGGGCATGCAGCAGGCTGGACAGGCCGGTATGCCGCTCGCCGAGCCAGCGCCGGGCCAGCGGGATGGCGCGTTCATAGGTTGCGTCGGCTTCGCTGATGCGCGAGTCCTGCTTGAGTGCGTTGCCCAGCACGGTCAACGCCGCGATCAGGCGCGGTGATTCGCTGCCTTGCGAACGTTCGATCCGTTCGACGGCATCGCGCGCGCTGGCTTCGGCTTCGGCGTCACGGCGCAACTGGGTCAGCACCTGCGCGGTTCGCAGCAAGGCCTGCGCGGTTTCCGGGTGGTCCCGGCCCAATGCCGCTTCCAGCGCGCGGGTGGCTTCGAGGTCGAGTTCCAGCGCACGCTCGCGGTCACCGCGCACCACCATCACCATGGACATCAGCAGCTTGGCGCGCGCGGCTTCCGCGGAATCGGCCAGGCCCAGGCCGTCCAGCGTGGCCAGCGCCCGGGTGGATTGGGCAAGCGCCTGGTCGTAATCGGCCTGCAGCAGGGAGATGCCGGCCAGCTTGCGCCGGGTTTCCGCGACATCGGCATGCTCATCGCCGAACAGCGACCTGCGTTCTTCGAGTGCGCGTTGCAGGGTGGCGGCGGCGCCGGTGATGTCGCCCAGGCTGCCCTGGATCTCGCCGAAATCGTCGAGCAGTTCGGCGTGCAAGGCGCGGTCCCGCGCCAGTTCGCGGTCGATGCCGGCGACGGCGTTGCCGATCAGTTGCGCCGGGGTCCGGCTGTCGCTGCCGGGCCGCGACAACGGATCCTGTTCGCGGAACGCGCTGAGTACCAGGTCCTTGACGTACTCGGCGCGCTGGGCGGCACGCTGCGCCTTCTGTGCCTGCCACAGGGCCAGGCCGAGGCCGCCGAGCAATGCCGCCAGCACCAGCGCCGCGGTCAGCGTGCCGACCCGGTGCCGGCGCAGCCAGCGCCGCAGCACGTAGCCGGAGTTGCCTTGCCGCGCCAGCACCGGCTGGTGTGCATCGCGCCGCTGCAGGTCCGCCAGCAAGGCTTCGACCGACGAGTAGCGGTCTCGCGGGGTCTTGCGCAGGCAGCGGGCGACGATGGCATCGAGGTCGCCGCGAAGCGCATCGGGCGGCAGCGGCGACTGCGCGGGATGCTCGGCGGCAACGCGGCTGGGCGGCGGCGGCTCCTGCCGCAACAGGCGATCCACCGCCTGCGAAACCGGCGTGTTGCCCAGCGACCACGGCCGTTGCCCGCACAGCAGCTCGTACAGCAGCACGCCGAGCGCGTAGATGTCCACGGCGGTGGTGGCCGGGCCGCCGTCGAGCTGCTCGGGCGCGGCGTGGTCGGGGGTGAACGGCGCCGCCTGGGTGGCATCGCCATCGCCGCCAAGCAGCTTGGCGATGCCGAAATCCAGCAGTTTCACCTGGCCCTGCGCCGTCACCAGGATGTTGGCCGGCTTGAGGTCGCGATGCACCACCAGGTTGGCGTGCGCGTAGGCGACCGCTGCGCAGGCCTGCTCGAACAACGCCAGCCGTGCGCGCAGGTCCAGCGCATGGCGGCGGCAGTAGGCACTGATGCTTTCGCCCTGCACGTGTTCCATCGCCATCCATGCCGAACCGTCCGCCTCGATGCCGCCGCCGAACAGGCGCGCGATGTTGGGGTGGTCCAGCTGCGCCAGGATGCTGCGTTCGGTGTCGAAGCGCTCGGCGTGCTGCAGGGCGTCGCGGCGCAGCAGCTTGATCGCGGCGTTCTGTGCGAACCCGCCGTCGACGCGCTCGGCCAGGTAGACCTCGCCCATGCCGCCGCGTCCGAGCAGGCGCACCACGCGCCAGTCGCCGATGCGGGTACCGGCCTGCAGCGGCGGATCGTCGTCATGGCCGGGGTCGCCGCCGCCGGTCAACGTCAGCACGGATGCCGCATCCAGTGGCGAGGGATGCCCGGACGCCGCCAGCAGTGATTCCAGCTCGGCGCGCAGCTGCGGTTGGCCGGCGCAGTGGCGCGACAGGAAGGCGTCGCGCGCATCGGCGTGCAGTGCAAGCAGGTCGGGGAACAGTGTTTCCACCTGCGCCCAGAGTTCCGCATCGGTGCTGGGTGTCTGCGGCTCCATGTCTCTCCCGGTTCCGGTGCGGGGCGGGGTGGGTGCGGTCCCGCGCAGTATGCACGGCTTGCCCACGCAACCGTTTCAGCCCGAGTATCGCCGTGACTGCAAGAATGCGGCCATCGCACGATGCAATCGCCGGTACCGTGCCTGCGGTTCTCGTGCACGGCGGTCATCGTCCACCGGCTGCCACGGTTGCCTCGACAGTCCCGCCGAGGCAGCCGTCATCGGGCCAGCGCGCAGGGAGATGCCGGGACGGCGCGGTATCCCGTGCGAAGAGCTTGCAAACCAGGATGACGACGGTTCGGCGACGGTTCGGCGACGTTGGTCGGGAGGCTTCGGCTTTGGACGGTGCAGGCGGCCGCGCAATCCGGGCAAGGATGCAAACGCCGTGGCTATCCCGCAGAATCGGGGCGACTCCTCGTGCGGGTGGGGCAATGGAAGAGTCTCAGGCGATGGCCGACATCGACGTGCTGGATGGCCAGCGTGCGCCGGAAGTGCTGGCTGCGGTTGATGAATTGCTGCCGCTGCTTTACGAGGAACTGCGTGCGACCGCGCGCCGCGAGCGGCGGCGGATCTCGGCCGGCGACACCCTGGCGACCACCGCGCTGGTCAGCGAACTGTACCTGCGGCTGGCGCGCACCAAGGGCTTCGGCACCCGCGGACATTTCCTGGCGGTGGCGGCGATCGCGATGCGCCGCATCCTGATCGAGCGGGTGCGCGCGCAGTTGCGTGCCAAGCGTGGCGCCGGTGCCACGCACCTGCAGGTCGATGACGAGATCCTCGCGGTTGCCGACGATACCCACGTGCTGGCCGTGCACGATGCGCTGCAGAAGCTGGCGCTGCGCTCGCCGCGGATGGCGCAGGTGGTGGAATGCCGCTACTTCGCCGGTTATACCGAGGCGGAGACCGCCGAGGCGCTGGGAATTTCCGAGCGCACCGTGCGCCGCGACTGGCTGACCGCGCGCGCCTGGCTGCAGCGCGAGCTGGATTAGCGGAGGAACCCGCGATCCGATATCGCGGCCGTGGCCGCGATGCGCCGGTTCCGGCGATACCTTGTCGGCGTCCCCGGAAATCAGGGCGCCCCGCGTTACGGCGACCCTGGACGCATTGCGCACGCTGATCACGCAGACCGGCCACGTCACCTTCAACCACGAAATCGTGACCGGGGCGGCGCGCGCGCAGGCGGCCGGCATCGCCACGCGGCTGCTCGACCTGGAATCCCTGCACGACCGCGGCCTGGTCACCACGCAGTAATACGAAGCGAAGAAGGCCGAGATCCTGTCGCAGCGGTGACCGGTTCCAGCCGACGGCAGTCGCCGGCACGGTGGATTGGCCGGATCGCGCCGGATTGATCGATTGCATCGACGTGCGCTGCGTCCCGGCAGCCGACGCCACGCCATGGAGCCGCGACATGCCGTCGATCTTGACCAAGCCCCGCGTGCCACACGAATCATCGCGACATGGGCGCGGCGGCGTCTGCATCCTGGCGCTCGTGGCATGCTGCGCGGTCCTGGCCGGATGCGAACGCGCCCCTGCGCAACAAGGCCAGGCGCAGCAGGAGCCGGCGCTTCCAGCTGCTCGCGCCGCACAGGCCGGCAACGCTGCGCAGGTCGCCGCCGGGGCATGGTCGCCGCCGGACAAGGGCTGCACGGCGTTGTCGCCCGGGTTCTCCTCGCAGCAGGGCAGTTTCCGCTTGCTGGAATGCCTGCCGAAGGTTGATCCGGACACGGTGTCCGGCTTCGATGCGATGTCGCCGCCGGTCGAACTGCGCTTCCAGCACAGCGGCCCGGACGGCGAGACCAGCGAGGCCTACGCCGTCGATGCGGATGCATATTCGGCGATCGTCGACGACCGGCTGCGGCCGCAGTTCTGGGGCGGGCACCTGGTCACGCTGGACCTGCGATACGAGCGCGGCGGCCTGTGGCTGATCGGCAACTGGACCGGCAGCAGCTTCGTGGTCACGCCATACGCCTATGCCAGCGGCGACGAAGACGGCCTGGACGTGAAATGGGATCGCGATGCCTTCGTCGTCACCACCGTGCCGGAGGGCGAACGTCGCGTCACCGCGCACGACAGCGGCGGCGACGCCGAGCCGGGCTATTTCATGACCGAGTCCACGACCTGCACGATGGCGACCGATGCGGCAGTGACGCACAAGCTGCGCCTGGGCCTCGGCACCGATGGCCGGGTGATCGAGCTGGAGTACGCAAGCGCCGTCCCGGTCGGCGATGGCACCCATGCGGCGTGCTTGATCCAGGCCGGCAGCGGCGATTACGCCAGCGACTGGACGCGGGCCGGCAATGGCGACACCACCGTCGACATTGCCAGCGAAGACGACGGCGTGCCCGGCAGCCAGCTGCGCATCCGCCGCAACGAGGCGGGCGACACGTACACAGTGGATTTCGACGTCGTCGCGCAGGCGTTCTGTGGCAACTCCGACGCGATCGCGCGCCAGGTGGTGCTGAGGCGCGATGCGCCAGCCTGCGTCGCGGTCCGCATGCCCGGCCCGGACGAGGAAGAATGAGGTGAGGGCAGGGATCGCGCTGCTCGCTGTCGTCCTCGGTGCCTGCTCCTGCGCGGCCTCGGCGCAGTCGTTCGATCCGCCCGCCGGGTTCGATTGCAGCAAGGCGGCAAGGCCGATGGAACGCATGATCTGCGCCGACGCGCGGATGCGCTGGCTCGACGGTTCGCTGTCGCAGGCGTACCGCGATGCAATGCAGGCCGCCACCGACGCGGGCGCGCGGGAAGCGCTGCGGGCGCAGCAGCGGCGCTGGATCGCCGAGCGCGACCGCGTATACGGCCCGCGCAAGCTGTTCGGTCCCGACGCGCCCCCGGAAGCGGAACTGTTCGAAGACTATCTGCGCCAGACGTATGTCAATCGCATCAGTGAGCTGCGCGATCTTGCGCACGGAGCGATCTGGTCGCGCGATCCGGTGCGCACGCTGGCCGACGATCTTCTGCGCAGCGCGCGCGTGGACCTGGATTTCTATCGCGCCGACGGCGTCTACGCCGGGGTGTTGATGGGCGCCGACGGCAGGGCAGCCCCGCGTTCCCGGTTCTCGCCGGATGGCCGCTCGTTGGCCGTGGTCATCCAGGGGCGCGATCGCGAGGTGCACGACCAGGCCTGGTGGTACCGGCTCGATGATGAGCGCCTGCTCCCGGCAACGCCCGCTCCGGCTGCCCGCGGCGGCCAGCCGACCGGCACGATCCAGTCGTTGGCATGGGATGGTCCGCACACGCTGCTGGTACGCATGGCAGGCGGCGAAGGCCGGCCCGCGCGGGTGTTCGCGACAACCCGGGACGGCCGCCGTGAACTGCGTGATCCGCCTGCCCGCGTGCTTGCGCTGCTCGATGCCGCGCAGGCCGGCGGCGTACCCGTGTTTGCCAACGCCTCGGCACCGACGCGTTGCGACGATTGCGACGTGCTTGCAATGCGCGTCGGCGATGCGCATGCGCCGTGGCTGGAAAGCCGCAGTGGCACCGTATCGCTCAAAGCCAAGGCGGCCGGCGCCGGAGCGCCGCCGCGATTGCTGGCGTGGGGATCGTGGGAGGTGCTCAACGTGTTCTACGACCCGGCAACCAGGCAGGTGGTGTTCGCCGACGACACCGGCATCGTGCATGGCGACCTCGTGGGCAACGTGCAGCGACGGGTCGCCGCGAGCCGGCCCGGCGACCTGCCGCTGGCCTTCGATCCTGTCCACGGCCTGCTGGCCTGGCGGACCCGGGGTGGCTGCGACGTCGACCAGTCCGATCCGGACCGTCCACGGTGGACGCAGCTGTGCATTGCGCAGCTGTCGATCACGCCGGCCCCCGCCGCGGATTGAAGGGCGGGCCGTTGCGGCGCGCACCGGGTCGGGACCGGTGAATGCCGGAACTCGATGGCGGGTTTGGCTGCCGTTCGGCGATTGCATTCATGGACGAGGCGCATGCGGTGCCATCGGGGAGGAGCAGGGGATGCATCTGTGGATCGTGATCGTCATCGGCGGCGTGGTGCTGGCGGCCTTGATGTCGGGCATCCCCCTGCGCGCCACCCGTGCAGTCATCCATGCCGCGAATGCTGGTGCCCGCGCAGGTGCGGCGGGTGCGATCAAACCGCATTCTTGGGCGATGACGGTGCGGTGCTGCCTGCGTCCACGCGGCCTGCCTGCAGCCACCACCATGGCGGTGATGTGCCTGCTGATCGCCGGGTGCCGATCAGCGGACGACGCAGCCGGCGTAGCCTCCGTGCCGACCGGAACGCCGGGTGCGATGGTTCCCGCCGTCGACATCCACGAATGGTTCGCGGCCTACTACGCCTACGCGAAAGCCGACCTCCAGGCCCATCCGGAGCGCTACCTGCCGGTCATCTTCAACGCGGTGGACGCCGGCGCCGATGCCGAACGCCTGCTGGCCGATGGGCAGCTTGCGCGGGTCGAGGCGATCGACCACCGGGTCGGCTTCCTCGCCCTGGGCGGCGCGCTCGACGACAGCGAACTGACCATGGCCGTGTACCTGCCGGCACACGGTACGCCGCGGCTGCTGGTATCCAGCTCGATCTGCGTGGACGGATGCGACCAGCACGTGGAAGTGTTCACGCGCGAAGCCAGCGGTCAACTGGCGCTGTTGCCTGGCCACGGCATGCTGCCGACGATCGCGCCGGAAGAATTCCTCAGGCCCGGCGTGGCCATGCCGCTGCAGTTCCAGGGCGTCACGCCTTTGGTTGACTATCGCCCGCAGGCCGATGGCCGCGGCCTGGTGGCAAGCGCATGGTTTGGCGACGAGGCCGAGGATGCGGTGCGGCAGTCGCAGGAAACCGCCGACGGCGTGACCCGGCCGCTGGCGCTGCGCTGGGATGCTGCAAGCGGAGTGTTCGCCCGCCCATGAGCATCGCCTGCGTGCATCGC